>Ga0209059_1000138_pt1 | contig 30399 bp, 33 predicted proteins | sample GraSoiAngelo_151_FD_186165 | JGI IMG/M metagenome (GOLD analysis project Ga0209059, IMG submission 186165) | Grasslands soil microbial communities from the Angelo Coastal Reserve, California, USA - 14_1009_12_20cm (SPAdes) (version 2) | ecosystem: Environmental > Terrestrial > Soil > Grasslands ...
GTGGGACGCGTCGTGGAATCGGCCGGGCTCCTCCCCAGGCCGGATGCGAGGGTGCCGGCATGACCTTGAAGACGACGGTGATCGGTGCGTATCCAAAGATCGGTGAGGGCCTCGACGGGCAGGAGCTGCGTCGCGCGCTCCATCGTCGCGACCGCGGCGAGATCAGCGACGCCGATCTCGACAAGGTGTACGACGAGGTCACGCGCTCGACGATCGGCGAGATCGAGGCGGCCGGCGTGGACGTGGTCAACGATGGGCAGATCCGCTGGGACGATCTGCTCGCGCCGTTCGCACGGACGTGGTCCGGCGTCGAGCCTGGCCCGCTCGAGCGGTTCTACGACAACAACACCTACTACCGGCAGCCGGTGATCACGGGACCGATCGTCACCGACGGTCGATCGCTCGTGCGCGACTTCACTTTCGCGCGGGGAGTGGCGAGGGCCCAGCTCAAGGCGGCCGTGCCCGGACCGCTCACATTCGCCACGCTCACCTCACGGGATGATCACTACGGCTCGCTCGAGGATCGCGTCTTGGCGGCCGCCGATGCCACCGCGCGCGAGATCCGTGGCCTGAAGGACGCAGGCGCGCGCATGGTCGACATCGAGGATCCGGCAGTGGTGGCATCCGCGCGTCACATCGAGCTCGCGCGCGCGGCCTACGGCCGGCTCGCCGATGCGGCTCACGCCCTCGCTCTTGTGTCGTATTTCTTCCCGCCGGACGCCGTCCTCGAGTCTCTGGCCTCGTTCCCCGTGGCGGCGATCGCGATCGATGTCCGGAGCCGCGACACGACGGCCTTCGAACGGCTCGACGCGTTCCGCGACAAGTACGTGCTCCTCGGGGTCGTCGACGCTCGCAACACTCGGCTCGAGACGGCAGCGGAGGTCGCGGGCTACGCCGAACGTGCCCTCAAGCTCGTGCCTCTGGACCATCTGAGGCTTGCCCCCACGACGTCGCTCGAATATCTGCCCCGCGACATCGCCCGCGCGAAGCTCGCCGTCCTCGTCGAGGGCGCGCGGCTCGTCACCGGAGAGAAGGTGCCTGCATGACCCAGAACATTCTGCCGACCACGACGGTCGGGTCGTTCGGCAAGCCTGACTACCTGACGAAAGCGCGGGCCCAGCACGCACGCGGCAAGCTCAGCCCGACCGAGCTCGAAGAGCTCGAGCGCAAGGCGACCGTGGAATGGATCCGCCGCCAGGAGGAGATTGGCCTCGACGTCCTGGTGGACGGCGAGATGTACCGGGGTGACATGGTCGCGTACTTCGCCGAACGGCTCGAGGGCTTCAAGATCGGGGGGCTCGTCCGCTCGTACGGAAACCGTTACTACCACAAGCCGGTGATCGCGGGAAGGGTCTCGCGGCCGAAGGCCATGACCGTCGGCTGGTTCGAATACTCACAATCGCTGACCTCGAAGCCCGTGAAAGGAATGCTCACCGGTCCGTACACGCTCCTCGATTGGTCGTACAACGAGGCGTACCCCACGCGCCGCGACGCGGTGCTCGCGCTCGCCGAGATCGTCCGCGACGAGGCGCGCGATCTCGAGCGCGCCGGTGCGAAATACATCCAGATCGACGAGCCCGCCATCCACGCGCGGCCCGAGGAGATCGAGATCGCGATCGAGGCCATGGGCATCGTGACCGCGGGTCTATCGGCGAAGACGATCTCGCACATCTGCTACGGCGACTTCGCCGCGATCTACCCCCAAGTGTTGGATCTCCCGGTCGACCAGCTGGACCTCGCGATGGCGAACTACGGTTACCGCTGGCTCGACTTGTTCGATCGCAACCCCTTCACAAAGGAGCTCGCGATCGGGATCGTCGACGTGCACGCGCACGAGACGGAGACGGTCGACGTCGCCGCGGAGGGGATCCGCAAAGGCCTGCGGTACGTGCGGGCGGAGAATCTCTGGCCGCACCCGGACTGCGGGCTCAAGACGCGGACGGTCGATGAGTGCGTCGAGAAGTGCGTCGCGGTCGTCGAGGCGACAAAGGTCGTGCGCAAGGAGCTCGCCAAAGTCCCGGCGTAACCTGCTGGCGGAAGTGAGCGTTTCCCCGCGCACGGTCACGATCGCTCTGGTTTGGGCTGGTCTCGCGGTCGTGGCCATGCTCGCCATTCTGCAAGGTGACTGGTCCGACTACTTGGTCCCACTCGCGCTATGGGCGACGACGATCTTTCTCCTTGCGCTTCGCTGGCAGACCGTACCGTGGCGCCGCGGGGGCACGTGCGCGGTGGCCGGACGCACCATCCGCGTCGTGGCTCTGTCGTGCTTAGGTCTGTTCGCTCTCTGCACCGTCGCCGTGATCGGCCTCGGCAGGCTGAGCGGCTGCCCCATCATGGGTGATCCGACAGGCTCGATTGACTTCGAGAACGCCGATTCCGTTCCTTTGATCGTCTATCCGGAGGGCGTTCAAGTTCCGAGTCTGCGCAGAGTCCTCGAGCCCGGGGGCAAGATGGGCTGGGGATACCTGGTCAGCTGCGGGTCGGCTCGACGGGATGACCAAGTTTGGGAGACGATCGGCGCTGAGTACGCCGGCGCTTGGGTCTACTGCCGGGAAGTGACCCGAGGCGAAATGGAGCACCGGCCCAATCTCGTCATGAGACGCGGTGACCTCCAGTGCACGCCCGCTTATGCCCCGGCTGGACCGCCCTAGCGTTCGAGTCATGCGACTAACGAATTCGGTACCGGTCGGCCATTCCATTAGTGGTGAGCCGATGATCTCGAAGGACCGCTGGGCGGAGGTTTACCGTCTCGAGTTTCCACGCGTCTACCGCGCGCTTCTCGCCGTACTACGAGACCCCGATCGCGCTCTGGACGCTCTGCAGGATGCCTTCGCCAGCGGGCTGCGGAAGCCGCCTGCCGAGGATGATGATCTCGCTGGGTGGCTTTTCGTCGTAGCGGTGCGATCTGGCCGACGCGGCTTCGGGCGATCGTTGCTGCGGCTCGATCACGCGCGATCGCACGTATCGAAAGACGAGATCGAGGCGTCGCTCGACCGGATGGAAGTCGGACGGCTACTCGCGGGCCTGACTGAGCGCCAGAGAGCGATGGTGGTCGCCCAGTTCTACCTCGGCCTCGACCACCGCGAGATCGCACGGCACTTCGGTGTGAAGACCGGGACCGTGAGCGCGACACTCGCGCAAGCAAAAGCGCGCATGCGCGCGGAGGTGCGGAATGCTTCCTGAGCTGAGTATCGAACGAGTCTTCCAGCGAGAGCTGGACGGACTGCCCGTGCCCGACCAAGAGCTCTGGGTGCCAGCCCGACGGTCGCGACCCTTGGGCATTGTCGTCGTGGCCGTCGTTGGTGCCGCGCTGCTTCTCGTCCTCGCGGCGGCTGGTCTCGTCCGTGACGCGAGCGGCGCGGCGACTCAGCCCCGAGGAGCGATTACCACGCCGACATCCCTCCCATCGCGTCCGACCTGCACGCCGCCGGCCGGCGCGAATGGACGATGCATCTCGCTCGTGCCGAACGCAGTTCGTAACCCGGCCTTTGGATACAACCTCACGATTCCGGGCGAGTGGCGCGAGACTCAAATGCCACCCGGGACGCAACCTTTTGTTCCTGATCGGCAGGGCACCAGCCCATCGCTGACCGGCCCCTTCCTCTTGGATCGGCACGTTTTTACCGCGCGTCCCGCGCAGGACTGGGTGGGGCTGACGACCGTCAACATGGCGCCCGCCTGGGATATCGATGTTCAGGTATGGGATCGCCAAGGCCGAAGCGCACAGGAATGGTCGCTCACGTTCGGCCCCTGCGACCACACAAGAGTCACCTTTGGATCTGTCGGTTGTGTTGAAACGACCGAAACGATTCGTGGCGTGACGGCCGTGGCGACCACGGTGAGCACTATCAGCGGCTCAGAGATGACGTCGTATTACCTCGAGCGCGGCGAGCAGATGCTGATCCTTCGCTACTGGACCGACCCCAACGTAGCGCCGCCGCCTGGTGTCACGACGATCACGCTTGAAGGCATCGTCCACTCGATTGGACTGGTCTAGCGCTTTTTCTTTTTCTTCTTCCCGCTCTTTTTCTCGGCGCGCGCTTTGCGCGAGCGCGGAGAGGCGGGGGCTTCCGCAACCGCGACCGCTGGGGAGAGCGGCGCGACAACGACGGCGTCGATGCGCGGCGCGACGGTCGTTCGCTGGATGAAGTAGACGGTCCCGGTTGGCGCCGTCATGTTCAGGTGCCGGACCTCGAGCTCCGCTTCCGCAAAGTGATGCACCACTCTACGGACGCTCACGTTCTCGGGGCGCGGTGTGAAGTTGCGGAACGAGTCGAGGCGAACGACGGCATACGCATCCTGCTGGTCGGGAACTCGTGTCGTTGCCACGCCGAGAGGTTACTAGCGGTCGTAGAGCTCGAGGATCTCCCGGCGGAAGGGCACGCCCGCCTTGGCACGAAGTTGATCGAACTGATCGAAGTCCCACTCCCCCACAAAGGTGACGGCGACCCCGGTCTTGCCGGCGCGGCCGGTCCGGCCGACGCGGTGGGTAAAGACCTCGGCGTCCTCGGGAAGGTCGTAATTGACCACATGGCTGATGTCTTCGATGTGCAGCCCTCTTGCGGCGACGTTCGTCGCGATGAGCACGTGAAGGTCACCCTCGCGGAACCGTTCCATGGTGCGCTCGCGCTCCCGCTGCGTCATGTCGCCGTGGATGGCGGCGACGTTGTGCTTCTTCTTGCGTAGCTTCTCCTCGAGGTCGTCGACGCCGCGCTTGGTGTGCCGGAACACGAGTACCTGATCGGTCTCGTAGCGGCGGAGAAGCTCTTCAAGCGCACGGACCTTGTCCTGTTCGAGCACTTCCACGTAGACCTGGTCGATGCTGTCGACGTTCTGCTTCTCCGGCTCGATCGCGACCTCGATCGCGTTGTGGCTGAACCGCCCGGCGAGCTCGCGCACGTCGGCCACGAGCGTCGCGCTGAACAGGGCGGTCTGGCGCCGTTCCGGCGCGCGGCGGAGCAGCCGCCGCACCTCGGGTGCGAAGCCCATGTCCAGAAGGCGGTCGGCCTCGTCGAGCACGACGATGAAGAGACCGCCCAGATCGAGATTCCCCTTCTCGATGTGGTCGAGCAGCCGCCCCGGCGTGCCGATGACGATCTGGGTGCCCCGCGCAAGAGCGCGCTCTTGCGGGCCGTACGGAACGCCGCCGTAGATCGCTACCTCGTGCGACTTGCGATATTTCCCGATCGCACCGAACTCGCGAGTCACCTGCAGGGCGAGCTCGCGCGTGGGCACCACGACGAGGGCTTGCGGCCTCTTCAAGGTCGCGTCGACCTTCTCGAGGATGGGGATGGCGAACGCGGCGGTCTTTCCGGTGCCGGTTTGAGCCTGCGCAAAGAGATCGCGGCCCGCCTGCAGGACCGGGATGGCCCGAGTCTGGACCGGTGTGGGCGCCATGAAGCCAAGCTCGTCGATGGCGCGGGAGATGTCGGGGTGGATCACAAGCTCGCCGAAGCGAGCGGTCGGTGGTGCGAGGGTCAATGTGTCTCCGGTTTTGATTTACATGCTAACCGGAGAAACGCTCGCGGTGAACGAGCTCTTCCAACGGAAGGCGATTCAGTTTGGCGACGATCTTCTCCGGATCGGCTCTGGGCCGCGGCCGTGGCTGGCCGGGCGCGGGGTACCCGAGGGTGATGATCGTCGCGATCGCGGCGTCGGATGGAACGCCCAGGTCCTTGCGCATGCGGTCGTGTTCGTCGGGTCGGACCGAGTTCGGGCAGCTGCCGACGCCAAGGCCCCACGCGGCGACCATGATGTTCTGGGCGACGCGTCCCGCGTCGAAACGCATGCGTTCGACGAGAAGCACGACCGCGATCGCGACCGCGCATCGGTCCAGGTTCCGCGGTGCCATCATCGCGTTCGCGAGATCGTGCCGGTGTTGCCTTTCCTTGAGCACGACAAAGCGCCACGGCTGCGTGTTCTTGGCGCTTCCGGTAGCCCGTCCAGCCTCGAGGATCTTGGTGAGCACGTCCTCCGGCACGGGACGATCCGTGTACTCGCGGACCTCGCGTTTCGCAACGGCGGCGAGGTAGGCGTCCACTACCCAAGTATCCAGGAGGCAGGCGGCGCGGCAGCCGCCTGCCTCATGTGTTGGTTACGGTCCGTGGTCTCCGAACTGCCCACGGATCACGCCGCCCGGGCAGTTCGGCGCGGTGTGAACGTTGACGTAGTAGTTGCCGGGGTCCGCGCGAACGGCGGCCAGCAGCGCCGGGTTCGTGAATGTCCCGGTTCCGATCACGCCGTTCTCATTGCCGGCTGGAAAAACCAACGGCTGAACGACGGGTCCCGCGACACCAGGCTGCCCCCGATGAATGTGCGCCGCGATGGTCGTGCCCGGCAGATTGTTTGCGACGAGTTTCCACTCGACCGTCCCCGTTGCCTCATCCGTCACGTGGAAGACCGCGACTCCGCGCGCGGAGTTCGAGATTCCGGAGCACACCCCGGTCTCGTTGTCGGAGTTGAGGACAGCGATAAAGGTGCTCGCCGCTGGCTGGTCTGCGGCCACGGTTCCGGCCATTGCCCCGAGCGTAAGAACGATGGTGCTGAGCGCGATGCCGAGTCTGCGCATACTCACACCTCCCCGAGTTGAGCTGACCCCAGTAACGTACGCTCCCGCGCATCTTTCGGATCAGATCTCGCCGAGCCACTTGGTCGCTCGGCGGCCAGACCAACGGAACCCCCGGTATGCTCGCAAACGTGCCCGGCTCGATCCGCGTAGCGCGCATCTTCGGCATCGACATCAACGTCCACTTCTCCTGGATCGTCATCTTCTTCGTTGTCGTGACGAACCTCTCGGAGTCGATCTATCCCGACCAGTTTCCGAAGTGGTCACGCGAGAAGACCTTCGTTGTCTCCGCGGTCAGCGCGACGCTCTTCTTCGTTTCCGTCGTCGCTCACGAGCTCGCGCACTCGCTCGTTGCCCGCCGGTTTCAGATGACCGTTTCGTCGATCACGCTCTTCATGCTTGGCGGCGTCGCCAGCCTGACGCGCGAGCCCCCTTCTGCGAAGGCCGAGCTGTTCATGGCCGCAGCGGGCCCGCTCACGAGCATCGTCATCGGCGTCGCCGGCGTGATCATCGCCTTCGCCGCCGATGCGGCCGCCTCGAGTGTGCCCAGCGCGACGTGGCTCCAGGTCGTGTCCGCGGTGGCGGGCTACGTCGGCCCGATCAACATGGTCGTGGCCGTCTTCAACCTCGTACCGGGATTCCCGCTCGACGGCGGGCGCGTGCTCCGCGCCGCCATCTGGGGCATCACCAAGGATCGTTTGCGGGCAACACGCATCGCGGCGCGCGGCGGTCAGGTCTTCGCCGGCATTCTCGTCAGCGTCGGAGTGGCGTTCGTGTTCGGCATCGGGTTCCCGCAGAACGAGCTGCAGGGAATCCTCTACGGCTTCATTGGGTACTTCGTCTGGAACGCGGCGAGCTCGTCGCTCCAGCAGGAGCGGCTCGCTTCGGTCGTCGGCGGCGCGAAGGTCGGGCCTCTCATGACCGCCGATTTCCGGTCCACACCACCTGGGGTCATGGTCGGCCAGATCATCCGCGATTTCGTGCTCCCGATGAACCTCCGCGCGATCCCGGTCGTCTCCGGCGAGCGGCTCGTGGGTCTCATCACGATCGCTGACCTTCGGAAGGTCGAGCAGGATCGTTGGGCCACGACACCGGTCGAACAGGTCATGACGCCCGCATCGGAGCTTGCCACGGTCTCGCCGGACGATCCGCTCGGCACTGCGCTCGAACGCTTCGGCGGCGCCGAGGTTCCGTTGCTGCCGGTCGTCAAGGACGGACGCCTCATCGGAGTCCTCTATCGGGAGGCGGTCATCGGCTACGTCCGGATGCAGGAGATGCTCGCCCCTCAGGGTCGCCGCTAAGAGCGCGCGGTTTACGCGGCGCTGCGCTCCGCCGCGATGAGATCCAGGACGAGCGTGGTCCAACCGAAGTCGCGAGCGCCCTCTCCATCGCCCGTGCGCGGGTCGTAGAACTCGCGGATGCCGCTTCGGTCGATCATCGCGATCGTCCGCTCGACGATGTGGCTGGCAACATCGCCGCGCCCGTGCGCGCGAAGGCCCCAGTAGAGATACCAGTTCACGTTGATCCACGTTGGCCCACGCCAGGTGGTCTTCGCGCGCCAGCCGGGATCGAATGACGGCTCGCCGGCGGCGACGCTCGGAATGGGGTACGGAAGCCAGAACTCCTTTTCGTTGAGGAGATGCTCGTCCACGAGTCGTTTGGCCTTTCGCGGGTCGAGATCCTCGAGGATGAGTGGAAAGAGGCAGGAGAACGTGAGAGTCCGGGCGGGCTTCTCGGTCCAGCCCGCGAGGTCCCAGAAGACCCCGGCGTCCTCGTCCCAGCATTTCGTCTCGAGCGCGCGCCGGACGCGTTCCGCGCGTGCGGAGAACTCGTCCGACTCGCGGGGCGGGTCGCCGGCGATCGCCATGAGCTTCGCGAGACATCGGAGACCGTCGGCGTAGATCGCGTTCATCATGACGTCCTCCCAGTTGAAGACGTCGAGGGCCGGAATGCGGGCCGGCTCGCTCCGATAGGGCGCGTAGGCGTCATAGAGCCGCTGCATCGAGCGTTGCAGCTGTGGAAGCGTCTTCTCGGTCGACTCTGGTGAGATGCCCATGAGTGCGTCGTACTTGGGGCTCGCATCGAGGCCCGATTCGTCCGGCTGGATGAGGGCGACGAGCGCATCGTCATCGGGGTCGCGGACCGCCTTGAGCCAGCGGAAGAAGCGGCGGATAGGGGGAAGCACCTCGCGTACGAAGTCCGTGTCCCCAGTTGCGTCGTAGATCCGTTGCACGGCGCGCGCGACGACCGGTGGCTGGATCGTCCCGGTGAAGAAGGGGTCGGCCAGCCAGATGGGTTGGACCTCCCGCAGCGCCACGTCGTGCGCGCCCTTCTCCCACAGGATCATGTGCGGGATGAACCCATCGGGCTGAGCACCCTGCATCAGGCAGCGAATCTCCTGCTTGGCGAGCTCGGGGTCGACCTGTAGCAAGGCGATCGCGTGGAACGCGCTGTCCCAGAACCACTGAAACGGATAGGTCCTCGGCGACGGGCACACGAAGTCGTAGCGACGGCCTCCCCAGTCCGAGATACCACGCTGCCGATTCCCTTCAAGGACGCGGCGGGCTTCGGCGATGACGCGGTCGTGGTCCGGAGGCATGAGCGCGGATTATCGCGTAAGAGAATTTTCCTGTACGGCTCCGATGTCGTTCGATGCGTGCATATACTCGGGACCGCCAAGGGGGGAGATCAATGTCTACATACTCTCGCCGAAAGTTTCTCAAAGTCGCGGCTGCCACCGGTCTCGTCGTTGCGTGCGCGCCTGCGGCCTCACCGTCTGCTTCGCCCTCAGGTGCTGCACCGAGCCAGGCCAAGGGTCTGACCGGCACGATCACCGTCTCTTATCCGGATGAGCTCGGAGTAAAACCGAAGTACGTGGACCAGGCGGCGCAAGCGGTCCAAACCAAGAACTCCGGCACGACGGTGAAGGTCGACCTTCAGAAGATCTCGGACGACCTCTACTACCCCAAGCTGCTCCTCGCGCTCCAGAGCGGCGCCGATGTGCCGGACGTATTCCATTTTGGCGGCGACAGCATCGGTGAGCTCGCGGACGCGGGATACATCGAGCCTCTCGACAGCTATGTGAACGCGTGGGCCGACTGGAGTCAGTACCCCGCGTCGATCAAGAACGGCGCCACCTACAAGGGCCACGTCTGGGCGATCCCGTACGGGATGGACACCCGGTGGCTCTACTTCCGCCGTGACGACCTCCAGACGGCGGGTCTGCCTGCCGACTGGATGCCAACAAAGCTCGCTGACGTCGTCACCGCGGCGGCCGCGGTCAAGTCGAAAGAGGCGAACGTCCTGCCCTACGCGCTGTACGCCGGTGCCGCGGCATCGGACGGTGCTCGCGACCACGCCTTCGTGCCGCTGGTGTGGGCGTACGGGGGCGATGTCGTGACCAGCGACGGCAAGTGGGTCGGCAACAGCGCAGCGATCCGCAAGGCTCTCGCCTATTACCAGACCGTCTACACCCAGGGTCTCTCGCCGAAAGAGATCCTCACGTCGACCAAACCTTGGACGGCCATGCGCGCGAAGCTCGGCGATGGAAGCCTCGCGCTCCTCTTCGAGGGGGGCTGGGTCTACGGCGGCTGGGCTTCTAAGGACCAGGCCGGCACGCAGAAGAATGTCGGGTACATCTTGCACCCGACCGAGAACGGTGGGCCGTCGTTCACGATCGGCGGTCTCGGCACGTGCTGGTACATCACCGCAAAGTCCAAGAACAAGGATCTCGCCTGGGAGTTCATCAAGACCTGGAACAACAAAGACACGGTCGCCAAGATCAATATCGAAGATCCGCACCCGGTCGCGCGGAGCGACTCGGCGGACGTTCCGGAATTCAAGGCGCAGAAGTACCTCGTCGACTCCACGAAGTCGCTCGAGAAGGCGAAGTTCCTGCCGCCGGACCCGAACCTCAGCAAGATCACGACTGCGATCCAGAAGGCGACCGGCCGCGTCGCCAACGGCGACTCGAGCCCGGACGACGCCGCGAAGCAGTACTCCGCCGACCTCAAGCAGGCGATCGGCGCGGACAAGGTCATCGAGCAATAAACCGGAGGATCGCGGGGCGGAGGCACGTGCGCCTCCGCTCCGTGGCCCGGCCTATCCTCTGAACGTGGTCGGGCGGAACTCCACATACGTCGCCGGAGTCATGCCGGCCGCAGCGCTCCTGGCCCTTTTCTTTGTCGGTCCGGCCTTGTGGGCGCTCTACTCCAGTCTCACAAACCTCGCGCTCGTCGGCATCGACGCGGCGAACCCGCGCTTCGTCGGGATCGACAACTACACACGGCTCCTAGCAGACCCGGACTTCTGGACCGTGATCCGTAACTCCGTCGTGTTCGTCGTGGGCTCCGCTGTGATCGGGCAGTTCGGCCTTGGCCTCGCGCTCGCGCTCCTCATCGATCACGCCGAGCACAGACGCTGGTGGCTCGGAACTCTGGCGTACGGCGCCGTCCTGCTTGCGTGGGTCAACCCGACGCTGATCGCCGGGTTCCTGTGGGTCGCGATGTACGACTTCTTCTTTGGCTCGCTCAACCACGTCTTCCTCAGCTCGCTCGGGGCGAGCCCGGTCGATTGGCTCGGATCGTTTCCGATGCCGGCGGTGATCGTCGCCAATATCTGGCGGGGGACCGCGTTCACGATGATCATCTTTCTCGGCGCTCTCAAGACGATCCCGCCTGACATTTACGAAGCCGCTCGCATCGACGGCGCGAACGCTTGGCGCCGGTTCTGGGACCACACCCTCCCGAGCCTTCGGCCGATCGCGGCGCTCGCCCTGCTGTCGATCACCATGTCGACCTTCGGGACGTTCATCGTGATCCAGACGCTCACCAACGGCGGGCCCGGCATTAACACCGAGGTCATTGCGCTCTACGCCTTCCACACGGCGTTCAAGTCGTTCTCCATCGGGTACGGCTCCGCGATCGCGGTCGTGATGCTCGCTTTGAACTTCGCGTTCGCAATTCTCTATCTGCGCTGGTCGAGGGCGCGCGCATGACGACGCGAGCGGAATCACGCGCCGCGAGATCGACCGCCGCGCCGCGCGGCGCGTCGTGGGTCGAGACGATCGCGGCCCACCTGGTGTTCGGAGTGGTGGTGCTGTTCTTCCTCGTGCCGTTCCTTTGGCTCTTTACGTCAGCCTTCGACGCCGACGCCGTCGCCTACATCCGTGTACCGGCGAAACCCACGCTCGACAACTTCGTCCGCATCTTCACTGAACACGATTTCGGGCGCGCTCTCGTGAACTCGGTCTTCGTCGCCGGCTCGACGATGGTCCTGGACGTCGTGGCGGTCTCGCTCGCCGGCTACTCCCTATCCCGGCTCGATCTGCGCTTCAAGTCCTGGATCATGTACGCAGTTCTGTTGCTCCAGACGATGCCCCTATCCGCGACGATGGTGCCGATCTATGGCCTGGCTCGCGCGCTCGGCCTGCGGAATTCGTATGTCGGCCTCATCCTCATTCATGCGGCGATAGAGCTGCCGTTCCTCATCTGGCTGATGAAGAACTTCTTCGACAACGTCCCCCGCTATCTTGAGGAAGCCGCGTGGCTCGATGGACGATCGAAGCTCCGCGCGCTCGTTGAGGTCGTCCTTCCGGTCGCGCGCAACGGCATCGGCGTCGTCGCTGGGCTCTCGTTCCTGGCCGCGTGGGCCGAAGTCCTGATGATGATCATCCTCATCGATTCGCAGGACCTGAAGACCGTGCCGCTCGCCTTTTACGAGACGTTACGCACGCAGGGCGGTTACACCGAGGTGCAGTACGGTCTCGTCGCCGCGATGGGAGTGCTCTACGCGGTCCCGGTGATGGCCATCTTCCTGGCCACCCGCCGGATGATGGTGCGTGGCCTCGTCGCGAGCTCGCGAGGCCTTTGAGGTGGCGCGCGTCGAGTACGACGACGTTTCGAAGCGCTTCCCGACCCAGGACCGGGCGGCGGTCGATCATCTCGATCTCGACGTCGCCGATGGCGAATTCCTGGTGTTGCTCGGTCCCTCGGGGTGCGGAAAGACGACTGCGTTGCGCATGCTCGCGGGGCTCGAGCATCCGGATCACGGCGACATCCTGATCGACGGCGGGAGCGTCGTTCGGCTCGAGCCCAAGGATCGCGACGTCGCCCTCGTCTTTCAGAGCTACGCGCTCTACCCGCACATGTCGGTGCGCGACAACATCCAGTACCCGTTGCGGATCCGCAAGCTCAGTCCCGCGGAGCAATCGCGGAAAGTGGAGCGGGTCGCGGAGCTCCTGGGCATCCGCCACCTCCTCCCGAGGCGCCCCGCCCAGCTCTCCGGCGGCGAGCAGCAAAGGGTCGCCCTCGCGCGCGCGATCGTGCGCGAGCCCCGAGTGTTCCTTATGGATGAGCCGCTCTCGAACCTCGACGCGAAGCTCCGGACGCATACCCGGACCGAGCTCAAGGCGCTTCAGAAGCAGCTCGGTGTGACGACGATCTTCGTCACCCACGACCAGGCCGAGGCCATGACCATGGGCGACCGCATCGCAGTGCTCGATGCCGGCAGGCTCCAGCAGCTCGGCTCGCCGGACACCGTGTACCAGCGGCCGGCAAATCTCTTCGTCGCACAGTTCATCGGGAGCCCTCCCATGAACATCGTCGACGCCCGTCGCGACGGCGGAGCGCTCGTGCTCGCCGGAGATTGGCGAGTCGACGCGCCGCGTGGGGTCGCCGCCAAGGACGGCGTCAAGGTTGGACTGAGGCCAGAAGCGATCCAGCTCGAGCTCACGCCGGCGCCGGGGGCGCAGCCGGCCGATGTCCTCGTGTCCGAGCCCCTCGGGAGCGAGGTGATCGTCAACGTCATGCTCGGCGATGTTCTGCTGAAGGTGAGGACGGGACCAGAGGTCCGCCCGGATCCGGGGACGCGTGTCTTCCTGCGCGCACGCCCCGAGGGGGTGCGAGTCTTCGACGCGTCGAGTGGCGCCGCGCTGAATTGACGGACGGACGCGAGCGGCCAACTCCAAGTACACCACCCGACCGCGTCCTGAGCGGGACCTTCGCGAAGGATCACGAGCGCCGTTACGCGCACGTGCCGTTCGACGTTCCGGACGGGGTCCGTCAGCTCCACGTCCGCTATGGATATACGGACCGGATCGATTCCGACCCATTGATCACCGGCGGTAACACGCTCGACATCGGTCTCTTCGACGAGCGCGGTATCGCCGAGGCTAGTCCTGGGTTTCGTGGTTGGAGTGGCAGCGAGAAAATGGAGTTCACGATCGATGAGGGTTGGGCGACCCCGCCGTACCGCGCTGGGAAGATCGGTGCCGGCACCTGGCACATCCTGCTCGGCCCGTACAAGGTGGGTCCCCGCGGCTGTGACTGGAAGGTCGAGATCTGGTTCGATCCCGGCATCCGTAGCGCCTGGAGGATGAGCGGCGCCGTCGTGGGCCGTCGTGAGCCTGATCCCCTGCCAGAGCCGCGTGCCGGATGGCTGCGTGGGGATCTCCATTGCCACACGCTCTACTCCGACGGCGATGCGTGGCCGCAGGAGATGCTCCACACCGCGGCGGAGGCCGGCCTGGATTTTCTGGGTGTGACCGACCACAACAACGTCGGTCACCAGCTCGCCTACGGGCCGGGCGGCGACGGCCTTCCGATCGTCCTGCCAGGACTCGAGGTGACGACCTACGGCGGGCATTGGAACGCATGGGGCACCGACCGCTGGTGGGAATTCCGCGAGCCTGAGGCAAGAGCGGTGGAGCGAACGATGCGCGCCGCGGCCGAGAGCGGCGCCGTCGTCAGCATCAACCACCCCAAACCGTTCGGCCCACCCTGGGAGTACGCGGTTTTTGGCGGGTTCCACGCCGTCGAGGTGTGGAATGGCCCATGGCCACAGCTGAACAAAGCCTCGCTCGATCACTGGGACGGCCTGCTGCGCCGCGGCGTTCGCTGCGCCGCGCTCGGCGGAAGCGACACCCATTACCTGCACGGCCGCGACGTCCCGCCCCGCCACGCCGATTCGCTCGGGACGCCCACGACGTGGGTGCGCGCCGAAGCGAGCGTGCCCTCCATCCTCGAGGCGCTACGCGAGGGTCGATCCTTTGTGTCGGAGTCGCCGCGTGGCCCGCAGCTCTATCTCGATCCGGACCGCGCACGCACGGGACGCGTCGCGGTCGAGGTCCGCGACGGCACCGGCGCCACCTTGCGTCTGCTCGGCGACGGAGGGGTCATCGCCAGTTCCTCGATCGATGATCCGCGCTGGGACGCCACGTTCGAGGTTCCTGGAGGCACGCGTTATGTCCGCGCGCAGCTCGAGAGCTCCGCGGGGGACGTCCGGGCGCTCGCCAATCCGATCTGGGCGGAGAGGATCTGGAGCTGAGTACCCCGCCGAATCCGGAGTCCTTCTTCGCACATCGCGGCAGGATCATCGAGCTCAAGGTCCATCGCTGCCTCTGGAGCGGAGACTATTCCGAGAACTCGCCGCTCGCCATCGAGGAGTGCGGCCGCGAGAACGTGCTTCGCACCGAGATCGACGTCCAGCTTCTGCGGGACGGCGAATTCGTGGTCTTCCACGACGACCGGTTCGACCGAGTGACCGACGCGCGTGGCCTGGTGCGCGAGACGAGCGCGGCCGACGCCACCCGCGCACGATTCAAGGATGGCTCGCATCCGCTCCTGTTCGCGGAAGCGGTCGCGCTGATTGCCGCCCACGACTACCCGAGGCGCATCGAGATCGATCTCAAGGACTTGGCCCCGTATGCGTGGCCGCAGGCGGAGGCCCTCGTGCGATCGGTGCAACCGATCAAGGCGCGCGCCCACTTCAGCTGTCCCGCCGACTGGAATCTCCGGCGACTCCTCGGCCTGGATGGCACCCTCGAGGTCAGCCTCAATCCGCACAGCTACATCGATACTGAGGACGAACCAGGGCTCCGCCTGCCGATGGGTGCCTACGGCTATCGGGACGCCCATCCGCTCGCGAAGCGGCGGCTCACGACGACGGCCGAGTACCTGCGCGATCGCTTCGGCGGCATCATGCGGCTCGTCCCCGGCGCGAGTGAGGCGCATCTTCGCTTGGCGATGTTCGAGCGCATGCTCGACGATGGCATCGCGGACGCGGCGGACATCTTCCACGCGCTCGGGATCAAGGTCGACGTCTGGACGCTCGATGCGGATACGCCGCGCTGGCGCGAGCGCTTCGCGCGGCTGGTAGACGCGGGCGTGGACATCGTGACGACGAACACCGCGCGGTCGCTTGCGACGGCTGGGCGCGCGCCGACGTGATCGTCCTTACCGTCTGGCCTCCAAGCGTCGCGGTCGGGCGAATGCGTGTCCGTGGAGGGATCGCTACACCAGCAGGCGGTACCGACGATCGCGAGGGGACAACGTAAATGGAGCGTGTCTCGTTGGATAGGCCATGATCGGCCCACCGGATTGACTCGCCGTCGGGTCTAGCTCGGGTCGCCGTCCGCGCTTGGGAAGGCGCGCGCTCGGGTGAACCGGACGAACACCGGCTCCTCGCCGAGCCGGAACGACTTGGGCACGCGGGCCTCGAGCTGGCCGAGCACTGGATGGCGGCCGAGGAGTCGCTTGTAGGCGCCGAAATTGACCAGCCGAGTGTCCTCGAGGCGGAACCCGTCCGGGACGGGGACGCGAAGCACCTCCATGTCCTCCGGTCGGGCCGAGACCGTCACGAGCGCGCCGTCGGCAAGGCCGTCGGCCTCGACCGGTACGCGCGCATCGCCGATCCGAGCGACCGCGCTCCCGCCGGCGACGCTCAGCGTCCCGCTCAGCAGGTTGCTCGACCCGATGAAATCCGCCACGAACGCCGTGGCCGGCCGGTCGTAGATGTCGAGGGCGTCGCCGACCTGCTGAAGCACGCCTTTGTTCATGACAGCGATGCGATCGGCCATGGTGAGGGCTTCTTCCTGATCGTGCGTGACGTACACCGTCGTGATCTGCAGCTCCTGCTGGATCCGGCGGATCTCGTCGCGCATGCGCACGCGCAGCTTCGCGTCGAGGTTCGAGAGCGGCTCGTCGAGCAGCAGGATTTTCGGACCGAGCACAAGCGCTCGCGCAAGAGCGACACGCTGCTGCTGACCGCCCGAGAGCTGCGACGGATAGCGCTTGGTCACTCCCGGCAGACCGACGACCGTGAGCATTCGCGTGGTCCGCTCGTCGACCTCCGCTTTCGGCAGCCTGCGGAGGCGCAGGCCGAACGCGATGTTGTCGGCCACGGTCATGTGTGGCCAGAGGGCATAGCTCTGGAACACCATCGCCGTCGGCCGCCGTTCCGGCGGCACGTCGGTGATGTCCTTGCCGTCGACGAGGATCTGGCCGCTGTCGGGCCGGATGAATCCCGCGAGCATCCGGAGCGTGGTCGTCTTTCCGCAGCCCGAGGGGCCGAGGAGAGCGACGAACTCGCGATCCTTGATTCCAAGCGAGAGATCGTCGACGGCGGTCGTGTCCTTGTACGCCTTGCTGACGCGGCGCAGCTCGACCTCGGCCATCGCTACACGCGCCCCAGCCCCGCGGCGACGTATTCGCTGTGCAGGTAGCGCTGGGCAACGATGAGGAGCAGTAGCGATGGCAGGGCGAGGAGCACGCTGAACACCGCGGCGACAGGCCGCTGAAAGCTCGAGATGAGCGTGTAAAGGAGCACGGGCATCGTGATGTAGTGCGGCGTGCCGACGATGAGCGTGCCTTGCGCCTCGTCGAGCGACGCGAGAAAGCTGAAGAGCGAGGCGACGATGATCCCGGGCAAGGCAAGCGGCAGCACGACGGATAGGAACGCGCGGAGGGGGGAGGCGCCCGCATCGCGCGCCGCCTCCTCGAGATGCGGGTCGATGGAGCGGAACGTGGCGGTCGTGATCCAGGTCATGTAGACCATCGTGCCGATCATGTGCAGGAAGACGATCCCCCAGTACGTGTCGATGAGTCCGATCTGGTAATAGAGGACGGCGAGGGACACGTACAAGCCGATCCGCGGGAACGCGTTCGGGATCAGGAAAAGGAGGAGGAGCGTGCGGCGGAATGGGACGTCCAGGCGGGCGAAGGCGTAGCCCGCGGGGATCGCGACGACCGCGGTGAGCACCGTGACGACGGGCGCGATCGTGAACGAGAGGACCATCGCGCTCGTGACCCTTGGATTATCGAGGACCTCCTGCCACCATCGGAACGACCACTGCGATGGGACGAGGTTCGGCCAGAACCACTCGCCGGCGAATGACCACAGGACGAGCGTCAGGAGCGGGATCCCGATGAATGCCGCGAGCGCGGCCGCGAAGAGGCGCAGCAGCATGCGTCGCATCCGTGGATCGTCGATCCACCACGAGAGCCGGATCGCCGGCATTGCCGGGGTGTGGGCCGCCATCAGCGGATCTCCCGCTTGAACTGCTGCCGGACGTAGTAAATAGCGGCGACGAGCGACAGCAGAAAGATCGCGACCGCCTGGGTACTCGCGAGGAACGGCTCGAAGTAGTTGGTCATGTAGTAGACCATCGAGACCCCGAGCATCTGCGGCGCGTTCGGTCCGAGCAGGTATGGAACCGTGAAGCCGCCGATCACGCCGAGGAACATGAACGTGATTCCGATCAGTGCGCCTGGCGCGGAGAGGGGAAGCACGATGTGGCGGAAGATCTGCCAGGACGAAGCGCCCACGTCGCGCGCGCTCTCGACGAGCGAGTCCGAGATCTCGAGGAGGACCGACGAGAGCAGCACCGTCATGAATGGCAGGGACAGCCATACCTGGGTGATGACGATGCCCTTCCAGTCGAAGACGATCTTTGGGAAAACGCCGTCGGGAAGGCCGATCGCCTGGAGGAGGCCATCGACGAATCCGTGGTTCGCGAGGAACGTGATCATCGCGTAGCTCGCGATGACCGACGGGATGAAGAGCGGAACGATGTAGATGCGCCCGAGGAAGCGCGCACTCGAACCTCTTCCGAAGCGCAGCGCCAGGGCGATGACGTAGGCGATGACGAAAACGACTGCGACTGAGGTGACGGCGATGAAAACCGTGAAAACGATGTTCGCCCGCAGCGTGTCGCTCGTGACGAGCTGGCCGTAGTTTTCGAGCCCGACGCGATAGGTGTAGTTACCGGCGTCGTCGCGATCCCGGACCGTGAAGGAAGTCGCGAAGGCCTTGATCACCGGGATGAAGACGAAGATCGTCAGATAGAGAAGCGAGGGAAAGACGAGGAGGAGTCCCGCCGAGCGCGAACGGTCGAGGCGCCGAGGGCGAACGACGGCGCGAGCGGAGACCGTTACCGCCACGCCGTCGTCCCTCTCGGACCTACCCTCGCTTTACTGGGCCACCTTCTCGTGCCACAGGCGCTGCATGTCCTGGCCGTAGGTGCCACCGGGCCAGAGCCGGTATTCCTTGTCGGCGCCGGCGAAACGCGTCCGTGCGTCCGAGGGCATGTATTGCCAATCGATGCCCGGGTATCCCGACATCGCGCCGGTCACGATCAGAGACTGCTGCGCCGGCTCGAGCAGGAAGTTCAGGTACTTCATCGCGGCCTGCTTGTGCGTCGCGTTCTTGGTGATGCCGATGTACGCGGCACCCCCGTTGAAGGCCGGGTTGATCTGCGTGATCTTCACGGACTTCGGGAGCGTGCCCGCGGAAAGCGCCTGCGTCGACTGATCGGACCAGACCGTGCCCATCCAGATCTCACCGCGGTTCAAGAGATCGAGCGTGCCGGCGTTCCCCTTGGGGTAGACGCCTTTGCTGTAGAGCGATGGGGCCAGGTCCTTGAGCGCGGTGAAGGCCGCGTCCCAGTCCTTCTCATTCGACGCGCTGAAAGGCTGCGTGACGTACTTCTGGTACTCGCTGTACTTGTAGAGCATCGCGATGACGAACGCGTCGCCCGACCCGCCGGTCGACGGCTCGTTGTACGCGAACTTGCCGGGATTCGCCTTGATCCACGTGAGCAGGTCGTCATACGTCTGAGGTGGATTGGCGACCTTGTCGGAGTTGTAGGCGAGCACGACGCTCGATCCCCGGTACGGGACCGCCTTGTTCTGGACGAAGTCGAGCGTCGGCTTCGGGACTTTCGACAGATTCGCGATGTCGCTCGGGCCGACCTGCAGGAACAGGTCGTCCGGGCGCGTGTAGTAGCCCGTGTCCGACTCCCAGAGGTCGATGTCCCACTGGGTCTTGCCCGCGTCCTTCTGCGCCTTGATGCGGTCGTAGATGCCCTGCGCGCCGGTGCCGTGCTCGAGGAACGTGAAGGTGACTTTGATCCCGGTCGCCTTCTCGAACGCCGGGATGATCTGCTTTTGGTGCAGGTCCTGGACGTTGGTGTCGCCGCCGCTGTAGAAGATGAGCTCCGTGTCTTGTGTGGCGGCGCTCGGCTGGGTACTCCCACCCGCGCTCGGTGTGCCGCCGCCGCAGGCCGTCACCGCGACGAGCGCCGCGACGATCGACGTGATCGGACGAAGCCAGCGCTTCATGCTGCCCGCCTCCCCTGTGCTATCGCGGACCTACCCTAGAAGCGCTCAATTGGGCCGTCAAGGAATAGAGCACTGATCCGCGCGGCGCTGTTCGACGTCGGCGACACCATCGTTCGCGTCCGGGGCGACGCCGTCGCCCAACGACGCGCCGTGCTCACCCGCCTTGCCGCGCGGTTCGGCCCCCGCGACTGGTACGAGGAGCTGCTCGAGGCCGATCTCCTCACGGAACTGCTGGGCGATGATCCCGGCGAGCCGATGCGCCAGCGCACGCTCGTGATACTCGAGCGCTGGCTCGGCTCGCGTGCTGCGGGCCTTGCGGGGGCGGAGATTGACGAGCTGCGTCGAATGGTGGCGGTCCCGCGTGCGATCGGCACGGAAGTCGCGCCGTACGCACAAAAGTCGCTCGCGCGACTACACGATGATGGCGTGCGCATCGTCCTCGTAAGCAACACGCTTTGGACCGGCGACGACGAGCTGCGCGCCGACATCGCCGATCTCGGCCTCGGGTGGATCGTCGACGGGGTCGTGACCTCGCACAGCGTTGGGTTTCGCAAGCCGCATCGAGCGATCTTCGACCGCGCGCTCGCGCTCGCCGGCGCGTCGCCCCACGAAAGCTTCATGGTCGGTGATGAGCCGTACCAGGACATCTTCGGCGCGCAGCGTGCGGGGATGCGCGCGGTGTGGCTTCGGCATCCGCCGCCGCGCCCGCATCCGATCGGTGCGCCGGAAGGCTTGGACGTGCACGCGGATGCGGAGATACGCTCTCTCGCCGAGCTTTTGGAGGTCTACGAACGATGGCGGGGAACGCGTCTCGCATGAAGCTCGGGACGGCGCCGATCAGCTGGGGAGTGTGCGAGCTTCCGGACTGGGGGGTGATGTTGCCGTACCAGCGGGTCCTCGACGAGATGGCGGACCTGGGCTACGTGGGCACCGAGCTTGGGCCCTGGGGATACCTCCCGAAGGATGCCGCCGTACTTGGGAAGGAGCTGCGTGCACGCGGCCTCGCGCTCGCCGGTGCGTTCTGCCCGGTGACGCTGCACGACCCCGCCCGGTACGACGAGCAAATGGCGTACGCGATGGCCACCTCCGGGCTTCTCGCCGATCTCGGTGCGCCGGTGCTCGTGCTCGCGGAGGCCGGTGTTTCGGAACGCGAGCGGATCGCCGGTCGCGTGCGCGCGAGCGATCCGCATTTCTCCGATGACGAGTGGAAACGTTTCTCCGAGGGTGCGAACGAGATCGCGCGCCGCGCGAAAGAGATGGGCCTCGTGACCGCCTTCCATCCACACGCCGGGACGTACGTCGAAACGCCGGCCGAGACGGAAGAGCTCCTGCGGCGCACCGATCCTGCGCTTGTCGGACTCTGCCTCGACACCGGGCACGTGTACTACGGCGGCGGCGATCCGGTCGCTCTCGCGCGCAGCGATCCCGGGCGCATCCGGCACGTGCACCTCAAGGACATGTACCGCGATCGCTACGAGCGCGCGTTGGCGCAGAAGCTCGATTTCACCGCCGCGGTCGGCGAGGACGTCTTCGCGCCGGTGGGATTCGGCGCCGTCGACATGGCACTTTTGCTCCGCATCCTGCGCGAGGCGAGATTCGATGGCTGGCTCATCGTCGAGCAGGACATCCGCATAGCGCCCGGGTCGGAACGACAGCCGAAACTGGACGCCGCTAAGAGCAGATCGTTCATCGCGTCGGCGATCGGATGACCCGCGAGCGTATCGGCGTCGGCGTCGTGGGCGTCGGGATGATGGGTCGCCGGCACGCGGAGAACGCCGCCAGGTCGATCCCGGAAGCGCGCCTCGCCGCCGTCTTCGATGCCGACCGCGCGCTCGCCGGTCGCGTCGGCCGCGAGATCGACGTGGACGCGTGCGGATCGCTCGAGGAACTGCTCGAACGAAGCGATGTCCGCGTCGTCGTCATCGCGTCGCCCCGACGGTTTCACGCCGAGCAGGCGATCGGAGCCCTCTCCCGGGGCAAGGACGTCTTGCTCGAGAAGCCGATGGGACTGTCGCTCGGGGAGTGCGACCGCATCATTGCCGCGGCCAAGCAGGGGCGGTCCCGGCTGCAGATCGGCTTCATGCGACGCTACGACCCGGCCTACGCCGAAGCCAAACGGCTCCTGTCTTCGGGCGCGCTCGGGCAGGCGCTCCTCGTCCGGGCGGTCCATCGGGATCGCGAAGAGACCAACCTTCCCGCGTCAAGCGGCATCACCGAAATGATGCTCGAGTCCACGATCCACGATTTCGACCTCTCGCGTTTCCTTCTGGGCGACGAGATCGCGAGCGTCGCGACGACGGCAGCGGTGCTCTGTCACACGCGCGACGCCCACGGGCACGCACCGAATGCCGCGCTCAACTCGGTTCGGTTCGCGGGCGGTGCGCTTGCCGACATCGAGACGTACTGGGGAGCGCAGTACGCGTATGACGTGCGGACCGAGGTCGTCTGCGCCGAGGGCACCGCGCTCGTCGGTCAGCACCCGCGCAGCCAGCTCGCCGTCTACACGCGCGACGGAGCGACCCGCGACCTTTTCCCCGGCTTTCTCGAGCGGTTCGCGGATGCCTACCGCGCGGAGCTCAGCGACTTCGTGAGCGGCGTCGCGGAACACCGCCCGCCGGCCGTGAGCGGGCTCGACGGTCGCGCCGCGGTGGCCGCGGCTCTCGCGGGTGTCGCCTCATACGAGAGCGGTAAGGCCGAGGCCGTGGCGACAATCGCATCGCCGCCGCGAGAGCCCTCGCCCCGCCGTTAGTGGCTGCGAAGCCACTCCACTAGGCGGTCGCGACAGAAGCGCTCGCGCTCCGGCAGCTCGTTCGAGCGATACCAGACGATCCCCGCGAGGAGCAGGTAGACCTCGTAGATCTCGGCCCGGCGGCGGCTCGCGTCGTCTTCGACTCGCGCGTACGCATCGCGGAACGGCCCGATCATCGTCGGACAGGCGGGCAGGGTCCAGCTCTCGATGCGCACGAGGTCGAGCAACGGATCGCGGCCGCGCGCGCGTTCGAAATCGAGGAACGCGACGAAGTGCCAGCCGTCGGTTCGCCGCTGCAGCAGCAGGTTTGCCAGGTTCAGGTCGTCGTGGGTGAGCCTCCGCTCGACGCCTTCGAGTGCGTCGCGCCGCTCTTCGTAGTGCTGGATCACGGTCTCGTGCGATCCCTGATCGAGTGCATCGAGGAACCGGCACTCCGCGGCCCGGGTGCGGAGGCGGTCGTCGAGCTCCGTCGACCACGGCGTCGGGGTGTCGACGTACTCGACACGATGCATCACCCGTAACCCGGCCCCGAGCTCCTCTCCGACGCGGTGCTGATCGGTGAACGAGAGCGAGCTCTGCGACCGCGCGGCGTCCTCTCCCGAGATGAAGTCCTGGATGTAATAGGGAACGTCGAGCGTGCGCTTCTCGACGTCGTACCAGCGAACGGCCGGGTGCGGCACGTGCTTGGCCTGCAAGAGCTCCGCGAGGTGCAGGAACCGGCGCATCCGGCCCGGATGCGGGCGGCGATGGACCTTGAAGAGGAACTGCTCCCCGCCTGGCGTCGTGAGCACGTAGGCGTGATGCGATCGGCCACGCGGCCAGGGCTCGACGCGAACTCGGGCGAGCGCGCCATGTGAGATCTCGTCGGCCGCCTGGGCCACCTCGTCCGGCGACGGCGGGACCGTGAGCGTGCGCATAGCCGCGACGAATCTAGCGGCGCGGCGGCCTACGCGCAGAGCGTGAGCGCGACCTGTGCGGCCACCTGGGCGTTCGCGCGCAGGAGCGCGATGTTCGCGTCGAGCGCACGGTAATTGGTGGCCTCGCCGAGAGCGCGTAAGAGATACGGCGTGAGATCCGCGCCGCGGATGCCGTCGCGGTCCGATGCGGCGATCGCGTTACGTACCTGCTCCTCGACCTCGTCGCGGCCGAGCGCCGATTCGGCGGCGACCGGAACGCATAGGAGCATGCCCGCGCCACGCGCGAGCTGCTCCCTGGCGATGCGCGCCGCGCCGAGCGCGTCGTTCACGCGGTACTGCAGGCGAAGACCGCTCGATCGCACGTAGAACGCCGGGAACTCGTCCGTGCCGTAGCCGAGGACGGGAACGCCCAGCGTCTCGAGGCGCTCGAGCGTGAGCGCCAGATCGAGCACGTACTTCGCGCCGGCGCTCACGACGACGACCGGATGCCGCGCGATCGCCTCGAGGTCGGCGGACTCATCGAAGCTCCGTTCCGCGCCTCGGTGCACGCCGCCGATGCCGCCGGTCGCCAGGACCTGGATGCCCGCGGCCGCCGCGATCTCCACGGTCGCCGCGACGGTCGTGCCGCCGAGCGACCGCGCTGCCAGGACTGGCGCGATGTCGCGGATCGACACCTTGGCAACCCCGGCCTCGTTCGCGAGCCGCTCGAGAAGAACGTCGCCCGCGCCGACGACGGCGACGCCGTCGTGCAGCGCGATCGTGGCCGGCACCACGCCGAGCGCGCGGATCTCGGTTTCGAGGGCCTTCGCCGTGGTCAGGTTTCGCGGACGCGGCAGCCCGTGGGCGATGACCGTCGATTCGAGCGCCACCACAGGCACGTTCGCCTCGAGCGCCTTCGCCACCTCGGGCGCTATCGAGAGGTTCATCGTCGCCCCGTCGCGTGACCCTGCTCGCCGCTCTGGCCGGCGAGGAGCTCGACGGCATGGGGAAGGACGGGCAGCAGGACCTCGAGCGATTCGCGGACCGCGCGTGGCGACCCCGGGAGGTTCACGACGAGCGCCGACCCGACGGCGCCGGCGACGCCGCGCGAAAGCATCCCGTGGGCGGTCTTCTCGAGCGACTTCGCGCGAAGGGCCTCCGCTATCCCAGGGACCTCGCGATCGATCACGCGCCGCGTCGCCTCAGGAGTCACGTCGTTCGGCGAGAGGCCCGTGCCCCCGGTCGTAAGGACGACGTTGGCGCCGGCGTGAAGAGCGCCGAGTATCGCGGTCGCGATGCGCTCGACGTCGTCCGGCACGAGGGACTCGTGAACGACCTCCGCGCCCGCCGCGACCAGGCGCTCGCGCATCGCGGGGCCGCTCTCATCGGCACGCTCGCCGGCCGCGCCCCTGGTGCTGACCGTGATGATCCCCGCCCGGAGGGTCACGAAGCCCGGTACGTCCCCGATTTTCCGCCGGTCTTCTCGACGAGCCGGATATCCGTGAGCATCGCGCCGCGCTCGACGGACTTGAGCATGTCGTAGAGGGTGAGCCCGGCGACGGAAACGGCGGTGAGTGCTTCCATCTCAACGCCGGTGCGCGCGCTCGTCGCGACCGTCGCCTCGATCTCGACGCCGTCGTTTCCGAGGACGAGCTCGATCGAGGCATGTGTGAGCGGGAGCGGATGCGCCAGCGGAATGAGCTCGCTCGTGCGCTTCGCCGCCATGATCCCCGCGAGGCGCGCGGCGGCGAGCACGTCGCCTTTCGGCATCGCGCCGTCACGCACGAGCGCGAGCGTCGAAGGCGAGACGCGCAGCAAGCCGCGGGCGACGGCGCGCCGCTCGGTCACGGCCTTCGCGCCGACGTCGACCATCCGCGCGGCACCCTTGGAGTCGATGTGCGTGAGCTTCTTTTGCGCCGGACCCATCTTGCTTGATCTCGCGGTCATCTTGTTACCTCAGGCTGCTCGGTCAGGATCACGTCGACGAGCTCGCCCTTCTCGATCCGCGATGGGCCGACCGGCAGATCGATGAGGCAATTCGCGAGCGACATCGAACGGAGGATTCCCGAGCCCTGCGGTCCGGTGAGGCGAACGGTGCCGGCCTCCGGATCAAAAATGCCGCGCGCGAAGAAGCGCAGCGATCCGATCTTGTCGACCGGCTCGACCAGGCGCGCTTTGGCCCGCGGCCGCGTCACGTTCGCGCGCCCCTGCATCCGAAGAAGCGCCGGGCGGACGAACATCTCGAAGGTCACGAGCGCGGACACGGTGTTCCCGGGCAGTCCGAAGATCGGCACGCGGCGGTCACCGTCCCGGAGCTCGCCGAACGCGAGAGGACGGCCCGGCCGGATGGCGATCGCCCAGAAGTCGATCTTGCCGAGCTCGGCGAGCACCGGCTTCAGGTGGTCGTGGTCGCCGACCGACACGCCGCCGCTCGTCACGATGGCGTCGGCCGTGATCCCTTCGCCGAGAGCCGTCCGCAGCGCATCGGGCGAGTCAGGGACGATGTCGCGGACCCACGGCTCGGCGCCGGCGGCTCGGACCGCCGAGGCGAGGGTATATCGATTGGAGTCGCGGATCTGCCCGCGCTCGAGGGGTGCATCGAGGTCGACGATCTCGTCCCCCGTGGAGAACACGGCGACGCGCGGACGCTTCCGCACGAGGACCTGAGCGCGACCGACCGAAGCCAGCAGGCCGATCTCGGCGGCCCGCAGGACGGTGCCTGCGTCGAGGATCCGCTCGCCTTTCTTTAGATCTTCGCCGGCCTCGCGGATCGAGATCCCCTTCGGCGTCGCCGCCGTGATCGCCACGACGTCGCTCGCGTTGTCGGTGTCTTCGACGCGAACGACGGTGTCGGCGCCATCCGGCATCGGGGCGCCCGTCATGATGCGCATCGCCTCGCCGGGCCCGACGTCGCGATCGGGGAATTCGCCCGCCGCGACCTCACCGACGACCCGAAGCTCGACCGGGGCCGATGCGACGTCATCGCCGCGCACTGCGTACCCGTCCATCGCGGAGTTGCGAAAGGGCGGTACGTCGCGGTCGGCCGCGACGTCCTCCGCGAGCACCAGTCCGAGGGCATCGAGGAGCGGCGTATCCACCGCGGGCAGCGTCGGTACGCCCGCGAGGATGCGCGCGAGCGCGTCGTCCGCGCTCATGAGCTTCGGCGCAGGCTTCGCAGAGGTTGCGCTCTTCATTGCCGCGAGTTTAGGCCGGGTAGACGCTGATCTCGGTCGCCTTCACGCTGACCCAGACCTCGCCTCCCTCCGCGAGATCGAGCTCTCGCACCGCGGCCGGGGTGACCTCGGCGACGATCGGCATCTCCCCTTCGATGCCGACACGTACGCGATCGCCTTGGAAGTCGAGCGCCGACGCGTGGCCGCGCCAGACGTTTCGCGGCGACCCTTCGGGACGGGCGCGATGGAGCGCGACGGCACGGGGGTGAACCGTGGCGAAGACCTCGCCGTCGACACCGTCCGCCGACTGGATCGCGGCGCCGCCGCGCAGAGCGACATGTCCCGCCGTCGCGATGCCACGAAAGAGGTTCACGCCGACGAGGTCGGCCACGTACCGCGAGCGCGGCCGCCGCGTGACCTCGGCCGGAGAACCCGTCTGAACGACGCGGCCGGATTCGAGGATCACCAGTCGATCCGCGAGCGCGACCGCTTCGAGCGGATCGTGCGTGATCACGATGCGTATCCCGTCGAACGACGCGAGATGGCGCCTGAGGTCCCGCCGGACCGCGCCGCGCGCGGACGCGTCCAGCGCGGCGAGCGGCTCGTCCAAGAGAAGCAGGCGAGGTTCAGTGGCGAGCGCGCGCGCGAGAGCGACGCGTTGCGCCTGCCCGCCCGAGAGCGCACGCGGCTTCGCCTCCTTGTACGGGCCGAGGTCAAGCCGATCGAGCCAGGACTCCGCAGCGGCACGCGCGTTCTTCGTCGACGCGCCGCGCGCGCGAAGACCGAAGGCCACGTTCTCGAGCGCGGAGAGATGCGGGAAAAGCAGGTAATCCTGGAAGACGACACCGATCGGACGGCGCTCCGGAGCGAGATGGATGCCGGTCGACACGTCGTCGAAGACGACCTCGTCGAGCGTGACGCGGCCGGCATCCAGCGGGACGAGTCCGGAGAGGGCGCGAAGGAAGGTCGTCTTGCCGGCGCCGTTCGGTCCCAGCACCGCGACGATCTCGCCCGCCGCCACTTCGATCGCGATGTCGAGATCGAGAGTGCCGAGCCGCACGGCGATCTGGGCTTTCAGCATCAGAACGCGCGCAGGTAGCGATCGCGCATCGCGACCAGGATCGCGAGCGACACGGCAAGCAGGACGACGCTCAACATGATCGCGACCTCGGGTCGCGTCTCGAGGGCGATATAGACGGCGAGCGGCAGCGTCTGCGTCGTCCCAGGCAGATTGCCGGCGAATGTGATCGTCGCCCCGAATTCGCCGAGCGCCCGTGCCCAGCACAGGACGGCGCCGGCGAAGACCGAGGGCGCGATGAGAGGGAGCGTCACGCGCCGGAACACGACCCACCGCCCCGCGCCGAGCGTCCGCGCGGCGTCCTCGTAGCGGCGATCCATGGATCGGAGCCCGGCCTCGACGGTGAGGACCAGCAACGGCATCGCCACGAAGGTGGCCGCGAGGATCGCGCCGAACGTCGTGAACGGGAGGCGGATCCCGATCGCGTCGAGGGCTTGACCGAAGAGGCCGCGCCGACCGAAGGCGAAGAGGAGCGCGACGCCGCCGACGACTGGGGGCAGGATCATCGGCAGCGTGGTGAGCGCGCGGATCAGGTCCCGTCCGCGGAACGGAACGCGCGCGTAGATCCAGGCGAGGGGAACGCCGAGCAGAAGGGCGAGGGCGGTCGCCGCGAGCGAGATGACGAACGAGAGCTGGAGCGCGGTCAGCGCCTCGGGTGTCGTCAGCTCGCCCAGCGCGCTCTGCCACGGCGCGCGCGCGAGAAGCCCTGCGAGCGGCAAGATGAAGAAGGCGACTCCGACGAGCGCCAGCGCGGCGAGAAGCGCGGGCGGCCGTTCGGAACTCATGGTCTCGAGAAGCCGAAGCCGGCAAGGATCTTCTGGCCCTCCGGCGAAGTCAGATAATCGATGAACTGACCCGCGAGCTGCGGGTCCTTCGCGCCCTTCACCACGGCGATCGGGTAGCGCGCGACCACCTGCTGCTGATCCGGGATGGCGACGCCGGCCACGCGGGCCGCCGCCGACCTCACGTCGGTCACGTACACGATGCCGGCGTCGGCCTCGCCGAGGCTGACCTTATTGAGCACCGCACGCACGTCGACCTCCTGGCTCACCGGCCTGGCGGTGACACCGGCCTTGGCGAGCGCCTCAAGCGCGTACTTGCCCGCCGGAACCGTCGGTGCGGCGAGCACCAGGACGATGTCAGGTCGCGCGAGGTCCGCGAGGCCGGCGATCCTCTTCGGGTTTCCGGTGGGCACCGCGATCTGGAGCTCGTTCGACGCGAACGTCCGGGGGCTCTTCGCGAGACCGGCGTCGAGGACCTTCTGCATGTTCGACTCGTCTGCGGAGGCGAAGACGTCGGCAGGCGCCCCGTTTGTGATCTGCGTCGCGAGCGTCGACGACGAGCCGAAGTTGAAGATGAAGCGAACGCGCGTGTTCGCCTTAGTGAAGTCATCGCCAGCTCTCGCGAAGGCATCGGTGAGCGATGAGCCGGCGAAAACAGTGACGTCCGTGATCTGCGGCGTCTCGGTCCGCGATGGCGAGACGCACGCGGTGAGCAGGAGCGCGATAGCGAGGACTCCGCGCACGATCCTTAGATCGAGCCGCGAGCTCGTTGAGCGATCTCGACGATCACGTTCGTCGCCTTCACCACGCAGACCACACTCACTCCGGCCGCGAGCGCGAGCTCTGTGGCGGCCTCCGCGGTCATGAGGCTGACGAGGCGATGTGGTCCGGCCTGCACCTCGACGACCGCGGCGACGCGGTCCTTCTCGACCCTCGTGACAACCCCCACGAACCGGTTCCGCGCGGATTGCGCGACGATCGCTCGATCGGGCTTGCGTCGCTTCGCTTGTAGCCGCCGCACGTCCTCGACGCTGACGAGGCGCTGACCGCCGGGCGACCGGCGGACGCGGAGGCGGCCCGCGGCCTCCCAGCGTCTCAGCGTGTCGACAGAGACGCCGATGAGCTCGGCGGCCTCCCCAACGCGGAGGTCTCCATCCCTAGGCTTTCTGGGGCTCGGTCGTGAAGTTATCTATGTATTCTATGACGACGCACTACCGCCCGCTGGTGAGCCTGGCGCTGCCCTCGATGTACGCCGCCTAATCAGGCGGCATCGCGTCGATCGTTGTCGCCGGCGAGAGCCGCCTCGGCCTGCCGCAGCAACACGGTCGTCGTCGCGACGTCATCGCTCCAGGTCGCCGCGCCGGCCCGAACGTTCCAGTGAGCCGTTCCGAAGGCGCGGACCGTGGATGTCATCGTGCGCATGAGCTCGTCGAGCCGAGCACGCACCAGCGTGCGAAGACGTTCTGCGCGGGCGGCGTCACGCCCCGTGGGCGCGAGCGCGGCCACCCCTGAGTCGCCGTAGCGGTACGCGCTGACATCGCCGCCGAGCAACGTCGCGGTCGCCCCGAGGGTCGCTCGTATCGCTCGATGCACCATCGCCCGGCGTGTCGCCTCGCCGACACCCTCGACGTCGAGCTGCCCGAGGACCACCGCGAACGTCGGTCCGCCGTCTTTGGCCGCCGCGATCCGCTCACGGACCGACGCGACGAGCACCCGATCGAGGTATGCCTCGGCGACGGGACGCTCGCGCGGCGGGGCC
>Ga0209059_1000140_pt1 | contig 30351 bp, 30 predicted proteins | sample GraSoiAngelo_151_FD_186165 | JGI IMG/M metagenome (GOLD analysis project Ga0209059, IMG submission 186165) | Grasslands soil microbial communities from the Angelo Coastal Reserve, California, USA - 14_1009_12_20cm (SPAdes) (version 2) | ecosystem: Environmental > Terrestrial > Soil > Grasslands ...
CCGGCTCCTGCTCCACTGCGGGCTCCTGCTCCACTGCGGGCTCCTGTTCCACTGCGGGCTCCGGTTCCACTGCGGGCTCCGGTTCCACTGCGGGCTCCGGTTCCACTGCGGGCTCCGGTTCCACTGCGGGCTCCGGTTCCGCGGGCTTTGGCTCGCTCGACTCCGGCTCTTCCGACTTCTTCGCCATATGGGTCTCTACGGTTTTGATAAGCAAATCCGAAGTGAAGGGTTTATTCAAGAACCCAATCACATTCGAATTTTCGCTCCGGCTCGCCTGCACCTCCGCGCCGTAGCCCGACATGTAAACAACGGGGATGGCGGCGGTCCCCGGATTCTCTGATAAATGGCGGCAAACTTCGTCGCCTCTCATATCCGGCAAAATGAAATCGAGCAGAATGAGATCGGGCAAACTGCTCTGCGCCTCACGAACGGCTTCTTCGCCGGTCGACGCCGGCGTCACTTCGTAATTCGCCTCGATCAAAACTTCTTTCACAAAACTGAGCAGCATCAGGCTGTCATCAACCACCAACACCTTTGGCCCGCCCCTCTCCCTGCGCGACTTTTTCGGCACCGCCGCGTCGGTTTCATCCGCGCCGCGCGCCGCTTCGATGAGCAAATGCTGCCAGTCCAGGTCGATCGTCTGAGGGCTGGAAGGCGCGTCGGCAACTTCGGAAACCGTTCCGCCTTTCCAACGCACAATCTCGCTGAACGCCGCCATTCCCTGTCGGCCGGGTGCGGTCGCGTGCCGGACCTGACCTTTCTCAAAGAAAACACGCGCCTTTTCGTCGTTCGGTCCGGTAAATTCCAGCACCGCGGTCGCGCCGCTCATGCATTTGAGCTGGATAACGTCGGCGAATTGGAGATCGCGAAGCGTCCCCTGGAATTTTTTAGTTGCTGTCTCCGTCGCCGGCCGCAGCAAACGCTGCACAAGTTCCACAAAATCCCGGTGCGCCACCGGTTTTTCGAGGAAATGAATCGCGCCGAGTCCGGCAACTTGTTCACGCTGCTCGGGCAAATGAACGCCGGTCAAAATGATCGCGCGCGCGTTCGGGTGACTCGTTCGCAAATCGTAAAGAAAATCCTGGCCGAGATCCGGGATGGCATCGACATCGAGAACAAAAAGCTCAGGTTTCACACCGAGGACGAGCTGCTGTGCCTGCTCCAGGCTGCGCGTCATTTCAACCAGCGTACCCGGCGCCGCTTCCTGCAGGACATCTAAGATTCCGGAGCCCAATTGTTCGTCCGGTTCCAAAACCAGAATCCGTGCGCTCCGTTTGGATTTCTTCTTTTTCATCGATCTCGAAGTTGGAGGGCCTGCAATTTTTCTGCCGCTCAACTCGGTAGCAATGCCCGCTTCTCGGCAAATGCAAAGAATTTTTCGAGGGCAGGGACGCCGCGCTGTGGCGCTCCGAGTTGGAGTGGCACGGCGGACATCGCAGCGCGATGTCCCTACCTTTGTTGGAACCGACGCGTCAGTTCTCGTCGGCTGATTTTTCCGCGCTCGTTTGTCGGAATGGAATCGACGATGAAGATTCGTTTCGGCACTTGCCACGCGCTCAACCCGTTTCGGCAGAATTCCAAGATCTCGTTTTCGCGAAGATCGACATCCACGACCACACAGGCGGCCACTTCTTCGTTGCGGAATCCCGCGCCTGCGGGACGTCCAAACGCAACCGCCTGACGAACGCCTGGAAACCGGAGCAACGCTTCTTCAATCTCCGCTGGGTTCACTTTTTTTCCGGCCACATTGATCACGTCCGAAACGCGTCCGACGATTTTGAATCCGGAGCCGCGACGCGCGAGCAGATCGTCGGGAACGAAAACAGCGTCGCCCAATTTTTCTTCGTCCGGCTCGGGAAAATAACCATCGCCCACGGCCGCGCTGCGGACGCGGACCTGACTTGCCTCTCCGCTGGGATCGATCATTTCAAGAGCGACATCCTTCATCGGGGAGCCGACGAAACCTTCGATCTCGTTCTTTGCCTCGCGATCGTAACAAATCCCGCCGCATTCTGACGCGCCATAGAAGGAATGGATCGGCAATCCGAATCTTTCCCGGAATTTTCTCGGGACCGTAATCGGCAGGGGCGCACCAGCGGAAATGCAAAGCCGAAGCTTTGGCAGCACCGGAACATCTTTCATTTCACAAAACGCTTGATAGAAGACCGGCATGCCGGGGAAGACGGTCGCATCCGTCTTTGCGAGATCGTTAAGGACAGCGCGCGGCGTTCGGTCCTGGCTCAAAACCATTGCCACGCCGCGCGCGATTAGCGGCGTCAACAGATTGCTGAAACCGTAGGAATGCGAAACCGGAATGACGCCGAAGTTAAGATCGACATCGGAGATTCCCATCGTCTCGCAGATCTGATCGCAATCGGCCAGGAGTTGCTCGCTGCGAAACCGAATCGCGCGCGGTGCGGCTGTGGTCCCGGAAGTCAATTTGAGAAGCGACGGTCGGTTTTTGCCCCAGTCAGTTGTAGCTGCCGGAATGCTCATCGGCACAATCTCGACAGATCTGCCAGCAGAGACGCCAGCAGCGGCAATGCCGGACACCTTGCAAGTCTTCAGTGCCGCGTCCCGCTGTTGATCACTAATCGATTGCTCAAGCGGGAGAACGACCACGCCGCGGCGCAAACACGCAATCAGGATCGAAGGCCAATCTTCGTGATTCCCAATTTGGATTGCCACGACGCTACCGGCGTCGAAGCTCTTGATCTTTGATTCAAAATCGCGCGCGCGTTCGTCGATTCCCCGAAACGTGAAAACGAGCCGGCCGCGACTGTTGAAAATTGCGGGCGCGTCGCGCTTTTGACTGACAATCGCTTCCCAGCGTTGCAATAATCCGTCGGTCGGTTTCATCGCTTGCGTAAAATGCCTACGCGGTTACATTCGGCGCTCATTTTTGACGATGAAAGCAGGCATTCACCCAGAATATCACGAGACAGATATCGTTTGCGCGTGCGGAGCGGTCTATCATACCCGCTCGACGCGCCGTGACATTAGAATCGGTATTTGCGCCGCTTGTCATCCGTTTTTCACCGGCGAACAGAAATTTGTGGACACGGCCGGCCGCGTCGAAAAATTCGCCAAGCGCTACGGCAGCACCAAAGCCGCGCGCTCGGGCAAAACAGGTTAGCTGAACTGTGGCGGCGATCTGCGATCGCCGAGGCGACCCGAACGCTTGCGGGGCCGCTACAACAAATGGACTTTGATCCTCTCATCCAACGCAAACGGGAACGCTTCGAGCAGCTCGAACGCGAAATCGCGGACCCGCGTCTTTTCGATAATCGCAAACGCGCCGGCGAACTCAGGCGCGAACACGCCAGCACTAAGGGCGTACTCGCGAAATGGGACGAACTCGAAACGGCGCGCAAGCAGCTCGACGACAATCGTGAGCTGGCGACCTCGCGCGACGTTGAGATCGCGGCGATGGCGGACGACGAGATTCCGGATTTGGAAAGGCGCGTGGCTAAGCTCGAGCGCGAATTGCAAATTGCGTTGCTGCCGCCGGACGAAAACGAAAACCGCGACGCGATTGTCGAAATTCGCGCCGGCACCGGCGGAAACGAAGCCGCGATTTTCGCGGCCGATCTTTACCGGATGTATCACCGCTACGCCGAGTCGGCCGGATTAAAAACCGAAGATCTCGAATCGAGCCCATCGGAGCTGGGCGGGTTAAAAGAGGCGATCTTCAAAGTTTCGGGCGAATCCGTTTTTCGAAAATTGCGTTACGAAAGCGGAGTGCACCGCGTTCAGCGGGTGCCGGCAACTGAAGCGCAGGGGCGCATCCACACTTCCACGGCCACGGTCGCAGTCTTGCCGGAAGCGGAAGACGTCGATCTTGAATTGAAGCCGGAAGATTTGCGGATTGAAGTTTCGCGCGCGGGCGGACCGGGTGGTCAGGGTGTGAACACGACCGACTCCGCGGTTCAGGTGTTGCACATTCCGACCGGCACGATCGTGCGCTGTCAGGACGGCCGGAGTCAGATCAAGAACAAGGAACGCGCATTGTCGATCTTGCGGGCGCGCTTGCTTGAACGAAAGCAGCGCGAGGAGGAGGAGAAATACAGCGCGCAGCGACGCGGGCAGATCGGCACCGGCGGCCGCGAAGAAAAGATTCGTACTTACAATTTTCCCCAAAACCGGCTGACCGACCACCGTATCGGACTAGCGCTCTATAATTTAGATCGTGTGATTGATGGCGACCTCGACGAGATGATTCGCGCGCTCCAAACAGCCGATATGGCGGAGCGGTTGAAAGAGTCGTCGATTTCGGCGTGAGCACTCTCCTTCTGTCATTTCGACCGAAGTAGAGAAATCTCTTACTATTTCTGAAATGTCCAGGGATGTCTCGACTTCGCTCGACATGACAAAAACGAAGACGCTGCTCGAAGTCCTGCAATCGACGACGGCGTATTTCCGAAAGCACAGGATCGACAACCCGCGATTGAACGCGGAACACTTGCTTGCGCACGTGCTCGGGCGCACGCGGATGGAGCTTTATCTCGAGTTCGAGCGTCCGCTTGATGGCGCGGAACTGGCGCCACTGCGCGATCTGGTGAAGCGCCGGGGGCAAGGCGAACCGCTCCAGCATTTGCTAGGCACGGTCGAATTTTGCGGCCAGACATTCCTGATCGACAAACGCGCGATGGTGCCGCGACCGGAAACCGAAGAGCTCATCGAACTCCTGCAATCGAGAATCGAGAATCGAGAATCGAGGATCGTTGATGTTGGAACAGGCAGCGGAGTGATCGCCCTGAGTTTGGCGAAAGAATTTCCGTCTGCAGAAATTTACGCGGTCGACATTTCTGAGGACGCACTCGGGCTCGCCCGTGAAAACGCGGCGCGACTCGGATTGAGCGAGCGCATCCACTTCCAACAAAGCGATCTTCTCGAAAATTTGGCTGAAAGATTCGACCTAATCGTGGCGAATCTTCCATATATCTCCATCCAAGATCGGCATCTGCTCTCGCGCGAGGTGCTGCACGATCCCGAGGTAGCGCTTTTTGCCGGACCGGCGGGCGATGAGTTGGTGCGAAGACTGATCGAGCAAGCGCCGTCGCATCTCGAACCAGGCGGTTTGCTCGCACTGGAAATTGCGGTTGGTCAGGCTGAAGGCCTGTCCGAGCTCTTTCGTCAAAAAAAATACCACGACATTGGGTCGAAAAAGGACTATTCAGGTATCACACGTTTTGTCTTAGCCAGGTATGGATAAAATCCGGATCCACGGGGGGCATCCGCTGAACGGATCGATCAAAATCAGCGGCTCGAAAAATTCTGCTCTGCCGATTCTGGCGGCGGCGCTTCTCACTCGCGAGCCGTGCACGATTCGGCGCGTGCCCGATCTGAGCGACACGCACTACATGCTGCAAATTTTGAAGCACCTCGGCGCGGAGGTAGAACGCGCCAGCGGCACCGTCACAGTCGCGGCCGCAAAAATAGATTCGATCGCTCCCTACGATGTCGTCCGCAAAATGCGCGCGTCGGTTTGCGTGATTGGTCCGCTCCTTGGCCGGTGCAAAGAGGCGACGGTTTCGCTGCCGGGCGGTTGCGTCATTGGCGATCGGCCGATTGATTTGCATTTGAAAGGATTCGAAGCGCTCGGTTCTGCCGTTCGCGTGGAAGCGGGAAATATAAAAGTGTTTGCGCCGAAACTCACCGGCGCGGTGATCAATTTGCGCGGTAAATTTGGGCCGACTGTTCTCGGGACCGATAACGTGATGATGGCGGCCGTGCTGGCCGAGGGAACGACCGTGATTGAAGGCGCCGCTCAGGAACCGGAAGTTGTCGATCTTGCGAATTTCCTGAACAAGATGGGCGCGAAGATTGAAGGCGCCGGCACCCGCCGGATCATCGTTGAAGGCGTCAAGGAATTGCACGGCACTGAGCACGACATCATCCCGGACCGGATCGAGGCCGGAACATTTCTCGTGGCAGGGGCAATTTGTGGAAACGGAATTACGGTCAAACGCGTCGAGCCAAAGCACCTTGAAGCCGTAACCAAGGCGCTGAGTAATTGCGGATTCAAAATCGAATCGTCCGAGAATTCAATTACGGTGTCGCCCAACGGCGTGGCAACGCCGCTCGAACTTGCGACCGAACCTTATCCCGGTTTTCCGACCGACATGCAGGCACAAATGTGCGCGCTTCTTTCCACGACTGGCGGCATCAGCGTCATCACCGAAAACATTTTTCCGCAACGCTACATGCACGTGGCAGAGCTCAAGCGCATGGGCGCACATGTCGATCTTGAGGGTCCGACTGCCGTTATCCAAGGCGTCGATCATCTCTTTGGCGCGCCGGTGATGGCGAGCGATTTACGCGCGTCGGCCGCCTTGGTCCTTGCTGGATTGAAGGCCGACGGAATTACAGACGTCAGCCGCGTTTACCACATTGATCGCGGCTACGAACATTTGGATGAAAAACTGAGCGAGCTCGGTGCCCAGATCGAGCGAGTGCAAGGATAACTTATGGAACCAGCGACAACGACAACATCGACGTCCACCAGTGTTCGGACCTGGTGCATACTCGCGCATGCCACCGCTTTAGTCGGATTCTTGGTGCCGGTGGCCGGTCACCTCGTTGGACCGCTCATTGTCTGGCTGGCCAAGCGTCAGGATTCACCCGAGATCGACGCCCACGGCAAGGAATCGATGAATTTTCAAATTTCGATGCTGATCTGGAACGCCATCGCGGCCATTCTGATCATTGTCTTAATTGGAATTCCGATTCTGATTCTACTTCACATTTTGAACATTATTTTTGTCATCGTCGCTTCGATCCAGGCGAGCGAAGGCAAGCTTTACCGATATCCGCTAGCGATCCGGCTGATCAGTTAATTGTAGAGGCCGCTCTCCCCGGCGGCGCGTTAGATGTTGCGGCCGAGACGGCGGCCGCTACAGCAATCCGCGCAACGTCTTTAGGTTGATCACGTCTTCCCGCAGTTCCTTGCCCTTCGGCGTTTCGAGAACTTTCGGGATTTTGCTAAATCGGCGATCGCGCATGATGAAGCGAAACGCATCGAGACCGATTTGGCCTTTGCCAATGTGCTGATGTCGATCCACCCGCGAGCCGCGCGCGGTTTTGGAATCGTTGAGGTGGATCGCCGCGAGACGGCTGAGACCAATCGTGCGGTCGAATTCGCGGAACGTTCTCTTAATCCCGGCTGCACTGCCGATGTCGTAGCCGGCGGCGAAGATGTGCGCGGTGTCAAGACAAACACAAAGACGTTCCGGTTCGAATACATTGTTGATGACGCAGGAAATTTGTTCGAAACGATGCCCGAGACATGAACCTTGCCCGGCAGTGGTCTCGAGCGCGATCCGCACTTTCACCTTTGGAATTTTGCGAAACACGCGATTGATCGAGTCGACAATTTTTTCAAGGCCGGCTTCTTCGCCGGCGCCAAGGTGCGCGCCGGGATGCAGGACCAGAAACGGCAGCTCGAGTTGGTCGGCCCGGGTGAGTTCCTCAGATAAGGCACGTATTGAATTTGCCAGGAACTGCGGATTCGCGGCCGCGAGATTGATCAGATAGTTCGCGTGAGCAAAGATCGACAACAAGTCGCCGCGTTGGACGTGATCGCAAAACGCCCGAATTTCCAGGCGTCTGAGCGGACGCGCGAACCATTGCATGTTGTTCTTCACGAACATCTGAATCGCGGTGCACTTGATCGAGCAACCGCGCTCGATTGCAGTGTGCACGCCGCCGGCAATTGACATGTGCGCGCCGAGCAAAAGAGGTTCTGTCATGTGGTTGTAGAGGCCGCCTTCAGCGGCATATTCGATCGCCGCAGAGACGGCGGCCACTACAGCTTCGACAAATAATAGGGCAGCATGTCGCGCCAGTAATTCCAATCGTGGCCGCGCCATTTGCCGTCATCGAGCCAGTGTTGAACGCCCTTCGAATTCAAAATCTCCGACAGCCGATACGATTCGTGGCGGGTGTTGTCCCATTCGCCGGTGCCGATGATGATGCCCATGTGGCTGTATTTCCACGGATCGGTCGTGTTCGGCAGATATTCGTACGGACTATTGAAATAAATGTTGTCGTCGTGATAGCCGTTGAAGAAATCGCTGATATCGAACGACCCGCTCAAACTGATGAGGTAACCTACGGAATCGGGATGCCGGAACGCGATATTAGCGGCGTGATAAGCGCCGAGGCTCGCTCCGCTAACGGCGACTCGACGAGCATGGCACTCGCGTCGCGCCAGATCGAATACGTCGTGTACGATCACATTTTCGTAAGCGTTATGGGTTTTCATCCGATCGGCCGGATGAATTTCTTTGTTGTAAAAACTTTCGAGATCGATCGCGTCCGGGCAATAGACGGTGACTTTGCCGTTGTCGACGTACCAGGCAATCGAATCGACCAGACCGAAATCCTTGGTTTGGTAATAGCGTCCAAACGATGTCGGAAACAAAATCAAAGGCAGCCCGCCGCCGTTTCCAAAGGCGAGCATTTCGAACTCGCGACTGAGCCAGGGCGTGTACCATTTGATGTAGCGTTGGTTCATCGAAAGATCGACAATAAGGAGAACGGGCGATTAAGGTCAATTGCCCTACCTGAAAATCGCAATTCGGCGGCGCCGCGTGGTGGACAAGATCGACATCTTCAACGAAGCGTCTCGGTTTCATGCCCAAACACACACTCACCGGAACAATCAGGCGGCACCGCGGATTTCCATCGAAAATCCTCGGTAATCGTCGCGACGTTCTGGTTTATTTGCCACGGGGCTACTCGCGTTTTTCGCGAAAACGTCACCCCGTCTTGTATTTGCAGGACGGACAGAACGTGTTCGACACCGCCACTTCGTTTGCCGGGGTCGAATGGGGCGTCGATGAAACTGCACAGCGTTTAATCCGGCAAGACCTGATTGAGCCGTTGATTATCGTGGCGATCGCGAACACGGGCGACGATCGCATTCACGAGTATGCGCCGACTCCGGGCGTGATTGATTCAAGCGCGAAGCGCAAGAAACGGAGCAAAGGTTGGGCGCGAAGATATGGGCGCTTTCTGATCGAAGAGCTCAAGTCTTACATCGACAAACAATATCGCACGAAACCGGAAGCGGAATTCACCGGCCTGGGAGGTTCGTCGCTCGGTGCGCTGCTAACGCTTTCGTTAGGCTTGTGGTTTCCGAATGTTTTCACGCGGTTGATCGCAATATCGCCATCGGTTTGGTGGGACGATCAGGTTATCGTGAAGATGGTCAATGAGCTCGATCGGAAACTTCCGCTCAAGATCTGGCTCGACACCGGAACAAACGAACCCGGCTGGGAACAGGCGCGAACTTTATGCGCGGCATTGATCGAGAAAGGCTGGCACCCGTTCGATGATTTGCATTACCATGAAATCGAAGGCAGTGATCACAGCGAAGGAGCATGGGCAGCGCGGGTCGAGCCGGCGTTGAGATTTTTATTTCCGCCAGACAGGTAGGGAACTGACCTATCTTCCTCCCGGCGGAACCGGCGGCGGATTGGGCGGCAGTGGCTCCGGCGGTGGCGTCGGTCTGGGGGTTGGCGGACTTGGCGTAGGCTTCGGGGTCGGCGTTGGATCTAGTGACATTTGCTCCTTCTTTAATAAGATCGCATTTACTGCATCCATTTGCCGTAAACGTGAAAGACGCGGGCGAAACCGCCGACGAATTCCTGATCCTTCTCGTAACTAAATTCGCGCTTGGCGGGCAGCCACGTCAAATGACGCGGCGCGTCGGCATGGTTCGGATCGTAAACGAGATAGTAATCTGTGCCGTCGGCAGACTGCGGCCGGTCGTGTTTGTAAACGAGGACGGAGTGATTGATGTGCATTATTGGGTAGTCGGACAGATAGGCGATGAAAAATTCTCCGCGGGCGAGAGTTTGCTCGAGCTCGTCGTGGGTTTTTTCTTGGTACTTTTTGCTGTGCTCGTAGAACATTCGTGCATTTCCCAGGCGCAAATAGACCACCCAGCCGAGGCCGATGTTCCGCTGCATCAAATCCGTTCTGTCCTGGCTAAGCTCGCGTAGATTGGTGTAACCTGGAATGAAGACGCGTTTTTCTGCCGGCAATGGATAATGCCAAGGTTGGCGACGGGTTATATCGCGGATTCGCTTTGTCAGCTCGCGATCGTTCACGCGCGGCGCTGTCGGTTCGAAGCACGCGAACTTGTAAAACTGCTCGACCGTTCGAGTCATTACGAAACAGCGACGAGAGTAGTGGTGGCCGAACTGGTTCTTATGCGAAACAATGTGGCCGTTCTCATACGTAAACACGGTCCAGTTGGCGAAGCTCAGAGTGTCTCGCTGGAAATTAAAGCCGTCGCTTGGCCTGGCGTTAGCTGCGGCAACGGCGATAAAAATCCCTGCAACCCATCCGCAAGATCGAGAACCACTCATTTTCAATTATGAACGCGCTGAACTCGTTTTCGGCTCGGCGAAATTGCCGAGTTTCCGAAATTTCTTGTAGCGCTTTTTCAGCAACTCGTCGACTTCCGTCCCTTTAAGATGCTCCAAGTTTCGCCGCAACGCCCTGCCCAGGTTCGTCGCCGCCGTTTCATAATCGCGGTGCGCGCCGCCTTCGGGTTCGTCCACGATCTCATCGACGACGTTAAGTTTTAATAAATCCTGCGCGGTCAGTTTGAGCGCTTCGGCGGCTTCGGGTGCGTGACGCCGGTCGCGCCACAAAATTGCCGAGCAGGCTTCGGGACTGATCACGGAGTAATACGCGTTTTCCAAAATCAAAACGCGGTCCGCGACGCCAATGCCGAGCGCGCCGCCCGATCCGCCTTCACCGATCACAGCTGCGATGATCGGCACTCGCAACTTCATCATCTCCCGCAGATTGACCGCGATCGCTTCCGAAATGTGGCGTTCTTCGGAACCGATTCCTGGAAACGCGCCCGGGGTGTCGATCAACGAAATGACCGGCATCTTGAACTTTTGCGCGAGGCGCATCAGTCGAAGCGCTTTGCGATAGCCTTCGGGATGCGCGCAACCAAAATTGCGCATCACATTTTCTTTAGTGTTGCGGCCTTTCTGGTGCGTAATGACGACGCAACGCCGCGAATCGAGCATGGCAAGTCCGCTCGGCATCGCTTTGTCATCGGCGAAAAGCCGGTCGCCGTGCAGCTCGGTCCAACCAGTGAAACAACGCTCAACATAATCAAGCGCGAACGGTCGTTGCACATGCCGCGCGATTTGGACGCGCTGCCACGCGCTCAAGTTGCCATAAACCTGGCGACGCGTGTCGCGCAACTTGGTTTCGATCGCTTCCACTTCCGAACCAAGATCGACATCGTGCTCGCGCGAATGCGCCTTCAACTCCTGCAAGCGCCGTTCCAGTTCAAAAATCGGCTTTTCAAAATCGAGTGGTTGCAAGTCCATCGCGCTAATCGGTAATCGTAACCGGGGTCTGTTTGTTGACCAGGCTGCTTAATTCTTCCACGTCCGCCGCGGCGAGGCCAAGTCCTTGCGGAGGCGGCGGCTGGGACAATGCCGGATGCGCCGAATCCGGCACGGAATAAATCGTATAAGCCTGCGAGCTGAGTCGAATCCAGCGCGTGCTGCCGATAAATTCTTTGGTGCCGAAGCCGACACGCTTGCCACCGTTCCATGCCATCACTTCGGCAACCTTAGTCGTGACTTTGGACGGCTGTTTGGCCGGCAATTTTTCCTCGCCCAGATGGTATTGTTTGAAAAAGCCGCCGCGATTGAGAAGCACGAGCAGTTTCGGTTTGCGCTGAACGACGATGGCGAAATCGGGATGGGAGATGAGCAGGCGCTCTCCAATGTGAAGCATCGTGCTGCTCATATTGTTCATGCGCATGATCAGCTCCGGCGTCGATTTCACCTTGTGCGCGACTCTCTGCAAAACGTCGCCAGGTTTGACGATGTATTCCTCTTTTTCGGGCGACGGCGTGCGCGAAAGGAGGATGCCGACGTTCACTTCGCCTAACAAATCCTTGGCTTCTTCGGCGTGCTGACCGCTCGGATATTTTTGGATAAACGCGGTGAGCGCGGCGCGCGCTTCCGGAATTTTCCCTTCCTGCCGCAATTTGGCGGCGGCCTCAAATTCCGGCAGCGTCAGGTCAAGTCTGGGTTCGGGAGTGACCTCACCGCGTTGTTCTTTCCGGACCTGGATATCTTCTTTGAAAACAAAGTTGTACCCGAACCAGGCGGCGCCGCCGAAGATGATGATTGCCAGAAACAGGACGAAGAACCACTTCATGGATTAAATAGCGCGGGGGGTAATTTTGTCGTTGGCGCGGCCAATTTCCAGCTGCGACGCGCGGAAAAATTAGGTCGCTTCCTCGCGTCCCGGGAAGAACCGGTGCCAGAGCCGGCCGATGGTGCGTTCTTCCTCGTTGCTCCAAGTGTAATGGCAGTCCTGGCAATAAAATTCTTTGGGAATGATTTTCACCGCGCAAAGAAGGGCGACCAACGCCGGAGTCATAAACTTGCGCGTCATTTGCGGATACTCGATCTGGGAGGAGCCGCATTGCGGACAGCGAATGATGGCCGCGGCCACGTCGGGATCGGTCGTTTCCCATTCGATCATTAAATTTTGCGCGCGCTCGAAATCGGCGTCGTCCACCATCACTTTGGCGTTGGCCTGCGGCCGCGACATGAACGCGACCTGCTGAAGATGGCCCTCGTTGTGAATGTCCGCTTCGATTCCGGCCTGTTGAAAGCGCTGCTTCAGACGCTTCGCCTTGTCCGGCTCGTTGAATGTCGCGATCGTCACCATGGCTTGATCTTGCAGTGGCGCTGCGTCATTGAGCAAACATCAACTACTGGCCGAGCGCAAGATTCGGCGGCGGGAACCAATGGTAGAGCATGAAATAAACGAGCACGCCGGTGACTGAAACATAGAGCCAAATCGGCATCGTCCAGCGGCCGATCCGGCGATGTCGATCCCAGCGGCGTTGAAACACCGGCACGAGAGTCACGATCACCAACGGTAAGGTGACGAACGCGAGCAGAATGTGCGTAATGAGCATCGGGAAATAAATCCATGCGATTAAGCCGGTGTAGCCGGAGGATTTCTCACCCGCGTGCAGGTGATAGACGATGTAACCGACGAGGAAACCGGTCGACGCAATCAGGGCTATGATCATACACGGCACGTGACGCTGCCAGAGGTTGCGACGGATCCAAAACCAGCCCGCCGAAATGAAAATGGTGCTGACAGCGTTGAGAGACGCATTGATCGCTGGCAGATCCGAAATCGTCATTGCCACAGATTCACACACATGAAGAGCAGATGAAAGCGATTGAGAGCTCCCCCGCAAAAATCTGTGTAAATCTGTGTTCTTCTGTGGCTTTGTACAAGATCGCTAATGCCAACTGTTGTTGAGAGATCCAAGCCTGTTGAGGGTGCGCAAGATCGACCATCGACCTTCGCGCGCCGGCTGGCGATTTCCATTTTGCGCTTTGCGATTGTTCTCATGATCACAGCCGCGATCGGGGGCGGCTGGTATATGGCGCGCAAGGGTTTTGGCGGGCGCACGCGCTCGCGGATTGTGGAAGAACTGCACCGCCTCGGCGTGGAAGCGTCAATCGGCCATCTCACGCTCAATCCGTTTCGCGGCCTGGTCGCGCGAAACGTGCGCATCTTTAGTTATCGAGACCGCACCAACACACTTGCGTTCATCAGCGAAATCGTGCTCGATATCAATTACGCCGCTTTTTTTCATCACCAGCCGTTTCTCAACGCGCTCGACATTCGCAATGCCGAGGTCACGCTTCCGCTGAAAGGGCCGCAGGGTAAAAACGAGCAGCCGCAGCTGCAAAAATTTCACGCCCACATTTATTTTCCGCCGGAACAGATTTACGTCAGTCAGGCGGAGGGAGTTTTCTGTGGAGTGCGCGTCTCAGCCACCGGTCAATTGATCAAGCGGGCGGACTACAAGCCGTCGCCGCCGTTGTCGGAAGGGGAACGGCAAAAGAGATTGTCGATCCTCCGCCGGAGCGTTGCCGAGCTGCAGAAATTTAATTTTCCGAGCGGTCCGCCTTCGTTGCAGGTGAAATTCAGCGGCGATCTCGCTCGGCTCGAAGACGCGCACGCGGAAGCAACCCTGCAGAGCAATTTGCTGAAGCGAAAAGGGTATGAGGTGCGCGACTTTATCGCATCGGCGGAGTGGAGTAATCAGACGCTGATCGTTTCGCGATGCGAATGGAACGATCGCCTGGGCGGCTTTGCCGCGACTGCAAACTGGAGCCGGCGAACCAACGCCGCAAACTTTCAAGCTCGTAGCAGCCTCGATCTCAAAACATTGCTCGACGCTGCCGACGCCGGCGGCGCGCTAACCGACGCGACCTTCCTTTCGCCCCCGGTTCTCGATATTTCTGGCTCGGCCAACTTCGCGGGCGAGCATCCCCAGGTGAAAGTGATCGGCCACGCCGCTGTCGACAATATCTCTTACAGGAATCTGCCGCTTTCGCAATGTCGCGCGGAATTTTCCTGGGACGGCGAGCGGACTTGGTTGCGCGATATCCGGATTCGGCATCCAACCGGCGATCTTCACGCGGAAGTGTTTGAAGCGCCTAACGAGTTTCGGTTAAACATTGACGGGCCGCTGGCGCCGGGTGAATTGCGGCTGTTCGTCTCGCCGGAGATACAGGAATTCTTGGCGGAGTGGGAATGCTCACGCCCGCCGGTCATTCAACTTGCGATTCGTGGGAAAGATCGACATCCGGAAAACTGGCAAGGCGACGGAAACATCGCGCTCGATCGGACCCGGTTTCGCGGTCAATGGATGAACAGCGCGACCGCGAAAGTGCATTTCGCTGACGGCGCAGTCACTTGTGAAGATTTCCGGATCGTGCGCGACGAAGGCGTTGGCACCGGAAATTTTACTTACGACTTCGCCAAACACGAAGTGCGGGTCTCGAACATCAAAGCAAACGTTCGTCCGACGGAAGTGAGTGTTTGGATCGATCCCGATCTGTCCAAAAATGTCGCGCCTTACAAATTTCATCAGCCACCAGCGATTACGGCGAACGGCGTCTATCAAATTGGCGGAGGCAAAGGAACGCGACTTGAGGTCAATGTCGATGCGCCGGCCGGAATGGATTACGTTTTTCTGGGCAAGACTTTGCCGTTCCACAGAATCGCAGGACAACTTCTTTTCACCAACGATCGTCTGCAGATTGTCGATCTTCGAGGCGGACTTTTTGCGGGGAACGTGGGCGGGAATGCCGATATTTCGCTGGCGCACGGCGATCCCCATTATCGCGCGAAGCTGGTGGTCGACGGTGTGGATTTTCCGCGCTTGACCGATCTTTACTACAACTACAAAACCGCGCACGGTCAGCTCGGCGGCACTTACGATTTCACCGGTCTCGGCGATAATTCGCGAGCAATGCAAGGCAGCGGCAAGATGAACGTGGCCAACGGCGACGTGTTCGCCATCCCGGTGTTCGGGCCTCTATCCGGGATTTTGAATCTGATTGTTCCCGGCGCAGGTTACAGCATTGCCCGGAATGCGAGCGCTGATTTCACCGTCCAAAAAGGGATCATTCACACGGAAAATTTCGAGGTTGCTGGAAGACTTTTTTCGATGCGCGGCCATGGCGACATTTATTTTCTGGACGACAAACTGGACTTTGATGTGGGCATCGATCCAAAAGGGCCGGGCGTCTTGCTTACCCCAGTTTACAAACTATTCGATTACAAAGGCGAAGGCAGTCTAAAGAATCCGGATTGGCATCCGAAAAGGTTTTAGAAATTCTGCTTTGCTGCTATCCGTGTAAATCCGCAACCTGCCTGCCGTAGCTTTAATCCGGAGGCGGGTAATCCGCGGTTTTGTTAGGATGAAAAAAATCGGAATCCTATTTGGCCAGGAACACAGTTTCCCGCCGGCGTTTGTCGAGCGCGTAAACCAGAAGACTGGCGGGCGCGACATCGTCGGCGAGTTCGTCAAGATCGACAAAGTAATTCAAGGCGAGCCGTGCGGCTACGACGTGGTGATCGACCGGATTTCGCAGGACGTGCCGTTTTATCGCGCGTGGCTGAAAAACGCCGCCCTGACCGGCACCGCGGTGGTGAACAATCCGTTTTGGTGGAGCGCGGACGAAAAATTCTTCAACAACGCGCTCGCGACGAAAATCGGCGTCGCCGTTCCGCGAACAGTCTTGTTGCCATCAAATCAGCCACCGCCGGACACGAACGAAAAATCCTTTCGCAACCTGGAATATCCGCTGAATTGGGAAGCGATTTTCAGCTACGTCGGTTGGCCGGCGTTTTTCAAACCGTTTGCCGGCGGCGGTTGGAAAAATGTTTATCGGCTGCACAATCCGGAAGAATTTTACCGGGCCTACAACGAGACCGGGCAGCTGGTAATGATGTTGCAGGAGGAAGTGAAGTTCGACATGTACTTCCGCTGTTACTCGATCGATCAGCGCCATGTCCGCATCATGCCGTATGAGCCGCGGCATCCGTATCACCTGCGTTATCAAACGGAATGGAACACGCCGCGCGAGATCCTCGAAAAAGTCGAACAAGGCGTGCTGCGGTTAAACGAATATCTCGGCTACGATTTGAACACGGTTGAGTTCGCAATCCGCGATGACGTTCCGGTCGCGATCGACTTTTGCAACCCGGCGCCGGATGCCGAAGCCGCCAATGTCGGCCAGGCGAATTTTGAGTGGGTGGTTGAAGCAGTATCGGAAATGGCGATCCGCAAAGCGCGCGAACACAAACCCGGTCGCGATAACTTAAGCTGGGGGAAATTTGTCCAAGCCGCAGTAACAAGGCGCGAGTTGGGCGAGCTCGCGTAAGAATTTGTTCATCCACAGATTACACAGATTTCCGCAGATTGAAGCAACAGAGGTTGCGGCTGCTTAGAAATAATCTGTGTAAATCTGCGAAATCTGCGGATGTTTTCGTTCCGTTTAGATGAAGAAGGAGCACACCTACACCCTCGGTATCGAAGAGGAGTTTGCGATTGTCGATCCGGAGACGCGCGAGCTGCGGTCGCACATCCAGGAGATTCTCGAGGGCGGCAAGGTCCTGCTCAAAGAACAGATCAAACCCGAGATGCATCAGTCGGTCGTGGAGCTCGGCACGGAGATTTGCGATTCGATTGAGCACGCGCGGATGCACGTGGTTCAGCTGCGCAGTAAACTCGCGGAGCTGGCCGGCCGCAGTGGATTGAAGATCGCGTCGGTCGGGACCCATCCGTTTTCACATTGGCGTGATCAACTCATCACCGAAGGCGAGCGCTACCAGGAAATTTTGCGCGACATGCAATCGCTCGCCCGGGCGAACCTAATCTTTGGATTGCACGTCCACGTCGGAATTCCAAATCGCGAAGCCGCCATTCACGTCATGAACCAGACGCGCTATTTTCTGCCGCACGTTTACGCGCTCTCGGTCAACTCGCCGTTTTGGGTCGGTCAGGATACCGGGCTGAAGGGTTATCGGCTCAAAGTGTTCGAGCGTTTTCCGCGCACCGGAATTCCGGACGCGTTCGAATCGCTTTCCGAGTACGAGGATTACTGCAAACTCCTGGTCAAGACCGGTTGCATCGACAATCCAAAGAAAATCTGGTGGGACATTCGGCTCCATCCGTTTTTCGACACGCTCGAAGTGCGCGTCTGCGATGCCCAATCGCGGGTGGATGATACGCTCGCGATCGCGGCTTTGCTTCAGGCGATCATCTCCAAGCTGTTCAAACTCCTTCGGCAAAATACGACCTTTCGGGTTTATCGACGTCGATTGCTGGATGAAAACCGCTGGCGCGCGACGCGTTACGGCATCGATGGAAAGCTGATCGATTTCGGCCGCGAGACCGAAGTTGATACGCGCAGTTTACTCAATGAACTCCTCGAATTTGTTTCGACCGAAGTAAATGAGCTCGGTAGCAAAAAGGAAATGGCGCACATCGAGCGGATCATGCGCGAAGGCACCGGTGCCGATCGGCAACTTGCCGCCTATGGACGGACGCAAGACATGAAAGCAGTCGTCGACCAAATAGTGGATGAAACCTACGAAGGATTAAATCTGAATGCATTTGCAAGTTGATGGTTTGCTCGACTCGAATTTCCGCGTAAAACTGAGCCCTTTCCAAAATGCCTGACCGCCTGACTGTCGACACGATTGATGCGGAACTTGCGCCCGGTGCGCACAATGCCGTAAGCGTTTGCCTTCAGCTAACGCCGGATGAGCGGGTCACGATCATTACGGATGAAGCAACCCGCGACATCGCAGCAGCATTGCGACTTGAAGTCGAAGCGATCGGTTCCGAATATTCGATCTTTATTTTAGAAAACTACGCGTCGCGTCCGCTGACAGCGATGCCGCAAGTCATTCTCGACGATCTGGCGCAATCGCACGTGTCGATCTTTTGCGCGCAAAGTCAGCCGGGCGAGCTCCCTTCGCGTATGCAGATGAGCGACGTGGTGAACAAGCGTCACATCCGTCACGGTCATATGGTGAATATCAACCGCCAGATCATGCGGGAAGGCATGCGCGCCGATTTCCGCCAAGTGGATGCGCTCAGTCGCCGATTGATCGAACGCGCGCGTCATGCGGAGCGCATCACTTGTCGCACACCGCACGGTACCGATTTCGAAGCGGACTTTTCTCCGAAATTAAAATGGCTCAAAACGAGCGGCATCATCACTCCGGAAAAATGGGGCAATTTGCCAGGCGGCGAAATCTTCACTGCGCCGGCGAACACAGACGGCACCTTCGTGGTCGATGGCGTGGTCGGCGACTATCTTTGCAGCAAGTACGGAGATCTTCGTGACGCGCCGCTGACAATCAACGTTGCCGACAATCGCATCGTCGATCTTCGCTCCGAGAACAAGGAATTGCTCGACGATTTTCGCGCTTACACCAGCACCGATGAAAACAGCAATCGGGTGGGCGAATTCGCCATTGGCACGAACACCGCTTTAACGCGCGTCATCGGCAACATTTTGCAGGACGAAAAAATCCCCGGCGTTCACATCGCTTTTGGCCATCCCTATTCCGAACACACCGGCGCAGATTGGAAATCGAAAACGCATATCGACTGCGTCGGCCGCGATTTCGACATCTGGTTCGATGGCGAGCAGGTGATGGGGGCCGGAAAGTTTCTGGTCTGAGCGATGGAGCCAGGGCTCCGGGCGCAGTTTAACGCCGATTTCACGCCGGAGAAATACGCGGCGCTGTTGCGCTGCGTGAATGGGGCGACGAAATGGCCGGCCGATTTTCGCATCTCGGAGACGCCGATTTTTCTAACGCGCGAATTTACCGATGAAGCCGTTTACGCTGCCAACCAGATCGCGGCTCAAACGCAGACACCGGAGTTCGCCATGCATGCGTCATCCGCGATTCCGCCGGGTTTTGAAGTGCCTAACGAGTCCGAGCACCCTGAATTTCTGATTGTCGATCTTGCGGTTTGCGAGGACGGCCACCGACTCGTGCCGCGTCTGATCGAGCTCCAGGCGTTTCCCAGCTTGTTTGCCTTTCAGTTCATGCTGCTTGGCTGCATGCGGAAAGCCTATCCGGCAATTCCGCGGAGCTGGACTTCGTCCTTCGGCGGAATCAAAGACGAGCAATACATCGACCTTCTGCGGCGAACGATTATCGGCGATTCAAAACCTGAGAACGTGATTTTACTCGAGATCGAGCCGGAGAAACAAAAAACCCGGATCGATTTTGCCGCGACCGAGGCCCTCTTGGGGATTCGGTCTGTTTGCGTAACAAAAATCAAGAAACGTGGACGGCAATTATTTTACGACCGCGATGGAACCGAGACGCGCATCGAGCGCATTTACAACCGCGTCATCTTCGATGAATTGGAACGCCGTTCCGATCTTAAGCTGCAATTCAGTTTTCAAGATGAGCTCGATCTAAGTTGGATTGCGCATCCAAATTGGTATTACCGGATCAGCAAACATTCGTTGCCGTTCATCAAAACGGCGCACACGTCGCCGGCATTCTTTGCCGATGAATTTCCGGTCGATGAAAGCATCGACGATTACGTTCTAAAGCCGCTTTATTCCTTTGCCGGTCTCGGCGTCGATATGGAGCCGACGCGGAAAAAAATCGCAGCGCTAAAGAATCCGCACCAATGGATCCTGCAAAAGAAAGTGGAGTACGCGTCGTTTGTCCCGACGGTGGACGGCCCGAAATCAAAAGCAGAGTTGCGGATGATGTTTATCTGGTCGGAAAAGGGCGAGCCGGTCCTGCTCAATAATCTTGTCCGAATGAGTCAGGGAAAAATGATGGGCGTCGATTTCAACAAGGACAAAACCTGGGTTGGCTCCAGCATCGCGTTGCACGACCAATAACGCGCAACAGGCCCGTTCTAGATCGCGCGCGTCTTGATGTTAATTTCGGAAGTGAGTGTCTGATGAACCGGACAGCGCTCGGCGATTTCCATAAGTTTCTCGCGCTGTTCGGCAGTGAGCGAACCGGTGAGCTGAACGTCGAGCTCGATTCGATCGATCTTTCCTTCTTTCGTCTCGCAATCCTCGCAGTCAGCTGCGTGGATTCTGGAGTGTCGAAGTGAAACGGTGATATTCTCGAGCGGCCAGCGTCGTTTTCGGGCATAAAAACCGACTGTCATCGATGTGCACGAGCCAAGCGCGGCGAGCAAGAGATCATAAGGCGACGCGCCGGTATCGGTGCCACCGAAAGCGGCCGGTTCATCAGCGTCGAGATGATGCGAACCGATTTCAATCTTTTGGGCAAAGCCGGCGGCTGTGCCGTGAACGAGCACCTGAGTTGCTTCTGCGTCTTCGGTTGTTGCCATAGCGAATCTCCATCAAACAACGCGCGCCTGATGACGGCAAGCAGACAAACAAGATCAGCGCCCTTCCCGTTTCATGAGCTCTGCCACTTCAGCAGAAGTGCGGACGGGAATGATTTTGAAATCCATTAAATCTTTCCAATTGTCGATCCAACGCTCGAGCAGAACGAAGTCTTCCGTCTCCATAACTTGCCAACAGGTCTTGAGATTGTGATCGATCCAGCTGGAAACATAATTCAAACCTTCCGGCATCATTCGACCTTTTTCACTGAGCCGTCGATAAATTGCGGGCGCGTCCTTAAACTGCTCGATCACCATGTAGTGCATGAACCTAATCTGTCTTCGAGTAGAGGAGGGAATCGAGAATTTTTCCGTCTTTGACGACGTTCTTTCGCAAACGTCCTTCGAAAACGAAGCCGGCTTTTTCGAGCACGCGCGCTGACGCGGGATTGTTCGAATGCGGCATGGCAAAAATCCGATTCAGCGAGAATTCTTTGAAGCAATAGTCTATAAACGCAGGAACAATTTCGCTCATGATCCCTTGCCCCCAAAAATTTTCGGCGAGCCAATAACCAAACTCGGCGGTGTGCCGATGAACATCTTCGCCGGGCCGCAGACCGATCCCACCGACCGCCGCGCCTCCGATGTCGATACAAAAATTCAATCTCGGCAAACCGGGCACTGAGCCCTGCAGAAACCTTTTCGCGTCTTCAATCGTGTAGGGATGCGGAAACGCGTCGCGCAATCCGAGCCAGACTCGGCGATTGTTTGCGTGACTGGCCAATGATTCGGCATCGCTTAATCGGTAATCGCGAATCGTGCAACGTTCGAGCTTGAGCTCCACGTTATTTCAGTTCGTCGTTCGTTTCGGCGAACGCTTTGACCGCGAATTCCAAATCTTCGCGCGAATGCGCGGCGCTCACTTGCACCCGCACGCGCGCCGTGCCGTGCGGCACGACCGGATAAAAGAAACCAATTACATAAACACCTTTGTCGAGCATGCGCGCGGCGAACTTCTGCGATTTGGCGGCGTCGCCGATCATGATCGGCACAATCGGGTGCACGCCAGGCTTAATCGTGAGACCGCGCTCAATCACGGCCGCGCGAAAATATTTCGTGTTCTCCTCGAGTTTGTCGCGCAATTCAGTCGACGCAGTCAGAATTTCGAGCGCCTTCAAACACGCCGCAACGATCGGCGGCGCAACCGTATTGGAAAACAAATAAGGGCGGGAGCGTTGCCGCAAAAGATCGACAATCTCTTTGCGGCCGCTGGTGAATCCGCCGCTCGCGCCGCCGAGCGCTTTACCGAGCGTGCCGGTGATGATGTCGATCTTGCCCATTACGCCGCGATATTCGTGAGTGCCGCGGCCGGTTTTCCCGAGAAATCCGGTCGCGTGCGCGTCGTCAATCATGGTGAGCGCATCATATTTTTCGGCCAAATCGACGATCGACTTTAGATCGGCGATCGTGCCGTCCATCGAGAAGCAGCCGTCGGTCGCGATCAAACGAAAGCGCGCGCCGCTCGCTTCTTTCAATTTCGCCTCGAGATCGGCCATGTCGTTGTGCTTGTAACGAAAGCGTTGCGCCTTGCAGAGCCGGACGCCGTCGATGATCGAGGCGTGGTTCAGTTCGTCACTGATGATTGCGTCTTTTTCAGTGAGCAGCGTCTCGAACAAGCCGCCGTTGGCGTCGAAGCACGACGGATAGAGGATGGTCTCTTCGGTCCCGAGAAATTTTGTGAGCGCGGCTTCGAGTTGCTGGTGAAGATCTTGCGTGCCGCAAATGAAACGCACGCTGGCCATGCCGAGCCCGTGACTGTCCAACGCTTCCTTTGCCGCTTTGATCAGCTCGGGATGATCCGCCAGGCCGAGATAATTGTTTGCGCACATGTTGAGGACGCGTTTGCCGCCGGCGACGGCGATGTGCGCGTCTTGCGGCGAAGTGATAATGCGCTCGGTTTTATAAAGTCCCTGCGACTTTATTTCTTCGAGCGTTTGTGAAAGCTGCTTTTCGAATTCGGCGAGCATAAAACAGTTTCAGTCAAACCGCGCCCGATGCAAAAGATCAAGGCCGAGTTCTTTACTGATAAAAAAGAGAGCAGAGCATGCTGATTCCGATCACGGCGTAGAGCGCCCGGTATTGAATTTGAAACCGATCGACAATCTGTGGATTGAGCTGGCCGCGGAGCGCACGAAGGGACCAGTAGAGATGAAGGGGATAAAGCAGGGCTGCCAGAAGAGCTAACGGACGTGGCAAGAATCGGAACCAGCCGAGAAAAAAAAGACAAAGGTAAGCGAGGCTGAAGACAAGTAATCCGGCAAGGAACGCCGGTCGCTTGCCAAAAGCGATCGCGTTGGTGCGCGCATTGTTGTGGGAATCGAGCTCGAAGTCGCGCACTTCGTGATTGAGATGCCCGGCGGTAAAAGTCAGAGCGAAGAATAATCCAATTAGAACCCCGCGCTCGTCGATCGACATAAAGACGGCGTAGCCGAGCAGAAAATGAAACAGGCCGCCGACCAGATGCGGAATGGATGATGCGACCGGCGTGCTTTTGGCGTTGAGCTTTGGATGCGAGTAAAAGAATCCGAGCGCCGCGATTATGGCCCCGAGGATAACAACGCGCGATCCAAGCAAGGCGAAGACGATCAAGCTTGCGATGAGAAGAGAGAACGAGAACCAAAACAAGTGTCGCGATGGCACTTGCAGATCAGGCGCTTTGAACCCGTGCGCTACATCAGCCCAGTCGTTCAGGGTAAAGACATGAGCGACGAGCAGAATACTGCCGACCAGAAACAACAACAGCATTTCGAATTTTCCGGCAGTGATTGTTCCGATCGAAAAGACGACGCCCATCAGCGGCGTTCCTTGCAAAACAAAGACTTCGTCGAAACGAACGTGGCGCAGAAGCGCGCGGCTACGTGATGGCCGGGACATTATAGCTTCGAGTATTTTGTCAGGGCTTCCACGCAAACCGCTGTGGTGACGGAGCGGGCGCCATAACGCAGCGGCACACCGATCCCGCGGTAAACAGTGGTCAAAGCCCAGCCGCCGTCGGCGCTTTGTCGCGCGAGGATAGAGCGGATGCCGCGATCCAAAGCGTCCCCTCGATATCCCAGATTCAAAAGTGTGATAACTCCGTCCGCTGTTTCGAGATCGTCGCCCCATCCGCCGTCCGATTTTTGCAACGACAATGTGGCCGCGCGAATTTTGGCAACGGCTTCGCCAAGACAACGTGCGCCTCCGTCGGCGTAGGCGCGCGAGAACGCACGGGTGAATGCTTCGGGCGATTCGTAGTAGGGCGAACCGTTGCGGAATTGTTCGCTCTCCGCGTGCGCGAGGACGAATTTGCAAACCGAATCGATTGTTTCCCCAACAGATCCGAACATCAAAAGCGCATTCGAATTCACAACCGCATCGAGGTCGCCGGTGTCGATCGCGACCAGCGTCGAACGATCTCCAATCCAGGTATTGAGGACACCCGCTTCATTCATATTGGCGCGGACCGCACTTAATGTTTCTCTCGGGATGGATTGTCCGGAGCGTTTTAATGCAGCCCACGCCAATGACGTATCATCCACGTCGGGCGATATCGTCTTCGGCGTGGCTTTTCCATAATAAGGAAAGAGTCCGCTCGGCTGCTGTTGCGCGAGGAGGTAGGTGACAGCTCGATTGCAGGTTCCGCGAGCCGTCACGGAATCACTGCAAAAGGAAAGTGAAAATAGAATTTGGGAGGCAGTGAAGGTGGCATCGACCGGTTCGATCTCTTTCGGATTATCGACCTGCCAGCTGTCAGTAACGAAACCGCCGGTTAGAGTTTGGCTTGCTGCGACAAAGTCGAGTCCGTTTTGAATCGCGAAGGCGGCTTGGATCCGCAATTCGTCGACCGAAGATCGACAACCGAACGTTGCCAATAGTGCAAAACAGAAAATTCCAAAGCGAAAGCCGCCCCCCATGCGGCGGAGATATGGATTTGACCATTTCATGTCAAGCGCACCAACGCACGCAACCGCACAAAGATGTCAGTCGCGCCAGCCGCGCGCGATCAATAAGGGAATGTTTTCGTTGATGCTGATGTTTTTTGGCGGCGAGATGACAACTTCGCCGTCCACGACGTGCTGTCGCAAAAACGCGCCGGCCTGCATCGACCACGCATAAGTGTAGGCCTGGTTGCTCCAGCCAAATACCGGATCGGGCGCGGGTGAGAGCAATAGCGGACCTGTCTCCTCCGGGGGCTGAGCGCCGCCGACGAGCCAGACGCGATTACCGGACTGCAGGGTTTTGGAAATTGCCGACCGAACATCTGCGATCGGATCTGATTCCTTCATTTTCGTTTTGATCAGATCGTAGCGATGAATCCGTTTCTCGCTCAACTCCGGGAGCGTCATCCAACGGGTTTGTCCGTGATAATACCAACTGAACGACGGCCCCAGAAACCATGGGCTAACGATGATCAAATCATCCGGCCGCGCGTAACGTTGCAAACCCTTGGCGAGAAGATCGACCGTTGTCTCGCGTTGAGTGATTTTCGGCCAGAGAATAAATGGCAGCCCAACCCCCAGTGCGACGACAAGGATGAGGCGCAAAATTCGGATCCATTGAAATCGACAAAGAGCTGCGACGAGTAATTCGACAACGGCGGCCAGCAGGCAGAGGAACGCGAGATGATAGCGCGTTTGCGGCGCGGTGTGAGTGATTGCAAGAAAGGTAAAGTAAGTCGCCGCCGCAATCAGAATGGTGAGTAATCCAAAAAGCACCGGTCCGGTATCGATCCGCCAAGTTCTTCGGCTTAAGAGTGCGACGCTTCCCAAGATCGACATCAAGCCAACCGTCAACCACACGCCCGCCATCAGCGGAACCGGTTGACCGCACGCGACCTGAAATTCGCTCCAAATCGATCCCGGAGACGTTGGATATCGCAGGAGAATCGTCCACGCCTTGATCTCGCGGTAAGTTTGAAACTGCGGCAGGTAGGAAATGGCGCAGACCGCCGCAACCAGGCAAAGCGCCAGCGCCCATTTCGCCTGCCGGCGGAAAGCGCAGACCGCGAACGCGGCCAAAAGGAGCGCCGGAACCAGCGCAGCGGTGAAGTACAAACATTGCATACAGGCGATGTTGGAAAGGAACATCGCGACCAGTCGAGTGATCGTTGGCCGCGCGATAAACATCGCCGTTACTCCGAAGGCGAGGACCAGAAGGACCGAGCCAAGCCCGTAACCGCGGATCCAGGCTCCGTCCGTGAGAAACGTGATATTCAGCCCGGCAAGCGCTGGCAAAATCAACGGCACGTCGAAGCGGCTGCTTCGCGCGTTAAACCACGCTACAGCCAGAAGCGCGACTCCGACAAGGAACCCGAAACAACGCAGGCTCGCGTCGCTCGTTCCGAATAAATTCGTGAAGATGCGCACAGTCGTCGGGAAAAGGACCGGGAACGAAGTGAATTTTAAATTGTGGAGGACGTCGGCGAAGGTTGGCAGTCGCGCGAGCTCCAAAGAATCGCATTCGTCTCGCCAGAGTCCGCCCGCGTGGGTCGCGCGGACGAAAAAAACAAACAACACCGCTGCCGACAAGAGAATCGCAATGATCCACTCGGCATATTTAATGAGCTTCGGGTTCACTTTTGCGGTCGGAGCGTCGATTCAAATGATTGCCGCGAACTTTGTCGTGGAAAAAATTGGCTTGCGCGGCTGTGAATAAGTGTTAATAACTTTGCTGGCGATTCCACCTTGACCCACGCTGAACTTCGTAGCCTCGCCCTAGCCGTTCTCGCGGCTTTCATCGCAATTATTCTCCTCAGCGCCTGCGGCACAACTTCGACTCGCGCGCTGCCGGCGTATGAAGCGCCACTGACAAGAACAGATTTTCAAAATGTTCGGACAACGGCTTACACCCATACCGAATCGGATCACACTCAGTACGGCGCTCGCAACGCGCTCGGTGGTGAATTGCATGCGGCCGATCCCGCGATTCATCGCGCCGAAAATGTGAAGCGCGCCAGAACGGTCTCCGACAGCGACGATGTCGATGTAATCAATATTTCAAATACCGACACGAAATTGCAGCCATTTTCGATGCAAGAAACAAAAAAGGCGACGCGTGCGACGACCACGACAACAACGCGAGGGACTAAAACAACGACAACGCGCGGTGCGAAGCGTGCCGTCGCGGTGAGCAAGCCGCCAAAAATCGGGAGCGCCGCCGCCGATTGGTCGCGCTGGCCAATGGGAACGACATTTAGATTACTTTCGACTGGGCAAGTCTATCGCGTCGAAGATTACGGCTGGGCTCTCTCTGGTCGGAATACAATTGATCTCTACATGGCGAACCAGCGTGACATGAACACTTGGGGGGCGCGCCAGGAACCGCTCCAGATTTTGCGATGGGGCGACCCGCAACAAAGTTTGCAATTCCTGCAATCGCATACCGACTACAAGCACATCAAACGGATGGTGCTTGAATTGCAAGGTCGAGATCAAGAAGCAGCGGCCATGCGATAACTGGGCAACCGACCACTCGTGGAAAGCAAAAGCCCGCCGGAAAGGCGGGCTTTGTTGTTTAAAACAAAACCGCCCTGCGGATTCGGACCGCAAGGCGGTTTGTAAACTAACCTCTTAGCTGGGCTGGGTGCCAGTAGGCTGGGTGCCAGTAGGCTGGGTGCCAGTAGGTTGCGTGCCGGTAGGTTGCGTGCCAGTAGGCTGCGTGCCAGTAGGCTTGTAGCCTCCACCACCTTTGGCATCTTTCTTCGGTTTCAAATCACGAACTTTGATCTTTTTCTTAGCCATTTTCTTTATTCTTCCTTTTTGTTTTGGGTTGTTTGTTGCGTGTCAGTAGCACCAAATAGCAATTGACCGCCGCCGCCTTTGACGTTGCCTTTTGGGATCAAATCGTCCAAGCGGATCAGTTTTGCTTTCTTGTGCTTTTGCTTGCGAATTCCAGGTTCGCTAGCAGAAACATTTTTGTTTTCTTTCGGCGCACTCACTTCGACCTCCTATTACCACCATTCATGCCAGCGCATCTTAACCCGCGCAATTCGGAAATTTGCGAACCAGCCGAGGCCATTGATTCCCAGAGCTTTATCGTCCGAAACAATTTCGAAATTTGTGAAACCGCAACACAATGGATCGGATTGTTCGTGCTCGATCTCGGTACCACAGGGGCTCGATTCGATGCCGTCATTGACTCATTTCTGGTCCAATTTTCGAAGATGCCGTGCGAGCGTGGCGCGGGAAATGCCGAGGAGCCTCGCAGCCTGCCTCTGATTACGCGAAGTTTGCTCGTAAACGAGGCTGACATGTCGCGCGACTGCAGAAGCGAGCGAGAGGTCGCTGTTGGCATGCGTACTATTTGTTTTTGTCGCATCTGGCTCAGGCTGGTTCCCGTCCTTGCGAGATGGAGTGGCTGCGAGGTCGGGCGGAAAGACCACATGCTGGGGCAAGATAACGGGGCCTTCGCAAAACAGGGTCATGGTGCGGACGGTGTGACTTAGTTCGCGCAAATTTCCCGGCCATGGATAAGAGATAAGTCTTTCCATGGCCTGAGGATGAATGGCCGTGATCGTTTTCCCTTCGCTTTTGGCCGCTGCTTTCAATTCCGCTGCAATCAACGCGGGCAGTTCTTCCAGTCTTTCGCGCAGTGGCGGGATCAATAACGTCAAACCGTTGAGGCGATGGAAAAGATCTTCGCGGAACTTTTCCTGAACAACTCTTTCCCGGAGCGAGCAATTCGTCGCGCAAATAATCCGGGCATTGGATTTGAGCATTCGTTCCGAGCCTAATCGTTCAAACTCACCGTATTCGAGCACGCGCAGGATTTTGACCTGCGCCAAAGGGCTCATCTCCGAGATTTCGTCGAGGAAAAGAGTGCCGTCATTGGCCAGCTCAAACTTGCCTTTGACCGCCTGTTGCGCGCCCGTAAAAGCACCGCGTTCGTGGCCGAACAATTGGCTCTCCAGGAGCGTATCGCTCATGGCGGACGCGTTGAATGAGACCAACGGCCGGGCGGCGCGCGCGGATGAATTATGAATGGCGTGGGCAAGCAAAGTCTTGCCCGTGCCGGTTTCACCGAGCAAAACCACTGGCACATCTGATTTTGCGGCGAGCGCAGCCAAACGAAGGCAACGGGCCATGGCCTCGTTAGTCGTGGCCAGGTCTTCAACTCTTAGACTGGAAGGCGCCGGCTGCATTTTTCGCGGAACGCGAAACCTAGTCGCGAATATTTTCGCGCAATTGCCGAATTGGCTCGAACGCGTACTCGATCAAAGTGCGCCGGCCGACGATGATCCGGGCCTCTCCGCGCATACCAACACGCGGCTGCACTTTGCTTTTTGTTTTTTTGTTTTCTTCCAGCGAGGCCAGACCGACAAAGTGCGATCCATCCGGAGAGGAGACCGCGGACGGACTAATCCAGTCGAGCTTGGCATCGACCGCGCCGTAGCGCTGATAAGGAAAAGCAGTGAAGAAAAAGCGGACTCGTTGACCGACGGCGAGTTTGGGCAGCGCGGCTTCGCCGAACAACAAGCGTGCGTGCGGCTTGGCATCGATGCGCGCTAATTGACATAATTCCTGGCCGTTTTGCACCACACTGCCAGCGTTGCGTTGCGCCAGCGAGATGACGACGCCGTCGTAGAGCGCGCGCACCGACAGCATATTCAAGTCGGAATTTTCCGTATCGCTTTTTAGCGCAGTGACCCGGAACTTCAGTTTCTCGATTTCGGCCACTTGTTCATCGCGCAGGCGTGCATGTTCGGTCTCCATGCGTTGTCGATCTAGATTGACTTGCTGCAAATTTCGTTGGGCAACGCTCAGATCCTTCTCGGAGCCGGCGACCTCGAGACGGAGCCGAATGAGCTCCATCTTGGAAACTCCGCCGCTTTCCGCAAGCGTTTCCATTCGCTCCATCAACTCCCGACCCGTGGTCGCATGCTTTTCGCGGAACTTCACTTCGCTTTCAGAATTTGAGATTTCAGCGAGCTTGATCTCCAATTGCGAGGCGTAAGCGGCGTCGGCTTTAGCAAGCCCCTGTTCTTTCGTCCGCAGGTCCTCAGTCAGGCCGTTCAATTGCGTGCTCAGGCCGCGGATTTCGTCGGAACGCAAGATGAACAATTCCTGACCAGCTTTAACTGCTTCGCCTTCGGAAACCTTCACGGCGCTCACAACTGCAAGCCGGGAAGATTGGATCGGATCCGCGCCATTTTGCGGAACCAAGACAAAAGCGGCGCTGACTGTCTCTGGAAGATGAAAAGTAATCGCCGCGATCAAACCCGTAAAGAAGATCGCGACCAGGAGCCACGCGATTCCGCGGATGATTCGCGGCGGCGGATCCTGCGGCAGCATCTCCGATTCGGATTCTGCTTTTTGTTGCGACATTAGCGTCGTGTTCATAACGTCAGATCAAATTCCCATCTGCTGGCTGGAGAGATAAAAATAAAGTCCACGCTGGGCCATGAGTTCATCGTGGGTTCCGATTTCAGCAACGCTACCCTTTTCCAGAACAACGATGGCGTGCGCCTCGCGCACAGTGCTCAACCGATGCGCAATCACGATGGTGGTTCGATCGGCCATTAATCGGCCAAGATTGTCTTGAATGGCGCGTTCGGATTCGGTGTCGAGCGCACTGGTGGCTTCATC
>Ga0209059_1000144_pt1 | contig 29995 bp, 26 predicted proteins | sample GraSoiAngelo_151_FD_186165 | JGI IMG/M metagenome (GOLD analysis project Ga0209059, IMG submission 186165) | Grasslands soil microbial communities from the Angelo Coastal Reserve, California, USA - 14_1009_12_20cm (SPAdes) (version 2) | ecosystem: Environmental > Terrestrial > Soil > Grasslands ...
TCCGACCAAACCCTGCGGGCGCTTGTCGACCTCCTCCCCGCCAAAGCCGGAGAGCGCTGGCTGGAGGTCGCCTGCGGGCCCGGCCTGGTCGCCCGCGGCCTGGCACCGCGCGTGGGCGAGGTGGTGGCCGGTGACGTCACGCCCAGGATGCTCGCCCTGGGCCGCCGGGAAGCCCGTGCCGCCGGCCTGCGCAACGTCCGCTATGTAGAGGCGGACGCCACCTCGCTGCCGTTCGCCGAAGGCGCGTTCGACGGCGCGGTGACGCGCTTCAGCCTGCATCACATCCCGGACCCGGGCCGCGTCATCGCGGAGATGGCCCGCGTCACAAAGGTGGGCGGCCACGTCGCGTCGAGCGAGCACCTCGGTTCGCCCAGCGCGGCCGCGCACGCCTGGCACGAAGAGATCGAGCGCCTGCGCGACCCCTCCCACTGGGCCTGCCTGACCCCGAAAAGACTGTCCACGTTGGGCCGCGCGGCCGGGCTGCGACTGGTGAAGTCCCGACTGGAGCCATTTCACCTCGACTTCGACGAGTGGCTGGAGCGGGGCTCCACTGGACCCGCCAACCGCCAGCTGATCGAGGACCTCATGGAGCGGCGGGCCGACGCTTACTGCGCGCTGCTGCCCGGCCGCGTTCTCCGCTTTAGGTTGGGCCGAATGCTGTGGAGAAAGTGATCCGCACCGAGCGACTGCTGCTGCGCCGGTGGCGCGAAACGGACCGCAAGCCGTTCGCAGAACTCAACTCCGACCCGATCGTCATGGAACACTTCCCGGCCAGGCTGACGCGGAAAGAGTCGGACGCGCTGATCGACCGGATCGAGGCCGCCTTTGAGGAGCTCGGCTTCGGCCTCTGGGCAGCCGAGATTGCAGGGGATGGCGCCTTCGCCGGGTTCGTCGGCCTCTCGGTCCCCAGCTTCGAAGCGCATTTCACGCCCGCCGTCGAGGTCGGCTGGCGGCTCGATCACCGGCATTGGGGCCATGGATACGCGACCGAGGCGGCCCGGGCGGCGCTGGCCTATGGCTTCGAAAACGTCGGCCTCGAAGAGATCGTCTCCTTCACAGTCCCCGCCAATCTGCGCTCACGGCGGGTGATGGAACGGATCGGGATGACCCACGAAGAGGCCGACGACTTCGATCATCCGCGGTTCCCCGACGGGCACCCGCTGCGCCGCCACGTTCTCTATCGGGTCAGGCCTCCGCGGCCCGCCGGGGCAACTCCTCCAGCTCGCCGGGCAGCCCGATCATCGGCCCGCTTCCCGACGCGTCGATGATGCCCTGCTCGAGCCACGTGTAGCGACCGGCCAGAACGTCCTGGGCAGCGCCGTAGTTGACCGTATCGTCGTTGTGCCAGAGCTGGTGGAAGAGGACCTCCACCCGCCGCCGGGCACCCTTGCAAAAGACGTCGGCCAGCTCTTCGGCCTCCTTGCCGTTCTCGCCCGCCTCGACCAGCATCCGGGCTCGCACGCAGGCGGCGCTCATCGCGAAGAGCTCGGCGCCGATGTCGACGATGCGGCCCAGGAACGCCTGCCGGTGCTCGAGCCGCGCCTGCCAGCGCGACATTCCGTAGAAGGTCGAGCGGGCCACCTTGCGCGAGGAGCGCTCGACATAGCGAAGGTGCTTGGCGAGCGACCCGAACTCGCTGTAGGCGAGCGGCACCCGCCCCCTGCCGACCGCCAGCTGTGGCAGCCAGCGGGTGTAGAAGCCGGCCGCCCCGAGGGCGGCGCGGGCCTTCTCGGGCGGGGTCGAGTCGGGCTCGGCCAGGTCGCCGGCCGCATGCAGGTGGACGTCGACCGCCTCCCGGGCGATGAACAGCTGCATGATCTCCGTCGAGCCCTCGAAGATGCGTGTCACGCGGAGGTCGCGGAGGATCTGCTCAGCGGGCACCGGACGCTCGCCGCGGGCCTTCAGGGAAGCGGCTGTCTCATAGCCGCGGCCGCCTCGGATCTGGACCATCTCGTCGGCGACCCGCCAGGCCATCTCGGAGCACCAGAGCTTGGCCAGCGCGGCCTCCAGCCGGATGTCGTTGCGCTCCTCGTCGGCCAGCTCGCCGGAGAGCTCGACCATCGCCTCCATCCCGAAGGTGATCCCGGCGATCTCAGCGATCTTCTGGGCGACGGCGTCGTGCTTCCCGATCGGGCGGCCCCATTGGACCCGCTCGTTGGCCCACTCGCGGACGATCTTGAGACAGTGCTTGGAAGCCGTGAGGCAGATGGCAGGCAGTGAGAGACGGCCCGTGTTCAGAGTGACGAGAGCGATCTTGAGCCCGCGGCCCTCTTCGCCGATCAGGTTCTCGCGCGGCACGCGCACGTCTTCGAGGTCGATCAGGGCGTTCTCGATGCCGCGGAGCCCCATGAAGTGGTTGCGGCGCACGATCTTGACGCCCTTCATGTCGCGCTCGACGACGAAAGCGGAGATCCCGCCCGGGTGTCCCGCGGACTCCGGCACCTCGGCCATGACGACCATCACCCTGGCGATGGTCCCGTTGGTGGTCCAGAGCTTGACGCCGTTCAGCATGTAAGCGGACCCGTCCTCGGTCGGAACGGCCGTGGCGGAGAGCCGGGCCGGGTCGCTGCCGACGTCAGGCTCGGTCAGGAGGAAGGCGCTCACCTCCCCGGCGGCGACGCGCGGCAGCCACTTCCGCTTCTGCTCCTCGGTGCCGAAATATTTGAGCGGCTTGGGCACGCCGATCGACTGGTGAGCCGAAAGGAGCGCACCCAGCGCCGAGTGCGCCGAGTTGGCAAGCTGCAGCGCCCGGTTGTAGTAGACCTGCGTCAGGCCGAGCCCGCCGTACTCCTCGGGAATGTTCATGCCGAAAGCGCCCAGCTCGGCCAGCCCTTTGACCACGCGATCCGGGATCTTGTCGTCGGCCTCGATCTGGAGGCCGTCAACCTGGGTGCGGAGGAAGGTTTCGAGCCGGCGCAGGAAGGCCTCGCCCTTCTCGACGGCTGCCGGCGTCTGGCGGGGATGGGGATGCACAAGGCCAAGGTCGAACCGCCCCAGGAAGAGCCCGCGGCCGAAGCTCGGCCGGCTCCATTCCTGCTCGCGCGCTGATTCGGCGACCTGACGCGACTTGCGCTCGGAGACTTCTGAGCCCATTGCGCCAGTATATCGTGATATCCGATATATCACCTTCGGTGATGAGACGAAGCCAATACCTCACTCCCCGCGTGGCGGGGGAGGCACGTGGGGGGTCGGGTTAGTGCGGGTGCTCGGCTTTCATCCGGCGCTTCACGTCGCGAGCCTCCGCCATCGACTCCGCGGAGTCCACGTCGGCGACTGTGTGCCATTGGGCTGCCTGCGCCTCCCAGCCGGGCGGCTTGACACCGAACTTCTTGGCCAGCACGGCCACCGTGATCTTGACCTTCATGTCGCCGAACCCAGGCAGCTTCCCGATCCGCGACGCCAGCTCCTTGCCGCTGCCGGCCTCCTTCCAGACCCGGCCGGCCTCACCTCCGTACTCGCCCACGACCGCCCGGCAGAGCTCCTGCACGCGGCGAGCCATCGAGCCCGGAAAGCGATGCAGCGCTGGGCGCTGGCGGAAGACCCGGTCCAGCTCCTCGGGATCCATGGCCGCGATCTTTGCCGCGTCGAGGTGGCCGAGCCGCTGCTTCAGCTCGTAAGGCCCGCCGAACGCCTTCTCCATCTTCACCTGCTGGTCGAGGACGAGGCCGATCAGGAGCGCCAGGGGATCCTCTTCGAGGAGCTGGTTGGCAGCTTCGTTCTGGGTCCAGACGATCGGCATTGTCGTGAAGAATAGACGGGTCATCGACCCGCAGGCAGCCGTTCACGAGCACCTGGATCGCATCCGGCGGCTGAACCCGCGGCTCAACGCTTTCATCCAGGTCGACGGGTCCGCCCAGGCCGGGACGGCCGGCCCGCTGCGCGGCTTCACTGTCGGTGTCAAGGAGAGCCAGCCGGTGCGCGGGCTTTCCTTTACCTGGTCCTCCCCGAAGTTCAGGGGCCAGGTGGCGGATCGCGATGCCGTCCTCGTGCAACGCCTGAAAGCGGCCGGCGCGGCGATCCTCGGCAAGACCAACGCGCCCGAGCTGGTCGCCTCGGTCGGGACCGTGAGCCCGCTCTTCGGCGCGACTCAGAACCCCTGGCGGGAGGGCGTCACGCCGGGCGGCTCCAGCGGCGGCAGCGCCGCTGCGGTGGCGGCCCGCCTCTGCACCGTGGCGACCGGTGACGACTACGGCGGCTCGATCCGGATGCCTGCCTCCTGTTGCGGAGTCGTCGGCCTGCGGCCTTCGCCGGGGCGCGTTCCCGAAGAGCTGCCGGACCCCGCCGGGATCAACTCCCGGGGACCGATCGCCCGCTCGGTCGCGGACGCGCGTGCGACCTACGCCGTGATGGCGGCCGTATCGCCGCACGAGGTCGCCGGCGCGAAGCGGCGCCTCCTGGCGATCACGAGGACCGGCATCGGGATGGATTCGGCCTGCTCCGAGGCCAGCCGCCGGGCTGGGGAGGCGCTGGCGGGGGCTGGCCACGAGGTGGTCTTCGACGCGCTCGAGTGGGATGCTCTTCCGGTTCTCGATGCCTACAAGGTCGTGCGGCGGGTGAGCCTGGCCGCCTGGCCCGGAGACCCCGCCGAATACGGCCCGGGCGTGCGCGCGCTGATGACGGAGGGGCGCGAGATCAGCGGAGCGGAGTTCTTCCGGGCGCACCAGGCCGGGCTCAAGGCCGGCGCCCGGATCCGGCAGGCCTTGGAGGACGGCTTCGACGCCATCCTCACGCCGACGCTGGGCCTGGTACCGATGCCGATCGAAGAGGTGCCGCCCTTCCTGGGCGAGGCTTACAACCGCCACGTCCAGTTCGTGCTCCCGGTCAGCTTCTCGCTGCTGCCGGCGATCTCAGTCCCCGCCGGGCGGGCCGGTGGGCTACCGATCGGAGTCCAGCTGGTCGGGCACTACCGCCGTGAGTTCGACCTCCTGGATCTCGCCGAAAGCCTCGAATCGGCCCCCGGGTTCGGCTTCGAACCTCCACCTGGCTTCGACTGAGACTTGTACTCGCAAGCCCCACATCTGGGGTTTGCATTTCGACCGTGCGCACCATAGAGTAGCTACCTGGAAGGTGGGCCATTCTCTTCGTAGTTCTGTCCTGACGCGCCCGTTGCGCGAGATCCTCGAACGCGGGCGCCTTGCGCCGATGTGCACAGTGGCGATCGCGATCGGCGTCCTGGACGCTCTGGCTGCGCTTCACCAGGCCGGGGTCTGGCATGGCGCCCTCCACGCGGGCAACGTCCGCGTGGCCGCTGACGGGACGATCCGGCTGGGCGACCGGGACCTCACGGCTCGGGGCGAGCAGGCCGAGTTGAAGCTGCAGGCCGCCGACGTGCAGGCGGTCGGAGCCCTGATCTGCGAGATGCTTCGGATCTCGCCCGATCCCGAGTCCACGAACAGGCCGGCCCGGCCTTCAAGGGCCGCCGAGAGCCCGCTCGGACTCTACGCCCGCCGCCTCGTGCGGGGAACGCGCGGCCGGCGCTCGACGGGCTACGCGACGATCCAGGCCAGGCTGGCCCTCTGGGAGGTTGCCGGCCGGCTGGCCACCCAGCGAATCCAGGCGCAGGCCAGGCAGCGGCTGGGCGAGCTGGTCACAGGCGCGCCGGCCAAAGTGTCGCCACCGCTGCGAGGCCCGGCGCGCGCGAAAGCGCCGGTCAGCCGCATCTCGCCCGCGGTGCCGATCCCGCCGGTGGCGCCAGTTCGGGCCATCGCCCTACCCACGAAGGCCCGATCTGCGGCTCGGCCCGTCCCGACCCTTGCGCTGGCGGGCCTGGTCGGCGCGGTGGTGGCCGCCGTGTTCGCGCTTTCCACCTTGCCGGTCGTCGGCGCCCCTCTCAGCGCCCATCCGGCACCTGCTAACACCGAAAAACCCATGCCCTCCTCCAGCCTGATCGACGAGCCCCTCAGCGAGGCCGCCCTGGCCCGGGCGGCCGGGACACCCAGGCCGCAGGTGCCGATCCCCGCGCTGGCGCCCGCCAGCGCCGGGCAGGTGACCGCGGTCAAAGCCGGCCCGGCGGCCGGCGCCTGCGCTCCGGGCAGCATCTGCCAGCTCCACGTCGAGGTCTGGGTCCAGCCGTCCGGTCGGGCACGCGGCGTGAGCTGGTCGGTGAAATCGGTGGACCTCTGCAGCGGCGCGGTGCAGGATCTCGGGGGCGGCGCCTTCACCGCCCAGCCAGGCTGGACCCACGTGGCCAGCGAGAACGGCTTCGACCTGCCTGGGGTGAAGGCCCAGGCGCTGGTAGTCGTCTCCGAGACGCCGGACCGGGCGGCGTCGGCGCCGCTCGTGTTGGGCAACCGCGGGGCGGCCTGCTAGGAACCGTAGGAACTCAGGCCTCCTCTTTAGCCGCCTCCTCGTGCCCGCGGCGCGCCAGCTCTTCGACGACTGCGGGTTCGGCAAGCGTCGTCGTGTCGCCCAACGGCCGCTTCTCGGAGACGTCGCGCAGCAGCCGTCGCATGATCTTGCCCGACCGCGTTTTGGGCAGCTCGGGTGTGAACACGATGTTGGCGGGAGCGGCGAACTTGCCGATCTTCTGCCCGACGTGCTCGCGCAGCTCCTTCAGCATCTCCGGGGAGCCTTCCCGCCCGCCCTTGAGCGTCACGAAGGCGACGATCGCCTGGCCCGTCTGAGGGTCGTCCCGTCCCGCGGCAGCGGCTTCAGCCACAGCCGGATGCGCGACGAGCGCGCTCTCCACCTCGATCGTGGAGATTCGGTGGCCGGAGACGTTCATGACGTCGTCGACGCGCCCGAGCAGCCAGAAGTCGCCATCGTCATCGACCCGCGCCCCGTCGCCCACGAAGTAGGTGTCCTGGTAGCGGTTCCAGTAGGTCTCGCGGTAGCGGTTCGGGTCGCGGTAGATGCCCCGCAGCATCGCCGGCCAGGGCTTCCGGATCACCAGGTAACCGCCGCCGCCGGGCGGCACCACCTTTCCCTCTTCGTCGTATACCGCGGCGTCCACGGTCGGAAAGGGCTGCGTCGCCGAGCCCGGCTTCAACGTCGTGATGCCGGGGAGGGGCGTGATCATGATCATTCCGGTCTCGGTCTGCCACCAGGTGTCGACGACCGGCGTCCGGTCCCCTCCGATGTTTTCCCGGTACCAGACCCACGCTTCCGGGTTGATCGGCTCACCCACCGTGCCCAGCACGCGCAGCGAGCTCAGATCGTGCTTCTTGGCGTGTTCCGGCCCCCATTTCATATGCGTCCTGATGGCGGTCGGCGCCGTGTAGAGGATGTCGGCTTTGTAGCGCTCGACTATCGACCACCAGCGGTCCTTGTCAGGGAAGTCGGGGGTGCCCTCGTAGATGATGCCGGTCGTTCCGTTACAGAGCGGTCCGAACACGATATAGCTGTGCCCCGTCACCCAGCCGATGTCGGCCGCGCACCAGTAAACGGAGTCGGGCTTGACGTCGAAGATGTAGTGGTGCGTCGTCGCGACGCCGACCAGGTAGCCGCCGGTCGTGTGGATGATGCCCTTTGGCTTTGCGGTGGTCCCGCTCGTGTAGAGCAGGTAGAGGAGGTCCTCAGAGTCCATCGGCTCGCACGGGCATGATTTCGGGTCGTCGCTGGCGCCTTTCAGAATCTCGTCCGCCCAGACATCCCGGTTTTGACGCATCTGCACATCTCCGCCGGTGCGCCGTACGACCACGCAGCGCTTGACCAGCGGCGAAATCTCGAGTGCTGCGTCTGCGTTGCCTTTCAGCGGCACACGAGAGCCGCGCCGCCAGCCTTCGTCCTGAGTTATCAGGAATTGGCACTCCATGTCGTTGAGACGGTCAGAAAGCGCCTCGGCGCTGAAACCGCCGAAGACAACGGTGAAGGGCGCTCCGATCCGCGTGCACGCCAGCATCGCCAGCGGCAGCTCGGGCACCATGCCCATGTAGATGCCCACCGGCGTGCCCTTCTCGACTCCGATCTGTTTCAGCCCATTGGCGAAGCGCACGACCTCGCGCTGGAGATCCGAGAAGGTGATCCGGCGCCGGTCGTTCTCGGGCTCGCCCTCCCAGAAGTAGGCGACCTTGTCGCCCTGCCCCGCCTCGACGTGGCGGTCGACGCAGTTGTAGCAGACGTTGAGCTGGCCGCCGAGGAACCATTTCGCATACGGCGCATCCCATTTGTAGAGGTCCGCCCACGGCGTGAACCAGGACACGCGCGCCTTCGCCTCTCGCGTCCAGAACTCATCGAAGCCTGTCTCGTAAATGTCAGGCTTGGCATTCGCCTGCTTGGCGAACTCGGGCGAGGGCGGATACCGCCGCTCCTCCACCTGCATCGTCTCGATGGCGTGGGCTCCGGATCTGCGCTCGTTCACGGGCGTCTCCTCGTCAACCGACGCTGCCCAAGGCAGACAGGAATGGACTCTCCCTTCAAGTCTTCCAAAAATCGCTGAGGGCTAGCCGCTGGTCTGCGGTCGGGTCGCGGTCCTCGGCATCACGGAAGGCTCCTCCACTGTCCCCGGCTCGGCCCCGAGACCTGTATAGGCGCGGACGTCGATCTCGTGGAACCGCTCCTCCGCCAGACGGTCGGCCTTCACTAGCCCGCCGACCCAGGTGAAGACAACGGCGCAGACGAAGCCGAAGGGGATCGCGACGATGCCGACGTTGCTGAGCGGGAAGGCGGGATTCTTCGGAGGCGCGACGCTGAACCCGGGACCGATCACGTAGAGCCAGATCGCCATCAGCGTGCCGCCTAGGAGGCCGGCAACGGCGCCCCAGGTGTTGAATCGCTTCCAGAAGAGCGTGAAGAGGATCACCGGCAAGTTGGCCGACGCGGCGATCACGAAGGCCAGGCCCGCGACCAGAGCGGCGGCGTTTGTGGTGGCGCCGGTGCCGGAGGCCAGGATGATGGAGACGATGCCTACGGCCGCGGCCGTGATGCGGGCGACGCGGACCTGCTCGCGCTCGGTGACGTCGTGGCCCGCGCGAATCACGTTGACGTAGAAGTCGTGCGAGAAGGCGCTCGCCGCTGCCAGGGTCAACCCCGCCACGACGGCCAGGATGGTCGCGAAGGCGACCGCGGCGATCAGAGCAAGCAGGAACTCGCCGCCGAAGGTGCCGAAGAACTCCTTGCCAAGGGTATTGGCCAGGAGCGGCATCGAAAGGTTGTTGTTGAGAGCGGCTGTCGCGCACTTGCCCGCTGCGTCCGGCTTGGCGCAGATGTGCGCCTTGCCGACTAGCGAAGCGGCGCCGAAGCCGAGGAAGCTCGTCATCACGTAGAACGACCCGATCAGGCCCATCGCCCAGGCGACCGAGGTGCGGGCGGCCTTCGCGTTAGGCACGGTGAAGAACCGCATCAGGATGTGGGGCAGGCCGGCCGTACCGAGGACGAGCGCCATGCCCAGCGAGATGTTCTCCAAGAGCGCCTTGTCGACGCCCCAGACGCTCTTCTCGCCGTACTTGTAGAGGATGCCGGGGCTGGTGAACGGAAGCTGCGTCTTGGCGTCCTTCACAGCCGCCGCGTGGTCGAAGAACGAACCGATGTTAAAGCCGAAGTGGATCAGCACCAGCAATGTGAGCAGGATCGCGCCCCCCATGAGCATTACCGCTTTCACGATCTGGACCCAGGTCGTCGCGACCATGCCGCCGGCGATGACGTAGATCATCATCAGCACCCCGACCATCGCGATCGAGGGATCGAGCTTGAAGCCGAGTGAGGTCGACCATGCGAAGTAGGGCTTGAGGGTGGCGTCGAGCGTGGGGATCAAGATCTTCACGAGGCTGCCGGCGCCCACCATCTGGGCCATCATGTAGCCGGCGCTGACGGCGATCGTGGCGACAGCCGCGGCCGAACGGACCGGCACGGCCCGCATCCGATAGGCCAGGGTGTCGGCCATCGTGAACTTGCCGGTGTTGCGCATCGGCTCCGCGACGAGGAAGAGCACGAGCAGGTACGCGACGAGCCAGCCGACCGAGTACATGAAGCCGTCGTAGCCGTTGAAGGCGATCAAGCCGGCGATGCCGAGAAAGGAGGCGGCGGACATGTAATCGCCGGCTATCGCGAGGCCGTTCTGCCAGCCTCTGATGCCGCGGCCCGCGGCCCAGAACTGGATTGTCGTGCTGCTTCGCCGCGCCGCCCAGCCGGTGATCAAAAGCGTGATCGCGACAACGAACAGGAAAAGCGTCAGCGTGATGTTCATGACCCGATCTCCCGGCGGCGGGCCAGCTGCCGAACGCGTTCGGCGAGCGGGTCGAACACGTGGTTCGCCTGACGGATGTAGAGCCCGGCAAGAACCCAGGCCATCACGAACTGCGAGAGCGCGAACAGGTAAGCGACGTTGATGTTGCCGATCACGTTGGTCCGCATGAAGCCGGTGGCGGTCCCGTTCAGGACCGGAAGCAGGAAGTAATAAACGAGGAAAAAGACGGTGGCCGGCCCGACGAATCGCCAGCGCGCGCGGACAAGCTGCTTGAACTCTTCGGTCTGCTCCATCCCCTCCCACGCCTCGCGCGGCCCGGCGGCAGCTTCGTGACGACCCGGCTCTACCCCTGCCCCACTCATTGTTGACCCCCTGAGAGATCCCACAAAAGTGGCCCTAACGGGCCTCAAGAAATCAAACATGTCACCACGGCATGTTCGGTGTCAATCGCGCCCGCGAAATTCTACTGGCGGGTCGCTTCGGCTATGAAGTCGCCGACGCGCGTCAGCGCTTCGCGAATGTTGTCCTCAGAGTTCGTGTAGGCGAGGCGCAGATAGCCGCGGCCACCCTCTCCAAAAGCGGTCCCGGGGAGCACAGCCACGCCGACCTGGTTCAGCAGGCGATTGGCGAGGTCCTGCTCGTCGAGCCCGGTCTGGCTGATGTTCGGGAACGCGTAGAAGGCGCCCTCCGGCTTGACGCAGCTGACGCCCGGGATGGCGTTCAAGCCGTCCACCATGATGTCCCGGCGGCTCCTGAACTCGGCCACCATCCGCCCCACCGCCCGCTCCGACTCGGGCGACGTGAGGGCCTCGATCGCCGCCATCTGGGTAAAGGCCGCGGCGCAGGAGGAGCTGTTGATCATCAAGGTCTCCATGCTGGCCGCGAGCTCGCGCGGCGCCACACCGTAACCGAGCCGCCAGCCGCACATGGCGTAGGCCTTCGACATACCGTCCAGCAGCACCGTCCTCTCCTTCATGCCCGGCTGGGAGAGGAGCGAGGTGTGCTGGAAGCCGTCGTACACGATCTGCGAGTAGATCTCGTCGCTCAAGACGAGCAGGTCGCGCTCCTGCGCGAGCCGGGAGATGAACTCGACGTCTTCGCTTGTCAGCACCCCGCCCGTCGGGTTCTGCGGGGTGTTGACGATCAGCAGCCTGGTCTTGTCCGTGACCAGCGACGCGAGCTCTTCCAGGTCCATCCGGAAGCCCCGGTCCTCGCGCAGCCGGATCGGCACCGGCTTTGCCTCGATGAAGCTGACCAGCGACGAGTAGACGGGGTAGCCGGGATCGGGCAGGATCACCTCGTCGCCCGGTTCGACACAGGCGAGGAGGGTGAACAAGAGCACGTTCTTGGAGCCGGGAACCAGCACGACCTCGCCAGGCTCGACCTCGACACCCAACCGCTTGGAGACGAACCCCGCGACGGTTTCGCGCACCTCGCCGATACCGCCCGCAGGCGTGTAGTGCGTGTAGTCGCTGCGGAGCGCGCCGATCGCCGCCTCGATGATGTTGTCGGGCGTCGGGAAGTCGGGCTCGCCGATCTCCAGATGGACGACGCGCATGCCGTGCTTCTCGAGCGCCTTGGCCCGCGCCAGCACTTCGAAGGCGCCCTCGGTCCCGATCCGGCTCATGCGCTGGGTGAATTTCAAGGCCATCCTTCTAGGCGTAGAACCTCGTGCTGCCACCGTCGATCACGATCGTCTGGCCCGTGATATATCCGGCCTGCGCCGAGCAGAGGTAGGCGCAGAGCCCGCCCACCTCAGAAGGGTCGCCGTAGCGCTTCATCGGCAGCTTCGAGGCGCTCCGCTCGAGCTGTTCCTCGAGGCTGATGCCGGCGTCCCCCGCCGGGCCCGCTGCCAGTGAGCGGGTGCGGTCGGTCAGGATCGCATTGGGCCCGATGCAGTTGACGGTGACGCCGAGCGGCGCCAGCTCGTGGGAGAGCATCCGCGCCACCGCCGTGACGCCGGGGCGGAAGGCGTTGGAAAGCATGAGGACGTCGCTCGGCTCCTTCACCAGGTAAGAGGTCAGGTAGACGATCCGGCCCTGCTTCGACTTCTTCAAGTGGGGCAGCGCGTTGCGGACGAGCCAGGTCGCGCTCATGGTCGTCAGCTTGAAAGCGTCTTCCCAGGCGTCGTCGCCGACCTCCTCCAGGCTGCCCGCCGGCGGCCCCCCGGAGTTGACGACCAGGATGTCGAGGCCTGCCAACGCGCCGGCTGCGGCGCTGACCAGAGCCTCGACGTCAGCGCGCTTGGTGAGGTCGGCGGCCTGGTGGCCGGCGGCTCCGATCTGGCCGGCCAGGCCGGCCAACGCGCCCGCATCCCGGGAGGAGATGAAGACCTCGGCGCCCTCCCGCGCGAGCGCCTCCGCGCAGGCCCGTCCGAGGCCCTTGCTGGCTGCGGAAACCAGGGCCCGCCTGCCTTTTAGCCCGAGATCCACAAAGGGGCAGGATACCCGCCGTCCCGCGGCTGCTGCCGGTCTAGCCGAAGTTCAATGTCCGGCCACAGCCCCCGAGCACGACCTGGAGCGGGCCGTCGGTGGTCACGTTCAGAGTCACGTTGCAGTCCAGGTGCGCGCGCGCCACAGCGATGACCACCCTGCTCAGGTTGCTCGCCTTGAGGTCGAGGCGGTCGGCCACCGGCGCAGCCGGCGGCGATCCCCAGGCTTGATACTGGCGCGTGTACGCGAGCGCGCCGAGCGTCCCGCCCGTCAGCGTCCCGGCACCGGCTTGAGTGCCGGACGCCGCGGCGTCACCTACGCCGAAGCCCTCGGAGCGGACGTCGATCAGGCCGAGCGGAGCCGGGCCTGACGAGTCTCGCAGAGCCAGCCCACCGAGCCAGTAGGCATGATCTGCGACCAGGCCCACATCCGAGAAGCTCATCTTCGGGTTGAGCGCGTAGCTGACGTGCGGTGGATTGGTGTCGACCGTCGCGCTGCCCAAGTAGTCGGCGGCCGGCTGAAATTGGTCGTTGATCGCCAGGGTCAGATGCTCGGCCGGGGCATAGGTCCAGAACTCGTAACGCCACCCGAGCGCGTCAAAGCGGCGGGCCTGCAGCTGCGTGCCTGAGATGGGCACCAGGTCATCGGCAGAAGCGACCCACATCATCATCGGCAGGTTCCGCAGCGATTCCAGCTGGTAGTAGGTGTTGCTGGCCCGGCCGCCGGGTTGGACTTCTGCGGGCGGAGCCCAGATGCCCACGCCGGGCGGTCCCACGGTGGGCTGGCCGCGGGCGAAGAGGTCCGGGTAGAGCGTCCCGAACCGGAAAGTCCCGTAGCCCCCCATCGAGTAGCCGGCGATGTCGGTCCGGTTCGGGTCGAGCAGGTAGCGCGCAGCAACCTCAGCCCAGGCCTCGAAGGTATCCGCGCCCGCGTACTCGACATACCAGCCGTCCGGCCCCCGCCCTTCCGGCGTCAGCACCAGCGAGCCGCTGCCGCGGTCGCCGAATTGGGACTGGTTACGGGTGCCGAAGTACTGGTTGTAGTTCGCCGCCAGCGAGTGCAGCAGCAGGGTCAGTCCGTAACCGTGCACGGGCGCGGCCTGCGCCGGGACATAGAGGGAGTACGGCTGAAGCCGGCCGCGGAGCTCGCCCTTGCAGCCCTGGTTGCCGCCGCAAACGGTCGTGTAGTCGGTGCCCTGCTCCGTCTCGAACTGGCTCGCCAGGATGCGATCAAGAGGCCCGGTACGGGGTACCCCCGAATCATCGGAGACGCCTGAAGCCAGCTTGACGAAGTCGATGTCGTCGTGAAAAGGGGTGAGGTCGCCGGTCCGCAGCGCGGCGCCCTGGGCGGCGTCCCGCCACCAAGCCGGCGTGCCGCCCACGCCACCTGACGCACCGAACGGCTCCGCGAACCTGAAGGCGAGGTTGAAAAAGGCGCTGGCGGTGAGCGGTGAAAGCACGCCCAAGCCGCCTGGGTGGGAGCTGTCGGAGACCTGGCGAGGGACCAGGTAGCGGCCGGACGGGCCGTCGGGCGTCGAGGTGTCCCAGAGCCCGGTCCCGGCGCTGATCCTGGCCATGCCCCGCCAGGGCACCCAGAGCTGGTGTGGCACATAAACCGTGATCTGCCGGCGGCCCACGTCAAGCTGCGACGTGAGCGGCACCGGCACGGCGCCCGACAGGGCCGACAGGAATTCCGCCGAAGCTCCATGCAGGGTTACGAAGGCGTCAGCCTGGGCGCGGGCGTTGGCGCCGTGCGGGAAGGCCGTGATCGGGGACCCCGGGCTGCCGAGCGCGATGGTTGCCGCCGCCAGGGTCGAGTCGACCATCGTGTTGAACGTGACCCTGAATGCGGTCTCGTTGGCCAGCGGGCGCAGGCGGAGCTCGACGAGGTCGGCCGCATTCCCCGCGTAGCGCGGGTCGGAGGGATAGGTATAGGTGCCGTTCGGCTCCGAAAATGCGTCACCGTTGAGCCGCTTGTCGTTCGGGTCGCGAGCGCCTCCATTCGCACCGTGGTCGTCGTAGAGGAAGTCCTGGTAGAGGTACTCCCCGGCGCGGTAAGCGCTGGCGCCTGAGACCAGGATCGGCGGCGCGTTCCAGATTCCGGTGTTGGTCAACTGCGCTGCACGCGCTGGCGCCGCGTAGAGGATGTCGGGGCCCGGCCGCGGCAGCGGGCCGCTGTAGAGGCTCGGGTTGGCGGGCTGCGCGGCGACCGCGATGGCGTGGGAGGCGAAGAACCCGGCAGCGCGAGGAAGGAGGATGGGCAGGACCACCACAAGAGCGAGCGCTATTGATAGCGCCCCTGTGCGCTTCCCCAACAGCCTCAGCGTATACCGACGCGACCTACTTCGTTGTTATGTACCAGTCCGTGACGTACTCGAAGCGGTCGCCCGGCTCGATCACCGGGTTCATGTGCAACCCGTGGACGCGGCGGCTGACCGCGTACTGGTAGTGCGGCTCATAAAGGAAGATCGCGGGGGAGGCTTCGGTGATCAGCTTCTGGAGGTCGGCGTAAGCCGCCATCCGCCCGGCAGCATCCGTACGGGCCCGCCCGTCCTCCAGCGCCTTGTCGATGAAACCCTGCCGAGGCAGGCCGGAGACGTTGAGCGGGTATTGCTTCATGCTCGAGTGCCAGAGGCTGAACTGGTCCGGGTCCGGCCCGTTGTCAAATGACGCGATTGCCATCTGGTACCCGTGGCCGACCAGGTAACGCGTCACGAGCTGGGAGACCGGCACGTCCTGCACGGTCACGCGCACGCCGACCCCCTGCAGCTGGCGGCGCACCGAGTCGGCGACCTCCCGGAAGGGATAAGCGTCGGCGGCCACGAGGCTGACCGTGAAGTCGTGCCCCGCTCGGGTCCGGTAGAGACCCTGGTCGGGGAGCGTCCAACCCGCATCGGTGAGGGCTTTCGCGGCAGCCGCCGGGTTGTAGTCGATCCCGACCTCGCGTGAGTAGGCCCAATCGCTGGGCGGAATCGGACCGGAGACGGGATCGGCGCGACCCCCCAGGGCGTCAGCCACCACCCGGCGCCGGTCGACCGCCTGCGCGAGTGCCCGCCGCACGGCCGGCGCGACGAAGTAGCCGATATCGCTGCTGATGTTCAGGAAAACCGAGGTGAAGCTGAACGTGCGCACGTCGCTGATCGCGAGCGAGCCGCCCTGGAGCTCCTTCAAGAACGCGGGCGACTGCATGCCACCCACCGCGTCAGCCTCTCCGCCGGCGGCCGCGCGCACGGCCAGAGCAAGGCTCGCGTAGCTCCGAAAGACGATCCGGTCGAGCCAGGGCGCCGGCGTCGCATGGGGGTTGCGGCGGAGCACGACCTCAGTCCGGTCGGCCGAGATCGTATCGACCATGAAGGGTCCGGTCCCGAGGGCGCGCCGGCCGCTGAAGGGGCTGCCGGGCATGGCGGCGACGTCGGCGCTGAAGAGGTGCTTGGGGAGGATCCCGGTCAGCAACGAGAGCGGGAAGGCAGCGCTTGGTGAGCGCAGTGTGAAGGCAACGTCAGCGTCCCCCACCTTCTTCACCGTCAGTCCCTTCCAGACCGACGCCGCGGGACGGTCGTAGGCCGGGTCCTGGAGCACCCCGAACGTGAAGAGGACGTCGTCGACGCCGAAGGCGGCGCCGTCCGCCCAGCGGACGTCGTCGCGGAGGTGGGCCGTGTAAGTGAGGTGGTCATCCGAGAGCTTGACCTCCTTGGCCAGGAGCGGATGCACCTGCTGGTCGGGGCCGACCCGGACCAGGCCCTGATAGATCAGGGTGTCGATCTCGCGCGAGTTGTCCTCGTCGCTGAAGAGCGGGTTCAGGAAGCCCGGGGTGCCGACGACCGCCTCCGTGAAGGTGGCGCCCTGAGCCGGCTTACCCGAGGCGGGCTGGCCGGTCGGCAGCGGCATCGCCGGAGCCGTCCCGCCTGAGCACCCTACGAGGATGCCCAGCAGAGCCACCAGCAGGAGCCGCCGCACTAGGCGGACCCCTTCACTATTTCGCGTTGGCGACCCAGATGTTGGCGAGCGAGACGAGAAGGAAGGCCACGACCAGGACCCAGGTCGTCCAGTAGATCTGCCTTTCCAGGCCACGTCGCGTCCGGTAGCCGCCGCCGAGCCCGCTATCGCCGCCGCCGATGCTGCCGCCGAGGCCGGTCGCCTTCGGCGTCTGGATGAGGACGCCCGCCATCAGGAGGACCGAAACGACCAGCTCCATGATCACGAGCGGAGTTTTGATCTTGTCCACGACCGCTGAGTCTAGCCGAGCCAGGAAAGGAGCCGGTTGCCGGCAACTTCGCGGCCCTTGAACCAGACCCGCTCCGGCCGGACCTGAAGGCGCAGCGCCTCCTCCCAGCTCGGCGCCTCGAGGAGGATCAGGTCGGCCCTGGCCCCGGGCCGGATCCCTGGCTCGCCGACGTTCCAGGCTCGGGCCGGGTTCTCGGTCACCGCGGCCAGGACGAATGCGATCTCGTCGTGCGTGGCCAGGTGCGCCGCGTGGGCGGAGATCAGCGCTACCTCCAGCATGTCGCCCCGCCCAAACGGATAGAAGCCGTCTTTGACGCAGTCCTGCCCGAAGCAGACGTTGACCCCCGCCGCGCGGAGCTGGGCGACCCTGGTCAGCCCCCGCCGGATCAGCCCGCGATCGCCGCGGCCCTGGATGACGAGGTTGGTCGCGGGGTTGGCGACGACGGTCATGCCGGCCTCGACGCATTTCGCGATGACGCGCTCCGCGTAGGTATCGTCCGCGGCCGCCAGCGAGCAGACGTGACCCACGCAGACGCGGCCGAGGTAGCCGCGCTCGAGAGCCGCGTCAGCCACCATCTCGAGAGTTCGAATAGAACCGTCGTCCGTCTCGTCGACGTGCAGGTCGAGGTCGGCGTCGAACCGCTCTGCCAGCTCGAAGCAGAGCCGTACGTGCTCGCGCTGGTCGGCCTCCGACGTCTCCCAGTGGGGCATGCCGCCCACCACGTCGCAGCCCGCCTCCATGGCCGCTCGCATCAGGTCCAGGGCGCCCGGGTCGCGAAGGATGCCCTCCTGCGGAAAGGCAACGGTCTCAATCTCGGCGTAGCCGGCGCAGTCGGCGGCAGCCGCAAGCACTCCCTGCAGCGGCCGGAGCCCGCCGATCGTGTCGACGTCCACGTGCGAGCGGAAGCGGGTCGTGCCTGCCAGCACCCCGCTTTCGATCACGGCTCGAGCCCGGCGGCGAACGTCCTCGACGTCGTAGGAACGCTTGCGCGCCTGAATGGCGCCGATCGCGCCGGAGAGCGTGCCGTCGTGCTCCGGCAGCTCGTCGCGGATCAGCGCCTTGTCGAGGTGCACGTGGGTGTCGACGTAGGCAGGCAGCAGCAGCTTGTCAGTGTCGGAGCGCGCTGCTTCGACGCTGGCGATCAGCTCGCCGTCAAGTGTCACGTCCACAACCGCGCCCGACGCCAGGCGCACACCTTCAACTCTCGCCACGAACGGACCTACGATAACGGCGCTCTTCGTCCGCTTTCGTCAAGGGGGTGCGCATGGCTGCTGTCGCCGCGCGCGAGCGCGACCTCGTCTATCCCGAGGAGAGGCTGCCCTGGCCGCAGACGATCCTGATGGGCGTCCAGCACGTGATGGCGATGTTCGGGGCGACCGTGCTGGTGCCGCTGATCCTGGGCTTCAACCCGAACACCGTGATCTTCTTCAGCGGCATCGCGACGCTGGTCTTCCTGCTCGTCACCAACCGCAAGGTGCCGAGCTACCTGGGGTCCTCTTTCTCGTTCATCGGGTCCGTCCTCGTCGTGCAGGGGGCAACCCATCCGAACCATGGCCTGGCCTTCGCCGGCATCCTGGTGGCCGGCGTCATCTACTTCATCATCGGGGCGCTCGTCCACTTCGTGGCGGGCGTCGACCTGATCCGTTTCCTGATGCCGCCGGTCGTCACGGGCACGGTCGTCGCCGTGATCGGCCTGGCGCTCAGCACGGTGGCGGTCGGCAGCGCCCAGAAAGAGCTCTTCACCGCGTCGGTCACGTTCCTGGCCGCGGCTCTCGCCAGCGTCTATCTGCGCGGCTTTCCCAGGCTGCTGCCCGTCTTGATCGGCGTCGTGGTCGGCTACGTCGTCTCCCTCGTCGACCCCGTCTGCTACAACGCCAAGGCCGCCTGCCACGTCGACTTCAGCGGCATCGTGAAAGCGAGCTGGGTGGCGCTGCCGCAGTTCAGCTTCCCGGACTTCAGCAACTTCGGCCGCACGGTGAGCCTCTTCTGGTTCATCCCCATCGTCCTGATCGCCGAGAACACCGGCCACGTCTACGCGATCGGAGGGATCATGAAGCGCGACCTCTCCGGTTACCTGGGCCGCACGTTTATGGGCGACGGCCTGGGCACCACGATCAGCGCGCTCTTCGGGGGCACAGGCGAGACCACGTACGCCGAGAACATCGGCGTCATGGGCGTCACCCGGGTCTTCAGCATCTGGGTCTTCGTAGTGGCCGCGATCACGGCGATCCTGCTCGGTTTCATCCCCAAGTTCGGCGCCCTGATCCTGAGCATCCCTCTCAGCGTCCTGGGCGGGATCGAGCTCTACCTGTTCGGCCTCATCGCGGTGATCGGCGCCAAGATCTGGGTCGACGGCCGGGTCGACTTCTCGAAGCGCGCCAACCTCGCTGTGGCTGCCATCCCGCTGATCCTGGCAGCCGGCGGCGCCGACCTGAAGATCGGAGCGTTTGAGATCAACAACCTTGGGCTTGGCGCGTTGGGAGCGATCGTGCTCTACCAGATCCTGCGGCCGGGACACTTGCGTGACGAGCTCTCCGAGCCGGCCGCAACGATGCCTCCGGAGCCACACGAGCACGGCCGCCGGCGCCGCCGCTGACCCCGCATTCCGTGCCTCCCCCCGGGCCGGGGGGAGGCACGGCACTTACGCGCTAAAGCGCTTGGCGACCTCGTCCCAGTTGATCGTGTTCCACCAGGCCGCGACGTAATCCGGCCGCTTGTTCTGGTATTTCAGGTAGTAGGCGTGCTCCCAGACGTCGACCCCGAGGAGGGGCGTCAGGCCCTCCATCAAGGGGCTGTCCTGATTGGGCTTGGCCACCACCTGGAGCTTCCCCGACCCGTCTTTTACGAGCCAGCCCCAGCCGCTGCCAAACTGGCCGATCGCGGCCTTCGAAAGCGTGTCCTTGAAGGACGAGAAGTCGCCGAACGTGGATTTGAGAGCGTCGGCGAGAGTGCCGCTCGGCTCCCCGCCCCCACCGGCCTTCATGGTCACCCAGAAAAGCGAATGGTTGGCGTGGCCGCCACCGTGGTTGCGCACCACGGTGCGGACGTCGTCCGGGACGCTGTTGATGTCCCGGAGCAGCTCGTCGACGCTCTTGCCTGCCAGCTCCGGATGCTTCTCGATGGCGCCGTTCAGGTTGGTTACATAAGTCCCGTGGTGGCGGTCGTGATGGATCTCCATCGTCTTGGCGTCGATGTGAGGCTCGAGGGCGTCAAACGCGTACGGCAGCGGCGGAAGTTCAAATGCCATCTTGGTCTTCTTTTTCCTCCTTCAGGTATTCGCCAGCTCTATCAACTTAGGAACCAGCTCCGGACCGCGGCGTCTTCCAAGCTGCCCCTTCGCGCACTCCGACTCGCCGAACTGCAGGGCGCCCTCCGGCTCCAGCCCGCCGCTCGAGATGAGCAGCGGCACCGGGTCCGCCGAGTGCGCCTTGATCTCGCAAGGGGTCGAGTGGTCAGCCGTGACCGCGATCACGAAGTCGGGCAGGGTCAGGGCCTTGACGATGGGTCCGAAGTAGCGGCTGTCGATCAACTCGATGTTGCGCGCTTTGCCTTGCGCGTCGCCATCGTGGCCGAACACGTCGGGCCCTTTCAGGTGCACGTAGAGACCGTCGAAGTGGTCAAGCCCGGCGAGCGTCTTGTCCGCCCAGTCGGCGAAGCCGCGCTCCGGGTCGGCGCCGGTGGACATCACCGGAACCTCGCCCATCCCCGTCAACTTAGCGATCCCAACCTCGACCGGCATCTCCACCAGGCTGCCGAAAGTCGTCCCGTAACGCTGCTGGAACGAAGGCAGCCGAGGCAAGGAGTCGCCCGCGTCGCGGACCAGGATGAAGTTACCCGGCATCTTGTTCGCAGCGCGGCGCCTCTGGTTCACCGGATGCCGTTCCAGCACCTCGTAGGACTGGCGCATGAAGTCGTTGGTGAGCTCCGCGCCGATCCTGGCTGAAACGCTGTCCTTGAGCGGCTTCGCCTCCACCACCCGGTCGCCGGGGTTCTCCAGCGCGACGGAGAAGACCCCGTGACGCGCGTACGCCGGGTCGCAGTTGTCGACGTCGCCGGAGAGCCGATGCTGGAGCGACTGGATGACGAGGCAGGCCCGGTGGCCCAGCGTGTGCTTGAAGTCGAAAGTCGCAGCCGGCAGCTCAACCTGCTCTTGGACGGCGGCCGCCAGCTCGCCCGCCTCCTCGTCGGCCAGGTTGCGGCCAACCCGGCGGTCGACGATCTTCCAGTCTTCGTCCACGGTCGCAAAGTTGCACCGCCAGGCTAGGCAGCCCTCCGGGACCTCCAAGCCGGCGCCGAACGACTCCAGGGGGCCCCTGCCCGTGTAGTACTCCTCGACCTCGTAGCCGAGGATGCTCATCACGGCGGCGTCCGATTCCGGCGCGATGCCGGGGCCGATGGTGTCCATGAGGCCGGTCTCGCCCTTTTGCGCCAGCTCGTCCATAAAAGGCGTGTCGGCAGCCTCCAGCGGAGTCTTGCCGCCGAGTGAAGCGACCGGCCGGTCGCCCAGGCCGTCCAGGACCACGTAGAGGATTTTTCGCCGCGTCAAACGGCGCCCGCGGAGTAGACGGCGGCGGTCAGGTTGATCATCTTGGAGAACTCGTCCGCCTTGAGGCTGGCGCCGCCCACCAGGCAGCCGTCGCACTCCGGCAGCTCGACGTAGGTCTCGATGTTCTGCGAGTTGACGCTCCCGCCGTAGATCACCCGCAGCCGCTGACCCGCCTTCTGGCCGATTAGGTTGCCCGCGGCTTTACGGATCAGCCGCATCGTCCGGTAGGCGTGCTCCGGGTCGGCGTTCTGGCCCGTGCCGATCGCCCAGACCGGCTCGTAGGCCACGACCATCCGGTCGGAATCATCGGCTGCCACCTCGGCCATCGCCGCCTTGACCTGGGCCGCCACCACCTCCGCGGCCTTGCCGCCGCTGTGCTGCTCCTGGTTTTCGCCGACGCAGATGATCACGTGCAGGCCGGCGGCGAGCGCAGCGCCCGCCTTTTTGGCGACCTGGTCGTCCGTCTCCCCCATCTCCCGCCGTTCGGAGTGGCCCACGATCACCCACTTGCAGATGCCGGCGAGCATCGCCGCCGAGACCTCGCCCGTGTAGGCGCCGGAGGACTTCCAGAAGCAGTTCTGGGCGCCCAGCTCGACGTTCGTGCCGGCCAGCAGCTCGAGCACGCCGAGCAGCCAGATGTAGGGCGGGAAGATCGCGATCTGAACTCGGTCCTGCGCCTTGGCCGCGTCGAGGATGCCGTTGACCAGGTCGCCTGCCTCCTTCGCGGAGATCGGGTTCATCTTCCAGTTCGCCGCCAGGACCGGCCGGTTAGCCACAGTGGGCCGCACCCCTGAAATCGTCAGCAGCGCGCAGCGGCATAGCCCGGCCGCTCAGACCGCCGGGGTCAAGGCGCGGGTGGCGCGACGACGAGCGCATCCGAAGATGCGTGACGTCTAGCGCCGGGCCCCGCAACGCTGGCATCAGCGCCGCCAGGCGCCCGGCGGAAATGAGCGGGCGGATGCCACGTATTTCAGGGGTGTGGCCCACTATTTCCTTTCCTGCAGCACCGCTACTCCAGGGAGCTCCTTGCCCTCGAGGTACTCGAGCGTCGCGCCGCCGCCGGTCGAAACGTGCGAAAAGCCGCGGAGACCGAGCTTATCGACAGCCGCCGCGGTGTCACCGCCGCCCACCAGCGAAAAGGCGCCCGAAGCGACGATGGCCTCGCCGAGCGCCCGCGTCCCGCTGCTGAACTCGGGGATCTCGGCGACGCCGGCCGGCCCGTTCCAGACGACGGTGCGCGCGCCGGCAAGCCGCTCGGTGAAAAGTTCGACGGATCGGGGTCCGATGTCAAGAATCATCCATCCGGCTGGTATCTGATCGACTCCGAGGACGCGGGTTTCTTGGCCGGCCTCGGGCTTCCTGGCGCAGACGGAGTCGACCGGCAGGACCAGCTTCTCACCAGCCTCCCGCTCGACCGCCCGGGCATCGTCCAGCGAGGCGTCCTCAACGAGGCTCGCACCCACCTCGGCGCCCCGCGCCTTGAAGAAGGTATTGGCCATGGCGCCCACCACGATCAGGGTGTCGACCCGCGGCAGCAAGCTGCGCACGACGCCCGACTTGGTCGAGACCTTGGCGCCGCCTACGATGGCGACCAGGGGCCGCTGGGGTTCGTCGAGTGCCCGGTGCAGCGCTTCCAGCTCGGCCAGCATCAGGGCGCCAGCGTAGGCGGGAAGCAGCCGGGCCACGCCTACGACCGACGCATGAGCACGATGGGCGGCCGCGAAAGCGTCGTTCACGTAAAGGTCGGCGAGCGCCGCCAGCTGCTTCGCGAAACCCTGGTCGTCGGCCTCTTCTTCCGGGTGGAAGCGAAGGTTTTCGAGCAGCAGCACCTGGCCGTCGCGAAGCCGCCCGACCGCTTCCTCCGCAGGCGGCCCGACGCAGTCGGAGGCGAACTCGACCCCCATCCGTTCGGCGACAGGCTTCAGGCTCTGTGACTCGTCCCGCCCTTGGGGCCGCCCCAGGTGGGACATGACGACGACCCGGGCGTCGCGCTCCTGGAGCCGCTTGATAGTCGGCTCGGCGGCCTTGATCCGGCTGTCGTCCTCGATCTTGCCACCAGCGAGCGGCACGTTCAGGTCTTCGCGCACGAGCACCTTGCGTCCGGCGACGTCGGCCTCTTCAAAGGAGCGGATACCGAGGCTTATGACTAAAGGCGCTCCGCCATGAACGTGATGAGGTCCACCATGCGACAGCTGAACCCCCACTCATTGTCGTACCAGGAGACGACCTTGGCCCAGTCGTCGCCGAGCGTCAGAGTCAGCGGAGCGTCGACGATCGAGGAGTGGGGATCGTTCTTGAAGTCGCTGGAGACGAGCTCCTCGTGGCTCACCGCCAGAATCCCCCGCAGCGACCCGCTCGACGCCTCCTCCATCGCTGAGTTGATGTCCTCGGCGGTGGCCGTCCGGGAGAGCTGCGCGGTGAGGTCGATCACCGACACGTCCAGCACCGGGACCCGGAAGGCCATCCCGGCGAAGCGCCCCTTCAGCTCGGGTAGCACCTCCGACACGGCCCGGTTGGCGCCCGTCGACGTCGGGATGATGTTGTCGGCCGCGGCGCGCGCCCGGCGCAGGTCCTTGTGGGGGAGGTCCTGCAGCTTCTGGTCGGCGGTGTAGGCGTGGACCGTCGTCATCATGCCGCGCTCGATTCCGAAAGAGTCGTGGAGCACCTTGACGACCGGTACCAGGCAGTTGGTCGTGCAGCTTCCGTTGGAAACGACGTGCATGCCGGCGGGGTCGTAGCCGTCCTGGTTCACGCCCATAACGAAGGTGTAGTCCTGGTTCGAGGCGGGCGCCGAGATGATCACCTTCCTGGCACCCCCGGAGTCGATGTGCACGCGCGCCTTCTTGGCGTCGGTGAACAAGCCGGTGGACTCCACCACGATGTCGACGCCGAGGTCGCGCCAGTGCAGCTCGGCCGGGTCCCGCAGAGAGAGGAACTTCATCGTCCGGTCGGCCACCTTGATGCCACCATCGCTGGCGGAGACCGGCGGCCCGAAGGTCCCCAGCGCGGAATCGTGCTTCAGGAGGTGGGCGAACGTGGGGGCGTCGCCGATGTCGTTCACGGCCACGATGTCGACGTCGCGGTTCAGCTCCCAGGCGGCCCGGTAGATGTTCCGACCGATCCGCCCGAAGCCGTTGATCCCGACCTTTATCGCCATGGCGAAGCCTCCGCTTGAGCCGTCCCCCTCACTCCCTAAGGGTAAGAGTTCCGTCCTCTGGAACTGGGGTGAGCGACCCCGCCGGCGGCTCGCTAGGAAGCGGTCTTGGCCTGCTCTTCGCCGGCGTCGGCCATCTCGACCAGCCGGCGCAGGCGGTGGTTGACCGCCGACTTGGAGAGGTTCATCTGCTGCGCCAGCTCGGCCAGGTTCAGCTCCGGCTTGTCCCGGCGCCAGCGCGCCATCTCGCGGAGCGAGGGAGGCAGGGTGTCCAGGATGCCGTCGCTGTCGAGCTTGTCGATCGCCTCGACCTGACGCAGCGCCGACCCGATCGTCTTGTCGATGTTGGCCGTCTCGAAGTTGATGCGCCGGTTGACCTGGGCGCGGACATCGCGCACGACGCGGACGTTCTCGAACTCCATCACGGCCCGGTTGCCGCCCATCATCTGCAAGCAGCGGACGATCCCGTCGGCGTCTTTCACGTAAACAACGTGCTGGTGGGCCCGCTCGACGACGCCCGCCCGGACCTGTCCTTCGTGCATCAAGCAGAGCAGGACGGTGGCCCAGCCGAGCGTCGGCGCGACCATCTCGAGGTGGTACCGCGTGGAGGGCGCGTTGACCGAACCGCAGCCAAGGAAGAATCCCCGGAAGAAGGCCTTGCGATCGCAGGGGCGGGTCGGCAGGGCTCGCGCGGCCGAGATGCTGAACGGCGCCTCCAGCGATTGCGGGAGAGGTAGCTCGATGAAGAACGCCATCCGCTTGGCGCTGCGGACGGCATGGTACTTGGCCTCGATCTGCGCCAGCGTCCGGGAGAGGCGCACGACCTTGCGGGCAGTCGTGTTGCGAAGGAGCGAGAAATAGGCGGCCTGGCCATTACCGGTCTTGATCAGCCGGCCCCGGGTGCTGAAAAAGATGCCCGTCAGCTCGGCGAGCTGGCAACACGGCCGGGCGGGCATGAGACCCGCGAGCTCGCTCTTGACCTCCGATGAAAACGAAATGGGGCGTAAACCTCCGCACCGCGGATGGGAAAACCGGGACCAGTGGTTCAGTCTAGCGGTGCAAATTGACTCTGGCTAGACACTTAACGCACCTCTTTTCAGTCGGGTCCCCTATAACCCCACTTCTATAATCGGAATCGATAAATCGTGATGGCGACAGCCAAGGAGACGCGCCACGCGGCCCTCGGATTGGAGCCGGATCGACTTCTCACGATGTACCGGCAGATGGTCCTGGCGAGGGCCGTCGACCGCCGGATGTGGGTCCTGAACCGCCAGGGGAAGGCGCCCTTCGTCATCTCCGGCCAGGGCCACGAGGCGATCCAGGTTGCCGCGGCCAGCTGCATGCGGCCGGGAATCGACTGGCTCTGCCCCTATTACCGCGACCTACCGTTCTGCCTCGCCCTCGGGATGACGGCGCTGGAGTTCATGCTGGCCGTCTTCGCCAAAGCCGACGATCCGAACTCGGGGGCCCGGCAGATGCCCTCCCACTTCGGGAGCGACAGGCTCCGCATCATCACCAGTTCCAGCGTGGTCGGGACTCAGGTCGTGCACGCGGTGGGCGTCGCCTACGCCAGCAAGATGCGGGGCCTGGACGAGGTTTCGGTCACCTGCATCGGAGATGGCGGCACCTCCCAGGGGGACTGGCACGAGTCGATGAACTGGGCCGGGATCCACAAGCTGCCCTTCATCTGCATCGTGCAGGACAACGACTATGCGATCTCGGTCCCGCACCGGCTCCAGATGGGGGTCGACACGGTGGCACGGCGGGCCGAGGGCTACGGGGTGGCGGGCGAAGCGGTCGACGGCGGCGACTTGCTCGCCTCCTATGAAGCGATGCAGCGGGCGGTCGACCGCGCCCGGGCGGGCCAGGGCGCCACCCTGATCTCGGCCAAGGTCGCCCGCTTCACCTCCCACTCCTCTGACGACGACCAGCGCCGCTACCGCCCCCAGGCGGAGCTCGAAGCCTTGCTCCGACGGGATCCGATCGAAAGGTTCCGCAACTACCTTCTGGATGAGGGCGTCCTCCTGGAAGCCGACGATGAGCGCATCCAGCAGGAGTGCACCGCAGAGGTCGACGAGGCGGTTACCGCCGCCGAGGCCGCTGAGTCACCGCGGCCGGAGGACCTCCTGAAGCACGTCTACGCCGATGGCTGAGAAGACGCTCCTGCAGGGCATCCGCGAAGCCCTCGGCGAGGAGATGGAGCGCGACGAGCGGGTCTGGGTGCTCGGTGAGGACGTCGGCAAGAAGGGCGGCGTCTTCCTCGTGACCGAAGGGCTTTACGACCGCTTCGGCGAAGCGCGCGTGCTGGACACGCCGCTGGCCGAATCGAGCATCGTGGGGGTCGCCATCGGCGCGGCCATGAACGGGACGCTGCCGGTCGCCGAGATCCAGTTCGCCGACTTCATCCACCCGGCCTTCGACCAGATCGTGAGCGAGGCGGCCCGCATCCGCTACCGCTCCAACGGCGACTTCAGCTGCCCGCTCGTGATCCGGGCGCCGTTCGGTGGTGGCGTCCACGGCGGCCTCTACCACTCGCAGTCGGTGGAGGCCTACTACGCCCACGTGCCCGGGCTCAAAGTCGTGATCCCCTCGACGCCGGAGGATGCCAAAGGCCTCCTCAAGTCCTCCATCCGCGACCCCGACCCGGTCATGTTCTTCGAGCACAAGAAGACCTACCGGCTGATCAAGGGCGAGGTCCCCGACGGCGACTACGCGACGCCGCTCGGCAAGGCCGCCGTGCGCCGGGAGGGCGCCAGCCTGAGCTGCTTCGCCTGGGGCCTGATGGCCCACTACTGCATGCAGGCCGCAGAGGAGCTGGAGGCGGACGGCGTGAGCGTCGAGGTGATCGACCTCCGGACGCTGAAACCGCTCGACAAGGAGACGATCCTGGCGTCCGTGCGCAAGACCGCGCGCGCCCTGGTCGTCTACGAGGACAACCTGACGGGCGGCTTCGGAGCCGAGGTGGCTGCGATCATCGCCCAGGAAGCGTTCGAGCACCTCGACGCGCCGGTCGTGCGGGTGGCCGCCCCGGACGTGCCGGCCATGCCCTTCAACAAGCCGCAGGAGGACGCCTTCATGCCCAGCCCGGAGCGCATCGCGGCCGAGATGCGGAAGCTGGCCGCCTATTAGCGGCGCGGCCGCCGCCAGCTACGCACTGGCGGGCATCTTCGCGATCGCCGACTGGGTCGCCGTCTGGTTCGACATCCGCCGCCTCGAATACGTGGCGAAGCCGGCCTTCATGGTGTTCCTCATCATCGCCGTCCTCTTCGTCCACCCGTTCGACGGCGTAGTCCGCTGGTGGTTCGCAGCCGCGCTCCTCTTCGGATTGCTGGGCGATGTCGCGCTGATGCTGCCGCGCGAGCGCTGGTTCCTGCCCGGCACGATCGTGTTCCTGGTGGGCCACCTCGCCTATATCGGCGGTTTTCTGCGGATCGGGGCGCGCCTTCCCTACGCGTTCGCGGGTGCAGTGGTGGCGCTGGTGCTGGTGGCCGCGGTCGGTCCTTCCATCATTCGCGCCTTGCGCTCGCAGAAGAGCCCGCTCCTGGTCCCGGTCGTCGCCTACATGCTGGTCTTCGCGGTGATGCTGACGCTCGCCTTCGGGACGACCCGGAAGCTGATCATCGCCGGCGCCCTGCTCTTCGCGCTCTCTGACGCGCTGCTCGGCTACTACCAGTTCGCCCGACCACTGAGCTGGGGCCGCAACGCCAACATCGTGCTGTACCAGGCCGGCCAGGCCGGACTGGCGCTGTCGCTGGCGCTGTGAGCAGCTTTCCCGAGATCGCGACAGAGGAGTACGCGCGCCGCCGGCAGGCCGTCTGGGCGGGCATGGAGGCGGCGGGCTTCGACGCACTGGCGGTTTTCTACCCGGCGCGCATCGCCTACCTGACGGGCTTTCACCACATCCCCACCGAACGGCCACTCGCGCTTTTGCTCGGGGACGGCTACGCGTCGATGGTGGTGCCCGCCGTGGAGAAGGAGCACGCCGAATCCATCGCGGGCATCGACCGCGTCGACGTCTACTTCGACTACCCGGGCGAACACCATCCCCTGGAGCGCGTCGGTCAAGCTCTGCGCGACATCAATGCCGCGCCCGGCCGGACGGCCGCGGATCACGACGGCCAGGTCCCTTACTGGGGATACCGAGGCCCGCGCTTGAGCGACCTCACGGGAGCGCCGGTGGCGGACGGCGAGATGCTGGTCGAGGCCCTCCGCCGGGTCAAGTCGACCCGGGAGCTGGAGTGCATCCAGCTCAGCTGCGACTGGGCCTCCCGCGCCCACCGCCGGATGCAGGCGGCGATCCGTCCCGGTCGGACCGAGATGGAGTGCTACGCGCCGGTCGAGGTGGAGGTCCTGGGCGAGATGGTGAAGGAGATGCCCGGCTGGCGACCGCGGAGCTTCCAGGGCGAGGGCCTCACTGCCATGTTCGTCGGCGGGCAGGCGACCGCGATGCCGCACGGCTTTGTTCGGGGCCACGGCCTCCAGCCGGGTGACACTCTCGTCAGCGGCGCCGGCGCCGACATCGACGGCTACCAGAGCGAGCTGGAGCGGACCATGTTCATCGGCGAACCTGGCGCTGCGCAGCAGCACCTCTTCACGGCGATGCTCGCGCTGCAGCAGCGCGCCATCGACGTGCTGCGGCCGGGCCTGCCCCTGGCCGAGGTCGAGCGGGAGGTCTTGAAGCTGGCCAAAGAGCTGGGCGTGGAGGACCGGCTCCGCCACCACGTCGGACATTCGATCGGCCTGGAGGGACACGAGGCGCCGTTCCTGGACCGGGGCGAGGAGGGTTTGCTCGAGCCGGGCATGGTTTTCACCATCGAGCCCGGTGTCTACCATCCCGAGCTGGGCGGCTTCCGGCATTCGGACACCGTGCTGGTCACCTCCGCCGGCCACCGCGTCATGACCGGCTATCCACGCGACCTCGAATCCCTGATCGTCCCGGTCTAAACTCGGGCCACGGTGGACTTGACGGGCAAGCTGGTGCGCCTTCGGGCCCTGCGGGACAGCGACGCGCGTTTCATCGCGGAATACCTGGCCATTCCCGATGTCGCGCAGAACCTGGCGTCTTGGGCGCAGCTGCCCTACACGAAGGAGCAAGCTCACGAGTTCATAGCCCGCCACGACCCGCGCTCGGTCGCCTGGGCGATCGAGACCACGGGCATGGAGACGGCCTTCATCGGGATGACCGGCCTCGCCGACCTCGATTTTCGCAATCGCCATTGCGAATGGGGGATCTGGATCGGCCCACCCAGCAACTGGGGCAAGGGCTACGGGACCGAGGCGTGCACGCTGGCCACGCGATACGCGTTCCATCAACTGGGGATGGAGAAGGTCTACCTCTCGGTCTACGAGACGAACGTCAGGGGAAGGCGGGCCTACGAAAAGGCCGGCTACAAGATCGAAGGCACCCTGCCGCGCGACCACTGGTGGGAGGGCGGCTTCGTGACGACCTACCGGATGGCCGCCTACCGGGACGACCCGCTGTACCGCCGAGACTAAGGCACTCGCCGTCGGACCCG
>Ga0209059_1000145_pt1 | contig 29799 bp, 26 predicted proteins | sample GraSoiAngelo_151_FD_186165 | JGI IMG/M metagenome (GOLD analysis project Ga0209059, IMG submission 186165) | Grasslands soil microbial communities from the Angelo Coastal Reserve, California, USA - 14_1009_12_20cm (SPAdes) (version 2) | ecosystem: Environmental > Terrestrial > Soil > Grasslands ...
AGCGCCTCCAGCGGCTCGCCGGTGGCGCGCAGGCCGACAGCAGCGCGGGCGTTGGCGAGCGTCGCCTCGATCTTCGCCCGGTTGCGGACGATGCCCTGGTCGGCGAGCAGGCGCGCGACGTCGGCGTCGCCGAAGCTCGCCACCGCTTCAGGGTCGAATTGAGCGAAGGCGGCGCGGAACGCGTCGCGCTTGGCGAGGATGGTCCGCCACGACATCCCGGATTGGAAGGCCTCCAGTGACAGCTTCTCGAACAGTCCGCGCTCGTCGAGCACGGGAAAGCCCCACTCTTCGTCGTGGTAGCGCTGAATGAGCGGGTCGCCGTCGCCCCAGCAGCGAGTGCCTCTCACCACGCGAACCCTAGCTCACCTTGTTTGCGGATCCCGGCGCGTTCGGGAGAACGATTAAGGGAAAGGAGAGTACCGGCTCCGCTCCACCCCCAATGTACAGCGCACCCCGGGGCTTGCCGCAAGCCCCCCGCTCCGTGCGACGCTGGCGGCTCATTTTTGCAGGGAGGTTCAGGAGTATGGCCGAGCATGCGGTGGTGATCGCCGGAGGCGGTCCGACGGGGATGATGCTGGCGGCAGAGCTGACATTGGCGGGGACCGACGTTGTCATCGTCGAGCGACGCGCCAGCTTCAAGCTGGAAAGCTCGCGCTCGCGAGGTCTGCACTCCCGCACCATCGAAGTGCTCGATCAGCGTGGTGTCGTTGATCGCTTTCTCGCCGAGGGAAAGACGACGCAGGTGCAGGCATTCGCTGGAATCCCGCTGGACATCAGCGATTTCCCCACCCGCCACAACTACGGGATGGCGCTGTTGCAGAGCCATTTCGAACGCATCATGTCGGGCTGGATCGCTGAGCTGGGTGTTCCCATCTTGCGCGAGCGCGAGGTGACGGGTTTCACGCAGGACGACAGCGGCGTTGACGTCGCGTTGTCCGACGGCACATCGCTGCGAGCGAAATTTCTGGTTGGTTGCGACGGCGGCCGCAGCGTTGTGCGCAAGGCGGCCGGAATCGATTTCGCGGGCTGGGATCCAACAACGTGCTGGATCCATGCTGAGGTCAAGATGGAGGAGATGCCGGAATTCGGCCTGCGTGGCGGCGGCGGCATCGGCCCCGCCGAGGAGGGACGCGTGGGCGTCACCCTGATCGAACCCGAGCTAAACCGCACCGACGAGCCCACTCTGGAGGATCTCCGCGCGGCGCTCATCCGCGTCGACGGAACGGACCACGGGGCGCACGACCCGCGCTTTATCTCTCGCTTTACCGACATGACACGTCAGGCGGTGGCCTATCGCAGCGGGCGCGTGCTGGTTGCGGGAGACGCGGCACATGTGCACGCCCCGATCGGAGGCCAGGGGTTGAACATTGGCGTGCAGGATGCGGTCAACCTGGGCTGGAAGCTGGCCCAGGTGGTCAGCGGCACATCACCGGTGAGCCTCCTCGACACCTATCAGACCGAACGCCACCCGGTTGCTGCGCGGGTCCTGCGGAACACCATGGCGCAGAGGGCGCTCGGCGCAACGGACGACCGGTCCGTTGCACTGCGCGACACGGTGGTGGAGCTGCTGCGCATGGACGAGCCGCGCAAGCACATCGCCGCCATGATCGCGGGCCTCGACGTTGCTTATGACCTCGGTGAGGGACATCCGCTGTTAGGGCGCCGCATGCCCGACCTGGATCTGTCGACTGCCGATGGCACCGTGCGAGTGTTCTCGTTCTTGCACGACGCCAAGGCGGTGCTGCTCAACCTCGGTGCCGCCGGCGGCCTCGACATCGCACCGTGGGCGGACAGAGTTCAGCTTGTCGATGCCTCGTATGCCGGCGCCTGGGAACTTCCGGTACTCGGCGAGGTCGGTGCACCGACCGCCGTCTTGGTGCGTCCGGATGGACACGTCGCCTGGGTTGGCGATGGCACTGACGCGGGACTGCGCGAGGCGCTCACAACATGGTTCGGCAACGAGGTGCTTAAAGCGGCCGTAGCTAAGGGTGGTGCCCCCGGAAGGAATCGAACCTTCGCACCGGGTTTAGGAAACCCGCGCTCTATCCACTGAGCTACGGGGGCATGGGGGCCGGCGATCCGCGATTGAGAGGTTACCCTGCTGGTCTTGCAACGCCGCGACTCGGGCTGCCCGAAATGATCGGAGGCGTCCACACGATCATCTACGCGGAGGACGCCGAGGCTGCCCGCGCGTTCTTCCGGGATGTGCTCGGCCTCCCGAACGTGGATTCTGGCGGCGGCTGGCTGATCTTCGAGCTGCCGCCGGGGGAGCTCGCCCTGCATCCGGGCCTTGGTCAAGGCCACTCTGGAAATCATCACGAGCTCTATCTCATGTGCCAGGACATCCAGGACGCGGTCGCGGGCCTGCAAGCGAGGGGAGTCGAGTTCGTTTCCGACATCTCGGACCAGGGCTGGGGGCTGCTCACCCGTTTCAAGGTGCCAGGCGCCGGCGAGATGGGCCTCTACCAGCCCAAGCACCCGAGCCCGCTGCGCGACTTCTCGACTGACTGACCCCTTGACAAAGTCAGGCCCTTTGATTGAACATTCATTCAAAGTTGAACGACTGTTCAAGGAGGCGGCCGGCATGACCCGCGCGGAGACCCAGACCCGAATCGTTGACGCCGCGTTCCGCACCCTCGTCGAAGAGGGTTACCACGAGACCACCATGAAGGACATCGCCGGCCGGGCCGGCCTCGCGACCGGCCTCGCCCACTACTACTTCGAGAGCAAAGACGACCTCCTCCTCGCCGCGCTCGAGCTGGGCTGCCCGCTGAACGACATCCAGCTCGAAGGCCTGCCGGGCCTCGAGCAGGCAAAGGTCGGCTTCGCCGCGGAGCGTGAGGGACAGATCTGGAACCTCGACGCCTACAAGCTGATCTTCGACATGGTGGGCGCCGGCATGCACAACCCGCGGATCGCCGAGAAGATCCGCCTTTTTCTGAACAACCGCCGGGACCTCGTGACGCGCGTCACAAATGCGGTCGTCACCGACGCGCCCAACCCGCCGCAGGCGACTCCGGCCGCGCTCGGGGCGGCCATCTGGGGAGCCTTCCTGGGAATCGCACTCCAGCGGCTCATCGACCCCGAGTTCGACGGCAACGCCGCCCTCGACGCCCTGGCGGAGATGGCGCTCACTGCGGCGACCGCACCCCGGCCGCGCGCTGAGGAGGACTGAAACCCGAATGCTGGACTGGATAGCTCGCCTGGCCAACAGCCGAGCCTGGGTCGTCGTCGGTATCGCCGTCGCTTTCACCGCCCTCGCCGGAGCGCTCGGCGGGCCGGTCGCGAGCCAGCTCCACCAGGGCGGCTTCACCAACCCGAAGTCGGAGAGCGAGGCTGCGACCCGGAGCCTGGTCGCCGCCACAGGAACCCGCGCCGACCGCAATGTCATCGCCCTCGTCCGGATCGATTCCATCGACAGCCCCGCGGCGCAGAGCGAGGTCGCCCAGGTCGTCAGCACGATCGCGGCCGACAAGGACGTCAAAGCCGCCTTCAGCTACTACCAGACCCACGACCCCTCGCTGGTCTCGCGGAACGGCCGGGAGACGCTCGTGATCGGCCTCTTCAAGGACGTCAACGACGACGCCATCGGCGCCGCCTCCAGCCGCCTCCAGGACAAGTTCAAGAATGATCATGCGGTCACCCTCGGCGGCGTCGGGACCACGTTCGCGGAGGTCCAGGCCAACGTCCAGGCCGACCTCGGCCGGGCCGAGAGCCTGGCCTTCCCCATCCTCTTCTTGCTCATGCTCTGGGTCTTCCGGGGCGCGGTGGCGGCGCTGCTGCCGCTCATGGTCGGCGGTATCACGGTCCTGGGGACGTTCCTCGGGCTCCGGCTGGTCAACGCCGAAACGCCGCTCTCGATCTTTGCCCTCAACCTCGCGACGGGGCTTGGCCTCGGCCTCTCGATCGACTACTCGCTCTTCATGGTCTCCCGCTTTCGGGAGGAGCTGGCTGCCGGCCGGTCGGTGCCCGAGGCGGTTCGAGTCACGGTGCGGACAGCCGGCCGGACCATTCTCTTCAGCTCGCTGACGGTTGCCGCGGCCCTCGCCTCGCTCACGGTCTTTCCCCTCAACTTCCTCTTCTCGATGGGCGTGGCCGGAGTGATCGTCGTGGCGCTGGCCGCTACCACCGCTCTCCTCGTCCTGCCCTCGGTCCTGCGCCTGCTGGGAACCCGCGTCAACGCGCTTGCGCCGCGGCGCTGGCAGCGCAACGAGTCCAGCAACCGCGGCTTCTGGTACTCACTTTCCGGTTTCGTCATGCGGCGGCCGATCATCGTCGCCCTCGCCAGCGGCGCCTTGCTGGTCGCCTTCGGGTTGCCCTTCCTGAGCATCAAGTTCAACTCCGTCGACGCGACCACGCTGCCGGCCACGGCCAGCGCCCGGATCGTGGACACCGCCGTGAAGAGCGACTTCCCGGGCCAGCGCGGCGCGCCCGCCATCGTCGTCGTCAAAGCCGGCCAGGACCGCGGCGCCGATGTCGCCGCGTTTGCCGATCGCGTCCGGCAGGTCAGCGGCGTCACCTCGGTTGGCCAGCCGCAGTACGTGGGTTCAGGGACCTGGGAGCTCGACGCCGACATCGGCAAAGAGCCCTACTCGACTGCCGCCACCACGACGCTGCGCGACATCCGGTCCCTGAGTGCGCCCTTCCCCGTCCGGGCCACCGGCCTGACCGGCTACTTCGTCGACCTCCAGAAGGGCTTGCTCGACAGCCTGCCGCTGGCGGTCGTCCTGGTGACGATTACGACGCTGCTGATCCTCTTCTTGATGACCGGGTCCGTGATCCTCCCGATCAAATCCGTGCTCATGAACCTGCTGACTCTCAGCGCGACCTTCGGCGCGCTCGTCTTCATCTTCCAGTACGGCAACTTCCAGGGCCTGCTCGACTACAAGAGCTCGGGAGCTCTCGAGCAGAGCCAGCCCGTGCTCCTCTTCGCCATCATCTTCGGGCTCTCGACCGACTACGGCGTCTTCCTGCTCGCCCGGATCAAGGAAGCTCGCGACGGCGGCCGAGCCAACGCCGAAGCGGTGGCGTTGGGCCTGCAGCGGACGGGCCGGATCGTGACCGCCGCGGCGCTCCTGCTCTGCGTCGCCATCGGCGCTTTTGCGACCTCGAACATCGTCTTCATGAAGGAGCTCGGAGTGGGCACGGTGGTTGGCGTCCTCGTCGACGCGTCCATCGTCCGGGCGCTGCTGGTGCCCTCGCTGATGGGCATCCTGGGCGAGTGGAACTGGTGGGCCCCGCGCTTCCTTCGCCGGCTCCACCTCCGCCTCGGGATCAGCGAAGGCGGACCCGCAAGCCGGCCGGGAGTCTCGATCCCCGCCTAGCATTTCGCCGATGACGAGGTGGCTCGGTGCGAGCCTGCTCCTGCTCCTGCTGCTGGTCGTGGCTTGCGGCGGAGGCGGCGGACCCGCGGCATCCGGCAGTTTGCCTTCTCCGTCGGCGCTGCCCAGCGCGGCCGCGACACCCTCGCCGCCCGCGACGCTGGCCGTTGCCGAGTCTCGCTACGGGAAGATCATCGTGGACGTCGCAGGTCGCGCCCTCTATCTCTTCGACGCCGATCGCGGCGCGGCGTCCAGCTGCTACGACGCTTGCGCCAGCGCCTGGCCACCTCTCCTGGCCGTCCAGGCGCCAGGGGCAGGGCCGAACCTCGACCAGGCGCTTGTCTCCACGATCGCGCGGAAAGACGGGTCGAAGCAGGTCGCCTACAACGGTCACCCGCTCTACTACTACCTGGGCGACCGAAGTCCTGGCGAGATCAAGTGCCAGGCCGCTGTCGAATACGGCGGCGCCTGGTTCGTGGTTAGCCAACGGGGCGAGAAGATCACGACGCCCTGAATCGCCGCCGGGTCAAAATCGGCCTTAGCGATGCGAGCCATGGTGCTGACAGCAGCGCGTCAGCCGATGCAGCTGCAGGAGCTGCCCGATCCGCGTCCAGGTAGCGGGCAGGTCCTGATCGAGGTCAGCGCCTGTGGCGTCTGCCGCACCGATCTCCACATCGTGGATGGCGAGCTGACCGAGCCGAAACTTCCGCTGATCCTGGGTCACCAGATCGTCGGCACCATCCGCGAGCTGGGCGCGGGCGCAGCGCGCTTCAAGCCCGGCGACCGGGTCGGCGTGCCCTGGCTTGGCTGGACGGACGGCAGCTGCGAGTTCTGCCGGCGCGGCCTCGAGAACCTCTGCCTTCGGGCGCGCTTCACCGGCTACCAGATCGATGGCGGCTATGCCGGATACGCGGTCGCCGACGAACGTTTCTGCTTCGCCCTTCCCGCCAGTTACCCCGACACAGCGGTGGCGCCGCTGCTCTGCGCCGGGCTGATCGGCTATCGCGCGCTGCTGCTGGCGGGCGACGCGCCAAGGCTCGGCCTTTATGGGTTCGGCGCGGCGGCGCACATCATCGCGCAGGTGGCTCGCCACCGCGGCCAGCGCGTCTTCGCCTTCACGTCGCCAGGCGACACCCAAACCCAGGCCTTCGCGCGCACGCTCGGAGCTGAATGGGCGGGTGACTCGCTCACGCTCCCGCCCGAGGAGCTCGACGCCGCCCTGATCTTCGCCCCCGTCGGCGCCCTGGTGCCGGCGGCACTGCGGGCGCTGGCCCCGGCCGGCGTCGTGGTCTGTGCGGGGATCCACATGAGCGACATCCCGAGCTTTCCTTACGAGCTGCTCTGGAAGGAGCGCCAGGTTCGCTCGGTTGCCAACCTGACGCGGCGGGACGGCGAGGAGTTCCTTCAGGTCGCGCCCCAGGTGCCGGTTCAGACCGAAGTCAGGACCTACGCGCTCGAGGACGCCAACGCAGCTCTCGAAGATCTTCGACACGGCCGCTTCCGGGGCGCGGCGGTGATCCTAGCCGGCGCGCGGGCCGATCAGCATTCGCCGGACGAGAAGGTGTAGGCGACCCCGGTCTGTGGCTGCGGGTAGTGCGTGCAGTCGAGATTATTGCGGTTCACCACCGGGACCTCCCAGACCGGCCCCGGGCCGTCCGGGTCGATGACCGTCGCCCCTCCCGTGCTGATGAACTCCAGCACCTGGGCCTGCCCTTGGTCACGACCCGCCAGCCGGGGATCGAGGAGGAACCCATGCGGGTCGGATGCGAAAGTCGGGGTCTTGTCGTTGCGGTAGTAGCTGACGAGGGCGAAGAGATGGCCGGCGCGGTACATCTCGCCGGCGGTCGGGTTGGGGACTGTGTGGTCGCCGAAGGCTGACTGCCAGATCACGTGCTTGGCGGGCGCGCCGGCCGGCGGGCGCAGGAAGAAGAGCGGCGCGAACGCGACGGGGTCGCCCGCCCGTTCCTGCCAGTTGGCGTGGTCGAAGTACTTCTGGATGGTGGTCGCGCCCGCGAAGGGATTCGTCACCGGCGGGTCGAGCCGGAGCGGCATCGATTCCGTGAAGCCGTTGAGCCCGGGACCGCCGTTCAGGAGCGTCGGCCGGGCTACGCGAAGAGTGTCGGCCAGCAGGTTGCGGAAGCCGGAGAGGCGCGCGATCTCGACGATCGGTCCGCCGCCCACGTTCAGCACGCCGACCGTGAGGTGGGTGTCGGTCGCCATCAGCATCGTCCCGTAGATCCCGCCGAAGCTCTGGCCGTAGTAGCCGAGGACGTGCTTCGCCAGAGTGACGGTGCCCCCACCGAGTACGTCGACGCCCCGCTCGACCAGGCGGACCATCGCCATCACGTTGACGGTGGTCTGGATGAGGCCGTCCCGGAGTCCCGCGGTGGCGTACTGAGAGGGCGCGTCAGCGGTCACCTTTCCGCTCGCGTTGACGGTCTTGTGGTCGGTCGGCCCCACGCCCTCGCTGGCCGTGATGTCGCCGTCGCCGTCGAGGTCGGCTCCCTGGCCGTAGCCCGAGAAGGTCGTGGTGGTGGCGCCCTGGTGGACTTTCACAACGCTGTTGGGCCCGTAGGCGTGGCCGGCGGGGTCGGTGGACATCGTCGCGATGCCCCGGGCGGCATTCAGGTCAGCCGCCAGGAAGAGGTCGTACTTGCTGCGGGTGAAGCCCGGGCCGAAGATCGCGACGGGCCAGCCGCCCGCGGGCGGGCTTCCGGCCGGAACGATCAGGGTGAAGCCGACGCGCTGGCTGCCGATCGGCTGCGGCGTGGCCGTGGTCGGAACGTGCGGGATGACGGCGTCCGCGTAGGTCTGGTAGCGCGGCACCAGGAAGCTGCCGAAGGCGTAGTAGCCGACGCCGGTAACCGCGGAGTTCGGCACCGTTGAGTAGGTGAGCGGTTTGGCCGGGTCCGCGTAGACCTGGTCGCCGCGCTCGATCTGCGTGACCGTCGCCGCCGGGAACACGTCCCGGACGCCGCCCTGGACGAAGCTGGCTCCGCGATCGGCGGCGCCGATCCCGGCCGCCGAATAGGCCGTGCCGTCGTCCAGCGCGGCGCGCAGGCGCGCCAGCTCGGGAGTCGCGGTCTCGGTCGTGAAAGTGCTCCGGCAAGCGCTGCCGCACCCGATCAGCGGCCGGCCGCTGGTGTCCTTCACGCCGTTTGTGACCACCACCGTGTAAGTGGTGGCTTCGGCCAGAAAGTCGGAGGGCTCGCCGGCAAGGACGTTGGCCGACGGATCCCAGACCAGCTGCACGATCGGGGTCGAGAACCCGCCGGGTCCGCTGACGTAAAACGTCGCCGGCGTCACGGAGGCCACGTCGATCGGCCCGCTGAAGGGCACCGTGACGCGGGGCCGGAGGTCGAACCCGTCCTGCAGGTTGAGCAGGTTGAGGTCGTCGCAAACCGACGAGTTGATGACCGTGCAAGCTGGGACCGGGAGGTTGATCCGGATGCCGGTCAGCTGCGAGGAGTCGGCAACCGTGAATGCGTTGCTCGGCATGATCCGGGTGTCCGGCGTGGTGCCGGTCAGGACCTGGACAGATGCAGCCGGCGCGGCCGCGGCCGAGGCCGGCAACAGCGCGCCGGCCAGGATGATCGCGAAGAGCAGGGAGCGTGACTTCAGCAGCAAGTCGACTCTTAGATAGGGACGAATCAAGGCGGACGGTTTAACGCCAGCGTACCTCGTAGGGGCCGAGGACCTCCCGGTCAGCGGTGACCGTCTCGCCGCTGACGTTGTGCAGGCAGAGTAGGGTCTCCCGGCCATCGGGCGAGGTTCGGCGCACCGCGAAGACGCGGGGGTCGAGCGCCAGCACCTCCTGGCGCCCGCCGGGATGGAACGCGGCGCTGGCCTGACGCTCCTCCAGGAGCCTTTTGAAGCCGCTCAGCACCTTCGCACGGCGAGAGTCGGGATCGGCAAGCTCGCGCTCCAGGTCGGCGGCTGCGAACTTCTGCCGGTTGATGCGCCGCGGAATTCCGCTTGCCGCGGCGGCCGCCCGATCCCCACGCGAGCCGAACAGGGAATGGAAGTAGATCCCCGGCAGGCCGCGCAGCGCAAGCATGATCGCCTGCGCGCTGAGGAAGCGCGCCACCCGGCGCTCCTCCGGCTCCTTCGCGGCCGGATCGGAGAGCGCGTCGAAGTAGTTGATGTTGAGCTCGTAAGGGCTCCTGGATCCGTCGGGATTCTGCTTGTAGGAGATGAAGCCGCCGTGGGCCTCGACGCGCTGGACCAGGCCGTCGATGTCGCTGTCACTGAGAATGCCGTGCACGGGATTGACGCCGATGCCGTCGTGGGAGGCCAGGAAATTGAAGAACGTGACCTGGCCGGAGGGCAGCTCCAGGCCGGCCGCCCAGCGGGTGAGAGCTTCCGCATTTCCCGTCGCCAGCGAGTGGAGGACGAGCGGCGGCAGCGCGAAGTTGTAGACGAGCTGCGCCTCATCGGTCCCGTCGCCGAAGTAGGAGACATTGTCCCGGTGGGGCACGTTGGTCTCGGTGATCAGGAGGGTGTCGGGCGCCACCTCGTCGAGTAGCGAGCGCATCAGCTGGATGACGCGGTGGGTCTGCGGCAGGTGGATGGAGCGCGTCCCGATCTCCTTCCAGAGATACGCGATGGCGTCCAGCCTGATGAAGCGCGCACCCTGGGCGACATAAAAGAGAAGCGCGTCAAGGAGGGCCAGGAGCACCTCTGGGTTGCGCACATTCAGGTCGACTTGGTCCGCGGAGAACGTGGTCCAGACCTTCTTCTCGCCGGTCGCCGTCGCGAAAGGCGTCAGCAGCGGCAGCGCCCGCGGGCGGACGACCTGGCTCAGGTCGGGATCGCCCTCGACGGTGATGAACCAGTCCCGGTAGCGCGGGTCGTCGCGCAGGAAGCCCTGGAAGGCCTGGCTCTGCGCCGAGACGTGGTTGAAGACGGCGTCGAACATCAGGTCGAACCTTTCAGCGAGTCGCTCGATGTCGCTCCAGGCCCCCAGGGCCGGGTCAACCTCGAAGTAGTCGACGACGGAGAACCCGTCATCCGACGAGCTCGGGTAGAAAGGCAGCACGTGCACGCCGCTCAGGGCCCCGGCAACATGCCGGTCCAGGAAGGCCGCGAGAGTCCGGAGCGGGGGCTCGCCCGCTTCGCGAACCTGGTCTGCGTACGTGATCAGCAGAGCGTCGCGCTGGCTCAGCGCCAGGGCGCCACGGCCGGCCGAAGGGCTTCTCGCGGCGTCCGGCAGCCGCTGTCTGACGATCTCCCGCAGCCTGGCCTCGAGCGGCCCCGCCGCCGCCTCGCCGTACAGGAACGCAAGGTGTTCCCGGAGCGAGTGACCGCTGCCGCCGCCCCTGCCCACTTTTTTGAAGATTAGGGCGAGCAAGGAATGAGGAACCGTGTACGTTGCCACGCTTGGGAGGACTCCCCTCCTCCCAACTCGGGGGCCGGTCCTCAAAGTGAGGATCCGGCCCTCCCCGCTAATGCATCCCAACGACCGAGCCGCCCGCACGGGTCATAAGCTGAGAGGTGAGGGGGCAAGAGATGGCTGTCAAGGCGCCGGTCGAGGTCATTCCCGAGACCTACAGCTACGTGTTCAGCCCCTATCGCGAGCCGATCGCCAGGGTCGGCCAGGGGCAGCGGGTCGTGATCCATTGCGAGGATGCGTTCGAGAGCCGCATCCGCTCCGCTGAGGACCTACCCAGCAGGGCACTGGCTGGCGCGAAATTCTTGAACCCTCAGACCGGGCCGATTTACGTCGAGGGAGCGGAGCCGGGCGACGTCCTGGCGGTACGGATCGAAGAGATCACACCGACGCGCGACTTCGCGGTCAGCTGCCTGATCCCCTTCTTCGGCGGCCTCACCTCCACCTCGATCACCCGGACCCTGCAGTCATCTCTCCCGGAGAAGGTCTGGATCTGGCGGCTCGAGCAGGGCAACCTGGTCAACGACGAGCTGCAGCTCGCTCTACCGTGGCAGCCGTTCATGGGGACGCTGGCGGTGGCTCCCGACCTGGAGGCGATCACCGCGCTTTCGCCGGGCCCCTTTGGCGGCAACATGGATGTTCCGGACGTCTCCCCCGGCAACACGATCTACCTCCCTGTCTGGAACGAGGGCGCGCTCTTCTACACGGGCGACACGCACGCGCGCCAGGGCCAGGGCGAGCTCTGCGGCGTCGCGCTGGAGATCACTTCCAAGGTGACCGTCGTCTTCACGGTGATCAAGGGCCGGTCGATCTCCTGGCCCCGGATCGAGTCGGCCGACCGGCTGATGACCGTCGGCAGCGCCCGGCCGATGGAGGACGCCGCTCGCATCGCCTACGCCGAGCTGGTCGGCTGGCTGGAGACCGACTTCGGCTGGCAGCGCGAGAACGCCTACCAGCTCCTCACCCAGGCGGGAGGGCTCTACGTCGGCAACATGGTGGACACCACGTACTCACTGGTCGCTTCGGTGGAGAAGCGTTACCTCCGTCCAGGCGAGCCTTAAGGCTGCTGCCCGTAGGTCTCCCTGGCCGCCCGCTCGCTGATGTAGCCCTCCTTCAAGTCCGTGAGCACCTTTTCGCGCGCTCGCTTTCGCGGCTCCCCCCAGCCCCCGCCGGTTCCCGTAATAAGCCGGGCGATGTCTCCCTTGCGCAGGTGGACGCGGGCGCCCTTGCCAAAGCGCTGCGGGGGGCTCCCGTCGGCCCTGATCACCTCGACGTAGTTGGGTGACCCGCTTTGGCCGCCGGCAACGCCCCAGGGCGGGTACTTGAAGCGTCCGAAGGTGGCCGTCAGAAACATGCCTTCATCGCCCAGGACGCGGTAGTCGCGCACGAGCCCGAGCCCGCCCCGGAACTCGCCGGCGCCGGCGTCCTGCGGGTTGAGCGCGTACTGGTCGACGGCGATCCCGTACTTCTGCTCGCAGACCTCCGCCGGGATGATGTAGGTCTCGCCGTCGCCGGCGCAGACCAGCCCCGATTCGCCGTCCTTGTCCGCCCCGGCACCCCAACCGCCGGCTTGCGGCTCGACCAGGATCGAGAGCTCGCCGGTGTCGCTGTGCGGCCCGGCCAGGATCAACCCGCAGACCGAGAGGAAGTGCCCGGCCGTCATGCGCTCCGGCATGTGCGGTGCGAGCGCCTTCCAGACCAGGTCGACCGAGTTGAGCAGGGTCTCCCAGTAGGTGGAGACGGGCGCCGGGCGGACTGCTGAGAAGACGTTCCCTTCCGGACAGATGACGCTGAGCGGCCGGAAGCCGCCCTCGTTCACCGGCGTGTCCGGGTTGGTGATCGCCTTGAAGATGGTGCGCATCCCGCCCATCAATCCGGTCCGGGTGCAGTTGATCGGTCCTCTCGCCTGCGGCCCGGACCCGGTGAAGTCGGCGATGAACTCCGTGTCGCTGATCGTCACCTTCACCTTGATCGGGATGGGGTCCTCGCTGAGGCCGTCATCGTCGATGAAGTCCTCGGCGTAGAACGTGCCTTTGGGCAGCTTCTGCATGTCCAGCCGGACCTGCCGCTCGCCCTGTTCCAGCAGGTAGTCGATCCCGGCCTTGACTTGCTCGGTGCCATGCTTCGAGCACATCTCCTCGAACCGCCGCGCCGCCATCCGCAGGCCGGCGGCCTGCGCGTACATGTCGCCGAGGCTCATGTCCGGGGTACGCACGTTGGCTCGGATCATGTCGACGAGACTCGGCAGCGGCTGGTTGTCGATGTAAAGGCGCACGCACGGAAACTGGAGGCCCTCCTGGAAGACCTCGGTGGCGTCGGTGGTCCAGCTGCCGGCGTCCTTCCCGCCCACCTCGGTCCAGTGCGCCTTGTTGGCCGCGAAGCCGAGCACCTTGCCTTCGTAAAAGAGCGGCATGACCATCGCGACGTCGGAGAGGTGCGTCCCGCCGCCCGTGTAGGGGTCGTTGGTGCAGAAGATGTCGCCCTCTCGAATGCCGGCGAGGCCGAACTTGTCGAGCACCGATTGGACGGTGAAGGTGAGGATGCCGGCGAAGGCGGTGACGCCGTTGGTCTGCGCGATCAGCTGCGCCTTCTCGTCCGTGATCCCGCAGGCGAAGTCGAGGACCTCGTAGATGATCGTGCTCTGGCTCGTGCGCTGGAGGGAGACGAACATCTCTTCGGCCACCGCGACCAGCGACTCGCGGATGATCTCCGCTGAAAAGGGGTCGATCTTGGTTCGGACAGCCATCTCTCTAAACTCCCGTGGCGATGACGAGGTTGCCGATTCGATCCACGCTCACCCGCTGACCGGGATAGACGACAGTTGTGGACGCCGCCTCCTCGATGACGGCGGGGCCCACCACCTCTTCTTCCAGACCCAACCGCTCGCGCTCGTAGAGCGCCGCGTCATGGATGCCGTCCTCGTCGAAGTCGACCTTGCGCCGGCCCTTGCCGGCCGCACCCGAGCCGGAGGGTGGCGCGAAGGCGGAGAGGTCGGGGTTGGGGACGCGGACCAGCCCGGTCAGGTGGAGATTGACGAACTCCACAGGCGCCTCGAGGCGGAACATGAAGGCGGTCTCATGCCGCTCGTGGAAGCGCGCGGCTACTTCGGCCAGCGCAGGCCGCCCGTCGGGCACGGGGACGCGCACCGTGTGCTCCTGGCCCGCGTAGCGCATGTCGGCCGCACGAACGGTCACCACCTGCGCCGCGTCGAAGCCCTCCCGCGCGAAGAATTCCAGGCTTTCGCGCTCGAGCTCGCCATAGCGGTCGTAGATGAGCGCCATCGATTCCTCGCCGGCCCGGATCACGCTGGTACGCGTGAAATCCTGCTTGTAGTCGGTGGTGAGCATGCCCCAGGCGCTGAAGTTGCCAGGCGCCGGCGGGATCACGACCTTGCCGATGTGCAGCTCGCGAGCGAGCGCCGTCGCGTGCATCGGACCTCCGCCACCGAAGGCCACGAGCGTGTACTCGCGAGGATCGTGGCCCTTGCGGACGGAAACCAGCTTGATGGCGTTGACCATGTTGGCGTTGGCCAGGCGCACGATGCCCCGCGCGACGTCGTCGACTGACATCGAAAGCGCCCGAGCCAGCGGGTCGGCGGCGGCGCGCGCCCGCTCGACCGAGAGCGGCATCTCGCCACCCAGGAAGTACTCCGGATTGATGCGGCCGAGCAGCAGGTTGGCGTCGGTGACCGTCGGCTCGGTGCCGCCCTGGGAGTAGCTGGCGGGACCGGGCACCGCGCCGGCGCTGCGCGGACCGACCCGGAGCGTGCCTATCGCATCAAGCCAGGCGACCGAGCCGCCGCCGGCGCCGATCTCCACGATGTCGACGACCGGGATCTTGACCGGGTAGCCGGCATGCCGGCCGTCCTGCTCGATCCGGTACTCGGTGGTCACCTTGACCTCGGCGCCCTCGATCAGCGAGGTCTTGGCGGTGGTCCCGCCGATGTCGAGCGTGATCAGGTTGCGCTCGCCGATCTCGAGCCCGATCGCGAGCGAGCCCACCACGCCGCCGACCGGTCCCGACTCGATCATGTGGATGGGCTGCTCTTTGGCGAAGGCGAAGGAGGACATGCCGCCGTTGGACTTCATCACGTTGAGCGACCCGGGCATCTCCAGCGTCCGGAGGTCCTTGAAGAGTGAGTCCAGGTAGCCGCTGGCGGCCGGCCGCACGTAGCTGTTGAGCACCGCTGACGACATCCGCTCGTACTCGCGCCACTCCTGCGTTATCGCATACGAAGGCGTCACCAGGACGCCCGGCAGGAGCTCTTCCAGCATCTCGGCGCAGCGGGCCTCATGGGCCGGATTCGCGTAGCTGTGCAGGAAGCAGACCGCTACCGCTGAGACGCCGGCGGCGCGAATCTGGTCCGCCGCCTCGCGCACCGATCCCTCGTCGAGCGGCGTCATCACGTCGCCCTTGTAGCCGACGCGCTCGTCGACTTCGAAGCGCAGGTGCCGGGGCACGAAGGGCGCCTGCTTCTGGAAGCGCAGGTTGTACATGTCCGGGCGGTTCGCGCGGGTGATCTCGAGCACGTCCCGGAACCCTCGAGTGGTCACCAGCGCTGTGGGCGCGCCCTTGCGCTCGGTGAGCGCGTTGATGACCACCGTCGTGCCGTGCGCGAAGAAGGTCACCGACTTCGGGTCGAGGCCAGACTTGCGGATCGTGTCGGCAAGGCCGCGATGAAACTCGGGCGGGGTCGAAGGAGACTTGGCGAGCGTGATCTGGCGGGTCTCCTCCTCAAGCGCCACCAGATCGGTGAAGGTGCCGCCGATGTCTGTCGCCATCCGGATTCGCATCAGCGTTTCTCCCCCTCGATGGCCGGCGCAGCGGGCTTGAACGCGGGCGCGTTGCGCCGCCCGGCCTCGGCCGCGAAGTCGCGCAGCAGGTCGTCGAGCCAGCGCGCGAAAGATGCCCGGTCCGCCATGACGCTGTACTTCTCGCGGTCGATCGCCGCCTTCATCTCCGTGAGGAAGCCGTCGGAGGCCTGGCCCTCCAGCATCCGGCTGACGCCCTCGATCATCCGGAACGGTCCGTAGATGAGCGGCTCGTCGAGGCAGTCGCGCGCGCTGGCGACCAGGTAGAGCGCCGTTTCGAACGGCGTCGGGCCGTCCGTTCCGCCGCGGACGGGCACCGTCTTGCGCGGCTCTGAAGATGCAGTTGGCGGGCTCCAGGCGCTGCCGAAGCGATCCCGGTAGACGACAGCGGGCGGGTTCTTCATGGCGGGCGAAGGTGTCGCAGCCGGGTGGCCGACGGCGATCAGGATGTCGGGCCGCACGCCGCTCGGCAGACCCAGCACCTCCTGCAGCGCGACGTCGTTGGAGCTGCGCACGAAGCAGGTGGCCAGCCCCAGCGCCACCGCCGCAAGCGCCACGTTCTCCGCGGCGGCGCCCGCATCGACCAACGAGAGCACGTCCCGCCCCTGGATTCCCATCGACGCTTCGGCGCGTTCGAGGTCGGTGCAGATCACGAGGACCGCAGGCGCGTTGGCCAGAAAGCTGGGCGTGACCTGGCGCACGGTCCGCATGACGGCGGGATCGGCCACCACGACGATTCGCCGCACCAGCTCGTTGCCGCCCATCGGCGCCCGGCCCGCCGCCCAGACCAGCTGAGCCAGCGCCTCTTCGTCCACCGGCTCGTCCGTGAACGAGCGGTGAAACCGGCGCTTGCGAATCGACTCGGTGACATCCATGCCGCGCCTCCTTCAGCTCAGCTGCTCGATCGGCGTGAACTCGTGGTCGAGGCCGAAAGCTCGCGGGCCGAAGACGGCGAGCGCCTCCGGCGTGCGCATGATGTCGGGCGTCGACACCACCATCACCTTGACGCGCTGCCCGTAGCGGATGCCCTCGGTCGTGATCGGCTCGGCGGTCTCGGCCTCGAGGATGCAGATCAGATCGGGCACGATGCCCCGGATCTGGCCGTCGACGCGCGCGATCAGGTGCTCGTTCTGGAAGGTCAGCTCGAGCGGCGCGCCGCCGTTGACCGGCTCGATGGTGGCGTTGCCCTTGGCGAAACCCTCGGTCGTGCGCCGGTAGATGTCCGCCACCTTGCCCTCGAACACGACCCGGCCGTAGCGATAGGGCGTGTCCTTCAGCATCTCGACCAGAGCCTCGAAGGGGTCCTGGTGCCGCTCCCTCGCCTCGCGCAGGCAGCGACCGATGCGAATTCCGAGGCTGATGGTGCCGTGGATGGACGTGCGCTTCGCCGTCGCGCCGTCCATCGAATACTCGGCGATATAGGCGGCGCCGCCCATTCGGATCGTGATGCCGCGCGCCAGCCATTCCATCGCCTTGTTGTCGTGCACGGTGACGATCGTGGTGTCGCCGTACTCGTTGGTGATGGCCATCGGGGTGCCCGGGACGCCGTAGACGTGGAACGTCTCCATCTGCAGCTCCGGGAACGCCCGGCCCATCCCGTCGGCGTCGACCACCGGCAAGCCGAGCCGGGCGCCGACCACCAGCGGCATCGTCGAGTTGATGCCGCCGCACTCGATGGGCATGGTGGCGTAGGCAGTGCGGCCGAGGTGTGCCTCCAGCGCGTGCAGCGAGGCGACCGCCTCGTCGCCGGCCGGGATCTTCTCCACCAGCACCGTCGGCGCGCCCATCATCGCGGTCGGGATGACGAAGGCGTCGTCGGGCACCTCGTCCGGGGAGATCAGCGTGAGGCGCCCGCCGGCGGCCAGCGCCTGCTCCACCATGAGCCGGCCCACGTAAGGATCCCCGCCCCCGCCGGTGCCCAGGAAAGCCGCCCCTCGGGCGAGGTCGCGGAGGTCCTGGCCGGTCAGCTCGAACCCCAAAGCGTCAGCGCCCCGCCGCCGCGCCGAACCGCTCTTCCACCGGCACGTAGTCGATGTCGTAGCCGAAGTAACGCGGACCGACCAGCTCGATCCCGGCCTTCGTGCGCCATTTCGGATCGCAGGGCGTCGCGATCACGGTCACCCGAAAGCCGTAGCGCAGCTCCTCCGTGGTGATCGGCTCGCCCGTCTCGGCGCCGAGCACGATGATGAGGTCGGGCACCGAAGCCACGATCTCGCCGTCTCGGATCGCGACCAGGTGCTCGTTCTGGAAGCGGATCACGAGCGAGGCTCCGGCGTCGCGCTCGACCCCCTCGAACCGCGCTTCTCCTTTGGCGAAGCCGGCCTCGGTGCGACGCTGGACGTCGGCGATCTTGCCATCGAACACGCGATAGCCCCGCAGCCGCTCCAGGATTGCCTCCACGGCGTCGCCATGGGCCGCGCGCGTCTCCCTGATCAGGCGGCCGAGCTCCTGGGCGAGGCCGATCGTGCCGGGCACCATCGACTCCTTGAGCTGCTTTCCGCTGAGGACGTAGAGCGCGATCATCGCCGTGGCTCCCATGTCGACCGTGATGGAGCGGGCAAAGCGCTCCGTCCAGCGGTTGTCGATGGTCGTGATGAGAGCGATGTTGCCCTTCTCATCCGCGAGCGCCATCGGCGTCGCGGAGACGCCCTGCAGCGTGGGCGTCACCATCTGGATCTCGGGGAAGGCTCGCCCCATGCCGTCGGCGTCGACCAGCGGGATCTTCATCTGCGCGGCCACGCCGAAGGGCGTGGTGGAGTTGAGTCCGCCCGCCTCGATCGAGACCGTGTGCGTGATCGGCCGGCCCAGGTACTCCTCGAGCGTCTTGAAGGCACGGATGATCTCGTCGCCGCGAGGCAGCTTCTCCACCATCACGGTGGGGGCGCCCATCATCGCCGAGGGCACGACGAGGGCGTCGTCGGGCACCTCGTCGACGTCAACCAGCGTGACCGGCCCGTGGGCGCGGATCGCCTGCTGCGCCAGCAGCTTGCCGATGTAGGGATTGCCGCCACCGCCGGTGCCGAGGACCGCGGCGCCTACTGCCAGGTCCTCGAGGTCCTTCTCATCTACCTGTCGCAACGCTTTCAGCCTCCAGCTCGAGCTCGCCCACCGCCTTCACCCGGATCCGCGTTGCATTGCTGGGCAGGTAGCTCAGCGGCACCTCCTCGACGTCCACCACGTGCACCGTGCCAGGGCTGGCCCCGGCGGCCACCGCCTTCTCCGCCGCCTCCCGCTTCGCCTCCTCCAGGGTCTCGTCGCGCGACTTCTTGTCGAGCGAGAAGATCCGGTCCACCTCGCCCCCGACCTGGGCGATCGCCGCCCCGATCGCGTTGGCGACCGCGAAGTGCTCGGGCTTGACCAGCTCGGAGGCGCCCGGGAGGCTGTCGCGGACCAGGATGCTGCCGCCCCCGACCACCACGATCGGGATCGCGCCGGCGCTGGTCTTCATCCGGTCGACCGCCTGCGCGATGCGGTCTTCCATCAGCTGCAGCGAGCGCTTCACCAGGTCTGGCGAGAGGCCGGCCACCCGGCTCCGATCGCCGATGTCGGCGAGTCCGCCGGCGACCGCGATGTCAGTGGCGGTCAGCGTGTCGCCGCCGAAGCACAGGGCCTTGGAAGTGAGCTCGTAGCCGACGCTTTCGGGCCCGATCTTGAGCTCGCCGTTCTCGCGGACCAGGCTGCCGCCGCCGAGTCCGAAGGAGAAGACGTCGGGCATCCGGAAGTTGGTGCGGACCTCGCCGATCTCGACCGCGATCGACGCCTCGCGGGGAAAGCCGTGCTGGAGCACCCCGACATCGCTGGTGGTGCCGCCGACGTCGACCACCGCGCAGTCGAGCCGCCCGCTGAGGAAGGCCGCGCCGCGCATGGAGTTCGTCGGTCCGGAGGCGAAGGTGGCGACCGGGTAGCGCTGCGCGTAGTCGACGCTCATCAGGGTCCCGTCGTTCTGGCTCAGGTAAACGGGAGCCTCGATGCCGACCTCGGCCAGCGCGCCGTGGAACGCATCGACGATGTGAACGGCGAGGTCACGCAGGCAGGCGTTCATGATCGTCGCGTTCTCGCGCTCGAGCAGGCCGATGCGGCCGATCTCGTGCGAGAGGCTGATCATCACGCCGGGCAGCTCCGACTCCAGGAGCTTGCCCGCCTCCTCCTCGAACTCGTGGTTGACCGGCGAGAAGACCGAGGAGATGGCCACCGAACGGATGCCCTTGCGACCGATGTCCTCGGCGGCGCGACGCAGCTCGCCGGGATCGAGCTCGGAGATGTGGCGGCCGTCGAATTCGTGGCCGCCGTGGCAGAGGTAGACGTGGCCGCCCAATGCCGTGCGCAGTCGCTCCGGCCAGTCGACCATCGGCGGCAGCGCCTGGGTCGCGGGCAGGCCGAGGCGGACGGCCGCGGTCGGCATCAGCCGTTTCGCCTCCACGACCGCGTTCGTGAAGTGCGTGGTGCCGATCATCACCGCCTGCACCTGGCCCGGTTTCGAGAGCCGCTCCCCGACCAGGTTGCGGAGCGCCGTGACGACGCCCGAGGTGACGTCCGCCGTGGTGGGCGTCTTCACCTCGGCGACTACCTTGCGGCCGTCCATGAGGACGGCGTCGGTGTTGGTGCCGCCGACGTCAATGCCTATTCGCACTCTCTCAACTCCTCCTCACACCTCAAGGGCCAGCCGCGTCCTTTCGAAGTCTTCCGTCGAGATCTCGCCCTCGGCCGCGCGCCAGCAGGCGACCAGGTGATCGGGTTCGACCGGCTGCAGCACCTGCTTCTCCTCGCGGCAGCGGTCCTTGACGAAGGGGCAGCGCGGAGCCAGCCGGCAGGCGGGCGGCGGGTTGATCGGCGAGGGCACCTCGCCCGGCAGCATCAGCCGGGTCCGGCGATCCAGGAGGTCCTCGCCCGGCACCGCCGACATCAGCGCCCCGGTGTAGGGGTGCCGCGGCATCAGGAAGATCTTGGCCGTTGGGCCCAGCTCGACGATCTCGCCCAGGTACATGACGGCGACCCGGTCGGTCAGGTAGCCGATCACGGAGAGGTCGTGGGAGATGAAGACCTGGGTCAGGTCGAAGTCCTCCTTCAGACGGCGCAGGAGATTGATCAGCTTGGCCTGGACGGAGACGTCGAGGGCCGAGGTCGGCTCGTCCAGCACCATCACCTCCGGGCGAGGCGCCAGCGCCCGCGCGATTCCGACGCGCTGCTGCTGGCCGCCGGAGAGCTCGTGCGGGTACCTGTCGAGCAGCTCGTCCGAGAGCCCGACGCGATCGAAGAGCTCGCGCACGCGCGTCCGAATCTCGCGCGGTGCCGCGAGCCGGTGCAGCAGCAGCGGCTCCGCCACTGTCTGGGAGACCTTCATGCGCGGGTTGAGAGAGCCGAGCGGGTCCTGGAAGACCATCTGCAGCTTGGGCCGGAGGTGGCGTAGCGGGCCGCCACGGAGCCGGGTCAGGTCGTGGTCGCGATAGCGGACCGCGCCGGAGGTGGGCGGCTCCAGGCGCAGCGCCACCCGGCCCAGGGTGGACTTCCCGCAGCCGCTCTCACCCACCAGTCCCAGCGTCTCCCCGCGACGGACGCTGAAGGAAACCCCGTCGACGGCCCGGACCTGCTCGGTCCTAAAGGCACCCGTCTTGATCGGGTAGTGCTTGACCAGCTTCTCGACGGCCAGCATCGGTCCCGCCAGCGCCTGCTCAGCCACTGGCTGCCAGCTCCTGGCGCTGCGGCATCGGGTTGTGGCAGGCGACGCGCTGGCCGGGGTCCATCGGTTCCAGCGGCGGCTGCTGCTGGGCGCAGACCTGGGTGGCGTTGGGGCAGCGCGGGTGAAAGCGGCAGCCGCCCGGCGGCCGCATCAGGTTGGCCACGTTCCCGGGGATGGTGAGGATGTCGCCCTGGAGGCCAAGGCGGGGGCGCGAGGCGAGCAGCGCAGCCGTGTACGGGTGTCGCGGCGAGCGGAAGAGGTGGCCGATCGGCCCCATCTCCGCGATCCGGCCCGCGTAGAGCACCGCCACCCGATCGCAGAGCTGGGCGGCCAGCGCCAGGTCGTGGGTGATGAGTAGGATCGCCATGCCGGTGCGGTCGCGCAGCTCTCGCAGGAGCAGCACGATCTGGTGCTGCGTCGTCACGTCGAGGCCGGTGGTGGGCTCGTCGGCGATCAAGAGCCGCGGCTCGCAGGAGAGCGCGAGCGCGATCATGATGCGCTGCGCCATTCCGCCCGAGAGCTCGTGCGGATAGGAGTCGAGCCGGCTCTCGGGATCCGAGATGTAGACGCTCTTCAGGATCCGGATCGCCTCCGCGCGGGCCTCCCGCCGGTCCATGCCGCGCCGGATCCGGAGCACTTGCGTGAGCTGCCGGCCGACGGTGATGACCGGGTTGAGCGCCTCCCGCGGGCTCTGGAAGATCATCGAGATCTCCTTACCGCGGATCTCCTGCTCCAGCTCCGATTCCCAGAGCCGGACAAGGTCGCGGCCGTCCCACTTCACCTCTCCCCCGACGACGCGCCCGGGCTGTTTCAGGAGCCGGGTGATGGAGTAGGCGGTGACCGACTTGCCGGATCCCGTCTCACCGACCAGGCCGAGGACCTCGCCCGCCTCGATCTCGAGGCTGACGCCGTCGAGCACCCGCAGCTCGCCGCTCCGCAGGAAGAACGAGGTCCGGAGGTCAGAGACTTCGAGCAGGGCCACGGCTAAACCCGGCGCCGCTTGGGGTCGAGGATGTCCTGCAGCCCGTCGCCGAGGAGGTTGAACCCCAGCACCGCGAAGGCGATGGCGAGGCCCGGGAAGGTGTAGATCCACCAGTGGCCCTGGAGGAAGTCCTGCAGGCCCATCGCGATCATCACGCCCCACTCGGCCTGCGGGACCCGGACGCCGAGGCCGATGAAGCTGAGGCCGGCCGCCTCCAGGATGGTGAAGCCGCACTGCAGCGTCGAGAGCACGATGATCGGCGTCAGGCAGTTCGGCAGCAGGTGCCGCCAGAGCAGCCGCCAGCGCGAGTTGCCAACCGCCACCGCGGCAAGCGCGAACTGCGTCTCTTTCACCGACAGCATCAGGCTCCGCATCAGCCGGGCGTACCCCGGGATGTTGATGGCGGCGGTGGCGACGATGACCGTGACGATGCCGGGGCCGAGCGCCCAGGCCACCGCCATGGCGAAGACGAAGCGCGGAAAGGCCTGAAGGACGTCCTGGCTGCGCATGATCCCCTCGTCGAAGAAGCGGCCGAAGAAGCCGGCCACTGCGCCCAGCGCAACCCCGATCAGCATCGAGGCGCCCACGGCGGAGAGGACCATGAAGAGGTCGAGCCGGGCAGCAACGACGACGCGCGTCAGGATGTCCTCGCCGTACTGGTCGGTTCCGAAGGGATGCGCGAGCGAGGGGCCCACCGCCGACTGGCCGAGGTCGACCGCGTAGGGGTCGTAGCGCGCGAGCACGGGTCCGAGCAGCGCGGAGAGGACGATGACCACCACGATGAAGAGGCCCGCGAAGGTGGCCGGGTTGCCGCGCAGCTGGTAGACGAAATCGCTGAAGCGCCCGACGACCGGCGGCGCCGCGGTCAGCCCCGCGCCCGGGGCTATGAGGTTCCGTTCCTCGACTGCCATCAGTACTTCACACGCGGGTCGAGGGCGGCCGTGGCGATGTCGAGCGCGAGGTAGATGACCATGTACACGAAGGTCACCAGCAGCACGAAGCCCTGGATGGCCGGGAAGTCACTGCTGAGCAGCGCGTTGTACGAGTACTGGCCCAGGCCGGGCCAGGCGAAGATGATCTCCACCAGCACCTCGCCGCCTAGCGCGTAGCCGTAGACGGCGGCGGTGATGGTGAGAATCGGGATCAGCGCGTTCTTGAGCGCGTGCCTCAACACCACGACGCGGAAAGGCAGGCCGAGCGAGCGCGCGGTGCGCACGTAGTCCGACTGCAGCGCCTCGGCCATGACGGCGCGCGTCATCCTGGCGATCGGGGCCATGGCGACGAAGCCGAGCGTGAAGCAGGGCAGGATCAGCGCCTGGACGGCCTTTAAGAAGAGGTCGAAATCACCATTCAGAAGCGCATCGATGGTGAGAAAGCCGGTGATCGGCTCCGCGAAGCGAATCGCGCTGCCCGTCCGCCCGACCGGCCCCGGCAGCCAGCCGAGAAAGTAGAAGAAGACGTAGAGCAGCATCAGGCCGAGCCAGAAGATGGGCATGGAAACGCCCAGCACCGAGACCGCCCGGGCGATGGAGTCGATCCAGCTGTCCTTCTTGATCGCGGCGGCGATGCCGAGCGGAAGGGCCACCGCAACGGCGAACAACATCGCGTACGTCACCAGCTCGAAGGTCGCCGGAAAGCGCTGACGGAGGTCCTTCGACACGTCCTGGGCGGTCGTGTAGGAGGTGCCCATCTTTCCCTGCGAGAGGTCCCGCAGGTAAAGCGCGAACTGCTCGTAGAAAGGCCGGTCGAGGTAGGCGATGTGCTTCAGCTCGGCCCGTCGCTCGAGCGAGATGTAAGGCCCGGCAACCCGGTCGACCGGGTTGCCGGGGACGATCCGCGTCAGCGCGAAAGTGAGGAAGAGCGCCACCAGCAGCACGGGCACGATCAAGAGAATCCGCCGCGCCGCGTAGAGCAAAAGGCGTGTGGAGCCCATGCTGCCGGTGGCTCGGCGCCGACCTAGGTCTTGTACATGTACGCGTACCGGTTCAACTCGTCGTTGTAATAGACATAGCCTTTGACGTTGCTCCGCAGGACGACGTTCCAGTTCGGCCCGACCAGGAACGCATGCGGGGCGTCTTCGATCACCAGCTTCTGGGCGTCCTTGCTGCCCTGGAGGCGGCCCTCCTTGTCGAGCGAGAGCGTCCACTTCTTGACGAGTGCGTCAACGGCCGGATTCGTGTAGCTCACGTAGTTCGTCGGGCTGTCGGAGCTGACGTTCCAGCTCATGTGGTACCAGGGGTCGTTCACCCAGGAGAGCCATTCATCGATCCACATGTGCAGCTTGCGGCCCTGTTCCTGCTCGTTGAACGGGGCGAAAGCGACCTTCTGGATGGAGACGTTGAGGCCGATCTGCTTCAGGTTGCTCTGGATCAGGACGGCGGCTCGCTCCGCCTCCTGCCAGTCGGCGCGGACGGTGAGCGTGATGGGCGGCGCGCCCTGGCCTTTGGGCAGGCCCGCCGAGGCCAGCATGTCGGCCGCCTTCTTCAGGTCGGTGTTGTACTTCCAGGTGCTGAAGTCGCTGGACGGCATCCCGTTGCCGACGACGCTGCGGTTGACCTGCGCATAGCCGTGGAAGACGTTCTTCAAGATGTTGTCGTAAGGGACCGCGTAGGAGACAGCCTGCCGCACCGCCTTCTTATCGAAGGGGGGCATCTTGTTGTTCATCTCCAGGAAGAGGTTGCGCGGGTTCGGGAAGGTGAGGACCTGGAGGCCGCTGTCCTGCTTCAGGCCATCGAGGTCTTTCACCGGCGGCACCATGATCATGTCGACCTCGCCCCGCTTGATCAGCAGCTCGCGCTCGCTGGCGTCGGGAACGATCTTTTGGATCACGGTCTGCAGTTTCGGCTTGGTGCCGTAGTAAGCGGGGTTGGCCTTCATCACGATCCGGTCGCCCGGTACGTATTCGCTGAGCACGAAGGGACCGTTGCCCGGCGCGATGTGCTTCTTGAAGTAGTCGGTCGCCCAGGGATCGCTTGACGTCGCATGGGCTTTGACATCCTTGATGTCGACCGAGCTCGTGTTGTGCATCGTGTTGTTCTTCATCAGGAGCAGGTTGGGGGCGTCCATGTTGATGGCCACCCGGTGGTCGTCCAGCGCCTTGACGTGGTCCGGGTCGGGTACGGCCGCCATCGAGAGCAGGAAGTAGGAGATGCCCTGCGCCGCGAAGACGCGGCGGTAGCCCTCTTCGATGACCTGCGCCGTGATCGGCGTGCCGTCCTGGTAGGTGATGCCCTGCCGCAGCGTGAAGATGACCTGGTTGCCACTCGTCTCGAAGCTCTCGGCGAGCATGCCGTCGATGGCTTCGGTGTCCACGCCCGTGAACTTGACGCCGGCCACCGTCTTCTCCTGGTGCTTGTACTGGGTCAGCTGGTCGAAGGTGTTCTGGATGGTGGTCTGGGCCGGCTTGCTGCCGACCGTGAAGGCCGGGTCGAAGGTGTCGATGTCGCCCTCCACGGCCACCACCAGGGTGTCGAGAGGCGTCTTCGAAGTCGATGTCGATTGCGCGCTGTTAGCCGGCGAGCACGCCGCCAGCAGAGGATCGCCCACGCCCAACCCAAGGGCGGCCACGGCGCCCAGCTTCAGGACATCGCGCCGCGTGAGCAAGGCGCGAAGGGCCTGTACCTCCTCCGCCTCTTCCAACCGGCTGCGCTCTCTATGTCTCATTCGCTACCTCCCGAATGAAGTGGTGGCGGCCTCCTTCGAGGCTGCCGTCGCCAGCTGTCGCGCGAGCCCGAAGGCCTCGAGCTCCCCGCTCGGTGGCGTGGCGTAGCCACCGACCTTGCTCGGCCGCCAACCTAGCCCGGCCAGGTCGGCCAGCAGTTCGGCGTACTTGAAGGGCGCCACCGTGGCGTCCACGACCGGTGCTCCGATCTCAGCCTGGAGATCGGAGAAGAAGCCGTACTCGATGGTGCAGCCGAGAACTACCACCTCGGCGCCGTCCGCGTCGACCGCCTCGCGGGCGGCGGAGACGAGTCTTTTGCGCGTCAGGTCAGGATCGACCTGGAAGTCGTGGACCCCGAGGTCGACGACCTTGAACGAGGCTAGCCGATCCCGGTAGCCGTACCTCGCCACGTTGTCGCGCATCTCCGGCACCCACTTCCGGCGGCCGACGAGGACGGAGAAACTGTCGCCCAATGTCGACGCGATGTGCAGCGCGGATTCGCACGGAGCCGCCACTGCGATCCTGGTTGCAACCTCACGAGCCGCCCGCAGGCCGGTGTCGTAGAAGCAGCCGATGACGGCCGCGTCAAAGCCTTCGCGCTCGGCCTCGATCACCGCCGTCAGGAGGTCAGGGACGACCCAGGCTTCGTACGCGTGGTACTCGAGGTGCTGCGGGCCGCGCTGCAGGGAACGCACCTCGACTTCGGTGTCCGGGCGCTTCACCCTCTCCAGCTCGGCTCGGACCGCGTCGTCGAATTTGGAGGTTCCGATCGGGTTGATCCAGAGAACCCTGCTCAAAAAGTCGACCTCCTGTTGGACACGGCTAGAAGAGCCGTGGGGTGACGACCCACACGGCGGTCACCGGCTCGTCGCCGTCGTTCTGGATGCCATGCGGCACCGTGGACTGGAAGTGGATGCTGTCGCCGGGGTCGAGCCGGTACTCGGTCGCGTCGACGACGTAGCGCAGGCTCCCCGAGAGCACATAGGCGAACTCCTCGCCGTCGTGGCTGTAAGGCTCCTCCATTACCCCGCCGGGCTGGATCGTGACCAGCATCGGCTCCAGCACCAGGGCCGGGGCCCGCTCCGAGAGCAGCCGGTAGGCGCGGTTGCTGGAGGCGATCGCCAGCTTGTCGTCGTCGCCGGCGCGCGCCACGTGCGGCTGCGGAGCCGACTCGGGCGCCGGATCCTGCTTTGTGAAGAAGCTCGGGACGTCCGTCCCCAGCGCCTTGGCGATGGCGTGGAGCGAGGTCAGCGCCGGGCTCGAGCGGCCCCGCTCGACCAGAGAGAGGAAGCCGATGGAGAGGCCCGAAAGGCCGCTCAGGTGGCGGAGCGAGAGCCGGCGTTCCTGGCGGAGGCGGCGGATAGCCGCGCCGAGCGCTTCCAGGTTCTCCGTCGGGCTCGTGGCAACCGGCGTGGGCCCGTTCGTAGTGGCCACCCACGTTTCCCCCTGAAGGTCGCGGGCCGGAACTCGGAAATTTTACACCGGCAAAACGGGCTCGATCAATGCTGAACGCTTCTACGCCAAGATGGCCAAGGACCGTTCAGCCATCCAAAACGGCGTTACGGCCGGTCGGTTGGCGTCCTGGCCTGGAGCGCCCGATACGTGCGGACCTCGCCGGCGATCGCGATCACCGACGCGATGGCGAAAGTAAGAGCGCCCAGCACGATGGCGGCGACGCCGGTCACAGGGCTGGTCGGCGCGACCGCAAATCCCGCGCTGGCGACGCCGATCGCGATAAGCAGCAGGGCGTACACCTTGAGGCCCGTCGGGCTGGCCGCGTAGCCGGCCGGCAGCTGGCCGAGGTCCTTCGAGGTCACGCGCCGGATCACGGCCGTCGCCGCTCCGCCGAGGTTCAGAAGTAGCACCACGCCGGCCGCGATCAGCAAGAGGCCGAGGATCAGCAGCATCGCGGCTCGTGCCCGTCAGGGCCGGTCGTGCTTCTCGATCTCCACTGCCGCCGTCTCGTGGTCGGGAAAGGGACCGTCCAGGCGGACTCCCTGGGCCCGGCCGGATTCGTCGATGTCGGCGCTCACCACGTACCAGCGCTTGCCCAGGTGGAGAACGCCGCTGTGTCGCTCGGCGGTCCAGCTCTTGGGGGTGATCCCCGTCCTTGGCGTCTCAGCCATTTGTCTCGAACCGAAAGGCTACTCCCGACCCTGGTCATTGGCGCGCCACCCGGCTAAAGTTGTCCGGCATGGGGGGACGGCAGCCTATGGCTGCTATGGGGGACGTGCAGTCTCGAGCCACGGCCGGAGTCGTGGCGGTCCTGGTCGGGCTGGCCGCGGTTGCCTGGGCAATCACAGCCAAGCAGGCGCTCGACATGGGTTCCATGGTCAGCGGCCTCGGCCAGGTCGGGGCTCGCATGCCGAACGACATGGCAGCGCCCCTTTTCATGGGCATGTGGCTGGGGATGATGGCCGCCATGATGCTGCCCACGGTCGCCCCGATGGTCCTCGCGCATCGAATGGTCGTGCGCGGGCGCGGTGAGGGATGGCTGCCGACGGCCGGCTTCGTCGCCGGCTATCTCGTGGTCTGGACGGTCATCGGCGTGGTGCCGCTAATCGCGTTTCTCGGCTTTCGCAACCTGGTGGACCCGGCTCCGGCCTGGGTCGCCCCACTCGGCGGCGTGGTGCTCGTCGCCGCCGGGATTTATCAGTTCACGCCCTGGAAGGGCGCCTGCCTCAAGGCCTGCCGCTCGCCCCTCAACTTCATCATGACCCACGACTTTGGCCGCGGCAGTCGCGGGGCCGCTCTGGCCGGCGCCTCCCACGGCGCCTGGTGCCTCGGCTGCTGCTGGGCGCTGATGTCGGTCCTCGTGGTCGTGGGTCTGATGAACCTCGTCTGGATGGTGGCGCTGTCGCTCGTGTTCCTGCTCGAGAAGAACTGGCGCTACGGCGTCGCGGTGAGCCGCGTCGCGGGCGCCACTGTCGGACTGCTGGGGGTCGTGGTCCTGGCCCAGCCTCAGCTTTTGGGCCTGCTTGCCGGTGTTCACGTATGAGGAGGTGCCAGAGATGGCAATGACAGAGGGTGCTACGGCCGAGACCGCAACCAAGTGGACGCTCAAAGGTGTTGGCTATGAGTTCTGCAACTGCGCGCCGGGCTGTACGTGTAACTTCTCCGGATTCCCGAGCTCTAAGGACGGCAGCTGCAAAGCGTTCGTCGGCTGCGTGATCAGCGAAGGCAAGTGCGGCGACGTCGACCTCGCCGGGATCACCTGCGCCGCGGTCATCGACTGGCCGAAAGCGATCCATGAAGGCGGCGGCAAGGCCGTCTTCATCGTGCCTGAGAAGATCCAGGACGACCAGATGGACGCCCTGGCCAAGATCTTCACGGGTCAACTGAAAGGGTTGCCGTGGGAGATCCTCGGGAACACCTATTCGGTGGCTGGAGTCGTCAAGGCGGACCTCAACGTGGGCCCCAAGTCGATCGACACATCCGTACGTTTTCCGGGTGTGATCGAGGCCACGGGCGCGTCCTTCAAGAACCCGGTCACGGGCGAGCCGCACCAGGCCGCGATCTCGCTCAACGACGGCTTCATCTGGAAGCGCGGCGAATGCGGGGTCGGCTCTTTCAAGGTCGACGCCGGCGAGATTCATCTCGACTTCCACGACACGAACTGGATCCTTTACGACTTCGACTGGAGCAACTGAACCAGCTCCGGTAGTCAAATTAGGACCGGCAACGAGCGGCGTTACTCGGCCTCCCCGCTTGGCGGGGAGGGCAGGGGCGTTACTCGCCTCCCCGCTTGGTGTAGTTCCCACAGACGTTGTTGAGACGTGAGATGGGCGGAGCCCCCACGGCGGTGTGGTGTCGGTGAAAGTTGTACAGGTGTAGCCAGTCTTTGAGCAAGGCCGTGCGGTCGTGCTCGGAGGTGTACGCCCGGTAAGCCCACTCCTCGAGCAGGGTGCGGTTGAAACGCTCCACCTTGCCGTTGATGCGGGGGGTGTAGGGCGGGATG
>Ga0209059_1000147_pt1 | contig 29615 bp, 31 predicted proteins | sample GraSoiAngelo_151_FD_186165 | JGI IMG/M metagenome (GOLD analysis project Ga0209059, IMG submission 186165) | Grasslands soil microbial communities from the Angelo Coastal Reserve, California, USA - 14_1009_12_20cm (SPAdes) (version 2) | ecosystem: Environmental > Terrestrial > Soil > Grasslands ...
AACGGCGATCAGCCTTTCACGACTCCGACACTCGTCGGTGCTTGGGGCAACACCTTCGAGATGGAAGACATCTCGCTCTGTGGCTTCCGAGCGGCGTTCGGGGGTGACGGCAACGACATGTGCACGCTTCCGTGAGGTCCGCGTAGCTCAAGGCAGCGCATTGAAAGGGGCCCGCATCGCGGGCCCCTTTTGTTGTCCTCAGAACGATGCGCGCTCGGTGCCGCGCTCGTAGCATCGTCGCCGTGGGGAGTAATCCGCTCGCGAGCTTTAACCCGGGGACGCGCGCGTGGTTCGAGGCCACGTTCCAAGCCCCGACCCGCGCGCAGGAGCTCGCCTGGCCCGCAATAGCGAATGGCGAGAGCGTGCTCGTCCTCGCGCCGACCGGCTCCGGAAAAACGCTCGCGGCGTTCCTCGCTGCCATCGACCATCTCATGTTCTCTCCCGCGCCGAAGAAGCCCGCCACCCGGATCGTCTATGTCTCACCGCTCAAAGCGCTCGCTGTCGACGTCGAGCGCAACCTGCGCGAGCCGCTCGTCGGGATCACGCGACAGGCGCAGCGTCTGGGGATCCCGTATCGCGAGCCGACCGTCGCCATCCGGACCGGCGACACGCCGTCGCGTGAGCGAGCGCGCTACCAACGCGAGCCCGCGGACATCCTCATCACCACGCCTGAATCGCTCTACCTGATCCTCACGAGCCTCGCGCGGGACGCACTTCGCACGGTCGAGAGCGTGATCGTCGACGAGATCCACGCGGTCGTGCCGTCGAAGCGCGGATCGCACCTCGCGCTCACGCTGGAGAGACTCGAGGAGCTACGCGGGCGCGGCGCTCCACCGCTGCGGCGGGTGGGTCTCTCCGCGACGCAGCGTCCTCTCGACGAGATCGCGCGGTTCCTCGGCGGTCTCGACGACGGCGTGCCACGTCCAGTGCGTGTGCTCGACGCCGGCCGAAAGAAAACGCTCGAGCTCCGGGTCGAGGTTCCGGTCGAGGACATGGCGCGCCTGGGCGAGCCTGCCGAGATCCCGACCGGTCCGGTCACCGCGGTCCAACGCTCGTCGATCTGGCCCGCGATCCACCCACAGATCCTCGAGCTCATCCGTTCGCACCGGTCGACGCTCATCTTCGTGAACTCGCGCCGTCTCGCGGAGCGCTTAGCCGGCGCGCTCAATGAGCTCGCCGGCGAAGAGCTCGTCCACGCGCATCACGGCTCGATCGCGCGCGAGCAGCGCCTGCGCATCGAGGATGACCTCAAGTCCGGCCGCCTGCCGGCCCTCGTCGCCACGAGCTCGCTCGAGCTCGGCATCGACATGGGCGCGATCGATCTGGTGATCCAAGTCGAGTCGCCGCCGTCGGTCGCGAGCGGCATGCAGCGCATCGGGCGAGCCGGTCACCGCATCGATGAGCCGTCGACCGGCGTGATCATCCCGAAGTACCGCGGCGATCTGCTCGCGAGCGCCGCGATCACCGAAGGAATGTTCGCGGGCGCGGTCGAGCCGCTGCGCTACCCGAGGAACCCTCTCGACATCATTGCCCAGCAGATCGTAGCCATGACGGCGATGGACGACTGGGGCGTGGACGATCTCGAGCGCGTGGTTCGCCAGGCCGCGCCATTCGCGGAGCTCCCGCGCAGCGCCTTCGAAGGAGTGCTCGACATGCTGTCGGGTCGCTATCCGTCAGACGAGTTCGCCGAGCTGCGGCCGCGCATCGTTTGGGATCGGACCGCGGGTGTCGTGCGCTCGCGCGAGGGATCGAAGGTCGTCGCGATCTCGAATGGCGGAACGATCCCGGATCGCGGCCTCTACGGCGTGTTCCTCGCCGGTGCCGAGAAGGGCAAGGGCCGTGTGGGCGAGCTTGACGAGGAAATGGTCTTCGAGACGAAAGAAGGCGATGTGTTCCTCCTCGGCGCCTCAAGTTGGCGGGTCGAGGAGATCACGCAGGATCGCGTGCTCGTTTCCCCCGCGCCCGGCGTGCCCGGGCGCATGCCGTTCTGGCACGGCGAGAACGTCGGCCGTCCGCTCGAGTTCGGTCGCGCGATCGGAGCGCTTGCGCGGCGCATGCGATCCCTCGCACCGGAGGAGGCGACGAAAGAGCTCGTGACCAAACACGCCCTGGCCGAGGGTGCCGCGCGCAATCTCCTGCAATATCTCGGCGACCAGGAGGCGGCGACCGGGACAGTGCCTGACGACCACACGATCGTTATCGAGCGCTACCTCGACGACATGGGCGATTGGCGCGTGTGCATCCTCAGCCACTTCGGCGCGCGCGTGCACGCACCGTGGGCGATGGCGATCGGCGCGATGGTCCGCGAGCGGAACGGTGACGAGCCCGACATCCTCTGGACGAACGACGGCATCGTCGTGCGCTTCCCCGGTACCGACCAGCCGCCGCCCGTCGAGCTGCTGCTGCCCGACGCGGACACCGTGAGCGATCTCGTTCAGGCGTCGCTTGCGGTGGGGGGTGGCGGAGCGCGCGCCGCGAATCTGGGCGCTCCGACGACCGCACTTTTCGCGGCGCGCTTCCGCGAGAACTCGGCGCGCGCGTTGCTCCTGCCGCGGCGGCGTCCCGGACAGCGCGCGCCGCTGTGGCAGCAACGCAAGCGCGCCGGCGATCTCCTCGCCGTCGCGAGCCGCTACGAGTCGTTCCCGATGGTCCTCGAGACGTACCGCGAGATCCTGCAGGACGTATTTGACATGCCCGGCCTCAGGGAGCTGCTCGCCGCGATCCGGTCGCGCAAGCTTCACGTCGTGACCGTCGATACAAGAGCGCCGTCGCCGTTCGCGGCATCGCTGCTCTTCAATTACGTCGCGAACTTCATGTACGAAGGGGACGCGCCGCTCGCCGAGCTGCGCGCCCAGGCGCTCACCGTCGATCCCTCGCAGCTTCGCGCGCTGCTCGGCGAGGTGGAGCTTCGCGAGCTCCTCGACCAGGACGCGATCGCGGATCTCGAGCTTTCGCTCCAGCACCTCGTTCGCGAGCGAGCTGCGCGTCATGCCAACGGTGTCCACGAGATGCTCCTTCGGCTCGGCGATCTGAGCGCGGAAGAGATCGGCGCTCGGAGCGCCGAACCCGAGGCCGTGGACGACTGGATCTCGCGGCTCGTCAGCGAGCGGCGCGTCCTCGACGTTCGTATCGCCGGCGAGCGGCGCTTCATCGCGGCCGAAGACGCCGGCCGGTACCGCGACGCGCTCGGCATCGGCCTGCCCCTCGGGCTTCCCGCCGCGTTCCTGACGACCGATGACGTCGATCCGCTCGCCTCGCTGTTACGGCGGTACGCGCGCACCCACGGCCCGTTCCTCGCGGGCGACCCGGGACGGCGATTCGGTCTCGCGGAGGCGCCCGTCGTCGCGGCGCTTCGCCGGCTCGCCGAGGCCGGGACGGTCGTGGAGGGGCAGTTCCGTCCGGGCCAATCCGGGTCCGAATGGGTCGACACGGGGGTTCTGCGCACGCTTCGCGGACGATCGCTTGCGCGCCTTCGCCGTGAAGTCGAACCCGTCGAGCAGGATGCGCTCGGTCGATTCGGGATCGCCTGGCACGGCATCGATTCACGCGAGCGCGGACAGGCCGCGCTCCTCGACGCGATCGCAAAGCTCGAGGGCGCATTCGTGCCGGCGTCGGATCTCGAGACGCGCATCCTGCCGGCCCGCGTGGCGAAATACGATCCACGCGACCTCGATGCGCTCCTTGGCTCCGGCGCGGTCATGTGGATGGGCGGTGGCGCGCTCGGCCCGAAGGACGGTCGGGTCGCGCTTTTCCTGGCCGAGCACTTCTCGCTACTCCGCCCTGCCCCGGAAACACGACCCGACCGACCGATACACGATCGGCTACGCGAGGTCCTGCAGGCACGAGGCGCGTCATTCTTTCCGCAGCTTCTCGTGGCGGCGCGCGGCGGCTTCGCGCCAGAGCTCGGCGACGCGCTCTGGGATCTCGTTTGGGCGGGTGAGGTCACGAACGACAGCTTCCACGCGGTGCGCGCGCTCCTCGCCCCGCTGCGCCGCTCGCGCCGGAGCAATTCGGTCGGCCGCGCGATGCACGTCCGCAGCCTCGAGCGCTTCACCGTGCGCGACGACGTCGCCGGACGCTGGTCCCTGACCGACGCGGCGGGCGACGCGCCGGTCACCACGACCGAGCGCGCGACAGCCCAGATCCGGCAGCTGCTCGAGCGGCACGGCGTCCTTACACGCGAGGTCGTGCGCTCTGAGGGAATCGGCGGTGGCTTTGCTGCGGCCTACGGGATCTTGAAGGCGATGGAGGACGCGGGGCGCATCCGGCGCGGCTACTTCGTGGCGGGCCTCGGCGCAGCGCAGTTCGCGCTGCCCGGTGCTGTCGATCGGCTCCGCACCGCCCGCGAGCGGACCGAAGAGCCACACGCCGTCGTCCTCGCGGCGACGGACCCGGCCAACCCATATGGCGCGGCGCTGTCCTGGCCCGAGCGCGCGGAGGGCCGCAAGCCGATGCGCACCGCCGGCGCATTGGTCGTCCTCGTTGATGGTCGGCTCGCCGGGTGGCTCGGTCGCGGCGAGGAGCAGCTCCTGACGTTCGTCGCGGACGAGGCCGACGCCGAGCCAACGCGGAAGGCGCTCGCGGCCGCGCTGGCGGCGGAGGTCGGGCCCGATCGCAGGACGACTCTCTTCATCCAGTCGGTCGACGGCGCTCCCGTTGACGAGTCGCCCGTCGCGGACGCGCTGCGCGAGGCCGGCTTCGCGCGTACGCCGCGCGGTTATCTCCGGCGCGTCGCGCGCGCCTGACCGCGCGATGCCCGAAGGCGACACGATCTTCCGCACCGCGACCGTGCTCCGACGCGCACTTGCCGGGCGCGTCGTGACGGGCTTCGAGCTCGTCGCGCCGAAAGTCACGCCGGCCGCCGCGCGTCGCCGGGTGGTCGGCGGCACGGTCAAGGCCGTCGAGTCGAACGGCAAGCACCTCCTGATCACGTTCACCACCGACGGCGAGGACGTCGTCCTTCACACCCATATGCGGATGCAGGGGCAGTGGCATGTCTACCGTCCAGGGCAGCGCTGGTGGTTCACGCCGTCGAAGGCGCGCGTCGTCATCCGTACCGACGAATACGTCGCGCCGTGCGAAACGCCGCCCGTCGTCGAGCTTATGACCGTGCGCGAGATAGCCCTTCACCCGGTGCTACCGGAGCTCGGCCCGGATGTGATCGCCGACGACTTCGATCTCGAGGAAGGCCTGCGCCGCCTGCGTGCGCAACCCGAGCGCGACATCGCCACCGCGTTCCTCGACCAGCGCACCCTGTCGGGCATCGGGAACGAGATCAAGAACGAGACGCTCTTCATCACCCGCACATGGCCCTGGACGAAGATCGGCGAGCTCGATGACGGCGAGCTGCGCCGCGTCGTCCTCGCCGCACGCGAGCTGCTGCGGCGCAATCGCAACGGTGGGCCGCGGCGCTCGCGCTTTGTGCTCGATCGCCGGCAGCTGCGTTCGGTGCAGGAGCGTCGCGGGCTTCCGTGCTACGAGTGCGGGACGGCGATCGACGTCGGATTCCACCCGAACGAGTTCCGCAAGAGCTACTACTGCCCGAGCTGCCAGCCGGCCCCGCAACCCGCCTAACGCGAGATGTTCGCGCTGCTCCGCCGACGCGATTTCGCGCTCGTGTGGACGGCGAGCCTCATCTCGGCGACCGGCGACTGGGTCCTCTTCATCGGCCTGCCGATCTATGTCTACCAGCTCACCGGATCGACGCTCGCGACCAGCGCGATGTTCGTCGCGGAGCTCGTCCCGCAGATCGCGCTCGGCTCCGTGGCGGGCGTGTTTGTGGATCGCTGGGATCGGAAGCGAACGATGGTCGTCGCAAACCTCGTCCTCACCGTCGCGCTGCTCCCGCTCGCCTTCGTACGATCCGCCGACCTCGTCTGGATCGTCTACGTCGTCGCGTTCACCGAGTCGCTGCTCGCTCGCTTCCTCCGCCCGGCGGAGGCCGCGATGCTGCCGCGCCTCGTCGAGAAGCGCGATCTCGTGGCCGCGAATTCGCTCGGCGCCTTCGCCGCGAACACCGCACGTCTCGTTGGACCGACGGTCGGCGGGATCGTGGCGGGCCTCTACGGTCTTGGCGCCGTGGCCGCGGTCGACTCGGCGACGTTCCTGATCGCCGCGGCACTCGTGACGCTGGTGCGGACCTCCGGCGCGCCGGATCGCGCGGCGATCGTCGACGTGTCTGCCGTCGCGGCCGGCCGCCTGCGGGCGTTCTGGCGCGAGTGGGTTGACGGGCTCTCCCTCGTGACGCGCTCGCGGACGATCCGGGTGCTGTTCGGCCTCGCGGCGCTGAGCTCGCTCGGGGAAGGCTCGTTCGGCGTCCTCTTCGTCGTCTGGGTGAATCGCGTGATCGGTGGGACGGCGCTCGAGCTCGGGTGGTTCATGACCGCGCAGGCCGTGGGAGGACTGGTCGGTGGCCTCGTCATCGTCCGCATCACGCGCGGAATGTCGCCGCGCCAGGTTCTCGGTGTCGCCAGCGTTGCCTTCGGTCTGCTCGACGCGCTGCTCTTCGTGTCGCCGCTCATCCGGCCCGAGATCGTCGTGAGTCTTGTCGTGATCGGAATCGTCGGGATCGCGGGCGTCGCATTCATGGCCGGTTTCAACGCGATCTTGCAGACGAGCGTCGACGATGCGTACCGCGGACGCGTTTTCGGCGCGATCTTCGCCACTATGGCCGTCCTTCGACTCGCCAGCACCGTCATCGCAGGGGTCCTCGGTGGGATCGTGAGCCCGATCCCGCTGCTCATTGCGATGCAGTCGGGCTCCTATGTGGTCCTCGGGCTCGCCGCGCTCGGCTTGCTGCCGCGCGAAGCCGGTCGGGAGCGAGAGAACCTCCTGCGCGAGCCGGCATGACCCGACAAATTAGCCCTCGCGCTCAAGCAGTCGAGAGGGGTCCCGAAACGGGGGCCTCCTTGCTATGCGGCTTTCTTGAGCTCCTGAACGACTTTCCCGACCGCGTCTTTGGCGTCTCCGAAGAGCATCGCGGTTTTCGGGTCGAGGTAGAGGTCGTTGTCAATGCCGGCAAAGCCGGGTTTCATCGAACGCTTGATCACGATGATGTTCTGGGCCTTGTCGACGTCGAGGATCGGCATTCCGTAGATCGGTGAGCCGGGGTTCGATCGCGCGGCCGGATTGGTCACGTCGTTCGCCCCGATGACGAGTGCGACGTCGGCACGCTGGAACTCGGGATTGATCTGGTCCATGTCGAAGAGCTTGTCGTACGGGACATTCGCTTCAGCAAGAAGCACGTTCATGTGACCGGGCATCCGGCCCGCGACCGGATGAATCGCGTACTTCACGCTGATGCCCTTCGACTCGAGGAGGTCGGCGAGCTCGCGCACACTGTGTTGAGCTTGCGCGACCGCGAGGCCATAACCCGGCACCACTATCACGTTCTGCGCGTACGACAACAGGATCGCGGCGTCCTCGGGGCCGATCGAGCGGATCGAGCGTCTATCGTCGCTGGCGGTCGCCGCCCCCGCACCTGCGGTGGTCGCGGCGCCGAAAGCGCCGAACAGCACGTTTCCGAGCGACCGGTTCATGGCTTTCGACATGAGCCGCGTGAGGATCGTTCCGGACGCGCCAACGAGGGTGCCGGCGACGATGAGCAGCTGATTGTTGAGCGTGAAGCCGGCCATCGCCACAGCGAGACCGGTATACGCGTTGAGGAGTGAGATCACGACCGGCATGTCCGCCCCGCCGATGGGCATCACTAGCGCGACGCCGAACACGAGAGCCAGCAAAGCGATGGCCGCGATGAGCAGCATCGGAGTAATAGCCGAATCGACCGGCGGGGTTCCGCCGGGGATCGAGGCAGCGATGAGGAAGACAGAAAGAAGCACGACCGCCGCCGCGATGCCGCCAGTCACGAACTGCTGACCCGCGTACTTGAACGCCTTTGGCGTGATGATGCCCTGAAGCTTGCCGAATGCGATCGCGCTTCCTGAGAACGAGACCGCGCCGATGATGAGTCCGAGCAGCGTTGCGATCGTCGCGCCCAGCTCCGGGAGTCGGCCGCCTTCGAGGACGCGCGCGTATTCGAGGATCGAGACGAGGGCCGCAGCGCCACCGCCCGCGCCATTGAAGAGCGCGACCATCTGCGGCATCGCGGTCATCTTCACCATCCGCGCGCCGACGAAGCCGGCGATCCCGCCGACCGCGACCCCCGCCAGGATGAGCGGAACCCCGCCCCTGACGTCCGCGGCGAAGAACGTCGCGATGACCGCGATGAGCATGCCCGTCGCCGCGATGCGGTTTCCTTGAACCGCCGTCGTCGGCGAGGACAGACCTTTCAATCCGAGAATGAAGGTGATCGCCGCGATGAGATAGGCGATCGGGATGAGCGTCTCGACGGTCATTCGGTCTTCCGGGTCGGACGCTGCTTGAACATCGCGAGCATCCGGTCGGTCACGACGAACCCGCCCACCACGTTCGCGGTGCCGAGCACGACGGCCAGGAAGCCGAGGACCACCCCGATCGGGCCAGGGATGGCGCTCGCCACGAGCATCGCGCCTACGATCACGATCCCGTGGATCGCGTTCGCGCCGCTCATGAGCGGCGTGTGGAGGGTCGACGGCACCTTCGAGACCACCTCAAAGCCGACGAAGATCGCCAGGATGAAGACGTAGGCGGCGACGATCGCTTCGCCGGTCAAGCCGGCACCTTCTGTGGCTGGGGTGCGATGGCCTTCTTCGTTGCCTCGTGCACGACGTCGCCGTCCTTGGTGATGACCGTGCCCTTGATGACGTCGTCGTTCATGTCGAGATTCAGCTTGCCCTCCTTCGTGATCAAGAGGCCGAGCAGGCTCTGGATGTTGCGCGAGTACATCTGGCTCGCGTGGTACGGCATCGTCGACGGGAGGTTGGTCGTGCCGTCGATGCGAACGCCGTCCACGTCGATCACCTTCCCAGCCTGAGTGAGCTCGGTGTTCCCGCCGGTCTCGGCGGCGAGATCGACGATGACGGAGCCGGGCTTCATCGAGCGGACCATTTCCGCCGTGATCAGCTTCGGAGCTGGCCGTCCGGGGATCGCCGCGGTCGTGATGACGATGTCGTTCTCTTTGACGGCCTTCGCGAGGAGCTGGACCTCTTTGCGATGAGCCTCCTCGGACAGCTCCTTCGCGTATCCGCCCGCGCCCTCGCCCGTCTCGCCGAGATCGACCTCGAGGAACTTCGCGCCGAGCGACTGCACCTGCTCTCTCACGACCGGCCGGGTGTCGAATGCCTCGACGACCGCGCCGAGCCGCCGCGCGGTGGCGATCGCTTGTAGCCCGGCGACGCCTGCGCCGATGATGAATGCCTTCGCGGGCGCGATCGTGCCGGCCGCCGTCGTAAGCATCGGGAAGAATCTCGGGAGCGCCACCGCAGCGAGAAGCACGGCCTTGTAGCCGGCGACCGTGGCCTGTGACGAGAGCGCGTCCATCGGCTGCGCGCGCGTGATGCGCGGGATCGCATCCATGGAAAGCGCGGTCACGCGCCGGCGGCCGAGCTCACGCACCAGGTCGTGGTTTGTGAGGGGCGACAAGAACGCGATCAGGACGGCGCCCTCGCGCAGTCGCGCGAGCTCTTCGTCGGACGGTCTCGCCACTTTGAGGACGAGCTCCGCATCCCACGCGTCGCCGATGGTGCCGCCGGCTTCGGTGTACATGCGGTCGGGGAAGCTCGACGCCTCACCCGCGCCGCGCTCGACGATGACCTCGTTCCCGCTTTTGGCCAGACGTCCGACCGTCTCCGGAACGAGCGCGACGCGCCGCTCGCCGGGCGTGGTCTCCCGCACGACTCCGATCCTCATGGAACGAGAAAAGCCTAGCGGGAAACGGGTTCGGGCGTCTCCGAAACGAGCTCTTTGAGGCGGGGTCGCACCTCTTTGGCCAATCGCTCGATGCTCTCGTCGTCGAAGGGCTCAGCGAACCGAACGATGAAGCCCTTCACTCCGGCCCTCCAGTGCGCGGTGATCTTCTCCGCGACCTCGTCGGACCCGCCGATGATCGCGCTCGGTGGCGCGGACATTCCGTGCTGCTCAGCGACTCGCGCGAGTTGTTCCTTCGCCTTGGCCGGATCGTCCCGAACGACAACCCAGCTCCCGCCGATCGGCTCGATCTCCCCTGGATCACGACCGACGTCCTCGCAATGCTTCCTCAGGATCGCGATCTTGCGCGCCATGACCTCGGGACTCTCGAAGGCGTGCCACAGGTCGGCGTACCGAGCCGCGGTGCGGAGGGTCCGCTGCTCGCCGCCGCCGCCGATCAAGATCGGCAGTCGCTGCTGCACCGGCCGTACGAGGACCTCGGCGTTGACGAGCTCGTAGTACTTGCCCGAGAACGTCACGCGCTTTCCGTCGACGAGCTGGCGAATGATCTTCGCTCCCTCCGCGAAGCGGTCCGATCGCTCGCGCGGCGTGCCGAGATCGATGCCGTATGCGTTGTGCTCGAGCGCGTTCCAGCCGGCGCCGATCCCGAGGATCGCGCGGCCGCTCGAGATGTTGTCGAGCGTCGTCGCCATGTTCGCCAGCACGGCCGGATGCCTATGCGTGATCGAGGACACGAGGCAGCCGATCTTCACGTGCTGCGTTATCGCCGCGTAGGCCGCCTGGATCTGCCAACCCTCGAAGTTCGGTCGGTGCGTGTCACCGGCGATCGAGTAGAAGTGGTCCCACACCCACAGCGAGTCGAACCCGAGGCGATCCGCGAGTACCGCGCGCTCGCGCATGCTCGGCCAGGTCGTGTTCTGCGGCCAGAGGTTGATCCCAAGTTCCATGATTTGCTGTCTCCAGTATCTACACTTTCGCCGTGTTCCGCGCCGCGCGCAGCGTTCTCTCGTTTGTCATCGTTATCGGCGCGCTCACGGTTCTCTGGGAGGTCGTCAAGCTGCTGGGCGGCGATCCGAGCAGCGAACCCTGGCCGCCCCCCTTTCAGTGGACGGTCGCGAGCGACCTCAATATGCCGCACGTCTGGGACATCGCCTCTTCGTTCATCGAACCTGCGCAGCGGAACGGTCCTCCACTCGGCGTCGTGCTGGTCAACGCCGGGGTCTTCACCTTCCGAGAAGCATTCGGTGGCTTCGTCTTCGGTGCGGTGCTCGGGCTCGTTCTGGCGATCGTCTTCGTGCATTCGCCGCTTCTCGAGCGCGCGCTCGTCCCGTACGTCGTGGCGTCGCAGACCGTGCCGATCATCGCGATCGCGCCCGTCGTGGTGATCTGGTTGCGCGGCGGATGGCTCGCCGTGGCAGTCATCTCGGCGTACCTGACCTTCTTTCCGGTGACGATCGCGGGGCTGCGGGGCCTTCGCTCGCCCGACCCGCGCGCTCTCGAGCTGATGCGGTCGTATGCGTCGTCGTCGCGCGACGTCCTCTTCAAAGTGCGGCTGCCCGCTGCGGCGCCGTACCTCTTCGCGGCATTCAAGGTCGCGGCGACGGCGAGCGTCGTGGGAGCGATCATCGGCGAGCTGCCATCGGGGATCCGCGACGGGCTCGGCGGCGCGATCCTCAACTTCAACCAGTTCTACGTGTCTGGTCCCCCAAAGCTTTGGGCTGCGATCATCGTGGCCGCGGTCGTGGGCATCGGCTTCTTCGCGCTGGTCCGTGCGGCTGAAGTGGCATTCCTGCGTGGGCGCGTCGCGCCGTCCGACACATGACCGATGCGGTCGTACGCATTCGCGGTGTGGACAAGGTCTTCGGCGCCGGTGCGGACAAGACGCCGGCCCTCCAAAAGATCGATCTCGAAATCCCGAAGGGCGCGTTCGTCTCCCTGATCGGGCCCTCCGGTTGCGGCAAGTCGACGCTCCTGCGGCTCATCGGCGACCTCACCCAGCCCAGCACGGGGACGGTCGAGGTCAACGGAAAGACGGCGCATCGCGCGCGGCTGGATCGCGACTACGGCATGGTCTTCCAGGCGCCGGTCCTCTTCGACTGGAGGACCGTCCAGGGCAACGTCGAGCTCCCGCTCGAGGTGAGCGCGAAAAACGGCTCGGCGCGGGCCGATCGAGCGAAAGCGATGCTCGCCCTCGTCGAGCTCACCGGGTTCGAGCGGCGCTATCCGTGGCAGCTCTCGGGCGGAATGCAGCAGCGCGTCGCGATCGCACGCGCGCTCTCGATCGAGCCCGCGATCCTCTTGATGGACGAGCCGTTCGGCGCTCTCGACGAGATGACCCGCGAGCGGTTGAACCTCGAGCTCTTACGGATCTGGCAGCAGACCGGCACCACCATCGTCTTCGTGACGCACAGCATCCCCGAGGCGGTCTTTCTCTCGACCCACGTTGCCGTGATGTCGGCGCGGCCGGGCCGGATCATCGATCTCATCCCGGTCGACCTCCCGCAGCCACGCAATGACCTGACGCGCGAAGACGAGCGCTACTTCGGTTTCATCACGCGTGTCCGCGAGCGGCTGCGCGGGCACCAGATGGGGCGGCCGGGCGCGCCCGAGGTCGCCGCGAGTTGACCAAGCGCATCCGTTACTACGTGCCCGCGATCGCGGTGTTCGTGGGCGTCCTCGGGCTCTGGGAGCTCGTCGTGCGCGCGTTCGGCATCCAGCAGTTCTTGCTCCCGCCCCCGAGCGCGATCACGGCGGCCTTCGTCGAGCATTTCGACGAGCTCATGACGGTCGGCCGCAACACCCTCTTTGAAGCGATCGGCGGCCTCGTGATCGGTGGCGTTGCGGCGCTTGTTGTCGCGTTCGCGACCGCCCGCTGGGTTACGGCTAGCCGTGCTCTTTTGCCGTTCGCGATCGCGGCGAACTCGGTGCCGATCATCGCCTTCGCTCCGATCATGAACAACTGGTTCGGGATCCTGAACCCGCTGTCGAAGATGATGGTCGTCGCCGTCCTGGTGTTCTTTCCGATCATGATCAACACGCTCCGCGGGCTCACCCTCGTCGACCAAGCCTCGCTCGAGCTCATGCGCTCGTATGCGGCGAGCGAGCTCGCGATCTTCGCGAAAGTCCGGATCCCGAACGCGCTCCCGTACATCTTCACCGCCGTGAAGGTGAGCGCGACGCTCTCACTGATCGGCGCGATCGTCGCGGAGTATTTCGGCGGGTCGCGTTCGGTGCTTGGTCAGTTCATCATCACCGAGGCCGCGTTCTTTCGATTCGCGAATGCCTGGGCCGCGATCGTGGTGGCCTCGGCCGTCAGCATTGCGTTCTTCCTTATCATCGTTGCGATCGAGCGCGTCGCGATCCCGTGGCACGCTTCGGCCCGCATCGCCGAGTCGTCGTAACGCGCTCCGATCACGCGTGAGGGAGGTTGCCATGCGACGCGTAGGTCTTCGTTCTCTTTCGTTCGCGATCGTCGCCGTCATGCTCGCGGTCTCTTGCGGCGGCGGCACCGCCGGCACCGGGGGTGGCAGCGGTCAGCTGACCAAGGTGCGACTCCAGCTTCAATGGGTCGCGCAGTCGCAGTTCGCCGGTTACTACGCGGCACTCGACAAGGGTTACTTCAAGGACCTCGGTCTCGACGTCGAGATCAAGCTCGGTGGGCCGGACATCGTGCCCCAGCAGGTCGTCGCCTCGGACGCGGCGGAGTTCGGCATCGCGTGGGTGCCGAAGATGCTCGCGTCGCGCGAGGCGGGAGCGGACCTCGTCAACATCGCCCAGGTCTTCCAGCGGTCGGGCACGCTCGAGGTCTCCTTCAAGGACAAGAACATCACCAAGCCCGAGGACTGGAAGGGCAAGAAGGTCGGGACCTGGGGCTTCGGGAACGAGCCCGAGCTCTACGCCGCGATGCGCAAGGTCGGCATCGACCCGGCCAAAGCGAGCGACGTCAACATCGTGGCCCAACCCTTCGACATGTCGCTGCTCCTGAACGGCCAGGTCGATGCGGCGCAGGCCATGATCTACAACGAGTACGCGCAGGTGCTCGAGCAGAAGAATCCGAAGACCGGCCAGCTGTACACGCCGGCCGAGCTCAACGTTATCGACTTCAATCAGGTCGGCACCGCGATGCTCCAGGATCACGTCTTCGTGCGGCAGTCGTGGCTCTCGAAGTCCGGCAACGAGGACATCGCCGCTAAATTCCTCCAGGCTTCGTTCAAGGGCTGGGTGTTCTGCCGCGACAACCAGAGCCAGTGCGTCGACATCGTCCTCAAGGCCGGCACGACGCTCGGCAAGGGGCACATGACCTGGCAGCTGAACGAGGTCAATGCGCTCATCTGGCCGTCGCCCAACGGCATCGGCATGCTGGACAAGACGGCGTGGGACCAGACCGTCAACATCTCCACGACGTATCAGGTGCTGAAGAACAAGCCCACCGATGGTGCGTACCGCACCGACCTCGCGAAGAAGGCCGCGGATGCACTGAAAGCGTCGGGTGCGGACGTTACCGGCGCGAGCTTCAAGAAGGCCACGGTGCAGGTGACCGCCGGCGGCAACTAGCACAGCCGCGCTCCGTCAACGACCGCCGGGAAACCGTCCCGGCGGTCGTTCTTTTTCGCGGACTAGACTCGGCGGCGATGGCCGTCGCGACGAAACGACCCGCCGACCCCTCGTCGGTCACGAAGGACACCGGCGACCACGTCCTCGTGGCGTGGTCCGCGCAGGGCGGCATCAAGCAGGTCGTCATCACCCGCGCCGAGGGCTCGTGGCTCTACGCCGGCGACCGGCGGATCCTCGACTTCTCGTCGGGGCTCATCAACGTCAATCTCGGGCACGGGCATCCCAAGGTGGTCCGCGCGATCCAGGAGCAGGCCGAGCGCGCCTGCTACGTGACGCCGGGGTTCGGCGAGGAGAGCCGCGCCACCCTCGCGCGCCTCCTCGCGGAGATCACGCCCGGCGACCTCTCGAAGACGATCTTCACCACCGGCGGCAGCGAGGCGAACGAGCACGCGATCAAGATCGCGCGACTCTTCACGAAGCGGCACAAGATCCTCACTCAGTGGCGCTCGTTCCACGGCCAGTCCCAAGGTGCGATGACGCTCGGCGGAGACAACCGGCGGTGGCCGGCCGAGCCCGGGATCACCGGCGTCGTGCACTTCCTCAATCCCGATCCGTACCGCTCCGTGTTCGGCGGCGACGTGCAGAAGGCGCTCGCTCACGTCGAAGAGGTGATCTGGTACGAAGGGCCGGAGTACATCGCGGCAATACTGGTCGAACCCATCCCCGGCACGTCCGGCGTCCTCGTCCCGCCCGACGGCTACCTCCGCGGGCTCCGCGCGCTCTGCGACCGCTACGGGATCCTCCTCATGTTCGACGAGGTCATGACCGGCTTCGGTCGCACCGGAAAATGGTTTGGCGCCGATCATGAGGGCGTCGTACCTGACGTCATGACGTTCGCGAAGGGCGTGACCTCGGGCTACGTGCCGCTCGGTGGCGCGATCGTGACCGAGAAGATCGCCCATCACTTCGATGAGAACGTGCTCTGGGTCGGCTCGACGTACAGCGGGCACCCGCTCGCGTGCGCCGCCGGCGTCGCGTCGATCGAGGCATACCGCGAGGACGGGCTCGTCGATCGCTCAGCGCGGATGGGGGAGAAGCTTCTCGCGGAGCTGCGCAGAGTCGGAGATCGCCATCCCTCCGTCGGCGAGGTTCGCGGGCGCGGCCTCTTCGCCGGGATCGAGCTTGTGAAGGACCGCGGATCCAAGGAGATGCTCGAGCGCTGGAACGGCCCTTCGAGTCCTCTCGCGAACGCTCTCAAGGCCGCGCTGCTCCAGCGCGACGTCTACGTCTTCTGCCGGTGGAACATGCTCTTCGTCGCGCCGCCGCTTTCGGTCAGCGACGAGGAGCTCGCGATCGGTGTTCGTGCGATCGACGAGGCGCTCGAGATCGCCGACCGCTACGCGGCGACGGGAAAGATCTAGGGCCTCCTGCGCTCAGGCTCTGGGGGACGGCTGTCGGCTCCGTAGAGCTGCGCAGCAATGCCGAGTGCGACGAGCGCGAGCACGAAGATGAGGATCTCCATCGCCGTCTCCCTTGACCAGCTCTCTGGTGGACACTGGTTACTTCAGAGCGTCATCGGATGGTCGCTTGACTATCACCGACGCTAAGCCGTATCGTCTAACCAGTTAAGAGAGATTAGGCGGTTGGATGAGTTAGATGCGCGACATTCCCGCGGTCCCTGACCACGAAATCGAGCTCGCTGGCGGCGCGCTCGCGCTCGACTTTGCGAACACCGTTGGCGGTACCCACGTCCGGCCGACCCACGATCACCTCCGGAGCTACGCGGACATCGTCCGCTTCACCGAGATGGCTGATGGCCTGGATGCCCAGACCGCTCAGCGTCTTGCTCGGCGGGCACAGCAAGATCCGCGACGGGCGGCGGCGGTGTACGAGCTCGGCATCGCGCTCCGCGAAGCGATTTGGGGCGTCTTTTCCGCGCTCGCATCAGGCGAGGTGCCGCGCGAGGTCGACCTCGGGCTCATCGGCGACGCGGCCGCAGCGGGTCGAGCCCGTGAACGGCTCGTCTACGACCGCAACGGCGTGGGGTGGTCCCTGCCCGCTGATGGCGACGCGCTGGAGCGGCCGCTCTGGGAGGTCGCGTGCTCCGCGGCGGATCTCCTTACGTCGCCAGAGCTCGACCGGGTAAAGGAATGCGCCTCGACGACTTGCGAGTGGGTCTTCCTCGACCGCAGCAAGAACCGTTCGCGGCGGTGGTGCGACATGAGCGACTGCGGAAACCGCGCGAAGGCGCGTCGCTTCCACGCGAAGAAGCAGGCCGCCCGGGCTTAGGCCGGCGCGGTCGCGCGAGCGAGCGCGGGGATGATGCGCTCGCCGTAGAGCTCGAGGATCCGTTCCTCCTCGCCGCTCATGAGATAGACGTTGAACTGCCGGACGCCGATGGCAGCGAGCTGGCGCAGCTTTGCGATGTGCTCCTCGACCTCGCCGGTCACGCAGAAACGGTCGACGGACTCGTCGTCGACGAATGCGGCATTCGACGAGCCCGATTCGGCGTGGTGCTGGTAGTCGTACCCGGGTCGGTTCCGGACATACGCGGTGAGATCGGCGGGGAGGCCCTTCTCGCCGTAGCGCTTCACCAGATCGACGACGTGGTTCGACACGAGCGCCGGGAACCAGCGGACACGGTCGCGAACCTTGTCGCGTGGTCCGATATGGGCCGGCGCCGCGACCATGACCGACACTGCGCTCTCATCACGCCCGGCCTTGCGCGCACCGTCTCGTAGTAAGCCGACGCACCAGCCGACGAGGCTCGGATCGGCGAGCTGGATGATCGCCCCGTCCGCGATACGGCCGGTGAGCTCGAGGGCCTTCGGTCCGTACCCGGCGATCCAGACCGGAAGACGCTGCTTGCCGGTCCAGTCGAACCGCAGCGTCGTCCCTTCGTAGGTGACCTCGCGGCCTTCACAGAGGTCGCGGATCACGTTGGTCGCTTCTTCGAGAGTCGCGAGATCGGTGGGTTTCTTCCCGAGGACGCGGCGTGCCGAATCGCCGCGGCCAATGCCGAGGTCCATTCGGCCGCCGGACAGCTCCTGGAGCACGGCAAGGACGCTTGCCGTGACGGTCGGCTCCCGTGTCGCGGGATTGGTCACGCACGTACCGAGGCGCATCCGCTTGGTGTTCTGCGCCATGAGCGTGAGGAGGACGTATGGCTCCTTCCAGAGCACATGGCTGTCGAAGAGCCATCCGTAGGTGAAGCCGGCGGACTCGGCGAGGCGCGCGAGCGACGCGACCCGTTCGAGCGAGTGGTCGGGTTTGAGAGTGAAACCGAAGTCCATGAGAGCGCGGATGTTAGGTCAGCCGTGCCACTGGGAGACGTGTTCGATCCGCACGCGGATCACGGGCGCGTCGCGCAGGGGCATGTCCTCGTACTGCTTGTACTTGCCGGCAAGCAGGTCGAGCGCGTGCCGGTGATCGTCGCCTTTCGTCAGGATCTCCGCGACACCGTCGATGCGCACCCATGCGCACTTCGACCAGTTCTCCTGATAGACGTCGGCGAGGACGCTCGCGCGCCCGTTGGTCTCGATGTTCTTGATACGGCGAAGCTCGCGCCAGTCCTCCACCGATTTTGGCTTCGCGTCGATGGGAGTGAAGACGAACGGAGGCTCGTAGACGAACACGATCGGCACCACGTGGGGGCGCGCGTACTGGTCCGCCGTCGCGAGGCGCGCGACACGCTCCAGGGTCAGGAGCTCCAATGACCGCGCGCTCAGCTTCTCGCTGATCCCCGCAGCCGTGGGAGCACCTCCTTCGCATAGAGCCTGAGAGCGCGCTCCTGATCCTGGCCGGGAAAATGAAAGACAAGATGGTTGAAGCCCCAGTCGAGATACGGCTTGATCTTCGCGACGTGCTCGTCGGGGTCGGTCGAGACGATGAACCGGGTGTGCGCCTTATCCGCCGCGGCCTTCGCGCGGCGCTCCATCTCTCGCGGGTCCTCCACCCCGGCTTTGTCCTCGGCTGGCAGCGCGAGCGCCGCCCATTCCTTGGTGTCCTCCATGGCGCGCTCACGATCGTGGTCGTAGCTGACCTTCATCTCGATCATCCGGTCGAGCTTCGCGGCATCCTTGCCAGCCTCGCGCGCGCCTTTCTCGAGTGCCGGGAGCAGAGTGTCCTTGTAGAGCTCCGCACCTTTGCCGCTCGTCACGATGATCCCGTCGCCCTCGCGCCCGGCGAACGTCGCGGCCTGCGGGCCGCCCGCCGCGATGAGGATGGGGGTCGAGTGTGCCGGCTTGTCGAAGAGCTTCGCCTCTTTGGTGCGGAAGTACTTTCCCTCGAAGGTCACGTAGTCGTCGGACCAGAGCTGCTTGATGAGCTTCACGGCCTCACGGAGGCGGCGGAGCCGTTCGCCGGGCTCAGGCCACTCCGTGGTGGTGAGTGGCGTCTCGTTCATGGACTCGCCGCTGCCGACGCCGAGAAACACGCGACCCGGAGCGAGGAGCGCGATGGTCGCCATGGCCTGCGCGACGATCGCCGGGTGGTAGCGGAAGGAGGGGGTCACCACGCTCGTGCCCAAACGGGCCCGCGACGTTCTCGCCGCGGCGGCACCAAGCCAGGCGAACGCGAAGGGCGCGTGCCCGCCGGTGTCGCGCCACGGATGGAAGTGGTCGCTTATGGCAATGCTGTCGTAGCCAAGCTCCTCCGCGAGTACGGCGTAATCGAGGAGCCGCTTGGGGTCGAATTGTTCCGCCGACGCTTTCCAGCCGAGCGCTAACACTTACCTATATGAAGACTACGGCGCGCAAGATCCCGCGGCCTTTTGCGATGCCATGGGGGAACGGCGAGATCATCGAAGAAGCGACCGCGATCGGGGAATGGAGCGAGCCCTCCATTCAGTTGCTTCGTTATGAAGATGGCAGCGTCGCGGTCCGCTTCTGCCAGTACGACCACTGCGGCTGTTTCCGGCGGAGTCCGATGATTGTCGACGCCCGCCTGAGGAAGCTCCTCAAATCGCTCTCGGCGTGACCCTTTCGATCATCCCGGTCCACGGGATACCCGAGGTGCGCCCGCGCGACGACCTCGTCGGCCTCCTCTTTTCCGCCCTCGGAGCGGCCGGCGAGAAGCTCGTTGACGGTGACGTTCTCGTGGTCGCCCAAAAGGTCGTGTCCAAGAGCGAGGGGCGCCTGGTGCGACTCGCTGACGTCGTGCCCGGAAAACGGGCGCTCGAGATGGCCGAGGAGTCCGGCAAGGACGCGCGGCAGCTCGAGGTGGTGCTCGGCGAGTCGAAGCAGATCGTGCGGTGGGAGCGCGGTGTCCTGATCGTCGAGACTCGGCACGGGTTCGTCTGCGCCAACGCCGGCGTCGATCGGTCCAACGCGGGCGCGCCCGACACGGTCGTCCTGCTGCCCCTCGACCCGGATGCTTCCGCCGCGCGCATTCGCGATGAGATCGCAAAGCGCGCGCGAGCCACCGTCGCGGTCGTCATCACCGACACGTTTGGTCGCGCGTGGCGCGAGGGGCACACCAACGTTGCCATCGGCATCGCCGGTCTGCCGGCCCTCAAGCGGTACATCGGCCAGCGCGACCCCGAAGGCTACGAGCTGCGAGTCACCGAGATCGCCGTCGCCGATGAGATCGCAGCGGCCGCGGAGCTCGTCATGGGAAAGCTTGATCGTTGCCCTGTCGCGATCGTGCGCGGCCTCAGCTTCGAGGACTCGGACGAGACCGCGCAGGAGTACGTCCGCCCGGCCGCGCGCGACATGTTCCGCTAGTGGCGGGGACCGAGCTCTCTCCAGCCCAGCGCAAATTCCTCGAGGAGAAACGCTTCGCCGTCGTCGGCTCGAAGAACCCCGACGGTTCTCCACACCTGGCTGTGATGTGGTATCTCCTCGACGGCGACGACATCGTGGTCAACAGCGCCCAGGGACGCATCAAGGACCGCAACCTCGCGCTGGATCCGCGCATGAGCATCGTTGTGGAGGATGAGTACCGCTGGGTCCGGGTCGACGGCCGCGCGCGCATCGAGCACGACCAGTCGATCACTCACGAAGACATCCGCCGCCTTGCGACCCGCTACTACGGGGACGAGCGCAAGGTCGCGGACGCCATGCGGGACAATTTCAGCAAGCAGCACCGGATCACGTACCGCCTGCCCATCCGGCGGATCGCGGGCGAGGGCCTCTAAAAGAAGAAGCCCTGTCTTTCGACAGGGCTTCCTTCATTCCGCGTTCGGAGCGCTAGTTAGGCGTACCGGCTGCGTGACGCCGACGGCCGCACCTGCTCGAAGCAGGAGCTGCAGTAGACGGGCTTGTCGCCGCGGGGCTGGAACGGCACGCGTGCCTCGCCGCCGCAGTTGCTGCAGGTAGCCGTGAAGAACTCACGAGGGCCACCCATGCCACGGCTTCCGCCGTAGGCACCGCCGCCGCCACCCATGCCACCGGAGGCGCGACGCGCCGCACGGCAGGACGGGCAACGTCCCGGCTCGTTCATGAGGCCGCGCGAGGAGTAGAACTCTTGCTCGCCGGCCGTCCATGTGAATTCCTGACCGCAGTCTTTGCAGGTCAGAGTCTTGTCAGAGAAGCTCAATTTGAAGCTTCCTCCCTTTGTTGTTCGCGCCGCCTTGAGCCTCGCCAGGACTTAGGGAGGAAGTGCCTCACTTGACCCGCGTGGTGACTCTCGTCGCCGCTGCCCCTTTGGGGCATGTCAAGCCTAACAGTTCAATGCTGGTCGGGGAAGGTCTGTGGATAAGCTTCGCCGAGCCATTCGTCGTACCACTCACCCGATCGGAAGAACGAACGTCGGAAAAGACCCATTTGGGTGTAGCCAGCCTTTTCATTCGCGCGGCGCGATCCGCGGTTCGCGTGCGCGATCCAGTTGTGCACTCGGTGCATTCGAAGTTCGCGCCAGGCGAAATCAGTTCGGAGCCGGATCGCCTCGCTTGCAATGCCGCGGCCGAAGAGGTCGTGACGCCCGATGAAGATGCCGCTCTCGCCGTCGCGCCGCACCCAGTCGATGTCGAAGATCCCGGTGAAGCCGACGGGCTCGTTCTGATAGGCGATCGTCCACTGGATCTGCGTTTCGTCCTCACCTGTTTTCTTGAAACGCTCCGCCTGCCTCTCCTCCGTCACCTCACCGAATCGCGGACCCCAGAAGCGATCGGTCTCAGGCTGAAGCATCCACGACATGTACAGCTTGAAATGTTCGAGCGTGGAGGGCAGCAGCGCGATTCCGTTGTTGCCGTCGATCCGGGGACCAAACATCAGCGCGTCGCGTCCGCGGCCAGAGGCGGGTACTCCCGCTCTGTGCTCCACCGCTCCTGCCAGGTCTCCTTGTCCATCCGGAGCTTGATCTCGTCCACGTACGCGCCGTCGCGATAATGCACCTCGTGACCGTGGGCGAACTCGATGTAGCCGAGCTTCGCCACTATCTCGAGGGCGGCCACGTTGTCGGCGCGGAGCTCGGCCGTGGCGAGCCGAAGGTCGAGGTAATCGAAGAGGTAGCGGTGTAATGCGAGGGCCGCATCGAACCCATAGCCCTTGTGCCACTCGTCCGGATCGATGAGGAAGTGGATCACGTCGAACGCGTTCCCGATCGTCCACAGACGACCCAGAGCGAAACCGACGAGCTTTCCATCGGTGTCGATGGACCAGAGGATCGACTCCTTCTCCTTCGCGATCTCCTTGAAGCGCTCCTTCCACGTCGCCGGCATCGCCGGTTCGTGCCAGACGCGGTGGGCTCGCCGCACGCGCATGTCGGCCATCCAGCGGTTGTACGACTCGAGGTCCGCCTCGATTGGAAGCCGAAGTGTCGTCTTCTTCCCGCGGATCGTCCCGCCAAGAGCCATGAAGTGAGTCTAGGAATTCCCCAGGATGGGCGGCCTTGAGGCCATCATTACGTCGATGGAACCAAGTTCCTCAGACGAGCCCCTCATCTGCGTCCGTTGCAAGAAACCAGTCATACGTAATCGGTCCAACTACCAAGTCTTCGAGAAGATGCACTGGAGTTGTTTCCACTACGCCTACGAACATGAGGGCGACCCAGACATCTCATGCGCGGACCCAGATTGTCCGGCTCGAGCCTTCGATCCCAATCCGCGACCGAACTGGTTCGAAGAACGGAAGCGCAGCCAAGGGGCTACCTAGGCTTCGTAAGCTGTCACCTCGCAAGCGGCAGCCGCACCGCAAACTCCGCACCGCCGCCTTCGACGTTCGAAGCGCGGATCGAACCGCCGTGCGCCTGCGCGATGGCCTGCGCGATCGCGAGGCCCAGGCCCGCCCCATCCCGCTGCGCGTTCTCGCCGCGATAGAAACGCTGAAAGAGCCGTGTCTGTGCGCCCTGCGGCAGACCCGAACCCGCGTCGCGCACCCGAACCACGACGGCTCCATCGTCACGGCTTCCGCGGACGTGAACAGTCGTCCCTCGGGGTGAGTGCTTCACGGCGTTATCGAGCACGTTGAGAAAGAGCTGCGCAAGCTTATCGGGATCGCCTCGCAGCGAAGGCAACGCGTCTGCACCCTCGACGTCGAACGACACGCCGGCATCCTTTGCCTGTACCTCGAGCGCGGCGACAGCGCTCTCGAGCAAGCGCGCGGGCACGACATCTTCGCGCGCCATCGATTGCGCGCCCGATTCGAGGCGGGCGACCTGAAGCAGACCTTCGACCATCCGCACAAGCCGCCGGGCCTCGCGGTGGATGATCTCGGCGACGTGCGATACCGCGTCGCCGCGCGCCTCGCCCTCGACGATCGCCTGCGCGAACCCCTGGATCGAGGTGAGGGGCGTGCGGAGCTCGTGCGAAATGTCGGCGAGGAACGCCTGCTCGCTCCCGCGCGAGCGCTGGATCTCGCTTGCCATCTCGTTGAACGCCGTGCCCATCTCCGCGACCTCGCTGGGTCCGGCGAGCGGGACCCGCGTGCCGTAGTCGCCGCCCGCGAATCGCCTCACGCCGCCGACGAGATCGCGCAACGGGCGCGTGATCGTCCGCGCGAGCAGCGCCGCAACGAGGACGGCGAACGCGAGCGCGACGAGACCGCTGAGGGCGAGCGACGGGAGAAGCGCGCGGAGCGTGTCGGTGAGGACCGCGCGCGGTCGCGCGACGACGATGAAGCCGAGGCCAACACCGCCCGCCGCGGCCTGCCGCAGCTGCTGGCGGACGAAGAGCCATTGGTCAGGGCTCTCGGTGAATTCACCGATGTTCGATGCGGAGGGCTGAGGAAGGATCGAACCGACGAGCCTTCCGTCGCTGTCGATCACCACGCGCCGCGCCGCTGTCGTGATGAGAAGTCGCGTGTTTGCGGCATGCGCCTGCTCGGTGAGCGCGTCCACGATCTCGCGCGGCTGCTGTCCGGCGCGGACGCCCGTCTGGATCGCAGTGAGGAACGGGGCTGAAAGCTCCTCGAGATGGACGCGCGTCTGGTCATCTTCGTACCGAAGCAGAAGCCCCGAGATCGCGATCGCGGCGACCGCGAGACCGACGACGACGACCGCGATATAGGACAGGAAGAGCCGGGTCGCGATGCTGCGCGGCATCGCTTAAGTCGGCGCCACGAGCTTATAACCCACGCCCCACACGGTCTCGATCTTCGCGTCGGCGCCTGCGAGCTTGTCGCGCAGCTGCTTCACGTGGACGTCCACCGTGCGCGTCTCGCCTGGATACGCGAAACCCCAGACATCCTCGAGAAGGCGGTCGCGGGTCAGGACTATCCCAGGCTGCCGGCAGAACGCTTCGAGAAGCTCGAACTCCTTTGCGCGAAGAGAGACCGCGCGGTCACTGACGTGCACCTCGTGACGCGCCGGATCGATGCGTACGTTTCCCACTACCAGCGTGCGGCCGCCGCCCGGCATCCCGGACGTTCGCCGCAGGATCGCGCGCACGCGGGCGACCAGCTCCTTGGGGTTGAACGGCTTGGTCATGTAATCGTCCATGCCCGACTCGAGCGCTTCGATCTTCTGGACGTCCTCCGCACGCGCGGTCAGCGCGAGCACCGGCGTGTCCGCGTGTTTACGGATCTCGCGCAACAGATCGAGGCCGTTCGCGTCCGGGAGGCCGAGATCGAGGATGACGAGCGCGGGCTTCTCCTCGTCGAACTTGAGGCGCGCCTCTGCTGCCGTGCGCGCGTGCGCCACGATGAACTCGGCATTCCGCAGGTAGAGCATGACCAGCTCGGCCACCGAGGGATCGTCCTCGACCACAACGATGCGTGCGGTCACGGGCTAAATGCTACGGGCGGAACCTCACCGAACTTGTGAAAGTTCGGTTCGTTTCGCTGCTCGGTGGTACCGGTCGGGCATCATCCGCAGGCATGTCGCTCCGTGACGAGATCGCCGAGCAGCCGCGGGTGGTCCGCCGGCTCCTGGACGAAGGCTGGCCCGAGGCGCGCACCCTCGGCCGGGCGCTCGCGGGAGTCGAGCACATCACCCTTGTCGCGCGCGGCTCATCCGACAATGCCGCGACGTATGGGAAGTACCTGTTCGAGAGCGTCGCCGGCGTCGTCACGGCGCTGGCGGCGCCTTCGCTGGTCACGCGCTATCAGGCACCGCCCTCATACGCGCGCGGCGCTGTTATAGGCATCTCGCAGTCCGGCGCGTCGCCCGATGTCGCGGGTGTCGTCGCCGAGGGTCGGCGAGCAGGCGCCGTCACGATCGCATTAACGAATCGACCGCGATCGAAGCTTGGTCGCACGGCCGAGCACGTCTTCGCGCTACGCGCCGGGGCCGAGCGCGAGGTCGCTGCGACGAAGACATACACCGCGACGTGCGTGGGGCTGGCGCTCCTGGCGGCAACGACCGCGGAAGCGCGCGGCCGCAGCGCCCTGTCGCTCGCGGGCTTAGCCGAGGCGGTCCAGGAGGCGGTCGACGCGGAGCGCGACGCGGCGCGCGTGGCGCGCGCGATCGGGCGCGCGCCGACGGTGATCGTTCTCGGTCGCGGTTACCTCTACCCCGCCGCACTCGAGACCGCGCTCAAGGTGAAGGAGCTCGCCCGGGTCTGGGCCGAACCCTACTCGAGCGCCGACTTCGCTCACGGTCCCCGCACCCTTTTGCGGCCTCGGACGCCGGTGCTCCTCCTCAGCTCGCGCGGCGTCACGGAGACGGAAGCGCGGCTCCTGGCAACATCCCTCACCGAACGGGGGGCCCGGGTCTACGCGATCACGAACGACGAGCGTGTGGCGGAGAAAGCTCGCGACGCGGTGCTGTTGCGCGCGCCGCTCTCCGAAACGCTCGTTCCGATCAGCTTCGTCGTCGCGGGGCAGCAGCTCGCCGTCGCCCTCGCGCGCCGCCACGGGCGCGACCCGGAGCGGCCCGCCGGCCTCGCGAAGGTGACGCGGACCTTGTGACGGGCGCTCGTTTCGGTGGCTTCGCGGGCGGCTTCTGCTTGGGCGCTTCCTGCGGCTGGAACTCGACCGACAACCGGTAGCCATAGGCGGCGGCCACCCGGGCGAGTGAACGGAGCGACGGCAGGTAGCGCGGATCCTCCATGCGGCGCAGCTGCGTCTGCGAAGTGCCGAGCCGGCGTGCCGCGGCGCGCTCGGAGAGTCCGGCCGTGCGCCGGAGCTTGCCGACGGCCTCGGCCACGGCCGAGGCGAGCGGGTCGGCGCGCTGGGGCTCTTCGGGGGGCGGTGCAACCGGGGTTGGTGTCGGCTGTTCGGGCATGGAGCGCACATCCTAGAACGGCATTTCGGTGTGAGCGAAACGCCTGAATTTAAGAGGTCAGGCCGCCGCGAAAATATCCAGCAGATCGCGTTGCGTCGGGTCGTACGCGAATAGGATCGCGCCTTCGCATCCTGCATCTTCTGCGGCCCGCACTTGCTCGCGGAGAAGCGCGCGCTCGCCTGCGTATGCCATGAGACCTCCCCACATCCGCGTTCTCGGCGCGGCCGCGCGCGCTTTTTTCAGAAGACGCGCGACCTCCGCTGTCTCGCGACGGTACGCCATGGGACAGAGCAGATCGACAAGGCCGGCCCGCGCCCAGTCCGGCCAACGCTGCAGGACACGATCGCGCGCGATCTCCGGGTCGGGGAACACGGCAGCGGAGATGACCAGCCCTGGCCGTGCGGCGCGAAGACGCTTCGCGCCTTCCGCCACCAGCGCGGTCACGGCAGCGTGGTCGTCTGGGGATCCCGCGTAGGTGACTTGCGGGTAGCGCACGTAGTCGTAGTGGAAGCCCTCGACCGGGTAGCGCGACACGATGTCCGTGAAGACCGCGAGGGTGTGCTCGCGCGCCGCGGTGCTCTTCGGATCGGTGTAGATCCCCTCCCAATCGCTGCCGCCCACAGGGTCGAGATATTTCACGCCTGCCGGCCTCAGCAGCCACTCCGGGTGCCGTCGCACAAGGTGCTCGGGCGCCCAGGGAAGCGCCCCTTCGGGGCTCGACCACACAAAGAAGACGTTGCCCCAGGCATGCACGCGCACACCCACCGCTGCGCCGGCGCGAACCAGATGCGCGAGCGGGTCGAACTCACCCGTTAACGACTCGGCGCGCGGCTCAAGCGTGGACGCGTAGTACGCGTCGCCCCGACCCCGGACCTGGACCACGACGTCGTGAATCCCTCTCGTCGTGGCGTCGGCCATGAGATCGTCGATCGCCCCCTTCGTCGTGATTTTGTCGCGGACGACCCACAGTGCCTTATCCAACCAGTGCGTCTCTCGCGGCGTCGATGTTCTCGGGGCGCGATTCGACCGGGATCGTGCATCCGCCGGCGGCGAGCCATCGGCGACCCGTCGTCTGCGCGAGGGCTTCACGAGCCTCGCCTTTGGCGATCGCGGTCGTGGTCGCCACGAACGCCTCGTCCGAGAGTCCTCCGATGGCCCCGCGCGACGGCACCGCGGCGAGGAACGCAGCGAGGTCGGGGTTTCCGGCGAGCCGCGGATTCCACGAGACGGCCGCGACCGGATAGCGTGCAAGCTCGACGACGCGCGCGTTCGGACCGCACACATGCAGGACGTTGAGCGCCGCAGCGTGCGCCCCGGCAAGTACGCGCAGGTCGTATGTCGTGCCGAAGCGGCGGTATTCGCCGTCGTCGAGCGTGTCGCGACCCGCCCATGTCGTCGTCGCGAGAAAGACCCCATCCGCGTATTCGCAACACGCCGCAGCGAGCTCCGCGAATGTCTCGCTGACCGCATCGAGCGCGGCGACGACGTCGTCGGTCCGCGCGCGCAGATCGGCGAGCACGCGCTCTCTCCCGGCCAGACGTTCGAGCACCCCGAGCGGCGTGAAGATCGTCGCGACGAGCGGTGTGTCGGGAAGGACTTCGCGGACGAGACGAAGCCCGTACAGAAGCTCCTGGAACGCCGGCTCGCGGACCGATTTGCGGCCGATGCGCGACCAATCCTCCGGCTTGCGAACGGCGTACCGCTCGAGCACGGGATGGCCGTCCTTTCCGTAGCGGTAGCGAGTACCCCACGGCTCGGCGTGGTAGTGAGCGCGGGGGTTGTATTTGATGAGGTCGAGCTGATGGCGCTTGGTGAACGCGATCGTGGTCTCGGCGAGCTTCGCGGCTCCTTCGTTCTCATCCGGATAGAAGTGACGCCAGACCGCGAACGGGACGCGGTCGACCGCGTGGCCGCCGAACGCCGCCGTGACACGCTCGAACGAGTTCACAGGGCGGCGAATGTGGTCAGCGTGATGTGATCACGTTCGATCGCGCTCCGGACGCGAGGATCCGTCAGCACGGCGAGCTCGAGCGGCCGTTCGCGCGCATACGCCGACGTCGCGACGAGATCGGGATCCGGCTCGCCGGGATGGCACATGAGCTCGGTCACGCCATCCTCCAGCCCTGCGAGAAGGGTCAGCAGATCTTCAAGGCCGATGTGGCCTGGGTGCTGGAACTCGCGCGTGAAGTGATCCGGCGTTCGCACGCCTTTGGCACGGTACTCGTCCCGCTGTTCGGGCGTATGCGTCCGTGCGGCCGCGCCCGTCTCCAGAGCCAGCTCGCACACCGCCCAGGAGAGCGCGGGATGGTCGTGTACCCAGTGGTGCGTGTCGACATGCGTGGGCTCGCGCCCGATGAGCTCGCGCGCGCGCGCGAACTGAGCGCGGTATTCCATCAGCGCCTCAATGCGATCGATCTCCCGCGCGAGAAGCTCCGACGGACGCCAGAACGAACCGTCCTCGCGAACGAGGGAACGGATACGCGCGGGATTTGAAAGCGGCCGCGCGTAAGTCAGGACGAGATGGACGCCGATAGCGAGGCCTGGCGTCGTGGCGGCGACCGTTCCTGCGTGCGCTGTGCCCGGCGCATTCGTCATCAAGGTCGTGCTCGTCACGATGCCCTCGCGGTGCGCGCGCACGATGCCGAGGTTGACGCCCTTGGAGCGGCCGAAGTCGTCCGCGTTGACGATCAGGAGGCTGGCCAACGGTCCTCGATCGCAGCGCGCACGTGCCACCCCCACGCTTCGAGCCGGCGCTTGGCTTCTTCCGCCGACACGTGCGCCTCTTGTTCGACGAGACGGATCGCGCGCTCGCGAAGCTTCTCATTGGTCGGCCGCAGATCGACCATGAGATCGTCACGCGTTCGGCCGAGTTTCACCATCGATGTCGTCGACAGCATGTTCAGCACGAGCTTCGTCGCCGTCCCCGCCTTCATCCGGCTCGACCCGGCGATGACCTCCGGTCCGACCTCGACCACGATCGCGGCGTCAGCAGCGCGAGCGAGCGCCGAGTCCGGATTGCACGTGATCGCGATCGTCGCTGCGGCGCCGAGATCCCGCTTCGCCCCTTCGATCGCGTCAACGACGTACGGTGCTCGTCCGCTGGCCGAAATGCCGACGACGACGTCGCCGGGTTTCATCTGTTGGGCCAGATCTCGTAGTCCAAGCGGCGCATCCTCCGCGCCTTCGATGGACATTCGAAGTGCGTGGTCTCCGCCCGCGATGATCCCGGTCACGACCTCCGGTTCCACGCCAAATGTCGGCGGCATCTCGCTCGCATCGAGAACGCCGAGGCGCCCACTCGTGCCGGCGCCGATGTAGAAGAGACGATGCCCGCTCGCGAGCGCCGGAACGATCAGATCGACGGCGCGCTCTATCTGCGGAATCGCGGCGCGCACCGCGGCCGCGACCGTCGCATCTTCGGCGTTTAGGAGCTCAAGTATTTGCCGCGTCGACATCTTGCCGAGGCTTTGCGCGCGGGGATTGCGCGACTCGGTCTGCCGCTCCATCACGCTCCCCATGCGAGGCGCATGGCGAGGCGCGCCGCGCCCATCGCGGGCTCCTCGCGCACCGGCTCGACCGCCGCCCCCGGCAGCATCCGGAGCAGCTCGCCGCGCACCGCGCGCTCGAGCGAGGCGACGGATTCGAACGCGCCGCCG
>Ga0209059_1000148_pt1 | contig 29549 bp, 25 predicted proteins | sample GraSoiAngelo_151_FD_186165 | JGI IMG/M metagenome (GOLD analysis project Ga0209059, IMG submission 186165) | Grasslands soil microbial communities from the Angelo Coastal Reserve, California, USA - 14_1009_12_20cm (SPAdes) (version 2) | ecosystem: Environmental > Terrestrial > Soil > Grasslands ...
CTTGCGACATGATCTTATCGCCAAGCGCGCCGACCAGCTCGTCGCGCGCCGAGGGCGACATGCCGCGAAACTCGATCGCGGCGCGATCGCTGCGGATCGCGTCGATGCGTGTCGCCTGCTTGTCGGCATAGATCGCGGTAAAGCCGTCGAGATAGGGGAGCGCCGGGTCGTAGTAATCCGGGTTTCGCACGCCGGTGACGGATTGCCCGGTCTCGTAATGGGTGAATTTGAACGGGCCGGTGCCGAGAATGTTCTTCTCGTACCAGTGCGGATCCTTGTCGAGGATCGCCTTTTTGTAGATCCAGTTGAACGGGTTGGCGACCGACGGCAGGAAGGCGGCGGTCGGGAATTTGAGCCGGAAGAGGACCGTCGAGGCATCGGGCGTCTCGACCTTGTCAACCATCAGGAAATTGGCGACGCGCGCGCTCAAGACGCCCTCGGGCGGAAAGATGATCGCCCGAAATGTCGCCGCGACATCTTCGGCGGTCAGCGGCGAGCCGTCGTGAAATTTGACACCCTGGCGGATCTTGAAGGTGTAGGTCTTGCCGCCGTCGAGAGGCTGCGGCATCTCGGTGCAGAGATCGCAGGTGAAATCGGTCGTCGAGGCGGGATTGTCGGGGTTGACGCGGATCAGGAGGCTGTAGAAGGGCGCGCCACCATGCACGGTCGCAAAGGTGCTCTCCCGATGCGCGTCGAAGCTCGGTGGCGCGTCGGCCGGGATCAGGTAGGTCAGCGTGCCGCCGCGCTTCGGCGTCTCCTCGGCCGCGGCAGGCGAGGTGAGCGCCAGCACAACCGATAATGCCGCCCCGCAGAGTGGCACGCCCGCCCGCATCGCCTCCTCCCTGGTTCCCTTGGGTCGTTGCCCGGCCGTATTTTCTATATCTACCCTACGCTGACGCTGATTTATGCGAAACCTCAGCTTAGGCATAGGTCCCGGCGCAGGCCGGGATCTAATTTGGCCGTATAGCGCTGATCCAATCGGCCGGCGGAGCGACCGCTACTTGTCGAGCCAGATCGTCGCGAGATCCTGGTTAACGTAGTGGCTCGGGCCGATCTTCCAGCCCTTGAGATAAGCGCGGTAAGGCACGATGCGGTACCGCCACAACAGAAAGATCTCGTGCGCCGCGTCATCGAGCACGTGCTTCTCGAACTGGCGCATCATCGCGCGCTGCTTGGCGGCATCGGTCTCGCGCAGCATGCGGTCGTAAAGCTCGACTTCCGAAGGGTCTTCGTAAAACCCGTTATTCGCCGGCGAGACCGAATGCGGCAGGTACTTTGTCCCGTCGAGCAGCGGGTTGACGATGTTCTGGCACTCGCCGTCGATAAACGCATCGAACTCGCCCTGACGGATCGCCTCGGTGTAAGGGCCGGTCGGCAATACGCGCTGGGTCACCTTGACCCCGATCTTGCTCCAGTCGTCGATGACCCAATTCGCCTGAAATTTGTAGGGCTGGTCGACATTGCGGTTGAGGAGCTCGAAACTGAGGTTCTCCTGCCCCGCTTCCTTCAGCAGGCGCCGCGCCTCGGCCCTCGATTTCTCGATATCGGGCCAGTAGCCGGCGAGCTGCTCCAGTTCCTGTTTTGTCGCGGCCATCGGCGAATTCGGAAAAACGATGCCGCCGACCGTGCGCATGACCGAGACCCGCGATAAGGCGGGAGCGCTGTTCCAGCGGTCGATTGCCAGGCTCAGCGCGCGCCGGACCCGCGGATCGTCAAACGGTTTGCGCTGGTGGTTCGGCGTGATCAGGTTGGCGCAGTTCCAGTCGCTCTCCTGCACCGTGAGCTGGTCGCCGAGGGCGGCCTTCAATTCGTCGCGGGTGGACGGTGGAAAGCCGCGGAATTCGATCGCGGCGCGGTCGCCACGGATCGCACTGACGCGCACGGCTTGCTTGTCGGCGAAGATGCCGGTGAAGCCGTCGAGATAGGGCAGTCCCTTACGGTAGTAGTCGGGGTTGCGCACGCCGGAAATCGACTGCCCGGCCTCATACTCCTTAAAGCGGAAGGGGCCCGAGCCGAGGATGTTCTTCTCGAACCAGCGCGGGTCCTGGTCGAGCATCGCTTTCTTGTAGAGGAAGGCATAGGGGTCGGCGATCGCCGGCAGGAACGCCGCGGTCGCGAATTTGAGATGGAAGACGACGGTATTCGGATCGGGCGCCTCGATCTTGTCGATCATCGAATAATACCCGCGGCGCGCGCTGATGATGCCGTCGGGGGGATCGACGATCCTGTTCCAGCTGGCGGCGACATCTGCGGCGGTCAGCCGCGAGCCGTCGGAGAATTTGATATCGTTGCGGATCATGAAACTGTAGGTGCGCCCGCCATCCGTCGGCTCGGGGATTTCGGTGCAGACGTCGCAGACGAACTCGGCCGTGGAGGCCGGGTTTTCCGGATTGGCGCGGATCAAAACACTGTAGAACGGCGCCACAGCGTGTACCGTGGCGAAGGTCGCCTCGCGGTGGCCATCGAAGCTCGGCGGCGCGTCGGCCGGGATCATATAGGTCAAGACGCCACCGCGCTTCGGCGCCTCCTCGGCCGCGGCGACGCCGCCAACAAGGGTGAGGGCGGTCAGCAGCCCGGCAGCGAGACCCCGCAGCGCCAATCCCATCCTACCCTCCCGTTCGGCATCTTGTTCTTGGCCTGCAGCCTATTTGTCGAGCCAGACCGTCGACAAATCCTGGTTCAGGAAATGGCTCGGGCTGATCTTCCAGCCCTTCACATAGGAGCGGTACGGCACGATGCGGTTCCACCAGATGACCTTCGTGGCGTGCGCCTCGGTATCCATCACCTGCTTCTGGAAATCGACCATGAGCGCGTGCTGCTTCTGCGGATCGCTTTCGTGCAGCAGCTTGTCATGGATCGCGGTCACTTGCGGATCGTCGTAAAACCCGTAGTTCTCGTCGGAGCTCGGCAGGTACGCGCCGACATCGAGGACCGGGTTCACCGTGCTGCGGCAGATCGGGTAATGCACGACATCGTATTGGGCGCTGCGCATCGCCTGGAACCAGGGGCCGGTCGCAACGACCTTTTGCGTCACCTTGACACCGATCTTGCTCCACTGGTCGACAAGCCAGATCCCGACATATTTATAGGGCTGGTCGACATCACGATTGAGCAATTCGAAGCTGAGATTTTCCGCGCCTGCTTCCTTCAACAGGCGCTTGGCCTCGACACGCGACTTTTCGATGTCGGGCCAGAACCCGGCCATTTGCTGTAGCTCGTCCTTGGTCGCGGCGAGCGGCGAACCGGGGAAGGCGATGCCGCCAACGGTTTTGACGACCGCGATCTTGGACAATGCCGGCGCGCCGCCCCAGCGATCGATCGCCAATGTCAGCGCGCGGCGCACCCGGGCGTCGTCGAACGGCTTTTTCTTGTGGTTGAAGAACAGGTCGCTGCCGCAGTTCCAGTCGCTTTCCTGCACCGTGATCTGGTCACCGAGCGCCTGCTTCAGTTCCTCGCGCGAGGAGGGGGGCAGACCGCGGAAGTCGACTGCCGCCTTGTCCGCGCGCATGGCCGCGATCCGCGTCGCTTCCTTCGGCGCGAAGATCCCCTCGATCGCGTCGAGATACGGCAGCCCCTTCTGGTGGTAGTCGGCGAAGCGCTCGCCCTTGATCGATTGGCCGGCGTCATAGCTGACGAACTTGAACGGGCCGGAGCCCATGATGTTCTTTTCGTACCAGTGCTGGTCCTTATCGAGGATCTCTTTCTTGTAGATGAAATTGAACGGGTCGGCGATCGCCGGAATAAACGCGGTGGTGGCGAATTTGAGCCGGAACACGACCGTCTTCGGGTCCGGGTTCTCGACCTTCTCGATGAACGGCTTGTAATTCGCCGAGCGGGCGCTGGCCACGCCTTCCGGCGGAAAGATGATGCGGTTCCAACTGGCGGCCACATCGGCGGCGGTCAGCGGCGAGCCATCGTGGAACTTGACGCCGTCGCGGATCGTGAAGGTGTAGGTCTTGCCGTCGTCGGTCGGTTTCGGCATTCCCGTGCACAGGTCGCAGACGAAGTCGTTGGATGACGGGTTCTCGGGATTGACCCGCACCAAGAGGCTATAGAACGGCGCGACCGGATGGATCATCGCGAAGGTCTGCTCGCGATGGCCGTCGAAACTCGGCGGCGCATCCGCGGCGATCAGATAGGTCAGCGTGCCGCCGCGTTTCGGCTCGTCGGCTGCCCAGCTTGCCGCACTCCAGCCGGCAGCAACCATCACGGCAGCCGCGGCGATGACAAATTTGCGCATTCGATCCTCTCTTCTTCTTGATCTTAGCTGACGACGTCGCAGGCGACCCAGTGCCCGGGGCGCAACTCCCGTAATTCCGGCCGCACCCGCCTGCACTGGTCGACCGCCAGCGGACAACGCGGATGAAAGACGCAGCCCGGCGGCGGATTGATCGGGCTCGGCACCTCGCCTCTCACCGGCTGAAACGCGCGCTCGGCCTCGACCGCCGGGTCCGGCACCGGCACGGCGGCCAGCAAAGCCCTGGTGTAGGGGTGGAGCGGGTTGTCGAACAACTCGTCACACTCGGCAAGCTCGACGACGCGGCCGAGATACATGACCGCGACGCGCTGACAGAGATGCCGCACGACGGACAGATCGTGCGCGATAAAGAGATAGGTCAGGTTGAACTTGTCACGGAGATCCTCGAGCAGATTGATGATCTGCGCCTGGATCGACACATCAAGCGCCGACACCGCCTCATCGCAGACGATGAATTCCGGGTTGAGGGCGAGGGCGCGTGCGATGCCGACGCGCTGGCGCTGGCCGCCCGACATCTCATGCGGATAGCGGTCGGCAAAATTCGGGTTGAGCCCGCAGGTGGACAACAGCTCGCGGACCCGGTCGAAGCGGCGCCGCGCGTCTTTTTCGACGCCGTGCACCATCATCGGCTCGCCGATGATCGATCCGACCTTCTGGCGCGGATTGAGCGAGCTGTACGGGTCCTGGAAGATGACCTGGATGCGGCGGCGCAACGCCACCAGCTCGCGGCGGCCGAGGTTGGCGATATCGACGCCGTTATAGAGGATCTCGCCGGCCGTCGGCTTTTCGAGCCGCAGGATGCAGCGGCCCATCGTCGTCTTGCCGCAACCGCTCTCGCCGACCAGCCCCAAGGTTTCGCCGCGGCGGATCGCCAGGTCGACGCCGTCGACCGCCTTCACGTCACCGATATGGCGGCGCGCGATCATTCCCTCGGTGACCGGGAAGTGCATCCGCAGCCCACGCACTTGCAGAAGCGGCTGCGCCTCGGCGCTCGCGACCGTCATGCCGCCCCCGCCGTGATGTCGAGCTCATGGCTGCGGAAACAGGCGGATAGCTGGCCCGGCGCTCCGGCCGGCGCCAAGGGCGGCGGTGCCTCTGCGCATTTCGCGATCGCAAACCGGCAACGCGGCCGGAACGAGCAGCCGCGATCGAGCTGCGTCAAATCGGGCGGCTGGCCCTCGATGGGGTCGAGACGCGCCTGCCGCGGCCGGTCGAGCCGCGGCACCGAGCGCAATAGCGCGATCGTGTAGGGGTGGCGCGGGTTGTGGTAGAGCGCGGCGGCCGCGCCGCTCTCGACGATGCGCCCGGCATACATGACGTTGACGCGCTGTGCGTAGCGGGCGACGACCCCGAGATTGTGGGTGATGATGATCAGCGCGACGCCGAGCTGGCGCGTCAGCTTCTGCATCAGTTCGAGGATCTGCGCCTGGATCGTCACATCGAGCGCGGTCGTCGGCTCGTCGGCGATGATCAGCTTCGGGTCGCAGGCCAGCGCGATCGCGATCATGATGCGCTGGCGCATGCCGCCCGAGAGCTGATGCGGGTATTGCTCAAGCCGCCGTTTGGCGTCGGCGATGCCGACAAGACCCAACAGCTCGACCGCGCGCTGGTCGGCGGCGGCCCGGTCCATGCCGCGATGCTGCTCAAGGGTTTCGGTAATCTGGCGGCCGATCGTCAGAACCGGGTTTAGCGAGGTCATCGGCTCCTGGAACACCATGCCGATCTCGCTGCCGCGCATCCGGCGCATCTCCTCTTCGGAGAGCGTCATCAGATCGCGGCCGGCAAACCATACTTCGCCACCGGTAATGCGGCCGGGCGGGTCGGGAATGAGGCGCATGATCGAAAGAGCGCCGACCGATTTGCCGGAGCCGCTCTCGCCGACAATCGCCACCGTCTCGCCTGGATCGACGGTGTACGAAATGCCGTCGACAGCGCGGACGACCCCCGCGCCGGTGCGGAATTCGGTATGCAATTCCTTGACTTCCAGGAGCGGCGGCACGCCCATATTCCTCCCGTTCATGGTTTGGGCGAGGTTGGTAGCCGTTGCCCGGCAAGGCTGTCAACGACGCTTCCGGGTAGGGGGCGTTGCGCCGCAACCGGTTCTGCGTTTAGCTCGGCCGCGCCTCGGATATGGGGATCAGGGAGCGGGCCATGGCAGACGTAAAATGGGCGATCCGCGGCGAGTACATGGAAAGCTGCAATTGCGACTACCTCTGCCCTTGCATCTATACGAACCCGCAGGGGCCCGTGACCTACGATAATTGCTACGCCGTCTTGGTCTTCCGCATCGATGACGGGGATTTCGGCGGAACCCGCCTCGACGGGTGCAAATTTGCGTTCGTGCTGCGCTCGGGCAAGGTCATGGCCGACGGCAATTGGGTCTTCGGCGTCATCGTGGACGAGGGCGCCGACGCCAGCCGGCGCGCCGCTCTCGCCCGGCTCGCGGGAGGTGAGGCGGGCGGCACGCCGGAGCTGATCCGCAACAACCTCGTCGGCGATTTCCGCGGCGTCGAATACAAGCCGATTGAGTTCCATGTGGCGGGGCACAACCGGCGCGCCGCTGTCCCGGGCCTGTTCACTTTCGAGGTCGACGGCGTCCTGTCGCGGAACCGCAGCGGCGAGCCGCTCTACATCGACAATGCGGGGCACCCGGCCGGCCGCCGTCTCGCTCTGGCCCAGGCCAAGGAATTGCAGGTGCACGCTTTCGGGCTCGACCTCGATCTGGCCGGCCGGGGCAATAATGGGCATTTCGCGCCCTTCTCCTGGACGAACTGACGGACCGTCCGTCTCAGCGCTTGCTGCGCAACAGGAACTCGCGTCCGGCCTTGACCATTGGCTCGCCGTCATAAGCGATAATATCGGCGGTCGCGTAGGTCTCGCTCCACAGTTCGGGCAGGTAGGAGCCGGTGCCGATGACGTCGATCGGCGCATTGGCGGCCGCCATGATGCGGCATTTCTCCGGGCCAAAGCCTGAGCTGGCGACGATGCGTGCTTTGGGAAAGCCGGCTTCGTTCAGCACCTGGCGCATTCGCCAGATTGCGGCGGCGGTGACGCCGGTCCCGACGAGGTAGCGCAATTCCGCCTCGGTGCGGTAGCCGCGGATCGATTGCGGCGCGCTGTTCTCCAGCACCTCATACGAGCGGGCGAGGTCGAGCCCCTCGCAGTAGCGGCCGCCCGGCGTGTCCATGCGGAAGGCGAGGCGGCCGGCGGCGGCCAACTCGGGAAAGCGGCGGCAGACTTCGACCGCGTCGCTCGTCTCGCGCCCGAAATAGTCGACGAGCACGGTCAAGGCCTCGTCCGGGAAGGTCTCGTGGAACATCTCGGCGGCGCGCAAGGTCGAGCCGGCGTAGCCGATCAGGGCATGCGGCATCGTGCCCATGCCGTGCTCCTTGCCGAAATAATGCGCCGTCGCTTCAGTGGCGCAGCCGACAAACCCGACCGCGCCGGCGACCCGCCTGGCGTGTTCCGAGCCGACCGCGGCGGCATAGGCCATCATGTCCGCCATCTCAGCGCCGGCGCAGTGGCGCGCATCCATCGCGAGGAACGCGACTTTCGGGAGGTCGGCGCACATTGCCGAAGCGTTGTAGGCCGCCACGCAGGCCGGCCCGAGCTTCTGCAGCAGCACGGTTTCGAGATCGACGATATGAAAAAGCGGACCGGTCACGTAGAGGATCGGCTCGCCGGCGCCGACCCATGAGCCTTCCGAATGGTTAACCTCAATCTCGAAGCGGACGCCGCGCTTTGTCGCCATGCCTTCGAGAAAATCGATGACAAAACGCGGTGCGCTGATGACCGGCCGGCGCATAAAAACGGCATAGGTCGCTTCGCGGTCGCCAAAATGCCCGACGATCGCCTTCGACTTCAGGAAATAGCTGTCGGTACGCGCCGCGAGCGTCGCCGGCTTGGGCGCCGGCTCGGCCGCCACCACCACCTCACGCGCCGGCGGCGAGCCGGCCGCCGAGCGCGAAGCCGTTCGAGCCGCGTTGGCGCTCGCGCTTCAAGGCTTCGGCGATCTCGAAGGCGAGCTCGATGGCCTGGCTGGCGTTGAGGCGCGGGTCACAATGCGTCAGGTAGTTGGCGGCGAGACCCTGCTCGCTGACCTTCTGCGCGCCGCCGATGCATTCGGTGACGTCCTGGCCGGTCAATTCGAAATGCACGCCGCCGGCATAGCTGCCCTCGGCGAGGTGGATTGCGAAGGCGCCGTGCAACTCATCGAGGATGCGGTCGAAGACCCGCGTCTTGTAGCCGGTGGAGGAGGTGATCGTGTTGCCGTGCATCGGGTCGATGCACCACACGACTTGGCAACCTTCGCGCTGCACGGCGCGGATCAGGGCCGGCAGTTTTGCCTCGACCTTGTCGGCGCCCATACGCGTGATCAGCGTGAGGCGGCCGGGGTCGTTCGCCGGGTTGAGCTTGCCAATCAGCCGCAGCACCTCGTCGGGCTCGGTGGTCGGGCCGCATTTCATGCCGATCGGGTTCTTGATGCCGCGCAGGAATTCGACATGCGCGCCGTCGAGCTGCTTCGTGCGGTCGCCGAGCCAGACAAGATGCGCCGAGCAGTCGTACCAGTCGCCGGTCGTTGAATCGACGCGGGTCAGCGCCTCCTCATAGGACAGGAACAGCGCCTCATGCGAGGTGTAGAGCTCGGTCTCGCGGATCTGCGGCGTCGTCTCGGAATTGAGCCCGCACGCCGCCATGAAATCGAGCGTCTCGGTCAGCCGGTCGGCCAGCGCGCGGTAGCGCTCGCCCTGCGGCGAGCTCTCAACGAAATCCTGGTTCCACGCGTGGACCCGGTGCAGGTCGGCATAGCCGCCCTGGGCGAAGGCGCGCAGCAGGTTCAAGGTCGCCGCCGACTGGCTGTAGGCCTGCACCATGCGCTGCGGGTCGGGCTCGCGCGCCGCGGCGTCGAAATCGAGGCCGTTGATGATGTCGCCGCGATAAGAGGGGAGGCTGACCCCGTTCTGCGTCTCGGTGTCGGAGGAGCGCGGCTTGGCGAACTGCCCGGCGAGGCGTCCGACTTTGACGATCGGGCAGGCGGCGCCGAAGGTCAGAACGACCGCCATCTGCAACAAGACGCGGAAGGTGTCGCGGATGTTGTTGGGGTGGAACTCGGCAAAGCTCTCGGCGCAATCGCCGCCTTGCAACAGGAAGGCCTTGCCGGCCGCGACGTCAGCGAGCCGGTCCTTGAGGCGCCGCGCCTCGCCGGCGAAAACGAGCGGCGGGTAGCGGTGTAATGTCTCCTCGACCCGCCCCAGCGCCGCCTTGTCGGCATAGCCCGGCACCTGGCGGATCGGCAGCCCGCGCCAGCTTCGGGGCGACCATTCATTCATCATGACATCTCGGCCTGCAGTAACGGTGGAACCAGCCATGGACTACCTCCCGATGTGGAGGCCGCTCCATTTTGGCGACATTCGTACCCCAAAAACACGAAAGCCGCCTCGATGTGGCGGCTTTTGGAACAAACGCAAGCGCGATTCCCCTATGCCGCCGTCCGATACGGAGGATAGAAAAATCGCGCAAATTGGGCGGGCCGACCGGCCCCGGCCGTCGTCATCGGAGCCACGGTAGCGAGAGCCGCCCGCCGTCGCAAGGGCCTTGGCTGCGGCCGAGCGCCTGGTTGATCCAGGTCAGGGCGACAGGCGGCGCCGATCGGCTTATGATGCTAGAAGCCTTGCCGGCGCCGTCACCCGGTATTTCTGAAGGAGGCGTGTTGTGGAACAGTCTTGCGCATTCCGAGCCCGTTCCGGCGCCGCTGTCATAGCCATGCTGCTGGGTGTTGTCCTGCTTTCACCGCCGAACCCGGCCTTTGCCGCCGACGGCAATCAGGGCGACATCATCATCTCGGCGCCCGGCGCCTCTGCTAATGGTACTGCCGCTGCCGAGCCCTCAGGGACCGGCCCCGTCGTCATGCGGGGTACCCGTCCGGCCGTCCCGAAACCCGGCCCCGGCGTGAGAGGCGAGGCGGCCGCCGCCGGCCGAAACGAGGGTTTTCAACGCTCGCTACCTTACGGCTCCGGCTGGAACAACGACCTGAATTGGGAAGGGCTCAATACCGAGAACCAGGCCGACACGGTCACGCGATAGGGGCGGCATGCGATAGGGGCGGCAGGTGCGCCCGCGAAAGCACGCATCCCTAAAAGATTTGCGATCAACCCTCGGGTGATGTTGACGCCGCAACTCCGGCCAGTGATCCTTTGAAAAGGCTGGTGAGTGTGACGCTCGCCGGCCGCGGGGGGATGCACATGATACAGGCCGGCCTGAGCTATGCCCGTCCTTGAGCGATTGCGGCGGTTCCGTCGCGCTGCCGCCTGGCTGGTCATTGCCATCTTGGCGGTCGGGCTGTGCGCCTTCGATGCGCGCGCGCAGCTAGTATCGGGTCAGGATCGCGCGCCCCTGCTGGCGGAGCAGGATCAGCTGTTCCAGCGGATGCTGCGCGAACCGGGCAATCTCGAGGTGGCATTCGCCTATGCTGCGGTCTCGGCAAAGCTCGGCGACAACGAGGCGGCGGCCACCGCGCTCGAGCGCATGCTGCTGTTCAACCCCAACCTGCCGCGCATCGATTTGGAACTCGGTACGCTGTATTTCCGGATGGGATCGTTCGATCTTGCGCGCGATTATTTCAGCAAGGCGCTGGCGCCAAACGCGCCGTCCGATGTCAGGACGCGAGCGACCCGGTATCTGGAGGAGATCGCCGCACAACAATCGCCAAGCCACTTCCAGGGTTACGTGTTCTTTGGGGCGCAATACCAGACCGACGCGAATGTCGCGCCCGGCTCGCCGCTTATTCATTCGCCGGTCGGCGATGTGCTGCTGAGCAGCCAATTCGTCAAGCGCCCCGACACCAACATCTTCGGTTCCGGCGCGTTTCTCTATTCCTACGATCTCGGCACGCAGAACCGCGATGCGATCGAGGTCACCGGCATCGGGTTTATGAACCACTATTTCCGGACGCAACGGCTCGATCTCGGTTTTGCCGAGGTGACCGCCGGCCCGCGTTTCAATCTGCCGACACCGGACGACCGCGTCAGCCGCCTCTCGGTCAAGCCCTATGCGATCCTTACCGAAGTCGGGCTGGGCGAGGCTCAGTATTTTAAGAGCTTGGGAACCGGGCTCGAAAGCACGGCAACCCTGTGGGACGACCTCGCGATCAGGACGATCTTCGAGTTCCGCCAGAAGGATTTCTCGAACGCCCGCGACCGGCCGCTCTCCGCCGGGCTCGACGGCAACGACAAGCTCGTCACATTGCAATTGCGGCAGCGCGTGACCGCCAACTCCGAGCTCCTGGGGCAATTCGATTTTCTCGACCAGGACACGCGCTTCCCCTGGTACGCCAACCGGACCTACGGTCTGACGGCGGGCTATCATATCGCCTATGACGACCCGACCGGCTGGATCGGCTTGCCATGGGAGACGACCGTCGGCGCCAGCCGGTTGTGGAGCCTCTATCAGTCGCCCGATCCGTGCTGCAACACGAGCAGCAATCCGGCAATCTTTGTGCCGGCCAGCCGTCACGATCGGCGCTGGCGGTACGGCATCGCGCAGGCCGTGCCCGTCACCGACAATGTCGCCCTGGTCGTGCAATTTCAGCGCGACATCGTCTCGTCGAACCTGTCGCTTTATGCCTATACCAGCAATTCCGTGCTGATCGGTTCGCAGATCAAGTTCTAGGAGCACATGCGATGCCCGGGCTTTATTCATCTTTGCCGCGCTCCGCCGCGATCGGCGTGCTCCTCGCTGCGGTCGCGAGCAGCGCCGGCGCGCAGGAGCGAGTGGGGGTCAACAGCGCGGTCAATCCGGAAGTCAGTGGCTTGCCGCCGGGGGCGCCGGCGCGGCAGCTCGTGCTGGGCGGCGATGTCGTTTTCAAGGAGCGCATCACGACGAGCACCCTGGGACAGACGCAGGTCTTGTTCCTCGATAAGTCGGCGATGACGGTCGGGCCCAACTCCGACGTGACAATCGACGAATTCGTCTATGACCCCAATACCGGCACCGGCAAGCTGGCGATGAGCGCGGCGCATGGCGTGATGCGCTTTATTGGCGGGAAACTCAGCAAGAACGAAAAGGCGGTCAGCCTGCTGACTCCGACCGGAGTGCTCGCCGTGCGCGGTGGCATCTTTCTCGCCTCGGTCGGCAGCACGGGGACCGATGTGACTTTTCTCTACGGCCAGGGGCTTACGGTCAGCAACCCGGCCGGGACTCAGCTCCTGACCCGGCCGGGCTACATGGTGACGATCTCAAGCCGCAACACGCCGCCCTCGGAGCCGCGCCCCGCGCCCCCGGGCGCAACCGCCGCGCTCCTCAGCCAGCTCGACGGCCGCTCCGGCGGTACCGGCGGGGCGCAGCGGACGCCGACCGACCAGACCGTCGTGAGCAGCGGCATTGCGACGACGATCTCCGGCAATGTCATGGCGAATGTGCTGGCGGCAACGCAGGCCGCCGTGCAGCAGCAACCGACGCGGTCGCAGCCGCCGACCACCAACACCACGTCCGTGCAGACGCTCGGCAATGTCCAGTCGGTTCAAGCGCAGTCGGATCCGGTCGTCGTCAGCTCGGCAACCAATCCGACACCCGCCGGCGCGCCGGTCGAGAACCAGAATTCGACGCCGGCATTCCCGCTGCTCCCGACCGATACCGTAGTGCCCGCCTCGGTGCAGTCCTTTATCGACCAGTTCAATACGATCCTGCCGCCCTCCCTGGCCGCGATGCCGACCGTCACGCTGCCGACGGCGGGGGTAGGGACGTATAATGGCGTCGCGATCGGCAGCGTGTTGAACAACGGCGCGAGCTACCTGGCCGGCGGTGGGTTCAACCAGACCTATAATTTCGGAACGCTGACCGGGACGGCGAACATCACCAATTTCGACGGCGCGAACTACACCGCCCCGCTGACCGGCTCCGGCACGATCTTCACCGGCAATCTGACCGGCCCAGTAAACCGCACCGGCGTTATCGCCGGGACCTTTTTCGGACCGTCGGCGGCGGTCACCGGCGGCGGCTTTGCCGTTCAGAACCCGGCAGGCACTTATATCGCCTCGGGCGCCTTCGCCGGGCGGTAGCGCAGTACAGGGATAACCGAGCGCGCGGGCGTTCCGCCTTCGGCACCGCTGCTCTGTGTGCGTCCCGTCGCTGCTGGCTGGACAAGCAAATCCGCCGGAGTAACCTCGCTCCATGGAACATAAAAGCTTCAGCGTGCGCGAGATCCTCGGCGGGCAAGCGCCGCCAGGCGCGCCGGCTACTGTCCAGGGCTGGGTGCGCACTCGGCGGGACTCGAAAGCCGGCATTTCGTTTGTCCACTTGTCGGACGGATCGTCCTTCCACCTGCTGCAGGTCGTGGCGCCGAACACGCTGCCCAATTACGAAGCTGAGGTGCTGCACCTAACGGCCGGCTGCGCCGTTGAGGCCACGGGCACGATCGTGCCGTCGCCGGCGAAGGGGCAGCCCTACGAGATGCAGGCGAGCGCGATCCGCGTCATCGGCTGGGTGGACGATCCCGAAACCTACCCGATTCAGCCAAAGCCTCACACGCTCGAATACCTCCGCGAGGTGGCGCATCTGCGGCCGCGCACGAATGTCATCGGCGCGGCGACGCGGGTGCGGCACACGCTGGCGAAGGCGATTCACCGTTTTTTCGACGAGAACGGCTTTTTCTGGGTCAACACGCCGATCATTACCGGCTCCGATGCCGAGGGAGCGGGAGCGATGTTTCGTGTCTCGACCTTGGACATCGCGAACCTGCCGCGCACCGCCGACGGCAAGATCGATTTCTCGCAGGATTTCTTCGGCCGCGAGACATTCCTGACCGTCTCGGGGCAGCTCAACATCGAGGCGTATTGCCTAGCCTTGACCAAGGTCTACACCTTCGGGCCGACGTTCCGCGCCGAGAACTCGAATACCAGCCGCCACCTTGCCGAGTTCTGGATGATCGAGCCCGAGATCGCATTCGCCGATCTGTCGGACAATGCGACTTTGGCGGAACGGCTGTTGAAACACACGTTCGAGACCCTGCTGAACGAGCGGCAGGACGATCTCGAATTTTTCGACCAGCGGATCGAAAAGGGTCTTCTCGCCAAATTGCAGGGGATTGTCGGTTCGGAATTCGTGCGCATGGATTACGGCGAGGCGATCCAGGTGCTCGAGCGGTCGAACCAGAAATTCGAGTTCCCGGTAAAATGGGGCGTCGATCTGCAATCGGAGCACGAGCGCTATTTGACCGAGCAATATGCAAAAAAGCCGGTTGTCGTGATGAATTACCCGAAGGACATCAAGGCGTTTTATATGCGGGTCAATAACGACGGCCGGACGGTGGCCGCGATGGATGTGCTGGCGCCCGGCATGGGCGAAATTATCGGCGGCAGCCAGCGCGAGGAGCGCCTCGACGTGCTGGACCGCAGCATGGCCGAGCGCGGCATCGACAAGGAGCATTACGGCTGGTACCGAGACCTGCGCCGCTACGGCACGGTGCCGCATGCCGGGTTTGGCCTCGGCTTCGAGCGCACGCTCGCCTACGTCACCGGGCTGTCAAATGTGCGCGACGCGATCCCGTTCCCCCGGACGCCGGGCAACGCGAAGTATTGATTGCCGGAAAACAACTTCGAGGGCCTCAGCTTCAATCCGCCGCAGTAAGCCGCGAATAATCGATCGTCGAGCGCGGTTACGCGAGAGCGCGGAGATCGGTGCGCAGGCGGTCGGTCTTGCGGCCGGTGAGGGCCGGCTCGATCGCGGCATGACCCTCCTGCCAGGCGGGCAGGGCGGCGATCAGGGCGGCGCGCCCTTTCGCGGTCAGGACGAGGCGGCGGCTGCGCCGGTCGTCGTCGTCGACCTTGATCCGCACGAGGCCGCGGCGCTCCAAGGGCTTCAGATTGGCGGTCAGGGTCGTGCGATCCATCGCCAATAATTCGGCGACGGCGCGCATCGTCGGCGGCTCGGGCCGGTTGAGGGACATCAACAGCGAGAACTGCCCGCTCGTCAAACCAGCCGGCCGCATCAATTCGTCGAAACGTCGCGCCACCGCGCGCGCCGCCCGCTGCAGATGCAGACACAGGCAGGTGTCGCGCACCTCGATTGTGGTTCCGTAAGGCAGCGACACGCGGTTTGACATATGCCGATTATGTTGATATCAACATATCTCGTCAAGGGGTTTGTAGGATCGCGAGTTCGTAGATGGCGACGGTCCGCTTTACGAGCGCGCTCAAGCGCTTTCTCGCCGCGCCGCCGGCAGAGGTTGCGGGAGCGACGGTCGGGGAGGCGCTGGCGGCGGTGTTTGAGGCGCGGCCGGCGTTGCGCGGCTACGTGCTGGACGATCAGGGTGCGCTGCGCCGCCATGTCGCGGTCTACATCGGAGGCGAAGCCGTGCGCGATCGGGTAAAGCTCAGTGATCCGATCGGCCCCGAGGACGACATCTACGTTTTTCAGGCGCTAACGGGGGGTTAGGAGAGGGGAATGGCAGAGCGGCTCTATGTCGGGACCCGCAAAGGGTTGTTTGAGCTCGCGCCCGATAACGGCCAGTGGGACATTGCCGCGACGCATTTCCTCGGCGATCCCGTCAGCGCGGTTTTGGCGCAGGGCGACACGGTCTACGCGGCGCTCGATCTCGGGCATTTCGGCGCGAAATTATGGCGCCGCGAGGGCGCGGAGGCGTGGCAGGAGCTGGCGGCGCCCGCGTTTCCGCCGAAGCCGGAGGATGCCGCCGACGACCCGCATCCCTGGTCCCTCGGCAAGATCTGGGTCATCGAGGCGGGTGGTCTTCCCGGGCGGTTGTGGGCCGGGACGATGCCGGGCGGGCTCTTCCGCTCCGACGATGGCGGCGAGTCCTGGTTGTTGAACGAGCCGCTGTGGTTTATGCCCGAACGCCGGCAATGGCAGGGCGTCGCCGGCGGCGAGCAGCCAGGCATCAGCTCGGTGCTGATCGACCCGCGTAATCCCGACGACATCCGCGTCGGCGTCTCGACCGCGGGTGTCTGGGCGAGCACCGATGGCGGCGCCTCGTGGAGCATCATCAACGAGGGCATGTACAACGAATACATGCCGCCGGAGCAGAAAGGCCTGCCGATCGCGCAGGACATCCATCGCCTCGCGCGCTGCGCCGCGCATCCCGAAATCGTGTGGTGCCAGCACCATAACGGTGTCTTTCGCTCCGAGGATCGCGGCCACAACTGGCATGAGATCACGGCGATCCGGCCATCGAAATTCGGCTTTGCCGTCGCGGCGCATCCGCGCGATCCCGACACGGCGTGGTTTGTGCCCGCGGTCAAGGACGAACGGCGCATTCCGATGGACGGCAAGGTCGTCGTCGCGCGCACCCGAGATGGTGGCAGGAGCTTTGACGTATTGCGCAACGGGTTGCCGCAGCGCTACGCCTACGATCTCGTGTGGCGGCACGCGCTGGCGATCGATGCGAGCGGTGAGCGGCTCGCGCTGGGATCGACGAGCGGCGGGCTGTGGATCTCCGAAGATTGCGGCGACAGCTGGAGCGCGCCCGAAGCGCGGCTGCCGCCGATTTCTGTCGTGCGGTTCGCGAGTAACTGATCTGGCCAGGGCAGGGGAGTAGGACGACGATGCGGTTCATGGTGATGGTCAGGGCCAATAAGAACACCGAGGCCGGCGTCATGCCGACCACGGAAGAACTCGCCGCGATGGGCAAGTTCAACGAGGAGCTGGTCAAGGCCGGGATCATGCTGGCCGGGGAGGGACTCCACCCCAGCATGCGCGGCGCGCGCATCCAATTCTCGGGCGCGACGCCGACCGTCATCAACGGCCCCTTCCCTGCCAACGAGCTGGTCTGCGGATTCTGGATGCTGCAGGCGAAATCGAGGGACGAGGTGCTCGATTGGATGAAGCGCGCGCCGTTCGGCGACGGCGCGGCGATCGAGATCCGCCAGGTGTTCGAGGCGGAGGACTTCGGCGCCGAATTGACGCCGGAGCTGAGAGAGGCGGAGGAACGCCTGCGAGCCGAGGCCGCGAGGCGGCAGTAGGCAAACCGGCGGCCATGGTGGCCGGCGATTATCACAGCAACAAGGGAACACACAGATGCGTTTGAACCCCTATCTGAGCTTTAACGGCAATTGCGCCGCGGCCTTCCGCTTTTACGAGAAGGTGTTCGGCGGCACGATCCCCATGACAATGACTTATGGCGAGTCGCCGATGAAGGATCAAACGCCGCCAGAAATGCGCGACAAGGTCATGCATACGCGCCTCATCTCGGGCGATCTCGTGCTGATGGGCTCCGACGCGCCTCCGGGCCGCTACGAGGAAAGCAAAGGGACGACGCTGGCGCTCGCGGTCGACACCGCCGCGGAAGCGGAGCGCGTTTTCCATGCGCTGGCCGAGAAAGGCACGGTGACAATGCCCATCGCCGAGACCTTCTGGGCGGTGCGCTTCGGCATGCTGACGGACCAGTTCGGCACGCCATGGATGGTCAATTGCGAAAAGCCGATGGGCTGAAGCAACGAGTCAGACGGACCAATATTAAGCCGGGCGCCCGGCCTTGTGCCGGGCACCCACCTCTTCGGCGCCGCGCCCGTTCCTGGTAAGTCGTCGGTGGCCGGGATAAGCCCGGCGACGGGGCTGTTAACATGCGGCGATGACCCAGAACATCTACGACAACGACGAATTCTTTGCCGGCTATTTGAGGCTGCCGCGCTCGGTCGCAGGGCTCGAGGGAGCGCCGGAATGGCCGGCGTTGCGCGCGATGCTGCCGGATTTGCACGGCCGCACCGTGCTCGATCTCGGCTGTGGCTTCGGCTGGTTCTGCCGCTGGGCGCGCGAGCAGGGCGCGGCATATGTCGTCGGCATCGATGTCTCGGAAAAGATGCTGGCGCGGGCGCGCGCCGACACGCAAGACGATTCGATCAGCTACACGCTTGCCGATATGGAGCGGATCGAATTGCCGCCCCAATCGTTCGGGCTCGTCTACAGCTCGCTGGCGCTGCATTACGTCCAGGAGCTCGACCGGTTGATGGCGGAGATGCATCGCGCGCTGATCGCGGGCGGCAGCCTCGTCGTCTCGGTCGAGCATCCGATTTATACCGCGCCGAGAAATCCCGGTTGGACGGGGGATGCCGCCGGTGGGACATCATGGCCGGTCGACTCGTATCTCGATGAAGGCCCGCGCTCGACCGATTGGCTGACCAAAGGCGTCATCAAGCACCACCGTACGCTCGCGACTTACGTAAACATGCTGATCGCACTCGGTTTCACTTTGTGCCGCGTCGAGGAGTGGGCACCGAGCGAAGAACAGATCGCCGCCCATCCCGAATGGGCCAATGAGCGCCAGCGCCCGCCTTTCCTGCTGATCGCCGCCAAGCGGTAGAGGCCGCCCAACCCGAGAGGGCTATTCGCCAAGCTCGATTCGCGTGCTAGCTTGCCGCCGGGCAGCAGACGGGAATCAACCCGCGACTACGCCCGGAACAGGAAGCCGGAGACAGACGCGGCATTCCCCGCGCCCGCTTCGGCCGGGAGGCGAACATGACGCGCAGACTGCGACTGTGCGCGGCAATTGGTGCAGGGGTGCTCGCGCTGGCGATAGCGCATGCGGCCGCGGCCCAAAAGCCGGGCGGCATCCTCAAATCCTATTCGATCGACAGTCCGGCGAGCATGTCGATCCACGAGGAGGCCACCGTCTTTGTCGTGCGCCCCATGATGGGCGTCTTCAACAATCTCGCCATCTACGATCAGCATGTGAAGCAGAACAGCCTGCAGTCGATCGAGCCCGAGCTCGCGACGAGCTGGGCGTGGGACGAGGAGAGCGGCCGCAAGCTGACCTTCAAATTGCGCGAGGGCGTCAAATGGCATGACGGTAAGGCGTTCACCGCCGCTGATGTCAAATGCACCTGGGATCTGTTGCTCGGCCGCGCCAACGACCGGCTACGGCTCAATCCGCGCAAGGCCTGGTATCGCAATCTCGACGAGGTCACGACCTCGGGCGATTACGAGGTGACGTTTGTCTTGAAGCGGCCGCAGCCGGCGTTTCTGGCGTTACTGGCCTCGGGTTTCTCGCCGGTCTATCCCTGCCACGTACCGGCCAAGGACATGCGCCAGCGCCCGATCGGCACCGGCCCGTTCAAATTCGTCGAGTACCGGCCCAACGAGTCGATCAAGCTCGCGAAGAATCCCGATTACTGGAAGCCGGGGAAGCCCTATCTCGACGGGATCGAGTACACGATTATCAAGAACCTCTCGACGGCGATCCTGACTTTTGTCTCCGGCAAGCTCGATATCACGTTCGGCGGGGTGACCGTGCCGCTCGAGCGGCAGATCCGGGAACAAGCGCCGCAAGCGATCTGCGAGATGAACCCGACCAATGTCGGGCGCAACCTACTGATCAATCCCCAAGCGGCGCCGTTCAGCAACCGCGAGCTGCGCCGCGCGATGTCGCTCGCCCTCGACCGCCAGTCCTTTATCGACATCACCACTGAGGGCAAGGGCAATACCGGCGGCATCATGTTGCCGCCGCCGGAGGGCATTTGGGGGATGCCCCCGGAACTGTTGCAGACATTGCCGGGCTACGGACCCGATGTGCAGAAGAACCGCGCCGAAGCCCGCGCCCTCATGCAGAAGCTCGGCTACGGGCCCGACAAGCGGATTGGCGTCAGACTCGTGACGCGCGATATCCCGCCCTACCGCGACCCCGCGGTCATCCTGATCGATCAATTGAAACAGGTCTATATCGACGCCGAACTCGATCCGGTCGATACGACGCAGTGGTATCCGAAGATGAATCGCAAGGACTTCGCCGTTGCGCTCAATCTGACCGGCAACGGCATCGACGATCCCGACCAAGCGCTCTTTGAAAATTACGTGTGCGGCGCCGAGGGGAATTACAACGGCTACTGCAACCCCGAAATCGACAAGCTCGTCGATCTGCAATCGATGCAAGGCGATCCGCAAAAGCGCAAGGAGCTGGTCTGGGACATCGAGCGGAAGCTGGCCGAGGACGGCCCCCGCCCGATGATCTTCTACGCGCCGGCCGCTAATTGTCACCATCCCTATGTCAAGGGGCTGACGATCATGTCAAACAGCATCTACAACGGCTGGCGCATGGACGACGTCTGGCTCGATAAATAGGGTTAGGCCGCTACTCCGCCGCCTGCTTTTGCGGGCGGACGAATTTCTCGCGCATCGTGACAAATTCCTCCGCCGCGCTGGGGTGAAGCCCGACGGTCTGGTCGAACATGCGCTTTGAGGCGCCGCATTTCACCGCGATCGCGAGGCCCTGGATGATCTCAGGGGCATCAACGCCGATCATGTGGCATCCGAGCACGCGGTCGGTCTTGCCGTCGACGACAAGCTTCATAAACGTGCGCTCGTCGCGCCCCGAAAGCGTGTTCTTCATCGGCTTGAAGCGCGCGCAGTAGATGTCGACATCGTCGCCATATTGCCGGCGCGCCTGTTCCTCGCTGAGCCCGACCGTGCCGATCGGTGGCTGGCTGAACACCGCGGTTGGCACGTTCTCGTGGTCCATCTTGGTCGGGTTGTTGTTGTAAAGCGTCTCAGCGATGGCGCGGCCCTCGCCAATCGCGACCGGTGTCAAATTGAGCTGGTCGGTGACATCGCCGATCGCGTAGATGTTGGGGATACTCGAACGTTGCCATTCATCGACCGAGACGGCGCCCCTCTCGTTCGTCTTGACGCCGACCGCATCTAGCCCGAGCCCTTTTGTGTTCGGCGCGCGGCCGGTCGCGTACATGACGAGGTCAGCAGAGATTTCCTGGCCGATTGTCGTGAACACCGAATATCCCTCGCGCGGCGCTTTCTCGATGCGCGCAACCTGGGTGCGGGCATGGATCTCGATACCGCGCCCGCGCATCTCCTGCGCCAGCGCGACGCGCAGATCGTCGTCAAAGCCGTTGAGCAGTTCCTCGCGCCGGATGATTTCGACGACGTCGCTGCCGAAACCGCGGAAGATACCGGCGAACTCGACCGCGATATAGCCGCCCCCGACGATGACGATCTTGCGCGGCAGCGTCGGCAGATCGAGCGCCTCGTTCGATGAGATGACATGCTCGATGCCGGGGATGTTCGGCACCGTTGGATGGCCGCCGGTCGCGACCAGGATATTTTCGGCGGTGTAGCGCCGCCCGCCGACTTCGATGGTGTGCGGGTCGACCAGGACCCCGCGGCCCTCGATGATCTCGACGCCGCTGTTCCTCAGCATGTTGACGTAGATCTGCTCGAGCCGGTCGAGCTCCTTGTTTTTGGCGGTGATCAGGGTCGGCCAATCGAAGGTCGCTGGCGGCACGTGCCAGCCGAAGCCCGCCGCATCGGCGAAGGCGTCCGAGAATTGCGCCCCGTAGACCAGCAGCTTTTTCGGCACGCAGCCGCGCAACACGCAGGTGCCGCCGATCCGGCTCTCTTCGATAATCGCGACCCTGGCGCCATAGCTGCCGGCGCGGCGGGAGCTGGCGACGCCGCCGGAGCCGGCACCGATCGTGATCATGTCGAAATCATAGCGCGCCATGCCGGGTCTGCTCCGTGATCCTGGGTTGGTAACCTAACTGGTTCTCATAACCGTGCTCCCGCCGCAAGCCGCGGGATGGGTCGTATATGGTTACGGGCCGAGGTGGAGCGCGTAGATATCGCGGGGCTCGCGCACGCCGCGCAGGGTTTGGGGGCCGAGGGGTTCAAGGCGGCCGAGGTCGCCCGAGGCGGCGGCCAGCTCGGCCGAGACGAGCACCTTCCGGCCGAGCGGCTCGCACAACGTCTCGATCCGCGACACCTCATTGACGGCCGGGCCGATGACCGTGAAGTCGAGGCGGTCGACTGAGCCGACATTGCCATAGAGCACCTCGCCCAGGTGCAAGGCGAGATCGACCGTGGCGGTCGGCTTGCCGGCCGCGCTGCGCGCCGCGTTGAGGCGATCGAGCGCCGCCATCGCTTCGACGGCGGCGTCGAGCGCGCCCCGGCAGGTCGCCTGCCGCGTCGCGTGGTCGAACGGGAAGATTGCCAGAAGCCCGTCACCGAGGAATTTCAGCACCTGGCCGCCGCCCTGGCGCAACGGGGCCGCCAAGGCCTCGAAGACCTCGTCGAGCAATTCGATAACGGCAAGGCCCGGCCAGCGGTCCGCAATCGCCGTGGAGCCGCGGATATCGGCATACCACAAAACAGCGCGGATGCTTTCGACCGAGCCGCGCTCGACCGCGCCCGAATGCACCCGGCGCCCGGCATCTTCACCGAGATAAGCCGCCAAAAGCCCGGAGGCGATGATGTGGCCGGCATCATTCATGATCGCGAGCGACAACGCCGGCAGCACCGCCTGGATCAGCAGGATATCGTTATCGCCGAACCCTTCCGGCCGGTCCGTCGCAAACGAATAGCCGATGCCTTGCCCACGCGCCGGGTCGCCATTCGCGAAGCTGACGAGCTGGGCAAAGTAGTCGGTAACGCCAGCCTCGGCGAGCCGCGCCAATACCGGAAAATCGAACTGCGCCTCGGGGCCGGCGAGCCGCCGGCGCAGGCGCGGCCACCCGCCTTCCGCGGCGGCTCTGGGCGCCTGTTCGATCAAGAGGCCGAACGGGCCGCTCGAGACGTCCTGCTCGTAGGCTTCGCCGCGTTCGATCTGCGCCGGTTCGACCGCGCCGCGGTCACGCAACCAAGTGTAGGCATAGCCCGCCCATTGCGGATGCAGTGTGCGCATCCCTGCGAAGGCGCGGGTCAGCGGCACGCCGGCCGCCGCGAGCCGCTCGCAGAAGCCCTCGAACAGCCGATCGGCGGGCGTGCCGCGAAGGCCCTGATCGACCGCCCAGCGGTAGAGCGCGATGATCCGCCTCCCGAGCGCCTCGTCAAAGCTCAGCGGCGGCAACGGCTCCATCCCGGCTATTCCGTCGAGCCCAGCCGCAAGCCGGAAGGCTCGCCGGGGATCGGGTGCAGGATCTTGCCGAGATAGCGGTGATCGAGATGCTCGATTTCGAGAAAGGCGGCGTTTTCCCGCGCCGGCTTGTAGGCGCGGAAATATTGGATGATGCCGAGCGTCGCGGCGCTTTCGAGCGGCCCGAAGAGGCGGGTGCTGGGCGCCGCAAAATCGGGCTGCGCCGCCCAATGCGCGAGCTGTGCCGCATTGACGAAAAAGCAGCCGGAATGCGGGTTATCGACCCGCTGAAACACGAGCCGCTCGCCCAAAGCCGTCGCCACGATGTGGCGCTCCTCCTCGATCTGCTGCAAAGCCGGGGTCAGCGTCGGGTCACTAAGATTACCGTCGATGTAGAGCTTATAGGGCGCTGGCTCATCGGCGATCTCGAAGCGGTTGGCTTGCAATACCGCCTCATCGCCGAATTCGCGGTTGAACCAGGCGAGCTTCTGAAAGAACAGCCCGTCGGCCAGGCGCAGATCGTCTTCGAGATAGCCGAACCAATCGTAGCGGCCGAGGCCGCTGCGCAGCACCTTGTGGCATTCGAAGCCGAGATACATCGGCTCGGCATTGGTGCGGATGTGGTTGAACGGGCAGCCTTCGAGATACGGCACGAGATGGCTGTCGCCGGTCGTGCAGAGCGCGATCGTGATCGTCGCCCGGAGATCGGGGTTGGCGGCGTGAAGGCGCACCCCGCCACGCCCGTCGGACAAGCCCTGCGACTCCGAGAAGGTCTGCTGCAATGCCGCGAGGCACAGCCGGGTCGCCCGCGCCCGCCGCTCGGCATCGCCGCCCTCCGAGCCGTGTCTCCCGCCGCCCTCTGCGGTGTAATAATGCGGTATCGCAAACAGGATGCGCATCATCGGCACCGTTCAGCGGCGGCGAGCGCGCCCGACATCGCTTGCCTGAAGCGCATCGGGCGCGCCCGGTCCCTGCTCTTACCGGTCGATGCCGCCCATGCAGAGGTATTTCACCTCGAGATAATCCTCGATGCCGTATTTCGATCCCTCGCGGCCGATGCCGCTTTCCTTCATGCCGCCGAACGGCGCGATCTCGGTCGAGATGATGCCCTCGTTGATGCCGACGATGCCGTATTCGAGGGCTTCGGCGACCCGCCAGATGCGGCCGATGTCGCGGCTGTAGAAATAGGCAGCGAGGCCGAACTCGGTGTCGTTGGCCATCCGGATCGCCTCGTCCTCGCTCTTGAAGCGGTAGAGCGGCGCGACCGGCCCGAAGGTCTCCTCGCGGGTGATCATCATGTCGGTCGTCACATCGGTCAGGACGGTCGGCTCGAAAAAGCTGCCGCCCAAAACGCTCCGCTTGCCGCCAATCACCACCTTGGCGCCTTTTTTGAGCGCGTCGGCGATGTGCGCCTCGACCTTGTCCACCGCCTTCATGTCGATCAGCGGACCGATCACCGCGCCCGGCTCGAAGCCGTTGGCGACCTTCATCGCCCCAGCGGTCTCGGCGAGGCGCTTGGTGAACGCCTCATAGACGCCGTCCTGCACCAAGATACGGTTGGCGCAGACGCAGGTCTGGCCGGCATTGCGGTATTTGGACGCGATCGCGCCCTTGACCGCCATTTCGATATCGGCGTCGTCGAACACAATGAACGGCGCGTTGCCGCCCAGTTCGAGCGAGACCTTTTTTACCGTGCCGGCGCACTGCTCCATCAGCAACTTGCCGATCTCGGTCGAGCCGGTGAAGGTCAGCTTGCGGACGATCGGGTTCGAGGTCATCTCGCCGCCGATCTCCTTGGCGCCGCCGGTGACGCAGGAGAAGACGCCCTTCGGCACACCGGCCCGCTCGGCCAATTCGCAGAGCGCGAGCGCGGAGTAGGGGGTCGCGGTCGCCGGCTTCAACACCATCGTGCAACCGGCGGCGAGCGCCGGGCCGCATTTGCGGGTGATCATCGCGGCCGGGAAGTTCCACGGCGTGATCGCGGCGCAGACGCCGATCGGCTCCTTGATGACGACGATCCGCTTGTCGGTCCCGTGTGAGGGGATCGTGTCGCCGTAGATGCGTTTGCCTTCCTCGCCGAACCACTCGATGAAGGCCGCGGCATAAGCGATCTCGCCCTTCGACTCGGCAAGCGGCTTGCCTTGCTCGGCGGTCATCAGCGTGGCGAGGTCGTCCTGGTTCGCCATCATCAGATCGTACCAGCGGCGCAGGATCTGGGCGCGCTCCTTGGCGGTCTTGCCGCGCCAGGCGGGCAGCGCCTTGTCCGCCGCCTCGATCGCGCGGCGGGTCTCATCGGCGCCCATCTTCGGCACCGTGCCGAGGGTCTCGCCCGAGGCCGGGTCCTTGACCGCGACCGTCGCCCGGTCATAGGCATCGACCCATTCGCCATCGATGTAGCATTGCTGCCGGAACAGCTTCTGGTCCTGGAGCTTCATCGCCCACCTCGCCTGCCGCGGCGGCCGATGCCCGGCCGTCATGAGGGAATAAAAATCATAGGTACGGGCAGGCTCGGGGTTTAGCAAGATAAGCAATTGGCCAAGGGAGGACGCGTCAATGACGACCCGATCGCAACCCGCTGCTAAGCACCTGACTATCAACGGGCTTCGGCTGCGCTATCTCGAATGGGGCCGGCCCGATGCATTACCGGTCATCTGCGTGCACGGTTACACATCGAGCGCCGAGGCGTTCAACGCGCTGGCGCGGCGGATCCAGGATCGCGCGCACATTATTGCGATGGATGTGCGCGGCCACGGCGAGAGCGCCTGGTCTCAGGACGACGCCTACCAATACGCCGATCAGGCCGGCGATTTGGCGGCGCTCGTCGATCAGCTCGGCATCGGCCGCTTTGTATTGATCGGCACCTCGATGGGCGGCGTCATCGCGATGGTCTACGCCTCGCAATATGCCGACCGGCTGCGCGGTCTGGTGCTCAACGATATCGGCCCCGATGTCGAGGCCGGCAGCGGCCGCATCACCGGGCTCGTGCGCAGCCGGCCGGCGGATTTCGCGAGCCTCGACGAGGCGATGCAATACCGGCGCGAGATATCGCCGATCACCGCGGCGCGCCCGCTCGAGGACCAAGAGGAAACAGCGCGCGGCGTGTTGAGCGAGCGCCCGGACGGCCGCTGGGCCTGGAAGATGGACCCGGCGTATATCGAGCAGCGCGTAAAACGCGGCGCACCCGCGCGGCCGCCCCTGTGGCCGACTCTGGAGACGTTGCCGTGCGCGACGCAAATCGTCTGGGGCACCGACAGCGATGTTTTGTCGGAAGCACAGGCGAAGCGCATGGTCGGAGCCTTGCCAAGGGGCGAGCTGGTCAGCGTCCCTGGCGTCGGACATGCGCCGACCCTCGTCGAGCCGCCGGTCCTCGCCGCGCTCGACCGCCTTCTCGCAACTGTCTGAGAGGCTTTGGCAGACCTACGCCGTCGCGGCCGGCCGGTACGGGGCGGGCCCCGTCCAGTCGAACGGGATGTGCTTCGCCGAGTTCGAGGTGTATTCGAACTTGAAGCCGTAGGCGTCGACCGACAGGATCGTCGACTTGCCCCAGGTGACGAGCTGCGGCCCGGGCCCGGTCTCGCTGCCGGGCGCGTTCATCAGCCGCGGATAGCTCCCCGGATTGCTCGTGGGGCCGGTCAGCGCCTTGGCCCAGGCCTTGACCTTGCCGACGATCTCGACACCCCAATGCGCCTGGTCGGGCGCGATCTCGAAGGCGATCTTCGCGCGCTCGACGCCGCGGGCCTGGCGCCCGCCGGCAAAGCATTCATTCACCCATCCGGGGAAGCCTCCGGCACGGCCGCCGATGATCGCCGGCAAAGCCGCCATCTGCCGGTCATCGGCATGCTCGTCGATATAGAGTCCGGCGACGCCGCTCGCCTGACGCGCCCACAGATCGCCCTCCCAGCGGCCGACCCGCACAAAGCTCAGATTGTCGAGGTTGACGTCACCGTAATGGCCCTCGCGCACATGCCAGAACAGTACCGACTCGCAAAAGCCGTTATCCGGCGCCTGCGCAAAGGTGCAGGGGCATGCAATCGCGCAGCTGCAATTGTCGAACCAGTCACCGACGATGTGCCAATTCGGGATGTCGCTCATCGCCCCGCTCCGCTGCGCTTGCGCAACGGAGCTTATCATGAATCAGTTTCGGCGGCCTCTCAGCTCGGCGGAGCGGTCGAAAGCTAGAAAACCGATCCCGACTACTTCGATGCAAAACTCGCTCGCAAAGTGGGGTCGCGCTCGCTTGCTTCCATTCTATGCAACCGGCGCGCGAGTATTCGATACGGAAATGTCACAGCATCCTGCGAGCGGACGACCTATAAAGCTGGTTCTGCACACATGACGAGGGGGGAATGTCATGGATGCGATGGACCAAGTCGCTAACGTGTTGTTCGGTAGTCGAGGCAATAACTACTGCGATGCCTGTCTTGCCGAAAGCCTAGCCTTTAACGGGCGACGTGATGTGCAGCGGGTCACCAGCGTGCTCGCCGACTCCGCATCGTTTCAGCGCATCTTCGGCACTTGTTCGATATGCCGTAACGAGCGGTTGGTGATTACTACGGCGCTAGCACGGGGATAATCCAAAGCTTCGGGAGTGTCGTTCATCGACTCCCGGGGTCCAAGGCATGCACCTGAAAAAACGAGCACCTGTGTTCGGTCATCTCGCCAGCAGACGGCGAGTAGAATGGCTTCGGCTAGCTCGCGAACTACGCCAGCGCAGGACCGACTCAGCGAATCCCTGCAAACACCTTCAGCGTGTCGAACAGCGCCTTCGGATCGTACTGGCCCTGATAAACCGGCGGCGGCGCGGGGCCGCGCTTGAGCAGGCGGTGAATTGCTTCCCACGCCGTGCGGGCGGAGCACTCGATGGTGAAGGCTATTTCCCTGGGCACCTCGACGTACTGGCCGATGAGTCCGAGATTGGTCGCCCCCTCTGGAACGGGGGGAGGCCTGTTGCCGCGGCTCCGAGGGAGCCAGATGTTGTTGACGTAGGGCATATAGCAAGGCACGCAAATCGATGACGCCATGATCGCGTCCAACTGTTTATCGAACCGCAGTTGCCGCAGCGTCTCCTCCAGGATCTCCGCGCCGGTGCATTGGTCCATGCGTTTGCCGACGAAATCGCCGTTGCGGTCGGGATATAAACCGTAGCCCCACCAGACGGTCGTGCCAGGCGGCTGGCCGATGATTTCCGGCTGGTGGAAGACGGATAACGACAACACCCAGCCCGAGTCCTTCAGCGTGAGCAGCCCGCCGCGTCCCGACTCGCTGCCGGTCAGCGCGGCGATTTGGTTGCTGAATTCGGTCCCTGTGTCGGTGACTGTGAAGGTCACCCAGAGCGAGTCGGGTATCCGGGATGCACCAAAGAAAACGTCAGGATTGCCGAAATCCGTGCGTCCCTGCGCGAGGTGCTCCCATAGCGCCCAGGACCGTCCGCTCGCCCGCGGACTAGGCGCCTCGGTCATCGATCCCGTGGAAAAATCGGCCGCTTGCGATCCTGTGGTCACCAGCACGAGATCCTCCGGCCCGACCGCAATCGAGGCGGACGCTCCGTCCCGTTCGTAGTCGAGCCGGTTGACCGTTATGCTGTTGGGCGACGGCGCCAAGCCGATGTCCCGGACGAAGGTGCCGGTCAGGAAGTTCACGCCACGCGGGCGGAGCCACGCGACCAGAGGTTCTATGAACGCTTGATGCTGGTTGATTGGCGTGCGCATCACGCCGGTCATGTCCGACAGGTGTCCGAACAAGTACAGGAAGCGGTTCATGTAGCGTCGAAACTCGATCGCGCTGTGCTGAGGCAGCGACCCCATGATCGTCGACCAGAGGAACCAGAATTCGGTCGAGAAAAACCGCTGGGAAAAGAACTCTTCGATGCGCCGCCCGTCCAGCATCGTTTCGGGCATCAGAAGGACCCGCCCAAGACTGAGACCGTCGCACAGGCTGAGGCCGTAACGCGGACCATGCACGATCCGGCCGTTGCGATCTAAAATGTGCGCCCGGTCATGGTACGGCTCGCCCGTATTGAAGGCGAAGAAATCCTCCGTGACGGAAATAGAGGGATTGCGTGCGGAGGGGATCGACTTGAGCAGATCGAACGTGCAGCGGAATTCCTTGTCAAACACGGAGCCCGGCAGGTTGTAGCCGCTCTCCGCGCTGCCGCCGAGAAAGAATCCACCGCCCAGCCGCTCGTCCGCCTCATAGATCGTGATATCCGCCCCGGACACCTCCGCGTTGCGGATGAGAAGGGCGGCCGCTGCCAGTCCCCCAAAGCCGCCGCCGACGATGTGCGCCTTCATCTGCCCTCCTCTCTGGACTCTGAGGTTGGGAGGTCCTCCCGACGCGAGCCCGGCAAGCAACGGGTCGTGGGCTTAGCAAAAGGCAAACCGTTTCAGGCGGCATTCAACGTGGATTAATGCCACGAGGTTCTACTTGGCCCGCGACCGGGGAATGCCGGACCGGAACAGAGCTTTGCGATTCCCCGGCCCAGCCGAACGG
>Ga0209059_1000151_pt1 | contig 29454 bp, 25 predicted proteins | sample GraSoiAngelo_151_FD_186165 | JGI IMG/M metagenome (GOLD analysis project Ga0209059, IMG submission 186165) | Grasslands soil microbial communities from the Angelo Coastal Reserve, California, USA - 14_1009_12_20cm (SPAdes) (version 2) | ecosystem: Environmental > Terrestrial > Soil > Grasslands ...
CTTGCCAATCGCACGATGGTAGCTTGCCCGTCCTTCTTCTTTCAGCGTCTCGGCGAACAAGCGGTCATCTTCATTAGGAGTTAGTTCTTTGATTTCGACAATTACCGAGCCAGACGAAGTATCGACTTGGTAATCTGGAAAGCGTCCGGCGTTGATGTCCGGAACAATTCGGTGAACGCGATATTTTCGCAGTTCGCAATACTCCAAAAAGCATTCTTCCGACGTGGTGAGGACACTCATAGCACCTAACGAGAATTCGGCCCAATTTTTGGACCTTTCAAGAGAAACATCCAATTTATGGGTCTAATCCGGCTTGAGTTTGACTCCGGGAAAATGAAAATCACTGCCATGCCAACAATAATAGCGAGCAGCCGGTTTCCGAACAAACCGAAATTGCCGAGTCGAGCGCAGGATGGTGAAAGTCTCGAGGCCTAAGCCGGCTGCGGCGGCGGAGAAACCGCCATCCCTGGCGAAGCCGAAGGGCCTTGATACTGCGCGCTGCCGAAACCAAGAATAGGAATGAAAATGACTCCCAGTAACGCGAGGCCAATTCCGAAGCCTGCGCCCTTGCCGAAGCTCTTGGCCATATCGATGCAAAGGATAATTCCGACGATGATATTAACGAACGGGATGAGCATCAAAAGAATCCACCAGCCGGGTCGGCCGACGATCTTGCACCAAATATAGAGATTGTAGATCGGGATGATGCTAGCCCAGCCAGGCTGCCCAGCTTTGGTGAATACTTTCCACATCGCAACGATCAGCAGCAGTGCGATGAGCAGCCCGACGATCATTGAAAGTGGGCTGGGAGGCTTGCCTTCAGTGCTGTATTCGACTTGCGCGAGCAACGAAGCGTTGTGAAACAGGAGACTTTGAGTGAGTTGGATGAGGGTTGTCATATTAGGTTAAGGAGTTGAAGGATCAGGTCTAACGGGCTGCGTCTTAATGGACAAGCAAAATCTTTGAATCTTGTCTATGCAGGTTCCGCCAGGGAACCCAAAGGCATTCGGAGCCGACGAATACTTCTAGTCGCCACCATCATCACCGCCGTCGTCCCCTCCGCCATCATCGTCTCCACCATTGTCGTCGACGCCTTCATCATCGCCGCTATCGTCATCGCTCATATCCTCACCTTCATCGTCTGAAGCATCCTCCATGCTATCGTCATCGGCTGACGCCACTTCTTCGTCGGTGTCTTCCTCAGCAGCTACTTCTTCTTCCTCTGCTTCGGACATGTCGAACGATTCATTCTCGGCGTACGCTTCTTCCGAACTGATTTCTTCGTCTGAGACCGATTCTGAAACGTCAACTTCCTCGCTGTCGTGGATGTCGACACTCATATCTACCAATGCCCAGTCATATGAGACCGAGTCCTCCCATGCGTAGTAACTGGTCTCGTAGCTGTTAGTCCAATTCACGAACCAGAGGTAATCGTCGCGCCATGGCTTATCGACATAATATTCGTAGCCGCGCACAAGGCCGATCTGGGTATCCAGGAGGTAAAGCGTGGCGATATAAGCATCCACCGTGGCCGGCTCCTTCAGAAGGTGTTCGGCCTGCTTCTTTATCTCGCGAAGACCTTTCTCCAGTGCCTTATCCTTTTTAGCGCCTGCTTCCAACTTCGCGATCTTCGCCAGCAACTCTTTCTGCTGCGCTTTGATTTTGTCGAAGTCTGCCTTTTCCTTGGTAGTTAGCTCGCCGGCTTTCTTCTTTCGTGCAGCCTCTTTCGAGAAATTGGTGCGTAATAGAGCGATAGCGTGGCCGAGCGTCTTGCCGTTCTCAATCACCTCTTTGTTCTTCGAATCGGTCAGCTCCCAATCCACTTTCATTTGCTCTTCAGCCTGGCGCGCTCCGGTAACGCCTTTGAAGAAGTCGTTGCTCTTCGCACTGAGTCCCGTCTTCGCCATTTTCAAATTTTTGGCAATAAGCTGGGTCGATTTCCAGAATGGCTTGTTTTTCGGCGTCTTGGGATCCAGACCGTTATCGGCACGTGCAGCTTTAATCATCGCAGCCAGCGCCTTGTTTGCATCGTCGAGTAAGGTTTTGCCGTCGGCTTTTTTCCCCGCTGATTTTTTCTGATCGCTTTTCGCAATTGCAGCCAGGGTTTGCCCGGGCTTCACCGCGCGCGCCACAGCAAAAAGACTGAGCGAAAGGCAGAGGGAGAGACTAACGAGTTTTTTCATAGAGGCGCGCAGCCTAGCTGACCACAAGACCTGCGTCTATAGGACTTTGGGGCTATATCCAGCCGTGTCGTTGGGGCCAGACAGGGAGTATCAATCATCAATGCTCCGTAGCGCTGCACCTGACTTTACGAATCGGAATCAAAGCGCGATGGTCGAGCGCAGATGAAGATGAAAAGCACATCGGTTGGCGTGGTAGGGCGCGACCGGTCCGAGCCGGACTTGCGTTGGGCGCGTCGATGGGGCGTGCCAGTGGCATGGCTCACGCTTTGCGTCGTCTGGAGCTCAACGTGGCTGGTTATCAAGATTGGGTTGCGCGATCTGCCGCCTATTTCTTATGCGGGTATTCGTTTTCTCATCGCAATTATCGTTCTTTTTGCTGTGTCCGCCGGACGCGTGGGCTTGTTACCGCAGCGCGGATTCGATTACCTGTTGCTGGCTTTTACCGGCGTTTTGATGTTTGCCGTAAATTACGGTCTCCTTTTCTGGGGCGAGCTCCACGTTTCATCCGGTCTGGCAGCGGTGTTGCAGGCGACGATCCCGATCTTTGGCATGCTCTCCGCGCATCTAATGCTTCCCGACGAACCATTGCAACTGCACAAACTTCTCGGTGCACTCCTCGCGCTCGGTGGCGTGGCGATTATCTGTGAGCGTCTTCTCGGCTTCAACGGCTTGATGGCTTTTTGGGGCGGACTTGGCATCATAGTTGGAGCTGCCAGCGCAGCTTTTTCGAACGTGCTGCTAAAATCGCGCAACATGCAGCTTGCTCCGGCGATGATTGCTGCCTGGCAAATGATTTTCGGCGCAGCGCCGTTGCTCTTGATCGGAGTCCTAGTGGAAGGAAATCCGTTAAAGTTTCATTGGAATACGGTCTCGATTTTTTGCCTGCTTTATCTGGCGGTGATCGGCTCGGCGCTCACCTTTTTGCTTCTTTACTGGTTATTGCCACGGATGACTGTCGCTCGGCTACAAGCGATCTCGCTCATCACGCCGCCTGGCGCAGTGGCGTTAGGTTGGGCAGTTGGCGGCGAGACATTTTCTCTATGGTCACTCCTTGGCGGATGCCTGGTGCTCGCAGGCGTGTGGATGATTTTCCGAAAAGAAGACGCAGAGCCGGTGATCCAGGAAGGCTAGTCTTCATATTCCTACTTATTCTGCTGGCCCTGCTCGAACAACCGCTCTGCACAACAGAGATAGAGGTAGAGTCTCCTCACACATTGGCTTTCACCCAGGCAGCGATCGTCTGTTGGTCATGCGTCGCGCCGAAAAGCTTGTCAGGGCAACTGGTTCCACCCGGCCGACAATAACCTGGCGTGAAATCATGGCCGAAGATGTTCGTCGGTGGAATATGGTATTGCTCAAGCAACCAACGAATAAGGGCTGCGGAAGCGGCCGCTTGCGGCGTGGCGAGAGAGTCAGTTTCAGTGCCGACGTGTTCGATGCCGATGGAACTTTCATTTGTGCCCATACAATGATTGGCACGATCGGTATCGCTCACCATTTGGTAAATGTCGCCGTTTCGATCAATGACGTAATGCGCCGAGACTTGGCGGCCGCCTGATTTTTGGAACTCTTCGATCGTGCCCGCAAGTGAAGCCTCGGTGCAGTGTAAGACAATCTTCTCGATCCTCGCTCCATTACGGCATGAATGATTCGGACTCTGAATGAACTGTTTGATTACCGGTTTTGCATGAGGATTACTACTGCCATGACCCACCCGTTTCATCGTTAGCGTGGGCTTTACCGGTATGGCTCGGCGCGCTGAAATGGTTATCCTAACAATATCGTCAGTGTTTAGTCCGAGGGCAGCTGCCAGTCCTGGTGACAAGTCTGCCACACGTCCGGTTGAAGGATGCGGTCCCCAGTCAACCGGGCGTGCATCCGCGGCGCGACCGTTCGCGGGATTCTCGACCCGCGCAAGGGCGCGGCGCAAAAACTCCTTCGGTGTTGCGGCATAATCCCAACGACAGGCAAAGTAGTATTGATCGGGGTTGAGTCGGCGGCCAAGCCCGCTTGTCCCAGGCGGTGACGCCGGCAGAAACAAGTATGTATATTTCGGGTTTTGAAGATCGGCCTTGCTAAAGAGGGCAAGGTCTTCGTTCGCAGCCATCCCGAGATCGTGCGGTCCTCCAAAGGTGGACATTTTTCCCTCTACACGAAAAAGAATCTCCTCAGGCTGCGCAGGTAACGGTCGCACTGCGGCGATCTTTCTCGGCGGCTTCGACTGGGATTTTCGAGATGCAGCTTTCGTCCGCTTCGGAGCTTTTTGCGGCGAACGCCGTGTAGCTGCCTTTCGCGACTTTAATTTACGCTTGACCGGACGCATTCGCCTTCACTCAGTGTTCAGGGCCAGGCGGAGCCTTTGGTATATCCAAGGGTTTCAAGCACCCCGCGATCGAGCCCGCGCAACACGTGGCGCATTAGATCGATGGTGCCGTCCGCGAGGAAATACGCGCCGTGAATGTCTCCCACGTCCGACTTGAAGAAGCTCGAGCAATCCACGTCCCAGACATTGTCCGTCGGCGAAGATGGATCCGCCAAAGGCGGACGAGTTGAGAGGCCGCTACGACCAAGGCGGCGCATGCCGAAATGTTTCAGACCGGCAGATGCGCCCAGGACAGTGTCGCGTCCGCTGTAAAGCGCCGTAATCCGGTAGGTGAGATTAGCCACGGCATTGCCATCGTTGTTATCAGGCGCGCCCATGTCAAACAAGTCGCTGTCCACATCGGCTGCAACCATAAGGAGCTGATTGATGAGACTAACGAGCAAAGGCTGATTCTTACGTGTCCACGCCGCAGCCATTGCTTTCTGCACCACATAATTTCCCATGCTATGAGAGATCAGGGACACCTTGGCCTTACAAGCTTTCGCAGGATTCTTAATGGTAGCGTCCTGTTTCTGGACCAGCCAATCAAACAATTTGCTTAACACATCTGTTAAGTCTTGAGCGCACAGGCGCGCATGCGAACGATCAGGCTCATAACCGAGGGTGCTGCCGCGCGATGGCCAGTCGTAAAGAATGCAGAGGCCGAGGCTCTCGGGACCGTCAAAAAGTCTCCCACAAAGGTCCTGATAAAATCGAGCGGCCTTTGCAAACGTTTGATTAAAACCATGAACGAGAATCGTGACGTGACTTTGTTTCTCGTTCTCTGCCTGGTCATGCGCAGGAAACTTATCCGCCGCCGCGACCAGAAGCTTCTGGAAATTGGGGCTAGTGACTTGACGCCAATTCTTGATGTCTGTCAGCGGTTGCTTGTCGCTGACCCAGTATGTAACGCCATCGAAATTGACGTCAGGTCCGACGCCACCCTGGCTCCTATCATTGATCATCCAATACTTCGGCATGTTATTGAGAGGTTAGGTTAATGCACCAGGCGAATCGTCCAAAAGTCGTCTGAAAGATTGTCGGTGAGCAAATAAGAGTAAGGCATGGTGAAATAGCCTCTTTTGCCCCAGCTCGAGCCCCATGAATTGCGCACCACGAAGCGCTCGGTCTTGTCGTCGTAACCGACCGCAAGGACGGCATGGCCGCCGACGACTCCTTCTCTTGGCTTGGGCATTTGCAGTACGCCCGTCCTGGCGACCTCCGCGCTCTCGAAGCTGTCGTAAACGGTAAAGCCAAAAACGAATGGGAAACCGTCTGCGAGACAGCCTTTCATCTGCGAAAGCGTCCGATCAACTCGTTGATAACTCACCGCGCGGAATTTCTTTGCATCTTTGTAACAAGACGATGGCGGTTTCTGCCTCGGCTTGGCGCCGGGAGGCCAGAGATTGGTGTTTGAATCGGCGGGAGTATCGTCGTAGGACCACTCGGTCTCGGGGCAAGCGCCTTGTTTAGCGACACTTTTTATGCCGTCGCGAATTTGCGCGCCGTTATCGAGCGGCACGCTGCGCTCAATGCTTCGCTCGTTGTAATAGATGAAGAGACGCGATGGGATGAAGTCGCGCAATTTTTGCTTCTTGCGATCGAACTCGATAGCCGCTGCGATTGCATTCGCCGTGCAGGAACCGATGTCTCCCTGGTTGTAAACCCGCGGGCAATGTCTGCGAAGATCAGCCTTGGTGGGAAGCACACGCAGCTTCGCCAGCGGCGCAGAGTAAAGGTGATCGCGGTTATCGGGAAGGTCCGGCATCCAGCCGAACCCAAACCGGTTATTTTTTTTTGCTGTTCTTTTCATCGTTCACGACTTGAGAGTTGAATTGGAAGGCGAGCACAACTGAAGGATTGTCATTTGGTTTCGGCCAGCAGCGGTTGGCTACAGCAGGCGTTTTGAGCCTTTTACAAGATTTGGGAACAGAAGTTCAAGCCTTCTTTTCAAGTCCGTTGAAGGCGGATTGTGCCGGAATCGTTTTTGATTGTTGAACGGTAAATGACCGGGGTAATGCCTGGGGGCAATGTTTCAACGTGCGCTGCGTTACTGATTGTTACGCACTATTTCGGGCACGGGTTTGCTCAGTTCGAGCTGGTCGCTCACTTTTTGGAAGCCTGCAGTAAGAGCTTCAATTTGCTTCTGCTGTTTGGCTATGATCGCTCCTTGTTCCCGTAGCCGGTGATCCTACTCCTCAACCTTGCCATGTTCTTTTAGAAACTCGTTGAGTAACATGGCGTTTACTGCGTCGTACCGCATGGTGTAGATTTCACCATTCTTATCACGGACGACCAGATTGGGATTTACCTTTGCCACTTCTTCAGCGATCAAGCCAAATTGCGGCGTGTCGTTCTTGTCGGTCTTGTAGTGAAACGTCACCGGCTTGAGATTCGGAATCGCTTCGCTAGCGTCCTGCATCGCTCCGATGTGACCCAGTAACTGCGAAATTTATTTTCGTCCGATGCACAAACCGCTTAGACTCAAGGCCAACGCAAGACGCCGATGTGGCGAAATGGCAGACGCAACGGACTTAAAATCCGTTGGGCTTAAAAGGCCCGTGCCGGTTCGAGTCCGGCCATCGGCACCTCTGAAATGCGGTTTTACGAAGGAAAATCGATCAAAACTCTGGTTGAATCGATTGCGCACGATTCCGAAACAAACCGCATCGAAACGAAGTCTATTTGACAAGTATTCGACAAGTGACTGGCTTTCGTTCGTCCATTCTAAGCGCAATTGCAGCCCCGTAATTGCATCGGCTAATTGCAATTGATTGCTCAGGGACAAGAAATGCGATCATTTTTTTCCGCGCTTTTTGAGACAGTGGTGGTCAATTACGTGCCCGCTATCCCTGGGACACTCTCGGGGAAACAAAACGCGTTGTAGCGCAAACCTCGTGCGTTCTAAGCCTTCTCGAATTCGATCCGCTCCGGTGGCGTCGGTCGCGTTGTCCCAATCAGTACGCCGAGATTAAGGGTCTGATTAGTCTCCGGTTGATTAGGCCAGAGCGTTTTATGGACATCTGCCACGTCTTTCACCTTTCCGGCAATCCCCAGTTTGTCTCGATGCTCTGCCGCTTGTTCGGCAGCTTCCGCGGTGAACTTGCTCAGGCCGAGCCTGGTTCGCTCTTTACGCTCGTTCAGTATGGCTACTAAGGATTGGGGCACTGATTGCACTAGGGTGACTGCATATGATTGCTGCTGCGTGGCGACCTGAATCTGTTAGGTCCAGCCGTGACGCTTCGCGTGAGCCAAAACGCTTCCCTCTGGAATCTCCATTTTGCGAGCAATTTCGCGGAGGCCAATCCCGGCTGCGTAGGCGGTCTTAATCTGCTCCCACGTTTCGTTCGTAATCTTTCGGCGCATTGCTTCAGACGATCATAATGCGATTTAGCCATCTGTACAATTCAATCTTTCCGACGCGCCGGAAATCTTGAGTTGCGAGTCGAACCCGTGGGCCAGCCATTTGCTGTTGCTACTTTCCTGCTACAATTTGGCTGCCTTCGCCCCGCTTCACGGGATCGCGATAGAATGCGTCTGAGGTATCCGGCGTGTCGGGTGGGATTGTGTAGCGACGTCGGAAAATTGATGATTTTCGTTTCGAGTTCGGCCTCAGCCTCGCATTTGGCGACGAATGACTCGATAGCTTCGTAGATGACATCGGCGACCCCCACTTGTTTTCGCTTCGCTACCTTGCTAAGCCATCGCATCGTTGCTTAATCAAGGTGATCGAGCGCCCAGCAGCCTTCAAGAACAAAGGGCGTAACGTTGCCAGGTCGCGTTTTTGAAATGGTTTTCACCCAGCCGTTTTCCACTGCTTTCCGCAAGCGCACAAGAAACTTCTGCCAAACAATTGTGTGACTTAAATGTGACTCGCGCCGAGCAGAAAGGTCGCGCTATTAGGAAATAGATCCCGAACACTAGGCGTTTGTGGAACCCGACCCGTTGATTCGCGCTTGCGGCGAATTGAATCGACAAGCTGCCGGGATTCTTCTGAAACTCCGGGAGATGAAAAGTATTCCACCAGTTCTAATCACATTTGCACTCAGCTGCTTTGTGCTTGTCCAAAACGCGCAAGCGGTCAGTCCGCCGCCTGAAGGCGGCTATCCCGGAGCCAACACAGCAGAAGGGCAGAACGTCCTACTGGGTCTTACCACAGGCACGTGCGACCTGACAACAGGGATGTATGCCTACTACAAACTGGATGAAGCTAGTGGAGGTGCCGTGGATGCTTCCGGTAATGGACGCGGTTTAAGTCAGAGCGGAACAATTGGCAGCAGCACCGGAAAAATCAACGGAGCTCGCGTCTGGACAGGCGGATTTTCTGGACCGTACCTCGGACTCTTCGGCAATTCTACGGATTTCGAGCCTGGAACAAACCACATATTCGTCAGCGCGTGGGTAAAATCTGCGGTCACAACATACGGATACGATGCCGGTATTGCTGGCAAATTCGTTCTTCCTCATGCGTCATGGTTGTTGTTCAGGCAATCTGACGGTAGCGGAAGCAGATTTGAATTTCTGGTCATGCAAAACGGCAGTACGACCGGAGCCTCTGTCAACGGTCCGGTGCTTACGGATACCAACTGGCACTTCGTAGTCGGTGGATGGAACGGAACAGTGCTAAAGATTTCGGTCGATGGTGGGGCGTTCGCTACGACTGCCTTTGCCGGTCCAATATTTGGCGACGGTACAGGCGTGTTTCAGGTAGGCGCGGAAGCGGCTTCAAATACATGGAACGGATTGATTGACGAAGTGGCAATCTGGATTGGTAAAAACGACATGACAGATACGGAAGTCGCCTTGCTTTACAATGAAGGCGCCGGTTTACCGTTTGAGTCGTTTTCAACTGCATGTGCCAGTCCGACCCCCACCCCCAACCCGACGCCTACGGCAACATCAACTCCTACACCGACGGCAACTCCGACCGCAACACCTACACCCACACCAACTGCTACTCCGACGCCTACACTTACACCAACTCCGACCCCGACTGTGACTCCCACTGCTACGCCTACTCCCACGCCGGGCCAGATCACACTCAGCGCCCTTGGCTACAAAGTGCAGGGTCAACAAAGGGTAGACCTCTCATGGACCGGAGCGACTTCAAGTGGAATCGACATTTACCGCAACGGCGTGTTGATCGTAACGGTTCCTAACAACGGTTTCTACACTGATGCCCCCAATGGCCGCGGTCATGCCACGTATATTTACAAGGTATGCCAGACGGGCACAGGTAACTGCTCTAATCAAGTTACTGTGAATTTTTGAAATTATTCGGCTCCCAGCCTTGAACATCCATCCGAGCTAGCGGGAACATGGCACCGTTGCGCTGCTTGCTTCAAATCAGTCGTTGAATAGGTGGGCGCTCCGGCCGAAAATAAACCACGGCAGGTGTCGTGGCAAACACACTGAACTTATTTCCGAATGGGGTCGTTCGCTTAATCGTCACAAGCGGCAGCTTGATTTCCGCCGCTGTAGTTGCGGAAACTGTGCGTTTCCAGTTTTCGAGTAATCTGCGCTAGACTCCGGACGACATCGACGTCCGACGGCGTGAGCGGTAAGCTAAACGTAAACTCCCGCAGCGCGTTCGGATGAAACATCACCCTATTGCGCTGGTAGTCGATTTCCAGTTCACCATTAAGCCTTTCAGTCTCTCTTGGCCTAGTTATCGAATTTTCCTCCCTTTCGTTGTGCATTTCTCACCTCGTTCTACGGAGCCGAAGCGACGAAGTTCCGAGAAAAGCGGAATGGCGATTGAGATTTGAATCAAGGTGCCATGAGCGGGGCGCCCGCACCTATCGGGGCGGCCATGTCCTTTGCTGCACTTCAGCAAAGCGGGTTGGAGTTGGGCTGTGTCGCAAGCGTGGACGAGGATGGCCGAACAATCTGGATTCTCGTTAGATGCTTATGCCGTCTTCGTTCATGCCGCTGCCGGTTGACTATTCACAAGGCTTTTTTTGACATCGCATACCTAGTGTCGGATGCAATCACCGGAAAGCTCTGAACTGCGAGTGACGTGAGGGGGAAAGATTAATGGAATGAACTGAACGGCAACCCAGCGCCATTATTGTAAAGTTGTCGCACTTCGGAAATAGTTAGGTCATTTCTGCCTATCCAGATCGCTACTTCATCAATAAGGCCGTTCCAAGTGTTAGATGCTGCCTCAGCACCGAACCGATCCAGAGCCGACCGAGGTAACGCCCACCAGCAGTCCGCCAAGCGCGCCGACTAGGATCGTGGGCACTGGACGCACGATGCGATCGTTGCCGCCGCGGCCGAGACCTTTCGCCCTGCGTCGCAGCTGGACGTAGAGTCGCAACGCATAGGTTATCGCTGCTAACAAGAGGGCGAAACCGATGCATAGCGTCAAAAACGTATCGATGTTGATCTTCGGACTGATCCAGCGCACCAGGTGTGGTCCGAGGAAGGCCATTGGCACTGAGCCGCAGATGAGGAACGCGGCGAGCCGGACATTTGGGGACCCTTCCCGCCAATGCACAACGGCGCCACCCGTCTTGTAGATTGCAGCGGCGGTAAGGTCGGCGGTGACAACGGACGAGGCATGGCCCACGCCGAGGAATATCAGGGCGGGAGTCATCAGCGCACCGCCGCCCATGCCGGTGATGCCGACGAGGATCCCAACCAGTAACGCAACTATCGCGGTCTTGATTTCAATGCCATGAGCCGCCCAGACTGCGTCGGCGAATAGGTGTTGTCCGCTGACCAGCATGTGTCCTCCCGTGATGTTCAGTAGGTGGACGAGCCTTCAATTAGAGGCATCGGTGATTTCGGTAAACACATGCTCGGAATAACTGCGGGGGTACTGCTCGATGGCATGCTGCCGGATCATTTTGCCATCCGGCAATCAAAAACGATCTAGGCGCGATTCTGGCGCGGGACTGGCGGTTAGCTCTTTCCCGCGAGCACATTGGCTGTTAAAGACGCGCCGTGAGACGCGCACTGTTCGCTCTATTCGCGTTTGTCATTGCGTCGATATTCGCCAAATCGACAGCGCCAGAAGTAACGTTTGTTTCGCCGTGTGAGTGCATCGGGTTTCACGGCAAAAATAGCTGGGTTGCTAAGACCGATCTCGCCTGTCCCATCGGATAAATCCGCGATTCAACCGGTGACACCGTCGCAGATCTACGCATGGGAAGGGTTAGGGCCGGATGTAGATTTGACGAGATACACAGAAGCGCGAATGCCGTCTGAACAAAAGTGGTACGCTTTTACGGGGCACGTCGTTGATGCAAAAGTGGAAGCAGACGGCGACATTCATATCGCGCTATTTGTCAAGCAGTTGTCAACTAGCGAGTATATCGCTAGGTAACACAACGGATTTAAAATCCGTTGGGCTTAAAAGGCCCGTGCCGGTTCGAGTCCGGCCATCGGCAATTCTCCTTCGGGGATGTAAATCGTTAAATCGTTGAATTGTTACATCGGAAAACGATTCACGATTGGCGAATCACCAATTACCATCCAGAAATGGAACGCCCGCTTTTTATTCCGGTGATTCTTGGGACTGCTCGTCGGGGACGGAGAAGCGAACACGCTGCGCGCTTCGTTTTTGAGCAAACAAAGAGACGTGCGGATATAGAGACCGAGCTGATCGACGTGTGCGAGCTTCCTATGAAACTCGATGACGCAGGCGAGCAAATGAAAGACCCAAAATTCTCAGCGACCATCCAGCGTTGCGACGCACTCATTATAGTAACTCCGGAATATAATCATGGTTACCCCGGCCTTCTGAAGCACGCCCTCGACATGAATCTCGAGGAGTACATTCACAAAGCCGTGGGGATCTGCGGAGTCTCGGTGGGTCTGTTTGGCGGCGCGCGTGTGATTGAGGGTCTGCTGCCGGTCATGCGCGAGCTTGGCCTGGTAACGATCTTTTGGGACGTGAATTTTGGAAACGTGCAAAATCTTTTCGATGAGCAGGGAAATTTGCTCGATCAAAGTTATGTGCGGCGCCTCGACAAATTCCTGAATGAATTGATCTGGATGGCACGCGTTCTTCGCTACGGACGAGAGAACATTCCAGAAGTTAAGGCGGAGTAGCGGAGTAATGTCGAAAGACGCGCTAGCCGAGCGAATGGAACGCCTAGGCATTCGGGCGTCCGACTTTGAGGAAACCTTTGCGCGATCAAGTGGGCCGGGAGGTCAAAACGTAAACAAAGTAGCAACCGCTGTAACGCTCCGTCACAGACCAAGTGGCATGAGCGTGACAGTGCAGAATTCGCGCTCGCAAGCAGTGAACCGCAAGCTGGCCCGCGAACGAATACTGGATGCGATTGAGAGCGCTCGAGAAGAATGCCGTATGGCCGAGATCGCGAAGCGCGAAAAGGAGCGGCGAAGAAAATCGCCGCGGCCAGGCGCGCTGAAACGGAAGATTCTGGAATCAAAACGCAAGCGCGGCGAGCTAAAGAAACGACGCGCAAAGGTCAAGTTGGACTAAAAATCACTTCAAAATGTCATTCTGAGCGGAGCGAAGAATCTCGGATCAAATCTGCATCGATCCAACAACGAAGCTACACAGAGATGTTTCGCTTCGCTCAACATGACAGCGCCATTTACGAAATGAGTTCTAGCATCACCAAAGCAGATCTTGTAACGCTCTGATTCTCGCTTCCATCAACTTGCATTTTTCGCCGATTGAGCCAGCGGCATCGCGCTTTTTTAGCCACTCGGTTTGCTCCTGCTTTACTTTGGCAAAACGCACAGGCGGTAAGATGAACTTAGCGGCTTGATAGACCTGGTTCATTTGTTCGTCCACCGATTTGGCTCTTTCATCCTCGTTAGCGAAGGTCGTGTTCTCGAAGTCCGGTTTTTGATATCCCCAGTCCAACGCGGCACTCTGTTCGGCGGTAATCGAATGCGCGTCTATCACCGTCCATTTTTTGGCAGCAACATCATATGTCCCTTGAAACAGCGCGTAGTAAGTCCTCACATTGTCGAATTGCTTCGGATTATTTTCAGACAGCGCGCGCACACGAACCTTCCGATCGGTCCCCAATCGAAAAAACGGGGAGACATATCCCGACATCTCAGAATCGTGCACTTGTTTCTTCATCGCGCCATCGAGTGATTTTTGGATCCTTTCGCCGATCTCGGTTTGAACGAAGGTCGAGTCTTTTATTTCGAGGATTGAGATCGTATCGGCGCCGTAGCGTCCGTCGTTCTCGACGACGCAATAGCTGGAATCCGGTGCCCAAAAGACTTCCAAACCGCGATGGTTTTGATGTTCGAAATAATCGACTTTGTCCATGTTTCCCATCGTGGTGTTGCTCTTTACGTCGGCGAGGTACACGCCGCTCTCGTTTTCCTCCTGGCCGGTTGCGGCGTCCATCGATTGGACTAGCACGGCGTAGTGACCATCGGGAGATTCCGAATTTTCCTTGACGACGTAATCTTTGGGCCAATCACCGGGAGCTGCGATTCCCAACGCACAGAAGTTGAGGGCTGGCGCGATAACGAGAATCAAAGCTCGGCCCGTATGACGCACGTTGCGAATAGTAACTGATTCTACACGTTGCAAAAAGGAAGAATTCTTCGTTCTAAATACGTCTGGCGATGCGACCTGCGACGAATCGTTTGTTGAAGAAACAATTCACGCTATGAAAAAAGCAATTATACTTGGTTCGGCGTTTTCCGTTCTCGCTTTGATGCTGGTCTCTTGTTCGAGTGAGCCCGAGACGACTAGCACCACAACCCGCCAAACGACTGTCACAACGGCGCCCCCGCAGCCGGTCGGTCAAACAACTACCACAACTACGCACCGCATGGGTGGCGGCTACTGATTCGGTGGAATCCGGCAGCTAGAAGTGACGGGTGCTGGCTTTTGTAGCCACGGCCCTGTGGGTGGGCCGTTCCGTCCTGATGTGCAAGCATTGCCGAAGCGGACCGACCACAGGGCCGCACACTGGACGGATTCGTCCTGCGGCGAACCGGTGGCTACAAGATTCACGAAATCGGTTTACGATTTTTCTGCCGGGTCCTCGGCGGTTTGGGCTTCTTCTTCCGCCAGGCTGACGACTGGCGCAATCGCCTGAAGCTTTTCGGCGTTGCGGAGATCCATCAGTTTTACACCCATCGTGTTTCGACCGGTTTCGCGAATTTCTTTGACCCGCGTGCGTACCATCTGGCCTTTGTTGGTGATGAGCATGATTTCATCAGTCTCGCGGACAGTGAGCGCGCCAACGACGTCGCCGGTTTTCTCACCAGTTTTCATGGTAATGATGCCTTTCCCGCCGCGCGATTGCCGCCTGTAATCTTCGAACGACGTGCGTTTGCCAATTCCATTTTCGCCCGCGACCAGCAGCATGGAATTTGGGTCGACAATGGCGCTGGCCACCACGTGATCGCCTTTCCCGGGGCGAATGCCCCAGACGCCGACTGTGTTGCGGCCCTGATCGCGCAGTTTTTCTTCGTGAAATCGCAAGCTCATTCCATCCTTGGTGATGAGCACGATCTCGTTATTGCCATTCGTTAACTTTGCGTCAATCAACCTGTCGCCTTCCTCGATCTGGATGGCGATGATTCCGCCACGGCGAACATTCGCGTAATCGGAGAGGTTCGATTTCTTAACAATGCCGGACTGCGTTGCGAACATAATGTGGAGATTTTCGTCCCAGGTCTGATCGACAGCGCTTGGTCCCGTTCCGGATTTTTTGGATTGAATCCGGATCGTCGCAGCGATTTTTTCATCGGGCTTAAGCTCGAGAATATTCACGATGGAGCGGCCCTTGGCGGCGCGGCCCATCTCGGGGATTTCGTAAACTTTTTCCACATAAGCGCGTCCGGCCGCGGTGAAAAACATCAGGTAATCGTGAGTGGTCGCGGTAAAAAGATGTTCCACGAAATCGCCTTCCTCTTCTTCGGTGGCGCCTTCGCGCGTTTGCATACCGATCACGCCCTTGCCTCCGCGCCGCTGCGCACGAAACGCGCTCACAGCCGTGCGTTTGATAAAGCCCCCATGAGTAATGCTGATGATGCAACCCTCGTTTACGATGAGATCCTCCATGTTGATCTCTGCTTGATCAGGAGCGAGCTCGGTCAGGCGCGGCGAACCGTGTTTGTCGCGAATTTCACGGAGCTCCTTTTTAATAATCGTGAAGACACGCTGCTCTTTGGCCAGGATGTCGCGAAGGTCTTTGATCGATTCGAGTAGTTCCTTGTACTCCTTGTCGATCTTTTCTCGCTCGAGCCCCGTGAGCTGATACAGCCGAAGATTAAGGATTTCGTCAGCCTGATGTTCGCTGAAGGCATAACGGCCATTTGTCAGGCGGGCCTCACTGCGAATCAATATGCCGATCTGCTCGACCTGACGCTTGGTGAATTCGAAGGCCAGCAATTTTACTCGGGCTTCATCGCGACTGGCGGATCCGCGAATAATTCGGAGAAATTCGTCGAGATTAGCGAGCGCAATGAGGTAACCCTCGAGCGTTTCGGCGCGCTCCTCCGCTTTACGCAACTCAAAGCGAGTGCGGCGCAGCACAACATCGCGCCGATGCTCGATATAGCAGGCGTTCGCTTCCTTGAGAGAAAGCAGTTTGGGCCGTCCGTGATCAATCGCCAGCATGATGACCGCGAAGGAGCTTTCCATCGCGGTGTGCTTGTAGAGATTGTTGATCACGACCTTTGGATTGCCGTCGCGCTTCAGCTCGATAACAACCCGCGTATTTTCATCTGACTCGTCGCGAACAGCGCTAATGTCTGTCAGCACTTTGCCGTTTACCAGCGATGCGATGCGTTCGACGAGGGTTGCGCGATTGACGTTGTACGGAATTTCAGTGATGACGATTTGTTCTTTGCCGCCTTTGAGCTCTTCGATGCCGGCCTTGCCGCGCACCTTCATACTGCCTCGTCCGGTCTCGAGATATTGTTTGATTCCCGAAACGCCGCAGATGACGCAGCCGGTCGGGAAGTCCGGCCCTTTTACATGTTTCATCAGCTCCTCGAGCGTGATTTCGGGATTGTCGATTTGCGCACAGACTCCATCAATCACTTCGCTGAGATTGTGCGGCGGAATATTGGTCGCCATGCCCACGGCGATGCCGGTTCCGCCATTAACGAGCAGATTTGGAAAGGCAGCTGGGAAAACCGTCGGCTCGGTGCGTGTTTCGTCATAATTTGGGACGAAATCGACGGTGTCCTTTTCCATGTCGGTCATCAGCGCGGCGCCGAGATGCGTCATGCGCGCTTCGGTGTAACGCATCGCCGCCGGGGGATCGCCTTCGACGGAGCCGAAGTTACCCTGACCGTTAACGAGCGTTTCACGCATCGCCCACGGCTGGGCCATGTGGACCAGGGTGGGATAGATCACCGCTTCGCCGTGCGGGTGATAATTTCCGCTTGTGTCACCGCAAATCTTCGCGCATTTGCGATGCTGTCGTCCCGGAAAAAGAGAGAGATCGTGCATCGCGTAGAGAATTCTGCGCTGTGACGGCTTGAGTCCGTCGCGTGCGTCCGGCAACGCGCGCGAGATAATGACCGACATCGAATAATCGAGGAAGGACCTCGATACTTCTTCGGCTACATTTATCGGTTCAATTTTCTCGTTTGGATTAAGCATGACGTTTGGATTTATCCATGAGCTGGCAAGTACGCGGAAGGACGCTCCGTAAGGAAGCGCTCTTCCCAAATTCGGGAGATTTCGTCAGCCTGTCTAATTGTTACGGGAGGACCGATCCGCGCGTCGCGCGCCAGCGGGATTTTCAAAAAATCCAGCACACCTCGGATGGTTGCCTCATAATCCCGGCATAGTTCTTCGTACTCGACCTGGAAGGGAGCAATGCCGATTCGCTGAAAAAATGTGTACCAAATATTTTCCTGTCGCTCGGCCTCTCTTAGAGACTGCTCGATCAACTGCGCATCGAATTGCGGTTCTCGTACGGCGGCTTTTCCCTGCTGCACTTTCCAAAGACCGGTCTGAAGAGCTCGAGCTGTCGACAATGCTTGCCGCAATTTGTGGCGCCGGACGATGTGCACAAAGCGAAGGCGTGGGAAGGCATTTTGCAACATTGTGAGATCATCAGTCGCTGCGTCGCCAAAAGCATGAGTACCTCGCAGTCGAGCAAGGAAATCGTCCAGATACCAGCTCATTAGTTTAAAACCGAACACCTCATTGTGAGTGGTTTTCGTGTTGACGATGCCGCTCACGTAACCCGGATAATCAGCATTTGGATCCAGTCCGAGCTCGGCTCCGTAGCGGCCTTCGGATTTTGGGAGGAAGAATTGTTTCGGCATGCCCGCCTGGCGCGTGGCGCGCAAGCCATCCGTCAACAAATTGCTACCCGAACGCGGAATTGTGCAGACAACGTAACAGCGTCGCGGATGGCGTAGTTTGTGAAACAGGCCTCCCATCTTGGAACTTACACGTCGAGATTGCGCACATTCAGCGCGTTGTCTTCAATGAATTGCCGGCGCGGCTCGACGACATCACCCATCAGAATCGTGAACATTTTATCGGCATCGACGGCGTTATCGTCGTTCAGGTCCACCTTCAGGAGTTTGCGTTTCTCCGGATTCATTGTGGTCTCGAACAATTCTTTGGCGTTCATTTCACCGAGACCTTTGAAACGCTTGATCTGCACTCCGCGGCGGCCAATCTCCAAAATCTTCCCCAGGATTTCCGGAATTGAAAACAGCGGATGCAAAACCGCTTTTTCGCCTTCGCCTTCGATCAATTCAAAGATCGGCTGATCGCTGGTCGCGTAATGGGCGATTTTCAAACCTTTGCGGGCCAATTCGGCTATAATTTTTTCGATCGCAGCCGATTCGTGCAGCTCTACCAGTCTGCCGCGTCTGCGACTCCCGTCTGTCCGCACTGGCGCTTCGCTCAGCGGAAGCAATTCCTGGCCAGGCTCGGTGTCGAAGAGATTCAGGTCCAGATTCTCTTGATGAAATCTGCGCACCGCGTTTTCGTCGTGAAAATAGTGCACGGTCTCTTCGTTTCCCTCGCGCACTTTTACCAGATACGTTGGAAGCTTGCCCGACTTCGCGTTTCGTTCAGCAAGATAAGTTTCGAAGTCGCCGCCATGGCGGCGCACGGCTTCGCTTAACTTCGCAAGTTTCTCGAGAGATTCGAGAATGTCCTTCAGTTGTGCGGCCGGGATTTCCTTATCGTCGGCCAGATTTCTCAATCGCACGTCCTCTGCGCCGAGAGAAATCAGGATTTTGTTTAGCCGGGCATCGTCATCGACATATTCTTCGCGTTTCTTCCGTTTGATTTGGTACAGGGGTGGCTGCGCGATGTAAATCCTCCCCGCACGCACCAGCTCGGTCATTTGCCGGAAGAAGAAGGTAAGCAACAGGGTGCGAATGTGCGATCCATCGACGTCCGCGTCTGTCATGATAATAATCCGGCCGTAGCGCAACTTGGTGATATCGAAACGCCCTTCGTCCTTGCCGTTGCCATCCTCTTTGGATTTGCCGATCCCGGCGCCGATCGCCGTAATCATCGACTGAATCTCATTGTTCTTTAGGAACTGATCCTCGCGCGCCTTTTCCACATTTATCAATTTTCCGCGAATCGGCAGAATGGCTTGGTAACGCCGGTCGCGTCCCTGTTTGGCGGAGCCACCCGCTGAATCGCCTTCGACGATGTAAAGCTCAGTCAGTTCCGGATCGCGCTCGGAGCAATCAGCTAATTTCCCTGGCAATCCGCCACCAGTGAGAGCGCCCTTACGAATTGTTTCCCTGGCTTTTCGAGCCGCTTCACGCGCACGCGCTGCCGTGAGCACCTTGTCGAAAATGCGCCGCGCGACCGGCGGATTCTTATCAAAAAAAGTCATCAACCCGTCGTAGACGACTGAGTTTACGATCCCGTCGATCTCCGTGTTGACGAGCTTCACCTTGGTCTGCGATTCAAAGCGCGGATTGGGCAACTTAATGCTGAGCACACAAATCAATCCTTCGCGCACATCGTCTCCGGAAATCGAAGGGTCCTTCTCTTTGAGAAAATTGCTTGATTTCGCGTACTGATTGACGGCCTTGGTGAGCGCTGTGCGGAAGCCAGTCAGATGCGTACCACCATCCGGATTCGGGATTGAGTTGGCAAAAGGTAAAATCTGGTCGTTGTAGCTGTCGTTGTATTGGAGCACCACGTCGAGAAACACTTCATCGCGCTGTCGCGAGATGACGATCGGCTTCGGATGCAGGACCTGTTTGTTCTCGCCGAGCTGCTTAACAAATTCTTCGATGCCGTGTTTGTAGAAAAACTTTTCTATCTTGGCCGGGTCGATACGCTCATCCGTAAGCGTGATTTCCAGACCGGGATTGAGAAACGCCAGTTCGCGCAACCGCGTTGCGAGACGCTCGAATTTGAACTCCGTCGTGATGGTGAAAATCGTCGGGTCCGGAAGAAACGTGATCAGTGTGCCGGTGGTCTTTTTGTTTTTGACTTCGCCGATGACAGTCAATTTGTCTGTCGTCTTGCCCTTGGCGAAAGCCATGTGGTAGACCTTGCCGTCGCGCGACACTTCCACCTTGAACCATTCCGAAAGCGCGTTCGTGCATTTCGCGCCTACGCCGTGCAAGCCGCCCGAATATTTGTAGGCGCCTTGTCCAAATTTTCCGCCGGCGTGCAGATTTGTTAGCACCAACTCGATCGCCGGCATTTTCCATTTGGGGTGAATATCTACGGGAATTCCACGGCCATTGTCGCGCACAGACAGCGATCCATCGACGTGGACGGTCACTTCTATTTTTGTGCAAAATCCGGCGAGATGTTCGTCGATGGAATTGTCCAGCACCTCGAAAACCAAATGGTGCAGACCCCTCTCATCAGGGTCGCCAATGAACATTCCAGGCCGCTTTCGGACCGCTTCGAGGCCTTCCAATTTATCGATTTGCGCGGCGTCGTACTTTTGTGCCGCGTCAATTCCAGTCGATCCCCCGCCAGCCGATTTTTCGACTGGAATTTCTTCTTGGGTTTTTAGCATAGATTAAGGCCGGAAAGAGCCTCGTAAGATGATATCCAAAATGTCCCGATGAACAACTAATATCTGGTGGGTAATTCTGGATTGCTTGCGCTAGGGATTGGGCCAAAGACTAAGCCTAAACTCAAGATATTGTATTCGCCGAGAGCTGCCGGGAGGACTGGTTCCTGAGCCCTTTTTCTCGCTGCTTGACCATGGGATTTTGAACCCGGAAGATGCTGCCTGTGATGCGCGCGCAAACCCTCTTGGAAGCACGCTGGATTCTTCTGATTTTGGCTTTAGCCGCAATAGCGACGTGGTTTATTTCGGCGTGGTTGTCGCTCATTTTTCTGGCGTTTTTTCTTTTTACCGTCGCCTTTTTCCGGGACCCGGATCGTTCCGTGCCGCCAGATCGGAATCTGATTGTGGCTCCAGCCGATGGCAAGGTCAGCGACATCGTTGAACTGGATGAGAAGGAAGTTCTAAAAATAAAAACGCGGCGCGTAGGAATTTTCCTGTCAATTTTCGACGTTCACACGAATCGAGCTCCGATCGCTGGACGCATCGTTTATCGTAAGCATCACGAGGGTCTCTGCCTCGATGCTCGCGATCCACGTTGCCCTGAGAAAAATGAAGCGATGACATGGGCGTTCGAAAATTTGCGAGGAACGATTGTCGTTAGACAGCTGACCGGCGCGATTGCCAGGCGCATCGTGGCCTGGTCAAATGTTGGAGATGAATTGAAAAAGGGAGAACGCTTCGGGATGATTCGCTTCGGTTCGCGGACGGAATTATATTTGCCGCTCGAAGCTGAAGTCCTAGTGAAAACAGGCGACCACGTTTCCGGAGGATCGACAATCATCGCCCGTCTGCCCGACTGATGAACGAACAACCATCTAAAATTTATCTCCTGCCCAATTTGATGACGGCGGGAAACCTGTTTTGCGGTTTTACGGCCACACTGAAAATTCTTGAGGGCGCTCTGCTGCAGGCGTCTAATCCCGATGCAGCCAGTGACGCTTTTCACACTGCCATTTGGTTTGTTCTCGGCGCGTTCGTTTTTGATTTTTTGGACGGACGGATTGCACGTTTGGGTGGTCACGAGACTTCGTTTGGACGCGAGTTCGATTCTCTGGCGGATATTGTGTCATTCGGGCTTGCCCCCGCGTTGATGGTTTACCGTGTCGTGTTGCAGGAGTTCCCCCGTGCATGCTGGATCATTGCGTTCATTTATCTGATGTGCGGAGCACTGCGGTTGGCCCGTTTCAACTCTGCAACGGTGAAAAATGATGGAGCTAATCACCAAGATACTTTCACGGGTTTTCCCATTCCCGCCGCAGCCGGTCTGATTGCGTCGATCACGCTGTTCCTCCTTTGGCTCGCCGAGGGCGAACATCACCTCGGCAATTGGCGTTTCGTTTTGCCGCCGTTACTGCTTTTTCTTTCCTTCATGATGTTCAGCCGGTTTCAATATCCGAGCTTTAAGGCGGTGAATTGGAAGACGAAGAAATCGATCCCACGCTTTCTTGTCATCATTCTTGTTCTCATTTTCACCGTGCTGAATTATGAATGGATGCCGGCAGTTTTGTTCCTGGCTTATTTACTCTATGGGTTTCTGCGTCCCTGGCTCTCGCGCGACTGGCGTCGTGAAATTGAAGAAGAAATAGGCGAAGAGCCTTCTGAGGAGACCGCCGAACAAACACGCTGAGATCGGCAATTTGATTGGAGGGCAAACGCTCCGGTTGCCAGGCGCGCGGGCAGCGGGCGGTGCGCCTGCCCTAGAGCGCCTGATTCAGCTTCGATAGAATTTCCGAAATGCGCGAGATAGTAGATTTGTCTAGCGCGTGGCAACTAGACGAACGCTAGTTGCGATTCGCAGATCAGGCGCACAATCTCTACGGCCTTCTGCCCGAGCCGACGGTGGAGATTGTCCCGTGCCAGGGAAGGGAAAAAGTTCCCGCGTTATTATCTATTTGTCCGCCCAGGTTGAATGTGCCAGTCGCGTTGGCAAAACGGCCCGTGCCGGCGGTTATAAAGGCGAGTTCGTTGTTGTCGAATACGCCTGGGATTGGTGTCGGGGTCAGGGTCCCGGTGAACGGGCCGGAAATACTGTCGCCGTTGGCCCCTGTAAATACGTAGCTGCCGACATAGGTCAGGTCGCAGACATTGAGGACGAATTCCGCCGTTCCGTTGAAGCGGCCCAACTGCATCGCATTTCCCCCGTTGACGGCTTCAGAAAGCACGTGGCACTCGTCCAGAGGCACAGTCGAGATGATTGTGCCCGAGACAATCCCGTTGAACGGCACCTGGTCGCGGGCTGACGCAGGAGTGGCTGCCGAGACAAATATGCCAAGGCAGGCGACTAGCAGTGGGATTACAACTCCCGTTGTTGCTCTAAACTGAATATTTTTATTTTTCATAGTTTGGTTGGTTTATTGTCTTTGGGTTTAACTGAGGATTCCTTTCCCATCACTAAAGGAACTGGGAGCCAAAGTTCCGAAATTTTTTTGAGAACCAAAAAGCCGCCACTCGGTAACAGGTGACGGCTGTTTTGGAGATGCGGCCGTCGGCGGGAGTACGGCCTGTTGTATCTTGATCAACTATCTCATGTCGTTCGCTCAATGGCCATGCACCGGGATCAGCACAAAGTTGTGTTCTGTTCCGTCCTTGAACAACCCGCCGCCGATAATTTCGCCACGATTGTTAACGGCGATGGCGTATGTGGAATCCAAGTCCCAGTTGGAGCCAGCCGGAAAGAATGTAGTTAGATCGACAGCCTGGCTGGTCGCACTGGGCCAGATATAGGCACGACTTCTCGAAAAATCGTCATTGAATCCATAGCCCACGATCTGGCCGTTGTCACTGATGCCTGCCGCAACAGTGTTGGTAAACTCGCCAACTGTGCTCAGAACCACCGCCGGGCTCGAGCTGCTGGCCCAGAATACCGCGCGCACGGCGGCGAAGCCGGGTGTATATGCGTAACCAACCATGTTTCCCGCACCATTGATGCCGTGACTGTAGAAAACGACAAAGCTGTAAATGAATCCGCCTCCTGGTGAAGCCAGCGCCACCGGAGTGCTCGTGCTGTTCGCCCAGAACACGGCATGACATTCAAACTCGGCTTGGTCGCACGCATCGCCGAGGATGTTGCCGGAAGCATTGATGCTGGTGGCCACGCTGGTAAAAAGCTTATTGCTCAACACGTGAAGATAAATGGGCGCTGCGTTGCTGTTCGGCCAAAAGACCGCCGGGTTCACTGAAAAGTCCGCGTTAAAGAACTGGCCGACGATCTGGCCTGATGGATTGATGTCGTACACTTCACCCGCAAGGCCGGCCGGCAGACCGGGGAGTTCGACCGGGGTACTGTTAGGGCTTGCCCAAAACAAGGGCCGCTCAACAGAGAAGTCTTCGTTAAACGCAACTCCCACGATCTCGCGCCGAGAATTAATGCTCCTGGCGACGCTGTTGAGACCAGGCAATGTGCCGAGATCAATCGCCGCGCTCCGGCTGCTGGGCCAAAATGCGGCGCGTCTGAGCCCGGGTGCGAACTCCTTGTTGCCGACGATTTGACCGGACTGACTTATGTCGAACGCCGTTCTCCCTCCGAGCTCGATCAGCATGTATCGCACCTGCGGTGGCGCTTGGGGCGTGGACGTGACGAAGGTGCTCGTCGGTGCGTCAGGATTCGCGGAAGGGCCGCTGGCTACTGCCGGAGTGGTTACAGAGATAAACAGTGCCGCTAAGCAGGTGAAGAGCGGTGCGGTTACAAAACGCAGACCTGATAGGAGACAATTTCGAGTAAACGAACAATTAGTTTTCAGATAAGTTTTCATACTCATCTCTAAAGGAACTGGAAACCAAAGTTCCGGAATTTCATTTGGAGCAAACAAAAAGCCGCCACGCGCTGAAGCGTGACGGCTGATTGCTAGCTATCGCTGTTGTTTTTGGCTGCGTGGTCCATCGGCTTGATCCACCGAATCGGCTTGTTAGGTCTCTTTAGCTCAAATGCTTTGATGCAGGTTCTGGAGCGTATAACATACGGCGGGCTAGGATAAGGCGATGGAGTCCGCTAAGGCTATCGAGTCCGTCTAAGTGTTGGAATTGGCCTAGACCATGCTAGATCGAGAGTCAGATCAGGGGTGCCCTGTGCATCGTGCAGTGGAGGGTTGCCCACGGCGAGAACGCGGTTTCCGTCGCGGCTCACATCGGTGGCTAGGTAATAGTGGGGGTCGGGCTGCCCGTGCGCTGCCATGAGATCGTTAACGAGCACGAGCCCTGAGTTAGCGTTCCATAGAAACGCGAGCTGGGGCGGGCTGTCCGGTGTTACCTCGCATGTTGCGAGCTGTCCCACAGCTACGCGCCCGTCGTCGGACACGTCCAGGACAGCGCTGTTATTGTAGGTTTGCTCATTTTCAGGAAGGATTGTGAAGCCGCCGCGGCGAGTCCACACAAAAGGTTTTCGGTTGCAGAGAGGGTCGTTACATTGTTGTATGCAACTGAATTGCTGGGCCAGTGCACCGCCGGCCGCGTTGCCTTGGGAGTCAATCGAGCTAAGGTTGACGACACTAAGACCGTTTGGCGGTGCAAGGATCCCGGGGTTCCCACCGGCGTCCCAGCGCACCAGCACCACGCGCCCATCGCTGAGGACTGCGTACCCGAAAATCACTCCAGTCTCAGCAACGAGTACAGCTACGCTGGACTGCACGACAAGGCCCCCGATAGATAGTTGCTGCTCGACACCATTCACCCACTTCGTAGCCTTGCATCCGACGAGGAAGGCCTCACCAGCGGCGCCGACGATAACCGAACCATCGTCAGTCATTGGGTGTGTGCGTCGCGCGGTGTATGCAACGCTTGCTTCAAATGGGTTACTACCTACTGCCGACCAGGGATAGGTACTCGCCAGAATCTGCGGACTGCCATCGCGCCACACCGCTGCCTGGCTGACGCCGACGCGGCCGCCGGCGCGCACGTTTCCGGCGATCAGCCGTCCATCACTGGAGACAGCGACCGCGTTTCCTCCGTTGTAGCCCTGGGGCAACTTAAGAAACTCGACGAGCCCCGCATTGGCCGTCCACATCCACGGCGCGTTGGTGCCCCTGTCAAAGAAGATTACGCCGCCGACGACCTTGCTCCCATCCGGGGTCATCCCGCTCGGGATATAGGTGCTCCTCATCCAATTGAAATCGCCTTGCAGCTCGCACAACGTCGATGCTCCATCTTGTTCTGACCATAGATAAGGTGCGTACGTCTCGCACCAGAGGAAGCCGCCATGGTCGTAAGTCGTGGAGCCAGCCGCGAGGCCGTGGTCAAGGTCGACGAGACCGACACCCAGGTCGTATCCCCCTCCACAACTACCTGTCCCCTCGGCGCCCCTAATTTGCCTAGCCCTCACTATTACCGGGTCCGGACCGCTGAGTGCTGCGCTAGTGGACATCTCGGAGAGCGTGCCAAAGGCAAGCGGCGGGAGAAAGACGCCGCATAGGGAGACAACCAGACCGATTAAAACGCTGAGATTAAAGAAGGCGGATTGCCTAACGTTCGGTGTACTCTCTAGCCTACCAAGCTTCGGCCTGCTCAGGGCTGCATCGCCCGTGAGTTTTGTTAGTGGATTTCGATTTTTCATACTCATCACTAAAGGAACTGACAGACAAAGTTCCGGAATTTCTCAGGAGGTTATTGCGAAGTCGTAGCTAACGGCAGGTAGGAGCGTGGTGCTTGTTTCTGCGGACGGGTCCCAAAGCAAAGCCGTCACGCGCTGAAGCGTGACGGCTAATTGCTAGCTGGCGTTTTACTTGCCTGACTTAGGGGGCAAAGAGAATCCACCCATTATAAGTTCCCGCCCCGGACAGGTCGCATCCTGGATTGGAGGCGCCTATGTCGCCCTCAGCCGTTAACTCCGCATGCAGGCCAGCGAGATCGCCAGTCCCATGGCCGACTGTAAAATGCAAAGTTTCGTGGCCGGTGACAGCGTTGCCTATGCCTTCATAACTCAAGAGGAACGTACCGGACCTGCCATTGACCGAACCGGTGAAGAGGCCAGTGCCGTGGAGTGTTATGGAACCGTCGCGATGAACTACATCCAGCTCGGTGCCTTCGGCAGATCCAATGAAGGTGCCAGTAGATGTTCTCCAGTTACTAATGTTGAACGTGATAATCAAGTTTTCGCCGACTTGACGAGGAGGACCAGCGTAATTGAAGCAGGGAAAAAACTCTCCGCTTGCGGGCTCTGGTCTGGCTCTGGGTCCTACAGCTTCAGCGCTCGGCAATGTTAATAGCGCGCCGGCAGCTGCCAGCGCACAAAAACTTGTGAGCAGATGTGATAGGAGACGATCTCGATTAAACGAATAATAAGTTTTCATACACATCACTAAAGGAACTGGCCGTCAAAGTTCCGGGGAATTTTTAGGAAGCGGCGCTCCATTTCTGTTTATGAACCGGTGTGCAGATCCGCCCGTTTTTAGGCTTGCAGAAGAAGGCAAAACCGATCACGCTGCCAAGCGTTGAATGCGGAAGCCGAACCGCGCTTGTTTGCCACCACGCGCTGGAGTCTCGTCCTTGCTGGGGCGAACTCCGATGGCGACGAGCAGAAGGCAGCTGAAGCGCTGGCAGAGCTTTGCCGCACTTACTGGCGACCCATTTTTTCCTACGTCTGTCGCCGCGGTTACTCGAGTGAGGACGCGCAGGACCTTACGCAAGATTTCTTCCTGATGATTCTGGAAACGAACTGGCTACAGCAGGCCGACAAAGGCCGCGGCCGTTTCCGGTCGCTCTTGCTCAAGTCGCTCCAGAATTTCCTTCACAACGTAGCCGATAAGAAACAAACCCTAAAGCGAGGCGGCAGCGTTCAATTCGTTTCCTGGGATGCCTGGATGGCAGAAGCGCCCTCGCAATTATCGATCTCGGATCGCGCGCTCGACGCGCTTGCACCCGAGCGGCTGTTCGATCTTCGCTGGGCCGTGACAGTCGTGGAGCAGGCGCTCCGACGTTTACGGGAGGAGTGCGAAGGTAAAGGACGTCTTCGCCTTTTTGAGGGATTGCGCGATCACCTTGCGGCAGAACACGCCGACATCTCATATGCCGATCTCGGTATCGCGTTAGGCGTTGCAGAGGCGGTCGTGAAAAAACAACTACACAACTTGCGCCAGCGTTATCGGTGGCTCCTGCGCGAGGAGGTCGCTCACACGGTTGAGAACCCGGCCGACGTAGACGACGAGATCCGACACTTGTGCGCGGCACTAGCCGCCGCTGCGTGATGAACAAAGTTATTGCGCCATCTGATTTCGTCGCCGACGTAATTGAGCATCCGACGGAATGCTCGCAGTGTGGCGCGATAACCCGGCTGGATCGCGGGGCCTGCATTAACTGTCTCCTGCGCGAGGGACTTGCAGCCAAAGGCGAGGCTTCTCGTGAAGCGTTCGAAAGCGTCCTCGCAGAAGCGAACGTGGCCGACACACAGTGGCGTCTCGGTCACTACGAAATTCTAGAGGAAATCGGCCGCGGCGGCATGGGAGTGATTTATCGTGCGCGCCAGCAGCACTCCCGCCGGATCGTCGCGGTGAAACGCATCCTCGCTCATGAGGTAAACTCGCACGAGACGCTGGCGCGCTTTCGGCGCGAAGCCGAAGCCGTCGCGAGCCTCGATCATCCAAACATTCTTCCCATTCACGAAGTCAGCGAAAGCGAGGAGGGGCTGCCGTTTTTCAGCATGAAATATGCGACGGGTGGGAGCCTTCGAAGCGCAGCATCTGCATTACGCAATAAGCCTCGCGAGTGTGTGCAACTGATGGCGAAGGTCGCGCGCGGCATCGCTTACGCGCATGGCAAGGGAGTTCTGCATCGCGATCTTCAGCCGGGGAACATTCTCCTTGATGAAAACGGCGAACCGATGGTGAGCGACTTTGGTCTCGCAAAATGGCTCGATCAAACTAGCGAGATAACAAGAACACTGGAGACACTTGGAACACCGGGCTACATCGCACCTGAGCAGGCCGAGTGCCGAGCCGATAAGCTTACCTGCGCTGCGGACATATACAGTCTGGGCGCAATTTTGTTTTATCTCCTAACTGGCCGGCCTCCGTTTGTAGGCCCGAATGTCCTTGCTGTTATTCATCAGGCTGCTGCGACTCCGGCGCCGCGTTTGCGTTCCCTTGCGCCGTCTCTCGACCGCGATCTGGGGACAATCGTCTGTCGTTGTCTGGACCCCGATCCTAACGCTCGCTACCAATCCGCCGGAGCGCTCGAGGAGGATCTTGACCGTTGGTTGCGACATGAGCCGATTCGGGCCCGGCGCACTGGAGTTTTCACCCGCGGACGAAAATGGGTGCGACGGAATCCAACTAGTACGGTGCTGGTGGCATCGTTGGTCGCCATGGCGGCGATGGCGGGTGTGGTGCTTTGGCAGAGTCAATCCCCCCATCCGATGCCGGCGGGGATTGCGGTGCTTCCATTTGAAAATCTGAGTACCGATCCCGAAAACGCGTTTTTCACTTACGGGGTACAAGACGAGATTCTTAATGGTTTGGCAAAAATCGGGGACTTGAAGGTGATCAGCCGGACATCGGTCATGCAATACGAGAGCGGCGTGAAGCGAAACTTGCGCCAGATTGCGAATGAACTCGGCGTCGCGCATATCGTCGAGGGAAGCGTGCAACGCGCCGGCAATCGCGTCCGCGTCACCGCGCAGTTAATCGATGCAAAAACGGACACGCATTTGTGGGTGGAGCGTTATGATCGACCACTCGATGACGTGTTTGCAATTCAAAGCGATATTGCCAAGGCAATTGCAGGCCAGCTACAGGCAAAGCTGTCGCCAAAGATAAAGTCTGCCATCGAGGAGCGGCCCACTAAAGATCTCGCCGCTTACGACCTTTACGTTCGCGCAAAATTACTTGTGATGGCCCATTTCATCAACGAGAAGAACTACCTCGAGGCCGAAAGTTTGCTTGATCAAGCCATCGCGCGCGATTCAGATTTTTTTCTCGCACAC
>Ga0209059_1000152_pt1 | contig 29422 bp, 23 predicted proteins | sample GraSoiAngelo_151_FD_186165 | JGI IMG/M metagenome (GOLD analysis project Ga0209059, IMG submission 186165) | Grasslands soil microbial communities from the Angelo Coastal Reserve, California, USA - 14_1009_12_20cm (SPAdes) (version 2) | ecosystem: Environmental > Terrestrial > Soil > Grasslands ...
GGCGCCATCGGATGACCAAGCGGCGTCGCACCCGTGAAGGTGGTTGTCTGGCCGGCACCGCCGCTGCCGCCGGCAAACGGCCCGCCGCCGCCCCCCGGCGCGATCGGCTGGACAAGCCGGTCCTTGATCTTTTCGATAAACGGGCCGTGCGAGGTCCATTCCGGGTTCCACAGCCCCGGCGTCGCATGCACTGCCGCTGTGATCCCGAGGCGCTCCAATTCGGCCCAGAGCGGGTCATAATAGGGGTGATTGAGATAGCGGTTTTCGATGAACATCGGCCGGATGAAGATCGCTCTGATCGACCGGATCCGCGCCACACGCTGCAGTTCCTCGAGCGCGAAATCCATGTCTTGCAGCGGCAATATGGCGGCGGCGAACAGCCGCTGCGGCGCCACCTCGCAGAAATCGGCGATCCAGTCGTTGTAGGCGCGTGCTAGCGCGTAGGCCACGTCGGGATCGCGCACCAGGAAGAAGCCTTCGGCGAACCAGGTCGGGTATAACAACGCCTGATCGACCCCCATCGCGTTCATGTCGGCGAGACGCGCCAGCGGATCCGAAGCGCCCTCAGTAGCCGGGTGCTTTATCTGCGGGTCGAGCGCGCCGATCGCATCCCAGTCCATGCCCGGGCGCCATAGCGCGTGACGCGGCAGGTTGGGGTTGCCCTTGTCGCGGAAGATGTCGCCGTTGACCTTGAGATAGGCGCCGGTGCGTCCCTCCTGGCGCCACAGCGCGTGTTTGCCGAGCGTGCGGTATTCGGGGTCGAGATATTTCTCCCAAAGCGCGGGCGGCTCGACGACATGGCTGTCGCTGTCGAACACCGCGAAATCCTTATTGGTCATCGTCGTGTCCTGCGTGATCAGCCGAGGCGGGTCGCGAGAACCGCTGCCGGCCGCTGGCCGACCGCGATGACAGCGAGCGGGCTCAGCGCACCCGTGTTGTCATTGACGCGATAGGATGCGAGGCGGCCTGAGGCGGTACCGGCAGCGAACAGGAAGCGGCCCGCCGGATCGAGGCAAAACGCGCTGGGTACGGCCTCGGTGGATACCTGCCCGATCGTCGTGAGCCGCCCGGTCGCGGGATCGATCGCGAACGCCGCGATGCTGCTGCTGTTCAGCGCCCGATTGCCGACATAGAGGAACCGCCCGGACGGCGTCAGGTGAATCTGCGAGCACGTCGTGCGCTCGCCGTGACCGGCGGGCAGCGTCGAGATCGTCTGTTGAGGTGAGAGAGCGCCGGTTCCTGGATCGAGATGATAGGCGGTGACGCTGCAGCCCTGTTCGTTGGAAAAATACACGATGTCGAGACCCGGGTGATGGATGTAGTGACGCGGACCAATGAGATCCCGCTGTTCAACCCGAGACGGCGAATTCGGACTCAGCCTGCCGCTCTGCGCGTCGAAGCGGTATTGCAAGATAATGTTGGGGCCAGGATTGTTCTTCGGCGGCTCCAGCACGTTGTCCTGAATGCGGGCGATGTGCGGCACAAACGCAAACCGGTTGGACCGATCGGTGGCGATCGCATGCGCACCGATGGCTGTTTCATGCTTATCGATAGCTGTGTCACCGAGACTGCCATCAGCGACGATCGGATACGTCGCGGCATAACCGCCCTGGTAATATGCGCAGAGCATGTACCGACCCGTACGGTCGGGCGCGAGAAAGGTCGGCGCGTCCGCTTGCGTGATCGCACCGAGCAAAGAGATGCCGCCGCTTGCCGGATCGATGCGGTAGCTCGCGATCGACGGCCGCGTACGGTGCCCGACATAAAGCGTTTTCCGATCGGGGCTGATCGCCATAACCGAGGGCCCGCCCCCGGAAGCCACGTCGGCCTGTTTGCTTAGCCGTCCGCTGCCAGCGTCGATCGCGAAGACCGCAATGCTGTCCTCGTCTTGCAGGCCGACATACAAGGCGTCTGGCACGTCTCACCCCCCTGTTCACCACGTTGTCTCGAACAAGCTGGCGTCAGCTCCGGCTGACCGCCGCCTCAGGACGCAGCGACGCGCGCACTTCCTCCTCGGTTGGCCACCAGTCCGGGCGTTCGATCTCGGTAACGCGATCGCGGATGATGTTGGCCGGCGCCTGGACCTTGTAGAGGCGCCGCGCATTGGCGCCGAGGAATTTCGCCTGATCCTCCTTCGGGAGCCCGTGTTGTTGCATTGTCTCGATGGCCCGCCAGGCGTCATCGCCGTCGTGATGGTAGACATCGGACGACCAGCACAGGATGTCGCCGTAAAATTCCGGCAGGCGGGCCGGCGGCGCCTCGTCGCCTTCGAAGCCGGTCATGCAATGCTCGAAGAAGGTCTCGCTCGGCAGCTTTTTCAGCGGCGGCAACTGCCGCTCATTGCGGTAAAGCCGGTAGTTCTTGTCGCACTCGTCGATCAGGAAGCTGAGCCAGGTCGAGGAAGCTTCGAACACGGCCGCGTTGATCTTCGGATGCCGGTCGAAGAAGCCGGACATCAGCACCACCGTCACCCACAACGCCGCCTCTGCCTGGAAATTCTGCACGTTCGTCAAAAACGAATGCGGCAGGCCCGCGGTCGCTATGGTCTTGCGGATCAATTCGGCGCCGGAATACTGCTCGCTGTAGCCCGACGGCTTCGAGCTGCCGAACGCCGGGAACGGATGCATGCCATAGACCATGCCGGTCTCTTCGAGCGCATCCCACACCGGCTCGTATTTCGGCTGCATCGGGTAGTTGCCCATCGCATCCATCGGCCGCACCAGCGCGACCCGGCAGCCGAGCGCCGCGACACGGCGGATCTCCTCGACGGCGTAATCGGGATGCTGCATCGGAATGAGCGCCGCAAAGAACAGCCGCTCGGGATTTTCGAGCGTGTATTCGTAGGCCCACTCGTTATAGGCGCGGCAGCATGCCTTGGCGCCGAGCGCATCCTCCAGCCAGGGATAGATGTCGATCTCGGTCGGGATGATCATGACCTGATCGATACCTTGGACATCCATGTCCCTGAGGCGCGGCTTCGGCTCATACGAGCCGGCGTGATCGAGATAGGCGACCTGGTCCTGGGTCAGCGCCGTCTTCGGGTTCAGGTTGCGCACGTTGAGCGCGCGCTGAATGTCGTGCTTGACCCCCGGCCCGGCATTGGTAATCACGCGCATCGTGCCGGGGATGCCGCCCTTGCGTGGCGAGCCGAGTCCCACCCCGGCGCGCCCGTTGACGATCAGCAGCCGGCCATCGGCATCCCACCAGATCGTGCGCTTCAGCGCGTCGAGTTCGTCGCGCGTCAGAAAGTCTTTGGCGCGCTCCCAGATCAGCGGCGGCTCGGTGACATGCGCGTCGCAGTCAAACGTCGCGAAATCCTTGGTCATCGGCGCGAAGCGTTGAACTGGCATGCTGTGCCTCCTCGGAAACGATGGGGAGAGCGTTTCGCCGCTCAGGCCGGGATGCGCACCGGCAACGAGCGGATGCCGTGGATGAAGTTGGAATAGGTGCGGCGCGCCGGGCCCATGACCTCGATGACCGGATAGCGCTGCATGATCTCTTCCCACAGGATCCGCAACTGCAATTCCGCGAGGCGGTTGCCGACGCAGCGATGGATGCCGAAGCCGAAGGACAGATGCTGCCGCGGCCGCGGCCGGTCGATGATGAAATTGTCCGGGTCCTCGATCGCGTCGGGGTCGCGGTTGCCCGAGACGTACCACATGACGACCTTGTCGCCCTTCTTGATCTCCTTGCCGCCGACCTCGGAATCCTCCTTGGCGGTGCGCCGCATATGGATGACCGGCGTCACATAGCGGATGACCTCCGACACCATGCTCGGGATCAGCGAGGGATCGTCGCGCAATTTCTGATATTCGCGGGGATGCTCGTTCAGCGCCATCAGGCCGCCGGTCATCGAGTTGCGCGTCGTGTCATTGCCGCCGACGATCAAGAGCGACAGCGTGCCCATGAACTCGCGGAACGGCATGTTGCGCGTCGCCTCGCTATGCGCCAGCATCGATAACAGATCGAATTTTGGCGGCTGCTGGGCGCGCTCGTTGAACAATTTCCCGAGCGCCTCGGCCATTTTCGTCAGTTCGGCGAACTTCTCTTCCTCCGAATGCACCGGCGCGTCGGGCGAGCGGACATTGGCGATCGCGACATCGGACCAGTAGGTCAACTGCCGCCGATCCTCGAAGGGATAATCGAAGAGCGTGGCCAGCATCATTGTCGTCAATTCGACCGACACCCGATCGACCCAGTCGAAGGTCTCGCCCCGCGGCAGCCCATCGAGCACCCGCGCGGTGCGCTCGCGGATCACCCCTTCCATGTTGGCGAGATTGCCCGGCGCGACGACCGGGCTCACGACCATGCGCTGCTCGTCATGCTTCGGCGGGTCCATCCGGATGAAGCTCGGCCGGTCCATGTCCTTCGGCTGGTCCTCGACCGCGATGCCGCCGAGTTCCGAAGCCGAGGAATAGACCTGGTGATTGACCTCGACCTGCATGATGTCTTTGTACTTGGTCAAGGACCAGTACGGCCCGTAGAGGCTCTGCCGGCAGTAATGCACCGGGGCCTCGCGCCGCAGCCGGGCGAAATAAGGATACCAAGTATCGTCCTGGTAGAGCTTGGGATCGCTGACGTCGAAATCGTCGAGCGCCAGATTGGCGACATCGAGATCGGCGGGGGCGTCGAGGGGTGCGGTCATCGTGCGGCCTCGCGTTCCAATCGTTTCAGTGCTGCCCCTCCGGCAGGCGGACGACCAGCCCGTCGAGCGCCTCCGAGACCTTGATTTGGCAGGACAGGCGCGAATTCGGCTGCGCCAGCGCGGCAAAGCTCAGCATGCTCGCCTCCTGCGAGCCCGGCACCGGCGTCCCGGTTACCCCGAGCCATTCCTGATCGATATAGACGTGGCAGGTGGCGCAGGCGCATTCACCGCCGCAATCGGCGTCGATCCCGGGAATGTTGTTGTCGACCGCGCCGCGCATGACGGACAAGCCGAGCGGCACCTCGACCCGGTGCTCCCGCCCGCCATATTCGACGTAAGTGATCCTCGGCATATCGCGGCGACCCTTTAGCCTTTGAGCCCGCCCGGCGGTGCGGCCATCTCGCCGTACTCGGCAAGGATAGCATTAATTACGGCCACCAGCGCAGCGGAAATGGCGGCCCCGGGTCCCAGCTTTCAATCCCGCAGATGCGGCATGACCTCGCTGGCGAACAGATCCATGTTTCGGCGCGTCAGCTCGTCGGACAGGACGCCGAACTGCAACAGCGCGACGAGGATCCCGAAACCGGTGCGCTCGCGCATCCGCTCGATCCCCGCCAGCACCGTTTTGGGGCTGCCGATCAGCGCGGTGCCGCTCTCGACGAGGCCCTCGACGGTCATCTTTCCCCCGCCCCCGAGCCCCCTGCGGCTGCTGATAAAATTCTTCATCGAGCCCATCGAGGTGTAGCCGGGCGGCATCAGCATCTCGAAACTCTGCCGCAGAAAATCGTTGAACAGAGTCTCGACTGCGTGCCCCGCCTCCGCCCGCGCCTGCGCGTCGGTCTCGGCGACATAAATCGGGCAGGCCCAGCCGAGCTGCTCCGATGCCACCTCGTAGCCGTATTCTCGGGCCCGCTCGCGATAGGTGTTGTGGTAGCGCGCGACGAGATCGGCCGAGGAAAACGTCACGAGAAACGGATATTTGCGATCGGGATGCGACGCCCAAGCGACCGTCTCGCTCGACCCCTGCGACGGGATCCAGATCGGCGGATGCGGGCTCTGATAGGGCCGCGGCCAGAGATTGACGTATTGCAGGCTAAAATGGTCGCCGTGAAAGGCGAATGGTCCCGGCTCGGTCCACGCGCGGACGATCAGATCGTGCGCCTCGTGAAACCGCTCATGCGAGAAATACGGGTTGGTGCCGGATGAGTGGTATTCGGATCCTATGCCGCGCACAAAACCGGCGATGATGCGACCCTTCGACAGATTGTCGAGCATCGCGAACTCTTCCGCGATGTAGATTGGGTTATTCACCAATGGGAGGGCGCGGCCGAGGATCGCGATCTGCACGCGGCTCGTGCGCTGGATCAGCGCGCTGGCGATCAGATTGGGCGCCGGCATCAGCCCATAAGCGGTCTGGTGGTGCTCGTTGACGCCGATCGCGTCAAAGCCGAGCGCCTCGGCATAGACGAGCGCGTCGATGTGGCGGGCGTATTCCTCGGCGCCCTTGACCGGGTCATAGAGGCGGTTCGGCAACACGACCCAGGCCGAGCGGTGCTTTGCCGCCTCTTCGAGATCGAGCGGCCGATACGGCATCAGATGGAAGGAGACGAGCTTCATCGCGCCGCTCCCTCCAGAAAGTCGCCGATCTGCCGCGCGACAAACTCGGCGTGTTCGACATGCGGCAGGTGCCCGCATTCTTTCACTCTGACAAGCCGCGCATCGGGCAGCCGCTGCTGCCACAAATCGGCGTATTCGCGCGGCATGATCTTGTCGTCATCGCCCCAGACGATCAGCGCCGGCAGTTTGATACGATGCAGCCACTTTTCGAGATCGGGGTTGAACCAGCGCGGCTGCCACCCGAATTTCGCGACCGTGAAGCGGTTCTTCAGCATGACATCCATCTGCTCGTCGCTTGGCTTCACCGCAAGGATGCGATCGGCGAAGGATTGGTCGTGATAGAGGTTGCGCAGCGCTTCTTCCGGCCCCCAGATGAAATTGTCGCCGCACGGGACGCCTTTGACGCGAAGGCCGGCCGGCGCCAGCTGGACGAGGCTCCTGAACCGCGCGCGGTCGCGGATCAGGATCTCGGCGGCGAGCCAGCCGCCGAGCGAATTGCCGATCAGATGGATGCGATCGAGTCCCGCCTCCTCGACGAGGTCGAGATAGAACATCGCGAGATCCGGCATCGAGCGGATCCAGGGCGGGTCGTCGGAGCCGCCAAACCCGGGATGCTCCGGCACCAGCAGGTCGTAATGCTCGGCCAGGGCATCGAAGAACGGCAGCCATTGCGGAACGCCACCCGCGCCGTGCAGGAACAATACGGTTGGACCATTGCCGGCGCGGTGCAGCTTGATCCTAACGTCCCGGACCCTGAGCTCGGTCGTTTGCGCCGGCATGCTTCGCTCCCTCTTCTATTTCGCTCTAGGCCGGCTGCAGCGCCGGTGAGGCGGTGGCCGGATTGCCGTCGCAGTCGCCGTCAAGAAGATGGCGGATCCGCGGCACAACCTCCTCGCCAAACAAACGCATCGAGCGCTCGACCGTGTCATATGGCATAGCGCCCAATTTGAAGATCATCGCGAGCCCCATCAGCTCGAGCTGTCCGGCGATCCGCACGATCGTGTCCGCCACCGTCTCCGGGCTGCCGAGGATCACCATGTCGTTCGCGACGATCTGGTCGAAATCCATCGCGTGCAGCATTGGCGCTTGCCGTCGCCAGAAATCGTAGCTGTCGGGGAGCCGACCGCCGTCTGTGAACTGCGTGTAGCGGTTCCACAATTCCCAGTATTGCAGCAGATAGGGCCGCGCCTCGGCCCGAGCCTGCCGATCGCTCTCGCCGACATAGATCTCTCGCATCAGATAGAGCCGCGGCGCCGGCTTGTGCCCATGCGCGATCTGCACCTCGCGATAGAGCGCCTGATCGCGCCTTGCCTGCTCGACCACCGAGTCGATCTGCGCGAACGGGATGTCGTATTGCGCCGCCCAGCGCAGCGAGTCCTCGCTCTGCGCGCTGACGAGAAACGGCGGGTGCGGTTTCTGCACGAGCGGCGGCGCCAGCGGCCCGTTCTTCCGCACGGTCCAATACCGGCCGCGATGCTCGAACTCCTCGTCGGCCCAGACGCGGCGAATGACATCGAAAGCTTCGAGGAACATCTCGCGCGACCGCTGCTGGTCGACATCGAATGCGTCGAATTCCGGCGGACGTAGACCGCGGCCGATCCCCATGTCGAGACGGCCGCCGGTCAAATTGTCGAGAAGCGCCGCCTCCTCGGCGACGAGCAGCGGGTTCCGGAACGGCAGGATATTGACCATGCTCGCAAACCGGATCCGGCCCGTCCGCTGCGCCGCGGCGGCGATCAGCAGGTTCGGCGAGGGCACCGGCGCCGACGGGTTCAGGTGGTGCTCGTAGAACCAGACCTGGTCGATGCCGATGCGCTCGGCCAGCTCGATCTCGTCGAGCTGGCGCCGGAACAGCTCTTCATGTGTCGAATTCTGGCGCGGCGTCGTGGTCGACCAGATGGCGAGCCGCATGCCTCACCTCCCCGGCTCCCCGCGGCGGCTTGCCGCGGCCTTGGCGCCATGCTCCTCGCCTCCGGGCATGCCGTCAATCCGAGGCGAGGCCTCCCCCCTCAGCGCGAGGCAGAGAGGCCGGGGTAACAGCGCTTTGCGGTGGATTACGCCAGGCCTTAAAGGCGTCTGCAATCTTCCACAGGCCGAAACCCCAGAACCCACTCAAGCCGGGTGATCGTGCTGCTCTTGTTGCACTTGCGGAAGTCCTCGAAGCCGGTCATTTCGACGACGTAGGTGACGTAAACCAGGCTCCCGACCACAGCGAACGAAAGCCCACGCGCGATGGTGAGGGCGATCCAATCTTGCAGGCTGCGCCTTGGTCGGATGGCGCGGCGACGATTAATGAAAGCGAACAGCCTTAAGGGTGCTGCTGCGATGCCCATGAGCCGTTCCCCCTGCTTATGACGAGCTGAACCTTCCAGCGCGCGGCGACGCGGTCTGACCACCCGTCCTGCAACGCCGGTTTCCGCAACATGCGAGACACCTGCCGCTAGCGCCTCATCTGCCCGGATGCGCCGATCCGGCTCCCCACGAGATCGCAAGCGCCGCCTTCTGGATACTCCGTCCGAGTGCAGCCCCTACAGCAGCCATCATGTGACGAGGGGCTCGATCTTCCGACGGCATAACGGGCAGTGTCCAATCCTCGTCGAGGACGAATTGCCGAACCTGCTCCTGCTCGGCTGGGTCCATGTCGATTGCGCTGTCCTCGCCCCCGATAATCGCGGACCAAAACATCGGGTCTTTCCGGTCATAGATAATGGCCGGCGCTGGCTGGAGCGGGACTTCGTTGACGAGCACCCCATCGGGCAGCAGCCTGACACCTCGCCCGATGAGGTATTCAAGGTTCGACGGCACCTCCCAAGGTGTCCGCCTGAACAACGCCCTGGCGGTCAGGTAGCGAGCCACCAACTCCGCAGCAGCTTTTGTCTTGGTCATGCGCCCCCCAAGCTTCGGCGACGAAATTGGGCGAGCATGGTTAAGCCGGAGTTTACAGCGACCGCGTAGGCGTCATTTGCGCTGTGGCATTTTTGGGTCCGGCGCGGCCTTTAAGCTGGCATTAACCGTGTCAGCCGTAATCCGCCTTCGGTTTCCCCCGAACGAGCCGGTAATTGGGGGCAGGTATGTTCGGGATTTTACGTCGACTTCTGGAGAATGAGGACGGCTTCACGGCAACCGAGTGCGGATTAATCGCCGCGTTGACGGTGATTTTCCTCGAGGGGTTGCTGACGAGGTTCTGAAGCGTCTCAGAGCCGGACGCCGGGCCGGAACAGGGGATCGTAACCCTTCCGGCCTGGGTCTTTTCAAGAAAATGGCTGGGGGACTAGGATTCGCACCTAGACTGGCGGAGTCAGAGTCCGACCTATCTTCCTTTTGCTAGAGAGACCGCCTGCGTGGGCTGGAGTCGGCAAAACCGACCGTGATCTCTCTTGGACGAGCGCGGCGGCGCAACACTGTGGACCATCAGCGCAGTGGAGGCGGGAGATTGCGAGCGGGGACCGAACCCCTACGGGATTTACCTGATACCGAGGCGAGCTTCTCGAGTTTATTCTTCTATCGGTAGTAACTCGGGCGTGCCTGTAACCGGAATGCAATTCTGCGCCGGATGCTGGCGCCCGGCGCGGGGGCTATTCGCGGATCTGTACGATCCGGAGACGCCTCGGAGCTGTGCCATGCCCGCCACCACCGCGAGCACCTTTACCGATGGCTCCGATCTTGCGGTGCCGCTGGGATCTGCGCCTGTCAAGGCGCTCGTTAAGACGCCACGCGGCTTTGACGTCGAATTGCTGTGCGTGCCGCCTCGGGATGATACCGAGAGCGGCGGAGGACCTCGGATTCCGCTTCCAGCCCTCATTACGGAGTATTCGGTGCCCTGGGGTTGCCTCGCCGGCGGTGCGCGATGAGCATCAGCGCGATCTGGGAACCGATCGGTTCGGTGCGATTCCGTCCGCTCTGGCTGACGCTCGGGCCGCTTCTCACGGCGATCCTCTACTATCTCGGCGCCGAGGCAGCCTTCGCAATTGGCACGCTGACGCAACAATTCGCGCCGTTCTGGCCGCCGAACGTCGTCCTCCTATGCGCGCTGCTGGTAGCACCGCGCCGGCACTGGCCGCTTTACGTCGCTGCTGCCTTCCCGGCGCACGTGCTGGCGGAACAGGGGGTCGCAATGCCATTGCCGCAGCTTCTGGCTGCCTTTGGCTGCAACGTTTCGATCACGCTGCTGAACGCCATCGCCCTCAACCGGATATTGCGCGATCCGACAGGCCTTAGAAGCCTGCGCAACGCGTCGCTTTACATACTGGTAGCTGTCATCGTGAACCCTGCGATCGTGGCGTTCGCCGCCGGGTTCGAGCCGACGCTGGGTGACGGCGATCCGCAGCATTACTGGCAATTCTGGTGGCGCTGGTATCTCAGCAACGCGCTCGGCAATTTGACGTTGATGCCGGTTTTCGTGACCTGGGTTTGGAACGGGTCGCCACTGCCGTGGCGCCCGCCGAGCCGCGCACGATTGCTTGAGGCCTTTCTGCTCACTTTGGGTCTCGTCATCAGCTGTTCCGTCGCCTTCAGTATTCCGCCGACGAAGGCGCAAGCGGACGTGTTTCTTGCCCTGCTGTACTTACCAGTGCCGCTGGTTCTTGCGGCTACCGTCCGGTTTGGCGGGAGAGGGGCGAGTGGGGCCATCCTGATTGTCACCGCCATGGTGCTGTTTCGCGCCATGCATGGCGGCGAGCCGTTTGCCGGCGGTCCGCCGGGTCATAGCGCCTTGTCAGTGCAGCTCTTTCTTGCCGTGTTTGCCGTACCCGCGATGTTGTTGGCGGCGTTAGTCGAGGAATTGCAGAGCACGAACGGTCGGCTGAGTACCGTTCTTGATGGCATTAGTGACGGCTACTGCACGATCGATCGGGACGGCCGGATTATGGCAATTAATGCGAAGGGCGCGGCATGGTGTGGCCATCGCGAACCCGGCGAGCTGATCGGCCGAAACTATTGGGAGCTTGCTGCAGAGCATGTGCCGGATCCGTCGTGGGTACAGCGCGGGCTGCAGACCGGAGTCGCGGTTCGGGGCGGGATTGCTTCGCCCGATGGTCGATCGGGGGAACTTTATGCGTATCCGTCGCCCGGCGGCTTGACCATTTTCTACCACGACATCACCGAGCGCCGCGTCGCCGAGCTGGCCCATCAAGCAACCCGAGAGCTACTTCAATCGTCGCTCAACGCGTTGACCGCTCAGATTGCCATTCTCGACCGTACCGGTAAGATCATCGCGGTGAATGCCGGCTGGCAAAAGGCCGCAGAACTGCTGGTCCGGTTCGGTGAGAATTATTTTGTCGGCGACAATTACATAGCGGAATGCGAGCGCGCGCGTCCGCATCAGCGCATGGCCGCGGCCGGTCTCCGCCAATTAGTGGAACGCGAGATCAGCGAGTATCGCGCCGAATACGCGAGCGATATCGTCGAGGGTGTTTGGATACAGGTGCGCGGAACCCGGTTCGGCACGGGCGACGGGCTGCGGCTGGTGGTGGCATGCGAAGACATCACGGAGGTAAAGACGGCCGAAGCCAGTTTGCGCCGTCTGACCGGGAATCTGCTCCGGCTCCAAGATGAAGAGCGGCGGCGGATCTCACGCGAATTGCACGATGCCACCGCCCAGAACCTGCTCGGCGCGACGCTCGGCATCGGTCAGGCGTTGCGGCTGGCTCCGCGGTTGAAGCGTACGGCCAGGGCAGCGCTGGAAGAGAGCCGATCCTTGATCGAGCAAAGTCAGCGCGAAATCCGTACCGTCTCGTACTTGCTGCATCCGCCGATGCTCGACGAAGCGGGGCTGCCGGCGGCGTTGCGTTGGCTCTGCGACGGCTTCTCGAAGCGGACCGAGATCAGTGTCGACCTACAGATCTCGCCCGAAATCGCCCGGCTCCCGGAAGAGGTCGAGGCCGCGCTGTTCCGTATCGCGCAAGAAGCGTTGGCAAACGTGCATCGCCATTCAGCAAGCGCCGCCGCTAGGGTCACATTGACCCTGGACACGCCTAGCGAGGCAAGCTCGACAGTCGTGCTGAGCATCGAGGATGACGGCCGGGGAATGCCCCTCGGGATTGTCGAGGCGGTCGTCTCGGGCAAACGCTCCAGGAACCTTCAGAACCTTGGTATCGGGCTCATGGGAATGCGAGAGCGATTGCACCAACTCGGCGGGGAATTGAAAATCCATTCGAGCGCGCAAGGCGCCACGGTGCACGTCGCGGTGCCGTTGCCGGCTTCCATTCCAATCGTGTCCGGCCCGATCTTAAGCACCTAGAAATAGATCGGATCCGCGATCGTCCGATGAACCCCGTCGGCCCAGCAACTTGCGGCCGCCGACCCCTCCACAGATCGCTTGCAATAATTGCTGGGGCAGGCGCAGCAATGCCCCGCCGTACATTGATTTACGGTTCGGTCAAGTTATTGCGGACTGCGTAGCGGACCAGTTCGACGATCGACCTAACGCCGATCTTGCGCATCAGGGCGGTGCGATGGGTCTCGACGGTCTTGATGCTGATCCCGAGCATCTGCGCGATCTTTTTGTTGCGATGGCCTTCTGCCAATAGCTGAATGATTTCGCGCTCGCGCGGGGTAAGCCGCGGTACCACCACACTATCCGCCGCGGCATGCCTCCCGGAGCGCAGGAACCCCTCCAATACCGTTTCCGAAACCTGGGCGCTGAAATACGGCTGACCACGCAGCAACGTCTCGACCGCCGTGACAACGTGCTGTTCCGCGTCCGTCTTCAGCAGATAGCCGCGCGCGCCTGCCTCCAATACGCCGTGAATAAGGGTCTCGTTGTGGTGCATCGTAAAGATCAGCACCTGTGTCCGCTCCGACGCCTTGCGGATCTGGCTCGTTACCCCCAAGCCGTTCAAATCGGGCATCATCAGGTCGATGATGGCGACATCGGGCTGCATCTCTCGCGCAAGATCAACGGCTTCCCGCCCGGTCATCGCCTCACCACAGATTTCCCAGCCCGCATGCTCCTGCAGCAGCACCCTTAGGCCGCGCCGGACGACATCGTGATCATCGGCCAGCAGTATCCGCACCATGAGAGCCCGTCACAGCAGAGAAGAGTGGTCCTGATCCGCCGGATTCTAGCCGCTTCCTATCGGTTGCGGCATACAGTGCTTCCTGTACGGCGGAGGGGGGCCTTCCTGTATGGCGGAAGGGGGACCTCCTGTAGCTGGCGCCGCAAGCCGCTGACGCCCGTTAGTGTACCTGGTATCGCGATGACTTTGTGCATTCGCACGGATACCGGCCCTTGGGGCCCGTATCAGTAGTTGTCCCTAAATCCCTTACTGTACGGAGTACTCCGGATTCCGGTGACCGCGTGAGAGCGCTACGGTCCCTGCGATCCCCAGGGGAATGGAGGAGCGCATGTATGCGCATCGCGCCGGCGGACTCGACAGCAGCTTCGAGCACCCCGACACATCGAGCTCATCCAGCACTCGTGCCGGCGGCCTTGATGTATTCTTGGCCTTGGAGCAGATCGGAGGCCGCCGCAGCTTTGCCCGGGATGAGGCGATCTATGCCGAAAGCGATCCCTCGGATTGCTGGTACCGGGTGCTCTCCGGCACGGTGCGGATCTGCAAATTGTTGGCCGATGGTCGCCGTCATATCGCCGAATTCTGTTTCGCCGGCGACTGCTTCGGCCTCCCGACTTCCGGCGTCCGGGTCGCTTCGGCGGAAGCCGTCGGGGATGTCACCGTCACGCGATATCCCCAACGCGCCGCCGATCGGCTGATCGACGAGAACCCCTTGTTGGTACGTCGCCTGTACGACCGAACGCTCCGCGAGCTTACTCACGCACATACGCGCATGCTGGTGCTCGGGCGGATGACCGCTTCCGAGCGCGTCGCGAGCTTCCTCCTGGAGATCTCGGAACGGCAGGATGCACCGCGTGTGCTCGATCTGGCGATGTCGCGCAGCGACGTCGCCGATTACCTCGGACTGACAATCGAGACCGTGTGCCGCGTTTTGTCGGGCTTCCGGCGTGACAGAATCATCGCGATTCCGACAGCGCATCGTATCGAATTTCATCACCGAGACGCTCTTGAGGCGCTCTGCGAGACATGAGAAGTCCGCTCTCTGCATCAGCTTCCGGATGCGATTTCGATCAATATCCAAAAGAGTAGCTTTCCCGCTGCGGCATTTGATCTAAGTTAATGAGCCCGATGGCGGGCGCCGCGGCTCCGGCTGCATCAGCGCCCGCTTGGGAATTGTGTGTCACGTTCGCCGAGGCTCGCGGGAATGCCTGTCGGCTACATCTATATCGTCGATGACGACCAGGCCGTGCGCGCTTCATTATCGGCGTTGTTCGAGGCCAATGGATACGGCAGCCGCCGGTTCTCTTCAGCCCAGGAATTCCTCGTGGCAGCGCCCGCCCTCGACCCGGGTTGCCTTATTGCCGATATTCGCATGCCCGGAATGGACGGGCTCGAAATGCAGCGGCGGCTCATCGAGCTTGGCCTTCCGTTTCCCTTTATTGTCATCACCGGCCATGGGGATGTTCCGCTCGCGGTCGGAGCTATGAAAGCCGGCGCTCTCGACTTCATCGAAAAGCCGTTCGCTCCTGATACTATTCTGAACCGAACCAAAAACGCGCTCGGCAACCTCAGCACCCGGCCGCAGCCAGATGCGCTGTCGGCAACGGCGGCATCTCGCCTCAAATCGTTGTCGCCGCGCGAGCGAGAGGTCCTGGAAGCGCTGCTCTTGGGGCTGTCCAACAAATCAATCGGATATGAGCTCGGCATCAGTCCGAGGACAGTCGAAATCCATCGCGCCCGGGTTATGGAAAAAACTGGGGCACACAGCCTATCCGAGCTTGTGCGGTTGGGGCTTACCGCGGGGTTGCAACCCCGCTTCGAGGCAGATCGGCGCTGAAGCGACGCTGCTTCCGCTCCGGAGCCCGGGCGCGCCGGCGATGCGCTGTCCTATGCTGACCTTCCGGATTGCGATGACCGCCGCTGTGATGACGTTCGATCACCGCGATGATCAAGCGTCCCGACAAAGATCGTCACGGCCGAGGTAAACCAGATCACCGATTTTCATTGGCTTCCGCTGCCTTGCTCAGGTGAGCCAGCGAAGACCAGCAGAGCTCGAACGACGACAATCCTACGGCTATGGCGCGGCGCTTATCAGGTAAAACACGGATGGCAGTGGTCGGATTAAATGTTCAGATTTTCGGGTTTTGTTGCTTGCTCCGGCCAGGAGACATTTGGATCAGATGTCCGACAGACTAGGCGCATCACCTGGATTGCTGTCGCTGTTGCCCGCGCCGCCGGGTCAGCGTCGCCTGGCGCTTGGCGTTGCGTGCTTGTTGCTGGCAGTTTTCCTAGCGACGCTGCCGTTTGCCAGGATCGGATGGTTCCACCTCCCCGCGTTTGTGCTGACCCAGAAGACGTTGATGTTGGTCAGCGATTTGATCACCTCGGCGTTGCTGTTCGGGCAGTACTCGATCGGCCGCTTGCACGCATTCAACATTTTGGCGGGCGGTTATTTGTTTACCGCCCTGATTGCCGTCCCTCACACGTTAACCTTCCCCGAGGTGCTCTCACAGACGGGCCTGCTCGGGGCCGGGCCTCAAACGGCAGCATATCTATATATCGCCGCGCATGCCGCGCTCCCGCTGACGATTATTGCGGCCGCGCTACAGCGAAAGCACGCCGATACTGCAAGCGACCCCACCGACGGCGTGATCGGATCGATTGCTGGCATGGTACTCGCCATTATTGTGGCGGTGGCCGCAACGACTCTGCTGGTAACCCGAGGCCATCAATGGCTACCGCCACTGATCGACAACGGCTACTACACGAGTGAGGCGCGCATTGCAGTCGGTGCCTTGCTCGCCTTGCCTCTCGCCGCGCTGCTTTTGCTCGCCCGGACAGCGCGTCCCCTCTCAACGCTGGATCTCTGGCTGATCGTGACGATGCTCGCCTGGCTGTGCACGATCGCGCTCGGCGCGTTCATTAGCAGGGGTCGTTACGACATCGGCTGGTACGTTGGCAGCTTTTTCGATTTTCTGACGTCTATCTTCGTTTTGCTGATCCTGATCTCGCAGATTATTTTGCTGTACGAACGCCAAGCGAGCGCGACAGCGGCCTCGCAGCGACTGCGCGAGCGCCGGATCAACGAAATGGAGGCGGTTCTGATCCATCTGTCGCGGGTGAGCGAGCTGGGTCAGAACGTCTCCTCGCTGATCCATGAGGTGAACCAGCCGTTGACCGCGATATCCAACTATCTCGCTGCCGCGATGCAGTTTCTTGCGGCCTCTAATACGGTACGGCTGAAGAGTGTTCTGCAGCAATCGGCGGAGCAGGCCGCGCGTGCGACCGAGATCATCCGACATTTGCGAGACTTTATTGCCGGACACGATTCCGAAAAGCGAGCTGACGACATCCCAGAGATGCTCCGGAATGCGGTGAGCCTCGCATTGCTCGGGATCGATCCGCCGATTCCCGCGATCGAGATGCGGCTCTCCTCTGTTGCCCCGTCAGCGTTTTTCGACCGTGTGCAGATCGAGCAGGTCGTATTTAACTTGGTGCGCAATGCGATCGAGGCCATGGGCGATAGCGAGCGGCGCGTGCTGACGATCACTACGAGACTGACCGCGGACAACATGGTCGAGATCAGCGTCGCCGATACCGGGCCTGGTCTGTCGCCGGCGATCCGCGCGCAACTGTTCGAGCCGTTTGTCACGACAAAGGCCGGGGGCCTCGGGGTCGGCCTTTCGATCTGCCGCGTCATCGTCGAGGCGCATGGCGGCCGGCTGTACGCCGAGGACAATCCCAAAGGCGGAACTGTCTTTCGCTTTGCGCTGCCTCCATCGGCTCGCTGAGAAGTGTCGCGAAGAAATCTCTCGCCTGATTGGGGGCCCGCCTCGTGCTTGGAAGCCCGGCTAACGAATAGGTGAATGGACGCGACGAGCGTCGGCGATTGGTGCGGAGTGCACGATGGCCGCTCTGACGAGAATGAAAAGGAGCGTCGCATTCAGAAGATGCCAGATGAAATGCGTGCCGACTGGAAATGCCGAGCAGAGCCTCGCATCGAGCGTTCGCGCGCTAAATGAGGCGAGAAACACGGCCATCGCGGCGAGGAACGCCCCAGCCCCTCGCAACCGTCGCCGATACAGCACCATGCCGATCACCAGCATCAGAAGGAGGGTTGGCACATAGAGCGCGCCGCCCCACAGCACGGTCGCGGAAACTGCCGCTTCTAGATAAGCAGTCACAGCAAAATATGCTCCCAAGACGGCCAATTTGAGCCCGGGCGGCCAGCCAAAAAACCGCGTGAGGACCAGCCAGAGATAAAGCAGCATGAACAGCATGATCGGCAGCACGTCGGCCCATTCAGCCCAACGCGTCGCGACGGTGTGAAACAGAAAGCTGCCGAGACCAACCAGCGCCATCGTCCCGATCAGGCCGTTAATCAGACCGCGCCCGTTTCGGAGGGGATAGCTGAGCTGAAGCCGCCATGCGCTCCATGCCGCAATCAAAAACGCTGCATTCGTCAGCGCGTTGATGGGTTCGGCGTCAAACGCTGAACTGGTTCGCTCACAATAGTGATCGACCGCCGCGCACAATTCCGGGTAGTGGTTGCCGATCAGCGACGGGCAGGCGATCGACATCGAAGGGGCCTTGCTGGGCGCATACGATCGTCAAGAGGCGGTGCACTCGCCGCGTCAAGGGCAATCATTGCAGGTCTTAGAGGATCCGTGCGCCGCTCGGCGGATCACGACGCTTCGTTGATCAAGCGCTTCGGCTTCGCCAGCGCGCCCCTCGGCGCGATAAAGATCGGCTAGATTACGCAGGCTCTCCGCTACGGCGGGATGGTCCGACCCGAGCGTCTTTTCCAGAATTGCCAGGCTGCGGAGATACAGCGGTTCCGCCTCGGTGTACCGCGCGCGCCTGTAATAGAGCCGCGCCAGATTGTTGAGGATGCTGGCGGTCCCAAAATGCTCCGGCGGCAGATTCTGCTCGAGAATGCCGAGCGCGCGTCGGTATAGTGGCTCCGCGTCCGAGTCACGGCTCTGATGCTCGTAGACGAGGGCCAGGTTACGCAGGCCGACCGCGACAGCCATATGATCTGGTCCAAGCGCCCGTTCCAGGATCTCGACGCTGCGCTGGCAGAGCCCCTCGGCCTCGGCGTATCGACCTTCTTCCTCATATAGGGCCGCGAGGTTACCGAGCGTTGCCGCGACCGCGGGATGATTTGGCCCGAGCATCTTCTGAAGCATGGCCAGACTGCGCTGATAGAGCGGCTCGGCGTCGGCGTATCGGCCTTGGTTCTGGTACAAAAGCGCCAAGTCGTTTAGCTGCCGCGCTTCGGTCGCGCCCGCCACTCCGCCATCACCGTTCAGCGCTGCGAGATGCAGCCTGGGATATCGCTCGTCGATGCCGGCCTGCAATTGAATATGAAGGGAGCCAAACTGGCGACCGGAACTGAGCGCCGGCATATCTCCCACGACCGCCGATGCGAACGCGGCCATCAGGACCGCCGTGATGAGCCGCGCCGACCATGGACGATTCATGACTGAGCACCAAGTTCGCGTCGTGCTAAACCGGATCAGCCGACCATCGCTTGTGTGGATCCTCGATAGCTTGGGACACCTCACCAGGCCAGGGTGACCCCTACATCGCCTGGCACCCCGCCCGGAAAGTTGAGGATCTCTGCGCGGAGCCGATAGCCTTGCGGCTGAAGCTCAGCCTTATAAAATTCATATGCGCGCTGGGCGTAGCCGACCAGCGTATCAGGCCAGTGCGGGTCGCCGTTGTTAATCGCGCGCCCGCCATCGGTGCATAATTCGCTCGGGAACGTGAAAACCTGGAGGTGCGTCTCGCCGCGCTCTGCTGCCATCAGCAATGCCTTGTGCAGTCGGTCTTTGCCATCAGCCTGGATCTGCCGATTCATGAACGCTTCTTGCAGTTGCCGGCGTTCGTCGGCGCGGCGCCGATCGGCTTCGACAATCTGCTGCGCCCGCTCCACTTCTTTTGCCTGCGCTGCTTTTCGCAGGTCGTCGGGCCGGATCACCTCATCCATCTTTGCCCTCCCCAATTGCTCACTCAAAAGCGCGCAAATGCCGCGTTAAGCACTGGCGTGCAGTGACATAGATCAATTCATCCCCTGGATCGTCCGCCGAATCCGGATCAATGCAGCTCGGGCACGAACTTACGACCCGCGAGTCCTGCTTCGGGGTCGTATTTGTCTTTGGCCGGCCGCTTGGGGAGTTTTATCTTTTCGCGCGGCACATCCTCTGTCGGAACGAGGCTCAGCAGATGCGAGATGCAGTTGAGGCGCGCCGTTTTTTTGTCGTCTGAACGGACGATGTACCAGGGTGCGTGCGGCGTATCGGTCGACAACAGCATCTCGTCGCGGGCACGAGTATATTCGTCCCATCGGCGCCATGCCTCGACATCCATCGGACTCAGCTTCCATTGCCGCAGCGGATCGTCGACGCGGGCCGCGAAACGGCGCGCTTGCTCCTCTTTGCCGACCTCAAGCCAGTACTTGATCAATATCAAGCCGCCCTCGACCATGATCCGTTCGACGAAAGGGACCAGCGCAAGAAAGCCGCGGTGCTGCTCCGGCGTGCAAAAACCCATGACATGCTCGACGCCGGCACGGTTGTAATAACTGCGATCGAAGATGACGATCTCGCCGGCGGCGGGGAAGTGCGGCATATACCGCTGAAAATACATTTGTGTTTTTTCGCGGTCGGACGGCGCCGGTAAAGCGGCCACGCGGAACACACGGGGGCTCACCCGCTCGGTGATGGCTTTGATCGTGCCGCCTTTGCCGGCCGCGTCGCGGCCCTCGAATATGACGACAATGCGCAACCCTTTGTACTTGACCCACTCCTGCAGCTTGCAGACTCCCGTTTGCAGGCGTCGCAGCTCTTCGGAGTACTTCTTGGGCTTCATCATCTGCCAGCGGGGTTGGGAGGTCGGAGGTATCGGCGCACAGCCTACGATGGCCAAGGACGTTCTCAGGCCCGGCGCCGCATTGATCTGCATCAACGCCCGTTCGGCTTCCCTCGAACGCCAACCCGACGCAAAGCCCGCGCCTGCGCCCATTGAGATAGATCAATGTCGCACCGCCTCGCAGATCTGATCCTGATCAAGTTTTCGGAGGGTGGTACGAGGAGCAGGTATTGCATAGCCGCCGGCGAAGCTCTGCCCAAAGCATAGGGAGATTTCGGTCATGCGTTTGACGATGATACTCGCTTCAGCCACAGCGGTGTTGGCATTGACTGCCGGCGGCACCGCGATCGCCCAGACGGCGCAAGCAGAGAACACGCCCTGGATCGAGATGGAAACCACTTCGGTGAGCCTCGGCCTTGGCGGTCAATCGGGCGAAGGCGTGCTGAGGCTCCCGAATTTGGGGACGAACTGCGCCTACGCGTTCAAGGTCGATGGCTTCGGCGCCGGCATAAAGGTGGGCGTGTCCCACGCACGTGCCACGGGGCCGATCGCCGGTATGACGAGGGTCGCGGATTTGAGCGGTGACTACGGGGCCACCGAGGGCAACGTGACGCTCCTCGCCGGCGCCGGCGGCATCTCGATGAAGAACCGCAGAAACAACGTCACAATGAACCTGAAATCCGAAACGACGGGTCTCGACCTCGGCTTCGGCGCGCAGGGCATGACAATCAAGATGCCGGATCAAGTCGTCAATGCGCCGCGCGCCTATATCGTCGAATTCGGTTTCAACAAGACCTGGGTCAACCAGGACAGCCGAGCCGTTCTCGATCAGATCACCCGGGCATGGAAGTGCCGCTATGCCAATATCTGGCTGTTCGGACACACCGACTCGGTCGGCAAGGAAGATACCAATATCGAGCTTTCGGCCAAGCGCTCGTCGGCGGTGCGCGACTATTTGGTCGGGGCGGGCATTGTTCCAACGCGGGTCTACACTCAGGCGAAGGGTGAGGATCCGCAAATCACGCGGACTGCCGACCAGGTGCGGCTCCGCACGAACCGCGCGGTTGTCGTAGTGGTGCAGGAATAGCGCTCATCGAGATGTGGCGGCAGGGCAGAGGCTTCATTTGCGTCTGGTAAATCAGTGCCTCTCCCCACCGCCCATCGGAAGTCGTATTCGAGCCTCAATATCGGAGTTTCAGACATGAAGTTCCGGGCGTTGGCACTGACCGGCGCTGACGGTCGCGACATGCCACGCCTCGACCGACGAGGACTTATCGGTCTGGCAGTCTCTGGGTTGTCACTGGCAAGCGGCTGTTCCACGCTCGAGCGAGGCGCTCCGATGCCGCCCGCCGTAGCCGATCAGGTCACCGTCCTCGGCATTCAGAACGGACGTTTCTGGCCCGACACACAAGGAGAGGCGCTCCTTCGCGAAGGGGTTCAGGCTTTAGAGCGGGAACGTGCGGCAGCTCGCATCACCGGCAGTTCGAGCGGAGGTTCGACGGTCAACCTTTCTCCTGCAAATTTTCTGGCGGTCTCCGGCGGAGGTGACGACGGCGCATTCGGTGCCGGCCTGATTTGCGGCTGGTCAGATAGCGGCAAGATGCCGACTTCCAAACTGGTGACCGGCGTCAGCACCGGTTCAATGATCGCGCCTTTCGCCTTCCTCGGGGGGGCCTATATCGGTCGCCTCCGTACGCTGTATACGACGATCAAGCCGGAGGATATTTCGGAAGACGCAGGTCTGTTTGGAGCGCTCTTCGGCGAAGCGCTCGCGGATACAGAACCACTCGCTCGACTGATCTCGCGCTATGTCGACCAGCAAATGCTCGCCGATATCGCGCGCGAATACGCGAGGGGCCGGTTGTTGCTGATCGGAACGACGAGTCTCGACGAACAGCGCCCGGTCATCTGGAACTTGGGTGCAATCGCGGGCTCGGGCCACCCGGGAGCGCTCGAACTCACCCGCAAGGTGCTACTCGCGTCCGCTGCAATACCTGGCGCCTTCCCGCCGGTCATGATCGAGGTCGATGCCGCCGGCCGGCGCTACCAGGAAATGAACGTCGATGGCGGCGCCGTGGTGCAGACATTCCTTTATCCGCCCGACACAGGGCTACGCGTTGATTTGCGGTCCGCGGAGCACGCCCGCCAGCGGCACGCCTATATTGTGCGCAACGGCCGGCTCGATCCCGATTGGGCGAAGGTCGACCGCCGCTTTCTGAAGATCGTCGGCCGCGCTATTTCGACGATGATCCATTACAGCGGCTACAACGACATCATCCGCATCTATGCGACGACCAAGCGCGACGGCGTCGATTACAACCTCGCCTATATCGAACCCGATTTCCCGGACATGAAGCACGAAGAATTTGATCCGGCGTATCTCCGCGCCTTGTTCGACTATGGCTATGCGAAAGGACGGCAGGGATCTGCCTGGCATAAGGCTCCGCCTCTCTTGGAAACGACGCCTGTATAGGGTGTGCGCAATATCCGCGGCAGTCGCATCCAATGGCGCTCCAGTTGGGCCAAGGTCGAAGTTATCGATTGATGGCGCCACGCCGGCATCCGGCAGGGCCGCCTTGGCGAAGAAGGAAACCGCGATGCGCGTTTCGATCACAGCTGCCGTCCTGATCTGCGGGTTCACCGCTTCTGCTTTGGCGCAGCAGCCCGCACCTACGATCGTGCCCGTCGGGACGGTCGCCGCCGAGCGAAAGCCCATCACGAAGACAGTTGACTTCGTCGGGCGGATCCAGGCGATCGACCGCGTCGAGGTTCACGCGCGGGTTACCGGATATCTCGAAAATGTACTGTTCAAGGAGGGCGAGATTGTCAAGGAAGGGCAGCCCCTCTATCGACTCGAAAAGGATTTGTTTCAGGCCGCTGTCGACCAGGCGCAAGGAGCCTTGGTAGCGGGCCAGGCAAAAAAGCTGCTGACGGCAATCCAGTATCAGCGAGCCGATCAGTTGATGAAGACGAGCGCCGGTACCGTTACGGCGCGCGATCAGGCATTGACGGCGGATCGTGCTGCTGACGCCCAGACGTTGATCGATAAAGCAAATCTGGACACCGCGACGGTAAACCTGGGTTACACCGAAATCGCCTCGCCGATTTCCGGAAAAATCGGTCGTACGACGATCACGAAGGGAAACGTCGTCAGCCCGCAGAGCGGCACGTTGACGACGATCGTCAGCCAAGACCCGATGTATGTCCTCTTTCCGGTGAGCCAACGCCAGCTCACGCGCGCGCGGGAGGCGGGTCATACGACCGAAATTGCCGGTATAAAAGCACGGTTGCGGTTTCCTGACGGGTCAACTTACGATCCGCTGGGGCAAATCGACTTTGTCGATGTGACTGTCGACCGCGCGACGGACACCGTACAGGTGCGCGCCGTCTTCCCAAACCCCTCAGGTGTTTTGATCGACGGCCAATTGGTGACGGTCAACCTCGAGACCGGTAAGCCCGAAGACCAGGTCGTGGTGCCCCAGGCCGCCCTGATTACGGATCAGCAGGGCGTCTACGTCTTCATCGTCGACTCTGGAAAGGTGGCGATCCGGCGCATCAAGACCGGCGGACCCAATGGTGAAGATATGATTGTGACGGACGGCTTATCCGGCGGCGAACAGATCATCGTCGAAGGACTGCAGACGATCCGGTCTGGTATGGAGGTGAAAGCCAACCCAGCGACGCCAGCCTTGACCCGGGGCTAGATCGATGTTCTCCGCCATTTTTGTAGACCGGCCACGGCTCGCAATCGTCATTGCCCTGATTACGACGATTGCCGGTTTCGTGTCGCTGTTCGTGATCCCGCTCGCGCAATACCCCGACATCGTCCCGCCGCAGGTCCAAGTTACCACGATGTATCCCGGCGCCAATTCTGGGGTCGTCGAGGCGACGGTCGCCCAGGCGATCGAGGCGCAAGTCGTCGGGGTCGACAAGATGATCTACATGAAGAGCGTCAGCGGCGACGATGGTAGTTACACCCTGATTTGCTCTTTTGAGCTCGGCACGGATCCCGATATCAACGCTGTCAACGTCAACAACCGCGTGCAAATCGCGTTGCCGAGCCTCCCTGATGAGGTGCAGCGGCAAGGCATAACGGTCAAGAAGAAGTCTTCCGCCTTGCTCGCGGTCGTCGCGGTCTATTCGCCAAAGCGTACGTATGACCCGCTGTTTCTTTCCAACTACGTGACGATCAACCTGCTCGACCAGGTGAAGAGCACGCCGGGCGTGGGTGATGCCGTTCTATGGGGAGCTCAAGATTATGCGATGCGCGCATGGGTCCGAACCGACAGTTTGACCGGGCTCGACCTGACGACCGGCGACATTATCAAGGCTATTCAGTCGCAGAACGTTCAGGCGGCTGTGGGCCGTATCGGTGCTCGACCGATTTCGAATGACCAGCAGCTCCAGCTGAACATTCAAACCAAGGGACGGCTCTCCTCGGTCGAAGAGTTCTCGAAAATCGTGATCCGCACCAATCCGGATGGCTCGGTACTTCGGCTCGGGGATGTGGCGCGACTTGAGCTCGGCGCCGCAAATCTCGACCGCGAAACGCGGTTCAACGGCGCGCCCGCCGCTGCCATCGCGATTTACCAGACCCCTGGCGCGAATGCGATCGCGACGCTGAAAGCCGTCGAGGGCCGACTCACCGAATTGCAGAAGCGCTTCCCGGATGATCTTGCCTGGCACGTGACCTACGATCCGACGGCCTTTGTCACGGACACGATCCATGAAGTCCAGAAGACCTTGATCGAGGCGTTCGTTCTGGTGGTGCTGGTCGTTTATCTGTTTCTCGGTAGCTTCCGGGCGACGTTGATACCGACCCTTGCCGTCCCGGTCAGCTTGATCGGCACCTTCATCGTGCTCAACGCGATCGGTTACTCCGCCAACACCGTGTCGCTGCTCGCGATCGTGCTCGCGATCGGCATTGTCGTCGATGATGCGATCGTCGTCGTCGAAAATGTCGAGCGGGTTATGGAGGAGCACCCGGAGCTGTCTCCGGGCGATGCGACAAAACGCGCGATGGCCGAGATCACGGCGCCAATTATCGCGATCACCCTTGTCCTTCTGTCGGTGTTTGTGCCGGTCGCGTTCATTCCGGGAATTTCTGGAGAGCTCTTCCGGCAATTCGCCGTCACTGTTGCCGTCTCGATGTTCCTCTCCGCGATCAACGCGTTGACCTTGTCACCGGCGCTCTGCGGAGTCCTTCTGCGGCCGCACCACGGGCCTCGTCGAGGGCCGATTGGAATGGTGATGCGCTCGATCGACCGCGTGCGGGACGCCTATGGAACGGCAGTTGCGCGCATTCTCCGGTTTTCGGTGATCGGCATCATCATGGTTGCCGTCGCCGGTTTCGGTACCGTCAGTCTGTTGAAGGTAACCCCGACCGGGTTCCTGCCGGAAGATGATCAGGGAGCGTTTTTTGTTGTGATCCAGCTGCCGGGCGGCGCTTCGGTCGGACGGACGGTGGAGGTCGTCGAGAAAACCGAGGAAATTCTGAAACACGAAGAGGCGGTGGCTGATTACACCTCGGTGGTGGGGCTGAACTTTATCGACAACTACTCGCAATCGAATTCCGCCTTCATCGTCGTGACCCTGAAGCCGTTTGAGGAACGCAAGGCCGCGGATGCAAGTGTGGGCGCAATTATCGCCCGGACCGGCGCAAAGTTCCGGCAACTCGGCGGCGGTCTGGTGCTGCCGCTCGCGCCGCCACCCATTATCGGTCTCGGCACGGGTGGCGGCTTTACCTATGTGTTGGAGGATCTGCGCGGCGGCGATCCAAAGGCACTCGCGCAGGTGGTTCGCGGAATGACAGTGGCGGCCAACCAGGATTCGCAGCTGTCCCGCATTTTCAGCACCTACTCGGCGACAAACCCATCGATCTACCTCGACATCGACCGCGACAAGGCGCAGATCCTCGGGGTTCCCCTCAGCAGCGTTTTCCAGGCGTTGCAGGCCTCGCTCGGCGGGTACTTCGTCAACAATGTGAACCTGTTCGGGCGGACTTGGCAGGTCCAGGTCCAGGCGGAGGCGCAGGACCGCGCCGGCATCGATGACCTCTATCGCATCAATGTGCGCAGCGATGAGGGCAAGATGATCCCGCTGCGCAGCATCGTCGAGCCGCGTGTCGTCGTCGGCTCGCCCGCGCAGATCCGCTATAACAACCTCAAAGCGGTCACCATTCAGGGCGGTCCGGCGCCGGGCGTCTCTACGGGTCAGGCGCTCAAAGCGATGGAAGAGGTTGCCGCCCGTACGCTGCCGCAAGGCTATGCCGGCGAATGGACCGACACCGCCTTCCAAGAGAAGCGAGCGGAGGGCAAAACCGCGCTGATCCTCGGCTTTGCGATCCTGTTCGCCTATCTGTTCCTGGTGGCGCTTTACGAAAGCTGGACCATACCGGTACCGGTCCTTCTATCGGTGATGATCGGGATCCTGGGCTCTGTAGGAGCGATGGTCTTTGGTGGCCTGACGCTCGATCTCTACGCGCAGATTGGCATGGTCGTGCTGATCGGCCTCGCGGCAAAAAACGGCATCTTGATTGTCGAGTTCGCCAAGGCAAAGCGGGAACAGGGCACACCGTTGCGGCAGGCGGCGATAGATGGGGCGCGTGATCGCTTCCGCCCGGTCATGATGACGTCGTTTGCGTTCATCCTCGGCCTATACCCGCTCGTCGTCGCGACGGGCGCGGCGCAATTGGCGCGGCGCGACGTCGGCAGCCCCGTCTTTGGCGGGATGATCCTTGCGTCCTTCGTCGGCATCTTTGCGATCCCGCCGCTCTATGTCTCGTTCCAGGCCATCCGCGAGCGGTTGCGTCCGGGGGCCCGCCCGCGGGAGCAGCACACCGACGCTGGCCTCGCCGAAAAGGCGCAGCACGCCGCGGAATGACCGCCACCCAGCCGCGGCCAACGACCGGCATGCTTACGAGTTAGCCGCAGGTTCCGGTCACGCGGCCGGATTGATTTGGGTCAATGCTCGCGGACGGCCTCTCTTCGATCTTCTGCCCCAAGCAATCATCAGCAAAGCGTCGCAGGAGTACGCGGGGCGCCATGGACTTTTTGCAAGCATTCCCCGTGGCCATCATTGATGAAGACTATGACGGAAAGCGCGCCGCCGGGCGCGGCATGCGTCAACTGGCCGCCGCTATCGAGCAGGAGGGATTCCGTGTCGTCGCGGATCTCAGCTACGACGATGCGAGGCGCCTCGTCAATGTCGCCAATAACGAATCCTGCTGGCTCGTGTCCGTAGACGGCATCGAAGCCGAGCAAACGCGCTGGCAAATACTGGAACAGGTCCTGTTGGCGAAGCGGCGGCGCAACGACCGTTTGCCGATTTTTCTGTTCGGCGACGAGGTCACGGCGGAGATGGTGCCCTCGAGCGTCCTCAAGCACGCGAACGCCTTTATGCGATTGTTCGAGGATTCCTTCGAGTTCATGGCGCGCGCCATCGCCCGGTCGGCGCACCTCTATCTCGACGGGTTGCCGCCGCCGATGTTCAAGGCGCTGATGGATTATACGCTGCATGCCAGCTACTCGTGGCACACGCCCGGCCATGGCGGCGGCGTCGCGTTTCGCAAGAGCCCGGTGGGCCAGCTCTTCTACCAGTTCTTCGGCGAGAACACGCTGCGCTCCGACATCTCCGTGTCGGTTGGCGAGATCGGTTCGCTGCTCGATCACACCGGCCCGATCGCGGCAGGTGAGCGAAATGCGGCGCGCATCTTCGGCGCCGACGAAACCTTATTCGTCGTCGGCGGCACCTCCACAGCGAACAAGATCGTCTGGCATGGCACGGTGAGCCGCGGCGACATCGTCCTCTGCGACCGCAATTGCCACAAATCGATCTTGCATTCGTTGATCATGACCGGCGCGACGCCGATCTACCTGACGCCCTCGCGCAACGGCCTCGGCATCATCGGTCCGATCTCGCGCGATCAATTCACCCCGGATGCGATCCGAGCAAAGATCGCCGCAAACCCTGCCGCGGCACAGACGAGTGGCAAGGTCCGTCTGATGGTGATGACCAATTCCACCTATGACGGGCTTTGCTACAACGTGGATGCGATCAAGCAGAGCCTCGGCGATACCATTGAGGTGCTCCACTTCGACGAAGCTTGGTACGCCTACGCAAATTTCCACGAATTCTACGATGGCTATCACGCGATCTCGTCGACGCAGCCGGCGCGCTCGCCACACGCAATCACCTTTGCGACGCAATCCACTCACAAGCTGCTGGCGGCGTTCTCGCAAGCGTCGATGATTCATATCCAGCACGGCGAGACGGTACGTGTGGACATGGCGCGCTTCAACGACGCGTTCATGATGCACACCTCGACCTCGCCGCAATATGGGATCATCGCGTCCTGCGATGTTGCCGCCGCCATGATGGAGCAGCCGGGCGGCAGAGCCCTCGTCCAGGAGATGATCGAGGAAGCCCTTGGCTTTCGACGAGCCATGACCGCCGTCAGGCAGCAGGTGAACGACTCCTGGTGGTTTGACGTGTGGCAGCCGGACGATATCGGAGAGCATCCGGTCGATGCGACATCGAGCTGGGTGCTCAAGCCGGGCGCCGGCTGGCACGGCTTCGAAGGGCTTGCCGAGAACCACGTTCTGGTCGACCCCATCAAGGTCACGATCCTGACGCCGGGCCTATCGGCGGGCGGCGATATGCACGACCAGGGTATTCCGGCCGCGGTGGTGACCAAGTTCCTGTCGTCGCGCCGCATCGAAATCGAGAAGACCGGCCTCTACTCCTTCCTCGTGCTGTTCTCGATGGGCATCACCAGGGGCAAATGGAGCACGCTCGTCACCGAGCTCCTCAATTTCAAGGACCTGTACGACAGCGACGCGCCGCTTTTCCGCGTCTTGCCGGCCTTGGTCGAGGCGCATCCCGAAGCCTATGCCTCGATTGGGCTGCGGGAGCTGTGCGATCGCATGCACCACGTTTACCGCGACGACAATGTGCCGAAGGCACAGCGCGACATGTACACGACGCTGCCTGAGATGGCGATGCGCCCGGCCGATGCCTATGAATGCCTGGTGCGGGGTGATGTCGAGAGCGTCGATATCGACGAGCTGGGGGGCCGAACACTCGCCGTGATGCTGGTCCCCTATCCGCCAGGCATCCCGCTCATCATGCCGGGCGAGCGCATCACCGCGGCCACCCAATCGATCCAGGACTACCTTTTGTACGCGCGTGAGTTTGACCGGCGGTTTCCCGGCTTCGAGACCGATATCCATGGATTACGGTTCGAGCCAATCACCACCGGAAGACGCTATCTCGT
>Ga0209059_1000153_pt1 | contig 29291 bp, 34 predicted proteins | sample GraSoiAngelo_151_FD_186165 | JGI IMG/M metagenome (GOLD analysis project Ga0209059, IMG submission 186165) | Grasslands soil microbial communities from the Angelo Coastal Reserve, California, USA - 14_1009_12_20cm (SPAdes) (version 2) | ecosystem: Environmental > Terrestrial > Soil > Grasslands ...
ACCCCCCGAAGCGTGAGCGCTTTCGATCGCTCGAAGGCCTCACCCTCGTCTCGCGAGTGCGTGTAGAAGACGTAGCCGCCTTTGGTGAGCGGGTTGAGCACCGCCCAGCACTCCGAAAGGTCGTACGGGCCTGCAAGCGCGACGATCGCCCGGAGGCGTTTCTCCTTCGCCGCGGCGCGGGGGCCGTAGATCCCGCCCATGCTGATGCCCATCAGCCCGACCCGCCCAGGGTCGAGACCGCGCTCGTTGGCCGATAGGTGATCGAGGAGTGGACCGACGACGCTCGACCAGTCGGCGCGGATCGGAAAGCGGGGCGCATTCTCGCCCTGACCCGGACCGTCGATGGTGAGCGTAGCGAGCCCGCGGCGGAGGAAATCGTTCTCCATCGCGTAGAGCTCTTCCTTCACCGAGTCGAGGCCGGGAACGAGGATGACCACCGGAGGACGTGATGCTCCGCGAGGCGCGCGCAGTATTCCCGGGATGATCGCGCCCTCGAAGGGGGCCTCGATCCGCCGGCCGGGAGGGTCGAGCCGCGGCAGCGCCTTCGCGTACGTCGCCACCGTTCGCTCGCGCAGGTCGTCGTGCAGCGCGCGGTCCTCGAACCACAGGAACTTGCCGAGGTGGTAGCACCACGCGGCTCTCTGATAGGCATCTGCCGCGGTCACCAGATGGCCCGACCGCTCGGCCTCATCCGCGATCGCGCGATGCTCGTCGCCGACGCGCATCCAGTTGGGTGCCCAATCACGCCACTCCACTGTTTCGCTGAGGACCCGATCAAAATCGTTCGCGTCGATCCCGTTGGCCACGAACCGCGGCTTCCAGTGGCCGGCCGCGAGCTGAACGCGGTTTGCGGTCTCGGTCGTCACAGGTCGCCGCGCTCGAGCCGATCCGCGAGGGCCGACAGGTAGCGCGCTGCGGTCGCGCCATCGGCGACACGATGGTCTACCGAGAGTGTCAACGTCGCGATCGGCCGTACCGCTGGCGCGCCGTCCCTCGCGACGACGCGGTCCGCAACGCGGCCGACCGCAAGGATCGCGGCCTCGGGGGGATTCACGATCGCGGTGAACCGATCGATGCCTATGGTCCCGAGGTTCGAGACGGTAAGGACGGATCCCGTCAGCTCGTGCTCGGCAAGCTTGCCCGCGCGGGCGTGCCCCTCGAGGCGCTCGCGCTCCGCGGCGAGATCCTCGAGGCTCTTCCGGTCGGCGTCGCGAACGACCGCCACGAGCAGTCCGTCCTCGAGCGCGATCGCGAGCCCGATGTTCGCCGCATCGCTCGTCACGAGCTCCCCACCCTCGAGGCGCGCACGAAGGCGCGGGTGCTCGCGGAGCGTCTTCGCCGCCGCCGCGACGATGGCGTCGGTGTACGACGCGCCGGCTGCCTTGCGCTTCTCGTTGGCCACGGTCATGTCGACGTCGCGCGAGATGGAGAACTGCGGCTGCTCGCGCACGCTCTTGGTCATGCGCTCCCCGATGGCGCGCCGCATCCGCGAGAGGGGCTCCCTCTTTTCTCCGGAAGAAGTCGCGGCCGAGGACGACTTTGAGGTGGCCGCAGCATCGACATCTTCGAGAGTCACCCGACCGCCGGGACCGCTCCCCGCGATCTTCCCTATATCGACGCGCAACTCTTGAGCTCGTTTGCGGGCTGCAGGAGACGATCTGACCCGGTCGCCATCCGATGAGGTTGGAGGGGGCTGGACTTCCGAGGGCCCCCGCCCGGCGGTGGGGCCCGGCCCCATGGGGGGCTGGGCTCCGCCGGGTAGAGAGGGTTTCGGAAGTCCAGCCCCGAACGACGCGTCAGCCGGAACGACCTCATCTGCGGTGTCCGTGATGAGCGCGATGACGGTTGCGACAGGAGCTGTGGCGTCGGCGGGATAGAGGATGCGGCGGAGGGTCCCGGCGATCGGGGACTCGACCTCCATGGTGGCTTTATCGGTCTCGACCTCGAAGAGGAGGTCGCCCGCCGCGACGGCGTCTCCGACGCGCTTGTGCCAGGCGACGATACGGCCCTCGTCCATCGTGAGCCCGAGCTTGGGCAGGATGACACGCGTCACGCTCAGGCGACCAGCTCCTTCGCGGCGCGGATGATGTCCTCGACCTGCGGCACGACGCTCAATTCCAGATGCTGCGCGTACGGAATCGGAGTCTCGAGTCCCGCAAGGCGTTTCGGCGGTGCATCGAGGTCGTCGAACGCTTCCTCGGCGACGATGGCCGCGATCTCGGCGCCGTAGCCGCCGCGCTTGATCGCCTCATGCACGACGAGAAGCCGGTGCGTCTTGCGCACCGAGCCGAGGATCGTCTCGCGATCGAGCGGCACCAAAGTGCGCACGTCGACGACCTCGGCAGAAACGCCGCCATCGGCGAGCTTCGCGGCCGCCTCGAGCGAGAACAGCAGCTCACGTGACCAGGTGACGATGGTGAGATCGGTGCCCGCACGCTTGACGTCGGCGGTCCCGAGCGGCACGACGTGCTCCCCTTCGGGCACCTGACCCTTCGTCCGGTAGAGGAGCTTGTGCTCGAGGAAGATCACCGGGTTCTCGTCACGGATCGCGGCGGTGAGCAGCCCCTTGGCGTCGGCCGGAGTCGACGGCATCACGAGCTTGAGCCCGGCGACGTGTGCGAACCACGCCTCGAGCGACTTCGAGTGCTGCGCCGCGTTGCCTCGCCCGGAGCCGCCCTGGGTTCGGAGCACCATCGGCACACGGGCCTGGCCGCCGAACATGAAGCGGTTCTGCGCGGCCTGATTCACGATCTGGTCCATCGCCAGTCCGGCAAAGTCGACGTACATGAGCTCGACGACGGGACGAAGCCCGGTCAAGGCCGCGCCGACCGCGGCGCCAACGATCCCGATCTCGCTGATCGGCGTCTGCCGAATTCGGGTCGGTCCGAATGTATCGAGAAGACCGGCAGTGACCTGGAACGCGCCGCCGTGCTCGGCGATGTCCTCGCCGATCACGATGACCCGCGCATCCCGCTGCATCTCGAGACGGAGGGCGTCGCCGAGCGCCTCGTTGTAGAACATCTCGCGCGTAGTCGAACCTGCTTTGGAGTTGGGGACCGCGACCTCTGTCCTCATGCCGGCAAACCCGCATGCTTCTCCGCGTAACGGAGCATGTTCCGGAAGTTGCTCTTCGCGGCGCGTGGTGCCGTGACCGGCTCAAGGAACGCCAACACCAGCCGCATGAGAGGCGTCCCCGTCCCTGGGGTTTTCACGAATGTCACGGTGTAGTGCACCAGACTCCCAGTGCCCTCGGGTTCGATCCGGTATTCCTCAATCGCCACAGCCTCCGGATAGGCGCGTTCGAAGCGCGTCTCGGTCCGAACCTCATAAAGGCGCGGACGGTCGGCGGCCGTGACCACCGCCAAGACCACGTATCCGATGCCTCGGGCGGTGCCACGACCGGTGTAGCGCGCGCCCTGCAGCGCCGGGCCTGGGGCCGCCGCGAGCGGCTCCTGCACGATGTATGGCGGGCAGTGATCCCATTTCTGGCGCTCCGTCGGGTCCACGAGGAGATCGAACAGGCGCTCTGGGGTCAGCCCGCATGCAGCCGTGTCCTCCACCGTCCGCCCACGCTGATCACTCGCTTGCATACACGTCCTCGGGGAGCTTGATCGGAGACGCGGGCGGGCCCTGGTCGGCCCATGCGACGGATCGATCGATTTCCGCGGCGATCTCGCGGTCGATCGCGTCGAGCTCTTGCGGAGTGGCGAGCTTGTCCGCGCCGATCCACGTGCGCGCGTCAGCGATCGGATCGAACTGCTTGCGCCAGCCCTCGATCTCGTCTTTCGTCTGGTACTTCCGTGGGTCGCCGTAGTAGTGGCCCTCGTGGCGGTACGAATCGGCGACGATGAATGTCGGGCCTTTGCCGGCACGCGCGCGCGCGACCGCTTCGCCTGCGGCCGCGTAGACCGCCCGCACGTCGCGCCCGTCCACGTGCATCCCGGGCATCCCGTAACCCTCGGCGCGCTTCGCGATGTCCTCGACCGCAAACGCGCGCTTCACCGGCAGGCTCTCGGCGTACTGGTTGTTTTCGCAGACGTAGATCGCCGGCAGCTTCCAGATCGCGGCGAGGTTCAACGATTCGTGGAACGTGCCCTGGTTGACAGCGCCGTCGCCGAAGAACGAGACCGCGACCTGGTCGGTCCCGAGCTGCTTCGCGGTGAGCGCGGCACCGGTGGCGATGGGGATCCCGCCGCCGACGATCCCATTCGCGCCGAGGTTGCCCTTCGACGTGTCCGCGATATGCATCGAGCCGCCCCGGCCGCGGCAGTACCCCGTTTCCCGGCCGAGAAGCTCGGCGAACATCTTGCCGAGGTCCGCGCCCTTCGCGATGCAGTGTCCGTGACCACGGTGCGTGGAGGTGATCCAGTCGTCGTCGTGAAGGTGGGCGCACACGCCGGCGGCGATCGCCTCCTCTCCGGCGTAGCTGTGGATCGTCCCCCAGATCTTGTTCTCGCCGAAGAGCTGTGTCGCGCGCTCCTCGAACGCGCGGATCATCCGCATCACGCGATAGAGGTCCATGGCCGTTGTCTTGTCCATCAGTTGCCCTCCGCCGGATGGAGCATCACGCGGATCGCGCCCCCCCGCCGCTCGGTGAAGGTCTGCCACGCCTCGGCGAACGAGCGAAGCGGGAAGTGATGCGTGACCAAACTGGTGACATCGACCTTCGCGTCGGCGAGCAGCGCTAGCGCCCGGCCGGACACCCCTTTTGGATTTGCGAGCGAGCCGAGGATGTCGAGGTTGCCGAGCACGATGGTCGAAAGATCGACGCCCGAGAGCTCGACGCCGGTTCCGGTCGGCCCACCGAGGACGACGCGGCCGCCGCGGCGCGCGAGACCGATCGCGGCGCGCACGGCCTCGGCCGTACCCGCGAACTCAACGACGAGATCGGCCGTGCCCCGCAGTCGCGTCACATCCGCTGAATCGATGACCTCATCCGCCAGGTCACGGACGCGCGCGAGCCGGGCGCCGCGACCGACGAGCGTTACCCGACCGGCACCGAGCGCGCGCGCCAGCTCTGCAACGCACAGTCCGATCGCGCCCGGGCCGATGACAACCACGTGCTCGCCGCCTGCCATCCGGCCTCGTTCCAGCGCCCAGAGCGCGACGCCGAGGTTGTCAGTCCACGCCCCCTGCTCGAAGGTCACGTGCTCCGGAAGCGCGTGTAGTGCGGCGATCGGCACGGCCGCGTACTCGGCCAGGCCGCCGCCGATCGTGAAACCGACGTGGGCATGGCCCGTTTCACGCTTGCCGTAGTTCTGGCAGAGCGTGTACATGCCCTCGCGGCAGCGATCGCACGTACCGCAGCCCACATGCACCTCGATGCCGACGCGCGCGCCGACGGCGAATCGCTCGTCGCTCGACATCGCGACCTCGCCGCTGAACTCGTGACCGGGCACGTGTGGGAACTTGATCGCCGGGAACCTGCCCGCGAGTATTTTCGCGTCGGACGCACAGACCATCGACGCCCGGACACGCACCAGGACTTCGCGCGGTCCGGGACGGGGCGTCGGTACGTCGCGCAGCGTGAAGTGATCCTGCGCGGTGAAGACCACAGCAAGCATCGTCGCGGGGATATCGGCGGAGCCGATGGATTCGCGGACGGCGCTCTTCATGTTCGTGGCCGGCCTGGATAGCGGTCGATCGAGACGAGCTGGTCCAGGGGCAGGCGGTCGACCGTCGGCGTCTCGGCGGCGTAGCCGAACGTGAACGTCCCAAGGAACGTCCAGGACAGCGGCACGTTGAGGATCTTCTTCGCTTTCTCGGTGATCCAGTGCTGCACGAAGACACCACCGTAGCCGAGCGAATGTGCCCGCAGCCACATCGCGTAGATCGACATCGCCGCGGCCCACTCGAAGCCGTTGTCGGCGTGCACATTCGTCAGGCTCTTCGCGGGGTCCGCGAGGACGGCGATGACCTCCGGTGTCACAAGATCGTTCACACGGCCACTCGAGCCGTCGGGCCGGAAGATCGGGTCCCAGTACGCCGAGAGGTCCTTGGACTCTTTCGCGAGGTCCTGCAGCTCGCGCTTTACCGACGAGCTCTTCACCCAGATGAAGCGGGCCGGTTGACGATTCGCGGGCGACGGTGCCCATCGCGCCGCCTCGAGGATCTCGTCGACGTCGGCGTCCGGGACCATGCCCGGTTTGAATGCGCGCACCGCGCGACGCGTGCGCATGAGCGCCCCGATGGAGCCGCGGACATCCACGCTCATCTCAAGGCTCCACGATCACTTTCAGCGCACCGTCGATGCGTTCGTTGAACGTCCGCAGCGCTTCGGCGAACTGGGAGAGCTTGAAGTGGTGCGTGATGAGCTTCGCCGCGGGGATGCGACCGTCGGCGATCAGCGGGATCACCTCTTCCATCGTGTTCCGATTCGCTCGGACCCCGTAGAGATCGATCTCCTCGAGGACGACCTTCTGAAAGTCGACCGACGACGGCTCCTTGGGGATACCCGTGAACGCGACCCGTCCACCCTTACGGACCATGCCGATCGACTGCCGGACCGAGTCCTTGGTGCCGGCGGAGTCGACGGCGACGTCGGCCCCGAGGCCGGCAGTCAGGTCCCGGACCCGGGCCACCGGATCGCCGTCGTGGTAATCGACGGTATCGAACCCGAGCTCCTTCGCGCGCTCGAGCCGCTTGCCGCCGCCCACGACGATGCAGCGAGCGGCGCCGAGCGCGCGGGCGCACATCGCGGTGAGGAGACCCATCCCGCCGGAGCCGACGGCAACGAAGACGTCGCCCGGATTGATGCCAGGCCTCTTCACCGAGTGCAGCGCGATCGACGCCGTGTCGCAAAGCGCGGCGACGTCCAGAGGCATCGAGTCCGGGATCCCAAAGACGCTCTTGATCGTGTGGACCACGTACGTCGCGTACGCACCCTGGGTGTAGTGGCCGTATTGACGATGGCCGAGATCCTCCCGACCGTAGTTGAGGCACAGGTTGTAGCGGCCGGTCCGGCACATCCGGCAGTAGCCGCAGCCCGAGTGGCTCGTCCCGGCGACGCGAGTTCCCGGGCTGAAGCCGTAGGCGGTCGCGACCTCGCCCGCCTCGACGATTTCGCCGGCCCACTCGTGACCGGGTATGAACGGGTAGGCGCGTGGCCAGCGGCCTTTGAAGGTTCCCTCGACGATCTCGGCGTCGGTCCCGCAGATCGCGATCGCGCGCACGCGCGCCAGCACCTCGTTCGATGCGGGGCGCGGGATCGGCACATCGTCGCGGACCTCGAACGCGTGCGGCCCCGTGAGCACGAGCGCCTGCATCGTCGCGGTCTTCGGAGAAGCGCTCGTCCGAACGGCCTTCATGGCTGGAATGCCACCACGCGGCAGATGCAACCCTCGCCGTTCTCCCAGCGCCAGGGGAACGCGCCGACCTCGATGCGCCGGCCGGCTACCTCGGCCATCTCGCCGCCGAGGTTCTCCAGCATCGGGATGTTCGCCTTGGCCATGTGGTAGTGCACGTGCTCGAAGTCTTTCATCGGAAGGGTCTCGTCGATGGGTTTTCCGGTCTGCGCCTCGTACTCCTTCACGAGATCCGGGCGGAAGTAGCGGACGCGCACGTAGAGCGAGTGGTCCATCGAAGCGAGGTCGCCACCGAACCAGCGGATCTTCTTATCTATGAGGTAATCGCACACCTCCGGCATCGGCCCGGGGTGGCGGTCGAAGTAGGTCACGTCGTCACGGGTGGGCTTCGTCCAGTTGTAGCGGTCCCACCCGGTGTACAGGATGACGACGTCCCCCTCGCGGATCTGCTCCCCCTTCGGAAGGCACGAAAGGACGTCCTTGAGCGAGTAGTAGGACCAGGGCTTGGTGATCGGACGAAGGTCGATCACCAAGCCGGTGCCGTAGAGATCACCGATTGGGATCTCACCAAGGTGCTTGCCCGTCGGCCAGTAATGGATGGGCGCATCGATGTGGGTGCCGGTGTGCATATTCGTGCGCACTAGCACCGTGCTCTTCCCGTCGCGATGGTGCGTCGTGATGTCCGTGACCTGGATCGCCTCGAACTGCGGCCAGGTCGGCATCCGATCGCCCCACGGCTGGGTCAGGTCGACAAGCCTCGTCATCTCCGTTCGCCGATCAGTACGGGAAGTCCTTCACGCGCCCGAGCTGGTCGACGACCTTCTTCACGATCGTGAGGTCGGTGACGTCCTCGAACTTCAGGTCCTTCGTGATCTTTCCGAACCCCTTCTCGCTCGCGATCGTCCCTTCGATGTTGGCTTTGAGCAGGCCCTCGTTCTGCGGCCAGGCCTTCGCCTTCACCAGCGTGTCGAAGGTATCGGCGACAACGTCGGCCGCTTCCTTCGTCTGGGTCACGCCCAGGTCGATGATCTTCTGCCGGTTCGCGGAGTCGTACATCGCGCGGTTCGCCCGCATGAGCGCGCGGATGATGCACTCGGGTGTGGCCGGATCGTCCTTCAGGACCTGCGTCGGGACGATGTACACGGAGTACTGGTAATCGGTCAGGACCTCCCACATGTTCGCGAGGACCGTGATCGTCGGTGTCTGCTTCTGCACCGTCTTGATCTGATCGATGTGGAGGACCGCCGTATCGGTCGTCCCGGTCGCGAGGGCCTGGACGCGCCCGGCGGTCGTCGTGGTAACGAAGGTGACGTCCTTGGCCGGGTCGAGCCCGGCTTTCTTCAGCACGATCCGCGTCATGACGTCAGCGAACCCGCCCGGCTCCTGGACGCCCATCTTCTTGCCCTTGAGGTCGGCCATGGACTTGATGCCAGGCCCGACTGCGAACGAGACGTCGACCAGAGGTGCGTAGGTGTAAATGATCTTCACGTCCGCGCCGTTGGCGATGGCGTCCACCACCGGCTCGGTCGAGGTGCCCGCAAGGTCGATCGCGCCGGATGCGGAGGCGCGGAGCGATCCAACGCCGCCGTCAAACCGCACGAGCTCGACCGTCAGGTTCTCGTCCTTGAAGTAACCGAACGCGTCCGCAACGTACGGCGTGAGATGGACGACGTTCGGGGGCGTGACCGGCACCGCGATGGTGATCTTCTTCGCCGCGCAGGTCGCCTTCGGCGCCGCCGATGCCGCAGCGGTGCTGGGCGTCGCGGCACCGCCGCCCCCACCGCCACACGAGGCCACCAGGACCGCGAGACCGAGACCGATCGACCCAACAGCACGCGCATGCATCTTCGAACTCCCTCTCATTGCTCTCTCTTTAGCCACGGCGCGATACGACCCTCGAGCCATTGCACGAAACCCATCATCAGGATGCCCATCGTCGCGACGACGATGACCGGGACGAACATGCGGTCGATACGGAAAACGTTCTCGTACGAGATGATCAGATAGCCGAGACCGACGAGGCCGATGAAGAATTCCGCGACGATCATGCCGATGAGGCCGCGGCCGATCGCCAAACGGACTCCCGCCAGGACATAAGGCATGGCCGACGGCAGGATCACGTCGGTCCACAGACGCCGCTCGCTGGTGTTGAAGGAACGGGCCACCTCCAGCAGCTGGCGGTCGACGTTCCGGACACCCTGCTGCGTATTGATGAGGATCGGGAAGACCGCGAAGAGCGCGACGGTCGCGATGCGGGGCGCGTCGCCGACCGACCTGAACGCCACCGCTATGAGTGGCACGAGCGCGACCGAGGGTACCGAGTACAAGGCCGACACGAGCGGATCGATCGCGTTGTAGACAAAGCGCCAGCGCCCCGAGGCGACGCCAAGCACCAGCCCGACCGCCAGCGCGACGGCGAGGCCGCCGAAGAGCTCGCGGAAGCTTTGCCCCATCGCGTCCTGGAGCTCACCGTTCGCGATGAGCTCGAAGAACGCTCGAAAGATATCGGACGGCGGACGGAGGATGAGCTTGTTGAGGGTCGGGCCGAAGAGCTCCCACACGCCCAGGACCACCGCGATCGCACCAAGACGCACCACCCAATCGCCGGGCCGCAGCCGGCGCCAACGGCTCGTCCGCACGCCGACAGCGCGCGACTCGTCGACCTCGACGCCTACCCGATGGAACGTCACGCCGCACGCTCCCGCAGGAGACGCCAGCAATGGTCGCGAAGCGGGATGAAGCGCGGGTGCGCGATGACGCTCTCCACGGTGCGTGGCCGCGGGATGTCGACCTGGAAGAGCTCGCGCACGCGCGCGGGCCGTGCCGACAGCACGAGGATCCGGTCCCCCATGGCGATCGCCTCCTCGATCGAGTGCGTGATGAAGACCATCGTCCGGGGCGCAAGCTGGTAGATGCGCAGCAGCTCGTCCTGCAGGATCTCGCGTGTCAGCGCGTCGAGCGACCCGAAGGGCTCGTCCATGAGCAGGATGTCCGGCTCGACCGCGAGGGCGCGCGCGAGGCCGGCGCGCTGCTGCATCCCGCCCGACAGCTGATTCGGGTACGAGCTCTCGAAGCCACGCAGGCCGACCATCTCGATGTAGTGCGCGACGCGCTCCTGGACCGTGGCCTTCGGCAAGCCGGCAAGCTCGAGCCCGTACGCGACGTTCTCCCGGACTCGTTTCCAAGGCATGAGCCCGAAATGCTGAAAGACCATCGCCACCTTGCGGCTAGGTGCGCGCACCTCGGTCCCATCGATGACGATCCGGCCATCGTCGATCGTGGCAAGCCCGTGCATGCAACGAAGAAGCGTGGTCTTGCCGCAGCCCGAGGGGCCCACGATGCAGAGGGTCTCGCCATCACGCACCGCCAGATCGAGAGCTTCGAACACGGTGACCGCGCCCGAGGCGAAGCGTTTCGTCACGTGCTCGACCGAGATCCGGATCGGCGTGGCCATCAGGCGACCCTCCGATCGGCACTTCGCGGTGCGGCGGTCGAACCCCTGACGATGAGCTCCGTATCGAGGAGCACGTGGCGGTCGACTACGGGCTCGCGTTCGAGCAAGCCGATCAGCATCCGCGCCGCGATCGCGCCCATCTCGCGCTGCGGCACGCGCGCCGTCGTGAGAGGAGGGTCGAGGAGGTTGACCATTGGAATGTCGTTGATGCCCACGAGCGAGAGATCCGCGGGCACGCGGACGCCGATTTCGCGCGCGGCGCGCAGGGCACCGAGCGCCAAAAGATCGTTGGCAGCGAAGATCGCGGTCGGGGCCGCCTCCAGCAGGCGCTTCGCCGCGGCGCAACCCGCATCCTCGGAGTAGGCCTCGGCCTCCGCCATCAAGGTCGCGTCGACCGAAAGGCCATGCGCCCGCAGTGCGTCGCGGTATCCCGCGGCGCGTTCCGCGCCGGTTGTCGTGCTGAGCGGACCGGCAATGTGCGCGATCCGGGTATGACCGAGGCCGACGAGGTGGGCAACGATCTCGAAGGCGGCCCGCGAGTTGTTGACCTCCACCGCGGGGTCTGCCGCGACGCGCGAGCCGCGATTCACGAGCACGAAGGGAAATCTCTCGCGGCGCACGGACGCGAGCGTCGCGTCCGCCATCCGGCTCGTCGCGATGAGGAGACCGTCCGCTTGCCGCTCGCGCAGGACGCGAAGCGATGCCTTCTCCCGCTCGGCCTCGTCGTCGGTATTGCAGAGCACGAGCTCGTACCCGCGCTCGCGCGCCGCCTCCTCCGCGCCGCGGATGATCGGCGGAAAGAATGGGTTGGTGATGTCAGGGACGAGCATCCCGAGAGTGCGCGTCCGTCGCAGGCGCAGGCCGCGAGCGATCGCGGACGGCCTGTACTCGAGCCGCTCGACCGCGGCGAGCACCCGGCGGCGGGTCTCGGGGCTCAGGGGAAGGTCCGCGCGGTGGAGCGCCCGGGACACGGTCGATGGGTGAACTCCGGCGAGGCGAGCGACATCAGTGATCGTCCGGCGTGTCGTCTGGTCCCCCCACGGAAATCGTTTGCAGAGCCGTCGCCGAGGCTAGGACGCGGCGGTCGGCCCGTCAAACCGGCCACAATCGCGCGCGATGCCGACACCCGCTCAGCCCCGCCCGCTGGAGCAGAACGGCCTCGAGCTCGTCGGGCATTCCGACCTGGGTGGCCGCGGCGACGGGATGCAGGTCATGCGGAATGGCGACGTGCTCTACGTAGGTCACATGGGCGACTTCGGCGTCGGGACGAGCGTGGTCGACATCGCCGATCCCGCGCGGCCGAAGGTCCTGCGGCAGATCCCGGTGCCAAAGGGAACGCATTCGCACAAGGTGCAGCTCGCCGACGGGCTCCTGCTCGCCAACCACGAGCAGTACCCGTATCGCGTTGGAGTCCCCGAGAGCACGGGTCTGCTGGTGTACGACGTCGCGAAGCCGGCCGACCCTAAGCAGATCGGTTTCTTGCCCATCGACGGTCTGGGTGTGCACCGGATGTGGTTCGCCGGGGGCAGATTCGCGTACGCCTCGGCGCGGGAGAAGGGTTACCGGAACCGGATCCTGATCGTCGTCGACCTGGAGGATCCGACGAATCCGCGGCTTGCCTCGCGCTGGTGGTGGCCCGGACAACGCGAGGCTGACGCCGAGCCCGTGGCGGACAACGGCGATATCGGCGCGCATCACGTCATCGTGAAGGGCGACCGCGCGTATGGCGGCTACTTCGACGCGGGCGCAGTGGTCTATTCGGTGGGAGGCGACGGCGCGCTCGATCTCATCAGCTCGCTCTCGTGGGCCGAGCGATCGGGAGGTCACCCCCACACGCACACAGCGTTACCGCTTGGAGACAGAAAGCTCCTCGTCGTCACCGACGAGGCGATCGAGCCCGACTGCAAAGGCGCGCGCAAGGACATCCACCTTGTGGATATCTCGGACGAGACGCAGCCAAAAGAGATCTCGCGCTTCCCGGTCCCGGTCGGCGACTACTGCTCTCACGGGTTGCGCTTCGGGCCGCACAACCTCCACGAGAACCGGCCCGGGACGTTCTCGAGCGACCGCATCGTCTTCGCGACGTACTTCAACGCCGGGCTCCGCGTGTACGACACCGGCGACCCGCTTCATCCGAAGGAGATCGCCTCCTACGTCCCCGAGGCGCCCGCCCGCCAGCAGGCGATCCAGCTGAATGACGTCCTTGTCGGCGCGGATGGACTCATTTTCGTGACCGACCGCGTGCGCGGAGGCCTGTACATCCTGCGCCGGGTCTGACGCACAATCTCCGGATGGCGCGGATCAGCTACGTCGACGTCGACAAGCTGGACGACGCTGAGCTCCGCGGTTACATGGAGCATGCGCGGCGGTTCGGAACGCCCAGACCCGAGACGCAGGCCATCCGGTCGCACGTCCCGGCCGTGGCGCGGGCCTTCTCGCGCGCGTGGGACCGGATCTTCCGGAACGGCGTCCTCGAGCATTCGCTCAAAGAGCTCTGCCGCGTGTACGTATCGCGGACCATCGAGTGCAACTACTGAGGGTCACAACGGTCTCTCCGGGGCGGAGAGCAAGGGCTCACCGAGGCCGATTACGAGGACCTGCTGAACTTCGAGCGCTCTGGCCGTTTCACCGCGCGGCAAAAGGCGGCGCTCCTATATACGAGCATGCTGGTGTGGGATCCCGAGGGAGCCGGCGATCGGGTCTGGGCGATGCTCCGCGAGCATCTGGGCGACCCTGAGATCGTCGAGCTTGGATCGTTCATCGCGCTGACGTACGGCCAGCAGCGTGTGATCAAGACCTGGGGCGTCGGCCACGGCGAGCTGCCGGGCGATCCAGGGGCGGGCCTGGCGCCACCCGGATCGCAGCGCTAGTGCCGCGGCTCGGCTCGACGGCCGACGAGATCCGCGCGCTGGTGCCGGACGCGCTCGCGAGCTGGCGCTACATACGCGAGAACGTCCTCGATCGGGGCGTCGCCGACCAGCGCATCAAGGAGCTCTGCTACCGGTACCTCGCCAACGATCCCGAAGTGACAGACCCTGCACGCTTCGACGACCCCGAGCGTGCCGCGCTCGAGTGGGCCGACGCGATCGCGTACGACTCGGATCGCGCGGACGACGAGCTCTGGGCGCGGCTCCATCGCTGCTTCAGCGAGGAGGAGCTTGTTGATCTCGGATGCGCCATCGGCTTCGAGCTCGGCCAGCAGCACTGGCGGCGCTCCGTGGGCCTCTCGCCCCGCGGCTAGGGAACCTTGTCCGCGATGCGCTCATTCGCGCGGTGGTCCCACGGCACCGCGACGAGCGCGGGCTCGCCCAGGTCGAGGGCGCGACGCAAGGTGGGAAAGAGCTCCCGTATGGTCGGCACCGCGAAGCCGGCGATGCCGAACGCGCGCGCGAGCTCGACGAAGCCCGGATTGCCGAACTCGGTGGCGAAAGCACGGCCGAAAATGCGCCGCTCGTTCGCTTCGATGATCCCGAGGCGATCGTCGACGAGGACCATGCACACGATCGCGGTGCCCAGGCGCTTCGCCGTCTCGAGCTCCTGGACGTTCATCAAGAAACCGCCGTCCCCACAGAACGCGATGACTTTGCGTTCTGGAAAGACGAGCTTTGCCGCGATCGCACCGGGAAGCGCGATGCCCATCGAGGCGAGCCCATTCGACACGACGACCGTGTTCGGCACCGGGGTCGGATAGAGCCGCGAGAGCCACACCTTGTGCGCGCCGACGTCGCTCACCACGATGTCCTCGGGCGCGAGCGCCTCCCGGACCGCCGCGACGACAAGCTGGGGCGGGAACGGGGCCGGCGAGTCTTTCGGCGCCGAAGCCCCGAGCGGCTTGTTCGGGACACGGATGGGCTGGTCCTTGCGCGGTTCGATGTGGTCGGCGAGCACGGAGAGCGACTCGTCGAGCTCACCCACAACCTCGACCGACGGCTGATAGTGGCCGTCGAGCTCGGCGGCGGTGCTGTCGATGTGCACGACCACCTTGTCCCGTTTCGGATTCCAGAGCGACGGCGACCACTCGACGAGGTCGTACCCGACCGCGATCACCAGATCGGCCTCCGCGAGCTGCGGGATGTTCGCGAGCTCCGCACCCGGCCGCTGCAGACCGGCGGCCGGAAGCGACTGCTGGCTGAACGGATCGAGCACTCCTTTCGCCATGTAGGTGTGGGTCGCGAAGATCCCGCTACGCCGAACGAAACGCCGGAGCGCTTCTACGCTGGCGTGACCCGCGGCCTGGCGCCGCGCGACGCCGTTGCCCGCAAGGATGATCGGCGCCTTCGAGCTCTTGATGAGCTCGAGCGCGCGGTTGATCACCGCGTCCTGCGCCTTTGGATACGAGGTCCGGCGGACCTCGAGCGGCTTCATGTCGGTGTCCTGCCCCGCGATGTCTTCGGGGAGCTCGATGTGCGTGGCGCCCGGCTTCTCGAGGCGCGCGAGCCGGAAGGCCTTGCGGACGATCTCCGGGGTCGACTCGGCGACGCTGATCCGTGTGCTCCATTTCGTGACCGGGCCGAACATGCGCACGATGTCGATGTACTGATGCGACTCCTTGTGCGCGCGTTCGAGGCCGACCTGTCCGGTGATCGCGACAAGCGGGGCGCGGTCGATATGCGCGTCGGCCACTCCGGTGATGAGGTTCGTCGCGCCGGGCCCCAGCGTCGCCAGGCACACTCCCGGATACGACGAGAGGCGGCCGTAGACATCCGCCATGAAAGCCGCACCCTGCTCGTGACGGGTGAGGACGAACGTGATCTTGTCGCTCTCGGCGAGTGCGGCGTTCAGCGCGAGGGTCTCCTCGCCGGGGATCCCGAAAACGTGCCGTACGCCCTCGTTCTCGAGACATTTCACGAGGAGCTGCGCGACGTTCAACGGGCGGCCTCTCCGATGAGCCGCTCGACGATCACGGTGTCGCGCCACGCGCCGTCGAGCTTGGCGTGCCGCCGGTACGTGCCGACCTCGCGGAAACCGACCTTCGCCAGTAGCCTGCGGCTCGCTTCGTTCTCGGGGAAGACGCGCGAGAGAAGCTTCCATATGCCGCGGTCCTCGCACTCGCGCACGAGCGCCTCCATCGCGGCGCGACCCGCGCCGGTCCCGCGCGCGTCGCGCGCGACGTAGACCGAAAACTCGGCGACCCCGGCGTAGCACGACCGTGCTCTGTATTCGCTAGCGGCCGCCCAGGCGATGACCCCACCGTTGCGCTCGACGACGACCGTCGGCCAGCGCGGCGAGCGCTCGCGAAGACCGCGCGCGATATCGCCCGGCGTCCGGGGCTCGGTCTCAAATGTGGCGACGCGGTCGGCGATGCCTTCGTTGTAGATACCCGCGATCGCCGCCGCGTCCTCTTCCGTCGCCACGCGCGTACGGGTCACTCGGCCGGCTGCGACGTCGGCTGTTGTCCCTCCGCGGGCCCGATCCAGATCGTCTGGATGTTCGTGAACTCACGCGCACCGAACGCCGAGAGCTCACGGCCGTAACCCGAGCGCTTGATTCCGCCGAACGGCAGGCGCGGGTCCGATGCGACCATGCCGTTCACGAAGACGCTTCCGGACTCGATGCGCCGTGCGAGACGTTCGCCGAGCGCCGCGTCGCCCGTCCAGATGGATGCGCCGAGGCCGTACGCGGAGTCGTTCGCGACGCGGACCGCCTCGTCGGCGTCGCGTACCCGAATGACCGCCGCAGCCGGGCCGAAGGTCTCCTCGCGGAAGGCCGCCATGTCGCGGGTGACATTCGCCAGGACGGTGGGCCTGAAGAAGTAGCCCTTTCCGGTCAGGCGCTCGCCGCCGGTCAGGACACGGGCCCCGGCGCGCACCGATTCGTCGACCTGACGCTCGAGCGCGTCGAGGAGATCGCGCCGCGCGAGCGGGCCGACCTGTGTCTTCGTGTCCATCGGATCGCCGACGACGAGGTCCTCAACGCCTTTCGCGAAGCGCCGCTCGAATTCTTCGGCGACGGAGTCCACAACGATGAACCGCTTTGCGGCAATGCACGATTGGCCGTTGTTCTGATTCCGCGCGCGGACTGCGGTGGTCGCGGCCAGCTGGAGATCCGCGTCGCCGAGGACGATGAAAGGATCCGATCCGCCGAGCTCGAGCACCGTCTTTTTGAGCGCGCGACCGGCGAGCTCCGCGATGCGCGAGCCGGTGTCCGAGCTTCCAGTGAGGGTGACCGCGCGGATGCGCTCGTCCGCGATGATCGGCTCGATCGCCGAGCCGGAAACCAGCACGGTGCGAAACAAGCCTTGCGGGAAACCCGCGTCTCGGAAAGCCTCCTCGATCGCGAGCGCGCACTGGGGGACGTTCGACGCGTGCTTGAGCACGGCCGCGTTTCCGGCCATGAGCGCGGGAGCCGCGAACCGGATGACCTGCCAGAACGGGAAGTTCCACGGCATAACCGCGAGCACCACACCGAGCGGCTGGAACGCGACGATGCTCCGCCGCGCGTTCGCGCGGATCTCCTCGTCGGCGAGGTAGCGCGCGGCGTTCTGTGCGAAGTGGTCGGCGCCGAAGGCGCATTTCTCGATCTCGGCCTTCGCCTCGACGATGGGCTTCCCCATCTCGAGCGTCGCGAGCCGGGCGTAACGCTCGGAGCGCTCTCGGAGCAGTGTCGCGAGCGCGCGCATCGGAACGGCTCGTTCGGCGATAGGACGCTCGCGCCATTCGAGGAACGCGTCGTGGGTCTCGGCGAGGGCCATCTCGACCTCGTCGCGCCCGAACGCGTCGAACGACGCGATGACTTCCTCGGTCGCCGGGTTCACCGCGCTGATCTGGCCGACGGTCGTCGCCATATAGGTCGAGGATAACTACTTGTTCGCGAACGGATGGATCGGCGCGAAGACCTTTACCTCGACAGGGGATGCAGCTTTCTTGAACCGCTCCCCATCCGCGGGTACGCCGACCCCGGGGTAGAACCCGTAGTGCATAGGCACCGCGATCTTCGGCTTGAGCGCCTTGGCCATCCCCGCGGCCTCGTCGACGGTCATGACATAGCCGCCATCACCGATGGGCAGGAAGGCCACATCGCTGCGGATCCTGTCAAGCTCCGGCAGGTGATCGGTGTCGCCCGCGTGGTAATAGGTGTTTGCGCCGAGCTGCAGGACGTAGCCGACCCAGTTGTTTCGCTTGGGGTGAGCCTCGAGCCGTGCGGGATCGATGTTGTACGCCGGCACGGCTTCGATCTTCACGCCTGCCACATCCAGGCGATCGCCGGGCTTGACCGGCTTGACGTTGCCAGACAGCTCTTTTGCGACGTCGGCCGGGGCGACGATCACCGTCTTGTCCCTCTTCACGCGGGCGATGTCATCTGGCGCGTAGTGGTCGCCATGCGCGTGCGTGATAAGGAGGAGGTCGGCCGGAGGAAGATCGTCGGTCAGTCCCCACGAATCGATGTAGACGACAAGCTTCTCGCCCTTCCAGCGGAAGGTCGACTGCTTGTACCACGTGAACGTATCGAGCATCTACGTCCTCCCTTTGACCGTGTTGCGCAGCACGCCGATCCCCTCAATCTCGATCTCGACCAGGTCACCGAGCTTGAGATACTCGGGCGGCGTCCGGGCGAAGCCAACGCCGGCCGGTGTCCCGGTGATGATCATGTCGCCCGGCCAGAGCTCGCAGCCCGCGGAGATCTCGGCGATGAGTCGGGGGATCTTGAAGACCATGTACTTCGTCCGCGAGTCCTGCTTGGTGACGCCGTTCACACGCGACCGGATGGCGAGATCGCTTGGGTCGAGCTCGTCGCCGGTCACGATCCAGGGCCCCATCGGCAGGTGCGTGTCGAAGTTCTTCCCTTTGAACCATTGCCCGCCGTGCCGCCGCTGCACGTCGCGGACCGAGACGTCGTTCGCGCAGGTGTAGCCGAAGACGTGGCTCATTGCGGCCGCTTCCGTGATGTCGCGGCCGCCCTTGCCGATCACGACGGCGAGCTCGGCCTCCCAGTCGAGCTGCTCGGACTGTGGCGCGGGGAACAGCACCGCCGCGTCCGGGCCGACCACGGTCGCCGGGTTCTTCGTGAAGATCGCCGGGAACTGCGGTATCTCCTGCGGCGCGAGCTGCGCGCCGGATTGACCCCGCGCCTGCTTTCCTTCCTCGAAGTGCTCGCTGTAGTTCCAGCCGATGCAAAACACGTTGCGCGGCGGACGCGGGATCGGCGCAAGGAGCTTCGCGCTCGCGAGGGGGATGCCGCCTCGAGCGTCGCGCGCGGCCGCACGAAGGTCCGCCCAGAGCTCCTCGCCGGAAAGCAGCAGGTCGAGCACGTCATCTTCGTCGGTCGCGCCGCCCACAAGATCGACGGTCGAAAGAACGGTGTCGTCCGCGGCGACGATGCCGGCCGCCGGTACCCCCCGTTGCTCGAACGTGCAGATCCGCACGCTAGCGTGCCCCTTCGACAGGAGGCGCCGGCCGCTCCTCGGGCCAGCCGGCGTACGCGCGCTTGTAATACAGGAGCGGCGTTCCGCCGAGCGTTTCTCCGGCCTCGACGCTGCCGACGAAGATGACGTGATCCCCGCCGTCGTGGACCTCGGTCACCCTGCAGGCCGCGTACGCGAGGGACTGACCGCGAAGGATCGGTGCTCCGCCGGCCTCGGGCGCGGGGTCCCAGCGAAGATTCCTGAACTTCTCGTCGGCCTTGGACGCGAACAGCGTCGCGATGTCTTCGGCACCTTCCTTCAGGAAATTGATGACGTAAGCCCGGTGGGTTGCGAGCGCAGGGAGCGTCCGCGACGTCCGATCGATCGATATGAGCATGAGCGGAGGATCAGTGGAGAGTCCCATGTAGGCCTGACTTGTCAGGCCTTTGGGCTCGCCATGCTCGTCGAGGGTCGCGACGATCACGACGCCCGTCGGAAACGAGCTCGAGATCGCGCGAAACAATTCTCGGCTGACAGGCACTAGCGGCCGCGAAGGTACGCGTCCTGTCCTTTGATCCAGTCTTCTCGGGGCGGGCTGAAGACATCGAGATCGTAGGTATCGTCGAGCGCGAGCGCCTCGTGGGGGACGTTCGCCGGGATGACCAGCACCTCGCCGGCACGCACCTCGTGGATCTCCGAGAGATCGTCGCCCAGACGAAGCCGGAGCGCCCCCTCGACGATGAACGACAGCTGCTCGGCCGGATGCACGTGCCGCGGGACCGTGGCCCCTTTCTTCAGCCAGATCTGGGCGAGCATGGCCTTCTCGCCGTGGAGAAACCTCCGCTGCACGCCGGCCATGAGGTCCTCGCGCGGTGAATCCTCCCAGCGAACGCGTCTTCCCTTCGTGGCCAACGTCATCCTCCCCGTCGTGATGCGGCGAGGATACCGGCCGGAGCGACGACGGGTTTGTCGGTGCCAAGCTCCCGACCCAGGAAGGTAAGGACGTGTTGCGCCCATTCGTCCGGATGTGTGGCGAACGCCATCACGTGTTCGCACCCGGGGACGATCCAGAGCTCGGTGCCCGGATTCGCGCTCGCGGCCTTCAGGTCAAACCCGTGATGGAGCGGCACCGTCGTGTCGTCGGTGCACTCAATGAAGAGAAAGGGCCGCTCGGGATGCGCGGCGACCACCTTCGATGGCGTGACCTTTGAGATATCGAGACCGAGGAAGAGCCGTGCCATCAGCACGATCCCCGGCGTGAACCAGGACGGCAGATTCGTGTACTTCGTCGCCGATTCGCTGACCACGGTGTTCCCGTCGGCGAACGCGGAGTCTGTGACGACCGGGCCGATCGTCGGGTCCGCCTGCACCGTCATCAGAACGCTGCCGCCACCGAGCGACTCGCCGATCACGGCCACGCGCGCCCTCTCGATATCGGCCCTGTTCGCGGCGAGGTCGATCGCCGCGAGGATGTCGCGCGGCTCTTCGATCCCGAGCGTGTATCTCGTCCCCCCGCTCTCACCGTGACCGCGCAGGTCGAACAGCAGCACCGAGTAGCCGTGCACGAGCAGAAGCCTGGCGATCGCCGCGGGCATGAAATCCGAGTTGACGCGATTTCTTCCGCGGCCATGCACGATCACGGCGGCGCGATCCGCGCGGGGTACAGCGAACCACCATCCCTTGAGCACGATCCCGTCGCGGCTGTTGAAGGTCACATCGTCGTGTGTCGCGGCGATCGAGCTCGCGGGTGGATCGAGCGGCACGCGCTCCACCTGGGTGACCGTTTCCGCGACACGGAAGGAGATGGCGAAATACGCGATGAGCGCCGCGGCGATGATCGCGACCAGGAAATAGGCCAGCCGTTTCCGCATTTGTCGCGACACGCGACGAATGTATCGCCCCGGAGTAACGCCCGAGCGCATCCGGCGTTGAATGTGCGACCCATCTAAATCAGTCCATCCGACCCCCCTGCGTCGAGCGGCCCGCCCCACCAGGCGGGCCGCTCCTTATTCGGACGCTACCCCGCTGAGACCTGTCGCCCTAATCGCCGTTCGGCAGGGTCGTTAGGTCGTGTGAGAGCTCACTTAAAACGCTTCCCCTCCAAACGCCGCCGGTCTCTCCACCGGCGGCGTTCTCTGTTTACGCAGCACCGCCTCGTGCAAGAGGAGGATCTGGCGAGCTCGCTCGACGATCGGCTGGTCGAGCAGCTTTCCGTCGAGCGCGACGGCCCCGTGCCCTTTGGCCTGGCCATCCTCGAATGCAGCGACGACACGCCGCGCGTAGGAAACCTCGGCCGGACTCGGACTGAAGACGTCGTTCACGATCTCGATCTGCCCGGGGTGGATGAGCGACTTCCCTCTGAAGCCCAGGCGACGGCCCTGTGACGCATCGCGACGAAGTCCCTCCCCGTCGGTCACGTCCGGCCAGATCCCATCGATCGCCTGCCGCCGCGCCGCGGTCGCGGCGACGACGACCGCCGAGCGCGCGTACACGAGCTCGGCCGCCTCGGCCTCGCGCTCGGTCGGCAGCGAAAGGTCGCGCGCGAAATCCTCGGCGCCGAAGAGCAGCGCCACCACGCGATCCGAGGAGGCTGCGATCGCGTTGGCCTCGAGCAGACCTTGAGCGGATTCGATCGACGGCACGAGGCGGATCGAGCCCCGCGCGATCCCCGCGGCGTCCTCTCGTTCGTCGAGATCTCGCACGAGGCTCGCGACTTCCTCCGCGCGGTCGATCTTGGGGGCGACGATCCCCTCGAGACCCGAACGCAACACCGCCGCGAGATCTGCGTCGCGGGACCTCGGATCACGGTTGACTCGGACGTATCGCGCCGGACCTGCCGCGTTCGACGGAAGCGCGATCGAGGCCGCGATCGCGGCGCGCGCCCGATCCTTCTCGTCGGGAGGGACGCCGTCCTCGAGATCGAGGATCGCGACGTCGAGGGCACTCGGGGCGAACTCGCCCAGTCCGAGCGCCCGCTGCACCATCCGCGGGCGATGTCCGGGCACGAACATGAGCGAGCGCAGCAGCTGCATCAGTACGAGCGGGGCATGCCGAGCACGTTCTGGCCTAGGTACGCGAGGACGAGGTTATTGCTGACCGGAGCGACCAGCAGAAGCCGCGTCTCCCGGAACTTGCGCTCGACGTCGTACTCGGCCGCGAACCCGTAGCCGCCGTGCGTATCGAGCGCCGCGTTCGCAGCGTCCCACGATGCCTGCGATGCGAGGAGCTTCGCCATGTTCGCTTCAGGCCCGGCGAGCTTGTCGTTGTCGTAGAGCCATGCGGCCTTGTCTCGCACCAGGGCGGCGGCTTCGATACGAGCATGGGCCTGCGCGATCGGAAATTGAACACCCTGATTGGCACCGATCGGTCGGCCGAACACCACGCGGCTCGTCGCGTAGCGCGATGCGCGCTCGACGAACCAACGACCGTCGCCGATCGCCTCGGATGCGATAAGGATCCGCTCGACGTTCCAGCTGTCGATGATGTGGCGGAAGCCCTGCCCTTCCTCGCCGACCAGATCCTTGGCCGGTATCTCCAGGTCCTGGATGAAGATCTCCGTCGTGTGATGGTTGAGCATCGTACGGATCGGCCGGATCGTGATGCGTCCGTCGGCGAGAGCTCGTTTCAGGCGCACGATGAAGACCGACAGACCTTGCGTCTTGTCCTGAAGCTCCTCGTACGGTGTCGTGCGCGCAAGAAGCAGGAGCAGGTCGGAGTGCTCGGCCCGCGAGATGAAGACCTTCTTGCCGTTGATGATGTAGCGGCTTCCCTTCTTCACCGCGGTGGTCCGGAGTCGCGTGGTCTCCGAACCGGCCTCGGGCTCGGTGATGCCGAAGGCTTGCAGACGCGTCTGTCCCTTCGCGAGCGCGGGAAGGTACTTGCGCTTCTGTTCCTCGCTGCCGTGCTTCAGGAGCGTGCCCATCGTGTACATCTGCGCGTGAGCGCTCGCCGCGTTGCCGCCCGACCTGTTTATCTCTTCGAGGATGACGGCCGCGTCGGCGACGTGGAGTCCCGCGCCGCCGTACTCCGTCGGGATGAGCGCAGCGAGCCAGCCCGCCTGCGTCAATGCATCGACGAACTTCTCCGGGTACTCGTGCTTGCGATCGACCTCGCGCCAATAGGTGTCGCCGAAGTCTGCGCACAGCTTCCTCACGGCGGCGCGGATCTGCTCGCGATCCGGGTCGCTCGAGAAGTCCATCTCAGTCCCGAGGCAACGGCGGGTCGCGGCGCGGCGCCGCGGCGCGCGTCGGGACCATGAAGCTGCGGACCATCACGAGGACGACCGTGCCATCGGGCTTGAATCCGCGCTGGCGGATCTTCACGATCCCCCACCCGGTCCGCGATCGCGACTCGCGTGCGTCGAGCACTTCGCTGTCGGCGTAAAGAGTCTCGCCCTCGAAGAGCGGGTTCGGCAGCTTCACCTCGTCCCACCCGAGCGCGAACCCGTTCTGGCTCGTGTACGGGACCATCAGCCCCGTCACGACGCCTATGGTGAATACGCTGTTCACAAGCGGTCGCTTGAACTCGGTCTTCGACGCGTAGTGCGCGTCGATGTGGATGGGGTTCTGGTTATTCGTGAGAAGCGAGAACCAGATGTTGTCGGCCTGCGTGATGGTGCGGCCGGCTGGCGAGCGATGGACGTCGCCGACCTTGAAGTCTTCGAGAAATGGACCGTCGGTCACGGCGCGATGCTAGCGGCCCTTGCCAGGCGATCACCATGCTCGACCGCTGTGGCCGATTCGGACACGGAGCTAAGCGTCAAAACGAGACTCCGGACACCAGCGTGGATCTCGGCGTGGCAATTCGCACAAAGCATGACGCAGCTCTCAAGCTCCTTTCGGATCTTCTCCCATGGTCGATAGATGCCGTCGACGGAGATCGCGAATTCCTTCTTGGTCGGGTCGGGGTGGTGGAACTCCATCGCGGCAGGCCCGAACCCTTGGCCACACGCCCCGCACCTGCCGCCAAACGATGCGATCGCTCGAAGCTTCATCTCGCGGCGCAGCTGCACTATCCGATGCTCCGATATGACAGCCTCACGCACGTGCCGGATTCGATGACAGTTCGCGCAAACGAGGTCGCACTTGGCGGCTTCCTTCATCAGACGGGCCAGACTTCCGCTGAACTTGCCGAGGCCAAACTCCTTTGTCGATGGGTCCCGATGATGGAACTGCAAAGCTTCAGGGCAAGTGGCGTAGCCGCAATCGACGCAGCGTCCGCCGTACGCGGTGACGAGATCAAGCTTTCGTTTCCGGCGCCTCTTTCGTAGCGATCGCCGGAACTGCTCGCGGCGCCGATCGCGCCGGGCCTTCACGACCTCCTCCGTCGACCTGAGACCGAGCGGGACCTTGGAAGTGTTGTGGTCGCCGAACGGCGAGCACTCGAGGCAGAATCTTCGCCGATAAAGTGACCGCATCCTGCCGTCGATAACCATCTTCGCCGGGAACGGACGGCCGCAGGCGACGCAGACGAGCGTCTTCGCTGCGCGCGGGACTGGTTTGCGGGGTCGTTTGAGCGGCTCATATGGACGGCAGTCCAGACAATGTTTCCGACCGCGGAAGTTGCATCGCCGCCCATCGATTCGGAGTTCAACCGGAAACTCACGCCCGCAGGTCGCGCACACCAGCATGCGACCGATAGAACGTAGGTTCTAACGTCGTGTCAATAGGACCCAGGCACTCAAGGACTGAGTGCTCTGGATCGGCTCCGGCGGGAGGACTCGAACCTCCGACCAAGCGGTTACGTAGAACCCCGAGGTTTCCCTCGGGCACGGACTATCTCTTCGCCGTGGCCCCTTCGGGCTTTAGGCGCCGGGCGCATTAGTCTCTGAACCTTCCCGAGGCGTTTCCTCGGGCTTGGCTGCGGATTGCCATGGCGCTTGCGCGCTTTAGGTTTCCCGACAGTTCACCCAGTTACACCCCTGAGTTTCCCCAAGGGGCTGCCCTTGACCATGAGCCGCCTGCTCTACCGCTGAGCTACGCCGGACCGTCGTCGCGAATTCTACGGTATAGGCGCGATCACCGATAACCGTTCGATGGAATGCGTCTCGACCTCTGACGCATCCATCCCGGATAACCACGACCACGATCAACGACATCACGGTCGCAATCCCCTCTTCGTGGCGCTGACGGCGTGAGCTCGTGTTCGGCCTGCTGCGCCACATCGATCCGCGACTTCATCTCGTCCTCGACCCTCGGCATTCTTTTGACACGAACGACGGACTTCGTGCCGCTGATCGTCCCGGCCGCGGTCATCGCAGAGCGCGGTTCGGCAGCGATAGGCTGGCACTGGTGTGCAGTCGGTGTTGCGCTCCTCGCCCAGTCACTCACGGCGATCGGCGCCGCTCTCGCGGATCGGATCTGGCGTGTCGTTGAGCGCCCGACGCGCCGCCGCGTCCTCACGTTCGTCGCGCTCGCAGGTGTCGCGGCGCCCGCGTTCACGGGCATCATCGATCTCGCCGTCCGCGCCCATCAGCGCATAGGCGGCGCGCGGATCCCCGTCCAGCGGCAGGCCCACGCTGCCCGGGTTGATGAGCTCGATCTCGTTCTCGCCACGCGCCAGGCGGCGGCGAAACGCGAGGTGGGTGTGGCCGAAGACCAGGCGCGGCTCGGTCGTGTCGCCCGCCAGCTCGTCATCGTCCTCCCCCGGCTCGGGCAGGAACGAGCGCAGGGCGATGGTGGTCAGGGTCTCCACGCCGAGGAGGATGAGCAGCACGAGGCCGACCGAACTCGTCAGCCGCTCGTTTCCGGGCGGGCCCCAGCTCTTGCGGCCGATGCCGAGCACCAGTCCCATCGTGCCTAACGGCGTACCGTGCTGCGGCGTGTGCGCGTTAAGGGATCGTGACGTCCGCACAGGTATCCGCCGAGCGGCAGGCCCCGCTCGGGCAACAAGCTCCGGCGAGGCCCGGGCTTCGGCGTGAGATCGGTTTCATCGGCCTGTTGTGGGCTTCGGGCGGCTCGATCATCGGCTCGGGCTGGCTCTTCGGCGCCCAGGGCGCGCTCGCCACCGCAGGGCCGGCTGCTGTCATCTCGTGGTCGATCGGCGCGGTCGCGATCTTCCTACTCGCCCTGACACATGCCGAGCTCGGCGGCATGTACCCGGTGGCGGGGGGAACGGCGCGCTTTCCGCACTACGCGTTCGGCGGCGCGGCGGGTGCGTCGTTCGGCTGGTTCTCGTGGCTCCAGGCGGCCACGGTCGCGCCGATCGAGGTCATGGCGATGATCCAGTACGGCCAGCACTACACGTTCGCGCGCGGCTGGATGAAGCTGAGCGGCGGCCAGCACGTCCTAACCGGATCAGGCATCGCCGCGGCCGTCGTCCTCATGGCCGTCTTCACATCGATCAACTTCCTCGGCGTGCGCAAGCTCGCGTACACGAACAGCGCTGCGACCTGGTGGAAGATCGGCGTGCCGTTGCTGACGATCTTCGTGCTCGGCATCGTCAACTTCCACGGCGGCAACTTCACCGCCGCCAACGGCTTCAGCCCATATGGTGCCAAGGGCATCCTCGGCGCCGTGTCGACGAGCGGGATCATCTTCGCACTCCTCGGTTTCGAGCAGGCGGACCAGCTCGCCGGCGAGAGTGCGAACCCGAAGCGCGACATCCCCCGAGCGGTGATCATGTCGGTGATCATCGGCGCGATCATCTACGTCGCGCTGCAGGTGGTCTTCCTCGGCGCGCTTCCCGCGTCGCAGATACACGGCACCTGGGCGCACGGGGCGTACACGACGATGACCGGCCCATTCGCTCAGGTCGCCTCGCTCGTCGCCGTCGGATGGCTTGCGACGATCCTGTACGTCGACGCGGTGATCTCGCCCGGCGGCACGGGGCTCATCTACACGACGGCTACGTCGCGCGTGTCGTTCGGGCTCAGTCGAAACGGCTACGCGCCGACGGCTTACGAGCGGACGAATGCCCGAGGCGTGCCCTGGTTCGGCCTCATCACCGCATTCGTGGTCGGCTGCATCTGCTTCCTCCCGTTCCCGAGCTGGAAGTCGCTCGTCGGGCTGATCACGAGCGCGAGCGTGCTCATGTACGCAGGCGCTCCGCTTTCGTTCGGCGTCTTCCGCCGCAGGCTGCCCGATGTGGAACGGCCGTGGCGCGCGCCCGCCGGCTCCGTGCTCGCTCCGCTCGCCTTCGTGGTCGCGAACCTGCTCATCCTGTGGTCGGGCTGGACGACCGACTGGAAGCTCGGCGTCGCCATCCTCATCGGCTACGTGCTCCTGGCGGGCACGCGCATCCTCGGGCTGAACTCGACCGCGCCGCAGCTCGACCTGTACGCGGCGCAATGGCTCCCGGTGTACCTCCTCGGTATGGGCGCGATCGTCTACCTGAGCGACTTCGGCCCGCTGAAGAACCCGGTCTTCCCCCTCTGGTGGGACATGCTCGTCGTCGCCGCTTTCAGCCTCGTCGTCTACGGCTGGGCGATGCGCGTCGCGCTGACTGCGGAGAGAATCGACCGCATGATCGGCGAGGTCGTGCTCCCGGAGGAAGTGGGAGCGGCCGACCAGGCGCTCACCCGCGAGCGCTGAGCTCCGTCACGCGTCGAGGCGACGGGGCACTGCCGCGTTCGCGGCGGCGTCCAGTGCCCCCATCACGTCGTCCTGCGTGCGCTTCGGATCGTCGTTCCACTCCGCCAGCGAGTCGGAGTCGACGAAGAGCGCGAGCGCGTCGAGCGCATCGGCGAGCTCGTGGAGCGGCAGATCGTCGCCGTTGTCGGTCTGCTCGTCGAGAGCGGCGACGAGGGCGCCGAGCAGTGACCAGCAGATTGCCGTCGGCTGCCAAGGGTCGACTGCGTCCCCGCCGGCATCCCGGCTCTCGGCATGTTGCGTCCAGCCCCGCCCGATCAGGTCGGATGCGCGTCGCAGGAGCTCTACAGCTCGCGTCTCCACACCGCCGCGGCGTGTTCCCGCCTGCGCGGAAAAGAGTCCTGCGGCTACGCGATTCCGTCCGGAGCAGGCTCTGCGCCGTTCCGGTTGAGGACGAATACCTCCACCGAGATGTCCGGCTCGAAGGTCACCTGGGAGAGAAAGGCCCGCACGGACCGGCCGGTGATCTTCTCGACGGCGGCGCGGAACTCCGGCTCCATCGCGCGCTGGAACGCCAGTCGCGTCTCCCGCACCGCCTCGACCTCCCCGGCGTCGAGCAGCGTGCGCTCGACAGGCGTGTACAGATCCTCGAGGAAGCAAATGACGTGGTCATAGCCCATGACCGTGCGGACGGAGTCCGGGCCGCGGCCGTACCGGTCGCGATGCATCTTCGTCATCGCGTTGGAGACAGCCTGCGCCTGGCTGTGCTGCTCTGCCGGGTCGTGCGTCACCCGTGACTCGCATTCCTCGCCCCTCGCAGAGTGAGCGCCCGGGAGGAGTGAGGAGCGAAGTGGAGATACCCGGCGGACGTCGTCTGGTTCACGTTCACCGTAGCGCGTTTTCTGCGCCGGGGGGCGGGTGGTACGATGAGAGCTCCGGCCCCACTATGGCCGTTGCCGTGGTGGAGCAGGCTTTTGTCACAACGGTGGTGCGGTGGGGATCCTGTTCAGGTTCGCGCCGAGTCTCCGAGTCGGATTTCACCGATCGACGTCGGAGGGGGCACCGCCGTGGACGACCAGCGAGGAGAGGAAGTTCGCCGACAGGCGCTCTTCCGCGAGGTCAACGAACAGATCGAGAAGCTCAGCGACGGCTGGGAGCTCTTCGACGGCTCCATCTCGGTTCTGTGCGAATGCGGCCGGGCCGGATGCAACGAAGCGCTCGAGGTGTCGCGGACGCTGTACGACGACGTCCGCGCGGCGCCCAGCCGGTTCATCCTGAAGGTCGGACACGAGCTCGACGACGTCGACGCCGTCATCGCGCGCCACGACGGATACGTCATCGCCGAGCGGATTGCCGAGGCGCACTCGTGACCGTCACCGTCACTCTTCCGCAGCTCGTGTTCTTCTACTCGCCCAGGTCGGGACAGTCGCGGCGCGCGGAGGGCTATCTCGCGCAGGTGCTGCAGCGCCGCCACAACCACGAGACCTTCACGCTCGTGCGCGTCGACGTCGACGCACATCCCAATCTCGCCGAGCGCTTCAAGATCACATCGACGCCGACGCTGCTCGTGATCGACGACGGACGCGTGCGCGTCCGCCTCAGCGAGCTGCACGGGTGCCGTGAGATCACCAAGGTCTTGCAGCCCTGGCTGAAGTAGCGCTCAA
>Ga0209059_1000154_pt1 | contig 29012 bp, 39 predicted proteins | sample GraSoiAngelo_151_FD_186165 | JGI IMG/M metagenome (GOLD analysis project Ga0209059, IMG submission 186165) | Grasslands soil microbial communities from the Angelo Coastal Reserve, California, USA - 14_1009_12_20cm (SPAdes) (version 2) | ecosystem: Environmental > Terrestrial > Soil > Grasslands ...
TCCTCCTGCTCGGCGCGCTGAAGCTGCCGCTCGACCTCTGGGTCTACTCGGTGCTCGTCATCCTCGCGCCGATCCTGACCCCGAGCCCGTACTGGGCGCTCACGAGCTTCAACCGCTACCTGCTCGCGTGCTTCCCGCTCTTCGTCGTCCTCGGTTGGGTGCTCGCGAAGAGCCGCGTCCTCCTCGGCGCGTGGCTCCTTGCGAGCGCCGGCGTGGGCATCTACCTGACGCTGCTCTTCGTCACGTGGAGATGGGTTGCTTAGACGAGAACCGAAACAGCGCCGCGCTCGCAGACGCACTCGAGGCGGTCGACGTCTCCGAGGTCCTCGCCGTCGACGTGCACCGGCAGGGGCCGGTCGCAGACGATCTCGACGCGGTCGAGGTCGTGCGCGTAGAGGATGCCGCGCGCCCGTTCGAGGCCGCGGCCCCGGAGCAGGTGCCCGACGACGCGCGCGATCGTCGGCGGGCGAAGCCGGACGGGCGCGACGACATCGAGCCCCTGCTCGAGCTCGGCGAGAGGGGCGGCGTGCAGCGGCAGCGGGCCCGCGTACGTGTACGGGTCGACGTTCGCGACGAGCGCGAAGGCGGCCCTCCCGACGCCGCGCACCTCGAGCGCGGGGTCGAGGCGGCCGCGCCGCTCGAGCAGCGTCCGGGCGACCAGGCGGGCGAAGGCGAGGTCCCCGGGACGCCGGCCCTCGCGACTTCGCCCGAGCGCGTCGACCCGGCGCACGACCTCGGCGTCGAAGCCGACGCCGCAGCTGAACCCGAACCGCCGCCCGTTCATCCGGCCGAGCGAGATGCGGCGCGTCCTTCCCGCCGCGAGGGCCTCGCCGAGACGACGCGCGGCCTCGACCGGGTCGCGCGGCAGGCCGAGCACGCGCGACAGGACGCTTGTCCCGCCCCCGGGGAGGAATCCAAGCGGGACGCGGCCGTCGGCGCCGTTCAGCGCCTCGTTGAAGCCGCCGTCGCCCGAGAAGACGAAGATCGCGTCCGCCTCCGTCACCGCCTCGACGAGCTCGACGGCGTGGCCCGGCCGATCGGTGAAGAGCGTGTCGACGCTCGCCCCGCGCTCGAGCTCGGCGCGGACGGCCTCCACCCGCTGCTCCGTCACCTGGCTCGCGAACGGGTTGACGACGAGTACCGCCCGCCTCATCCTGGCGGAGCATGTCAAGGATCGACCACGTCGCCGTCGAGGCATCCGATCCGGACGCGACGGCGGCGTTCTACGAGCGCGTCTTCGGTGCGCGCGTCGTGAAGGCCGAGGGCCATCCGGTCATGGCCTACCTCGGCCCGACCGCAATTGCGGTGCACCAGCAGGGCGGGCCCGGCCCGCACACGGCCGTCCGCGTCTCCGCGGAGGAGCAGGTCCGGCTCCGAACCACCCTCGACGAGCTCGGCGTCGAGTGGGAGGAGCACGACCACGGCATCGCCGTCGGGCTCTTCTTCCGCGACCCGGACGGCCGCCAGGTCGAGGCGATCACGTACCGCTCGGCGGACGACCCGCGGCGGCCGGCCTAGCGTCCCTCGCGCGACCAGCGCTGCTCGGCGCGGAACACGGTGACGTGCTTCCTCGCGGCGAGCTCGATGTCGACGGAGGCGTCACTCGGCTCGACCAGATCGACGATCCGGGGTGCGCGCCGACCCCTAAGGGCATCGGGTGCAAATCGATCGGGCCGCTCCGCGAAGCTCTCTTCGTCTGCGTCGAGGAGCACGCAGGGAACGCGTCGAACGCCTCGGCTCCAGGCTGCGACCAGACGGTGGTTGCCGTTGCGTACGACGAGCCTCGTACCGAGCCTCAGCACCGTGAGGTAGTTCGGGCGTGGCTCGAGCCGAAAGACGACCTCGATCGGCCCCGTCGCATCGGCCTGCCGCGCTTCGATCTTCGACACTGCGAGATCGGCGCGCTCGGTGACGAGCGCGATCGAGGCGCCGCCCGGAGCCTCGACCCGTGCGTCGACGGAGCCTCGGCTCGGAAACAACATGCGCAGCAGGCCGTCCTCACCCATGCGTCGGGACAGCGCCGCCACGCGAGCGAGCTGGACGAGCGGTTGAGAGGTGGCGAGTGACTCCACCGCGACGGAGGCGACGCGCCACGAGCGGCCTTCGACCGACGAGCGGAAGAGCGAGGCGTCGAGGGCCTCCGCGAGCGTCTCCAGCGTTCCTGCGTCCGCATCCGCCTCCTGCGGCTCGACGGCGCCGTTCGCGCTCGAGAGGAACGCCTCACGCGCCCGTGACCAGAGCCGAGCGACCTCGGCCGCCGGCGCGGCGCTCACCCGGTCGGCGAACGCGACGGCCGCCTCGGCGGTGGGAAACGCGCCGAGCAGCAGCCGGCCCCGGCCGATCTCTCCCACCTAGAGGCTGGTGTCGTCGATCTTGATGTGCACCTCGACCTCGCCGATCAAGCCTGCGTGTGAGGCGGGCGAGGTGTGGGTGCCGGTGGGCCGGTCGGGATGGGTTGCGGTGAACATGAGGCTGGCTACGTCGGTCGGTGCCAAGTCCGGCGGTGCCGCAGGCGCGCCGGCCGGCGCGGGGATCGGAGCAGGCGCGAGCGGAACGTTCATCGTGACCCGGCCCGAACTGTTCGTCGACGGGGTCGGGATGGCTGGGAGCTCCGCCGGGATCAGCGCGCTGAGCGGGAAGTTGACGGCGGCCACCTTCACACCGCTTCCGATGTCGTCTTCCGACTCGTCCGTGACGTGCACGCTGATGCCGACGACCGGAGTGGCACAGGCGATGCGCTTGCGCCAGGCCTGCCGGATCTTCGCGCCCGCTCCGTTGATGAGCGCGGTGGCCTGGCTGACGATCGTGTTGGCGTTCGTGATCGCCGTCTGGCCCTGTCCGAGCAAAGCATTCCCGGGAGCCGCTACCGCGAGCTCGTCGAGACAGCTCTGGAGCTTGTCCAGCTTCGCGTCGGCCGCCTTCTGGTCGATCAACGCGACAGCGTCGGCGAGAAGCTGGACGCCCTCGTTGCAGCTTCCAGCCGGACTCGGGTTCGCCGCGGCCGCGGCGTCGATCATGCGCTGCACGATCTGGTCGAGGTGCGCGGCCGCACCTCCCAGCGGATCGGCGACGTTCGCCGTCGCGTCGTTCGCGGTCGTTATCCCCTGTGTGACGCAGTCGATGATCGGTCCGATGAGCTTGGACAGGATGCACGCGTCATGCGCAGCGACGACGATCGGCTCGGCGGCGGCGATCGCTGCGTCGGCGTCGACGGCCGCCTGGATGGCCGTATCTCGGCTCGTCGTCGCCGTCGTCAGCTGAGCGGGCGTCGGCGGCGGGATGAGCGTGCCGAGCGACAGGACGGAGAGGAGCTGCTTCGCCTTGCCGGCCTCGTCGTGCGCGAGCTCGGCCTCCGCGCGTGCCTCGTCGAGCTTCGTCAATCCCTCGAGGCAGGCCGGCGGGGAGTCGGTCGCGGCCGTTGCCTGGCCGGTCTTCGTCTGCGTGCTCGTCTTGTGCGTCGTCGCGTTCGTCGCGGCGGTCGAGAGCTGGGCGAGGATGTCGTCGATCAAGGCCATCGGTCGCTCCCTTACTTGATCTGGCCGTCGGGAGTCGCAGCTCCGACCCAGCGTGACGCGCTGGCTCCGACGCTCGTTCTGGAGAAGACGTCCGAGATCAGCCGCGCAGGCGAGTGCGGCTCTCCGCAGCAACCGCACGTCACGAGGGCCGGGCGCGAGCTCATCAGCACTGACAGCCGCCTCGGATGCTCCTTCAGCAGCCGCGCCTCGTGCGCGAGAGCCGCGTCGAGGCCCTTGATCGGGATCCGGTCCACGAACCACGTCGCCCCGGCGTCCGCGTCTTGCTCGCGGATCTTCTCGAGCTCCTCGGCCAGGCGATCGAAGCTCGTGATCGGGAACAGCGACTGGAGCTTGGGAATCGTCGCGACGACGTCGCCGAGAGCGAACACCTTCGCGCCGGTCTCCTTGTAGGACACGCGAATCAGCCGGTGCGGACCGCCGGCTCGCTCGAGGAGATCCTTCTTCGACTTGATCGGCAATTCGACGCCGTAGAAGATCTGGCGGAAGAGCTGCGCCGAAGACCTGAGCCCGGTGAACGCGTCCTGCACCTCGTTCATCAGGCGGGTGCGGACCGCGGCCAGCTCGCGAATCCCCGCGTCGATCGCGTCGAGATGATCTGCGAGCGGGCCCGGATCGGCGATGCCCTTCGGCCGACGTTCCGCGGCTGCTGCAGTGCGGCTTCTTGCCATGTCGCCCCCTGGCTGGGAGAAGGACTAGAGGCCAGCCTACTCCAGGGTTGCCAAGGCTTCAAGCCGGCTGCTGTCCGGCGGCTAACGGATGGTGACGCCCCCCGAAAGGAGCGGCCCGCTGCGGCGGTAGCGACCCACGGCGATCGTGACCGAGTCGCTGCGCCGGCCGGCGCCTCCGTCGGTGAACGTCGCCACGCACGAGGTTCCGTTCGCGCCGGTCGCCCAGATCCGCGCCCTCCGGCGGCCGAGGATCCGCACCCGCGTGATGCGCTGCGAGCGGAAGGCGACGTGGGCGCGCGGATCCGAGAAGACGATCTGGCCCGTCTTCGCCTGGAAGACGTTCACGCGGAAGGTCGCCCGGCCCGCGACAGCGCCTCGGATCGATCCCGAGCCGACGATGTGGCGCCCATTGCTCGTTGTCCGGCCGATCCGCTCCTCGAGCCGGTAGTCGAACGGTGCCGTGGAGTCGACGTCGGCGCCGAGCACGCTTCCCTCCGGCGCGAACGTCAGGCCGACGACGTTGTAGAGCAGGTCGCCGTTCAGCGGGAAGCCCGCGCCGAACCCGCCCTCGAGGGCCACGTCCACCGTGATCGTGTTCCCGTCGATGCTGCCGATCGCGGGCACGGTCGCGGGGAAGGAGATGGCGCCGCAGCTCGGCTCCGCGCAAGTGGTCGTGCCGCCGAAGAACGACGGCGCCTTCCCGGGGGCGGTCGCCGCGCCGAGGTAGAGGGTGCGGTAGGCGGCGGAGCCGCTCACTCCGGTGGAGAGCACCTGGAAGCGGGTGAGCCAGAGGCCGCTCGTGTCCGCGGCCGGCGGGGCGGCGAGGGTCATCAGCACGCGCAGGCGGGTCGGCTCGTCCTGGACGAGCTCGACGCGGCGGAGGTCGAGCTGCGGCGGCGACGCGTCGCCCTCCGGATCGGCGACCGGGTTCGCGTCGGCCGGCTCCGAGATCGAGCTCGCGAGCGGCGTCGGCCCGGCGAGCTGCCGCGTGACGAAGACGTGGGCCGCGTGGTGCTGGCTCGTCGTGTCGTCGTAGGCGAGGACGAGCCCGCCGTCGGGGCCGAGCGCTGCGGCGAGGTAGTCGCCGAGGCTGCCGTCGGGAATGCGCCCGAAGTGGATCGGCTTGGCGGTGAAGCGCTGCTGGACGATGCCCTGGCCCGCGGATGCCGCACCCGTGACGACCGCGGCGTAGCCGAACCAGCGGAACCCCGTCGCCTCGACCGCGTGCGCGGAGAAGGCCGGCATCGCAGCCGCGGCGAGGCTCGAGTCGGCGCCGAGCCACGCGATCGCGAGCACGCCCGCCGCTCCCGCGACCGCGACCGGGAGCGCCGTCGAGCGCGCCTCGTTCCCGTTCACGCGCACGGGGCCGCGCCAGCTCGCGCCCCCGTCGGGAGAGGCCGCGTAGTAGACGTTGTGGTCGTTTCGGTCGACCCACACCGCGTAGACCGTCCCGGCCGCGTCCACCGTGACCACGGGCAGAATCGCCGTGACCCTGCCGCCGCCCGGCGAGAGCGGCGTCACGAACGTGCGGACGATGAGGCCGACGCGCTGTCCGAGCGGGACATGGCCCGCAATCGCGGCGACGCGCACGCCTGACGCGCACGGGAGGTAGAGGTTGCGCTGGACGCGGTCGAAGACGAGCGCCCCGCACGGCCCGACGCCGATCGCCTGGCCGCCGGCCGCGTTCACGAAGTCGAGCCCGCCGCCAGGCGACGAGTAGAGGTACGCGCCGCCGTTGTAGTGGACGACGAGGAAGACGGTGTCGTCGGCGGGCGACGGCGTCGCGCCGCGGTCGACCGCGAGCGAGGGGCGCCCGTCGAGGGCGCCGGCGACGAGGAAGCGGGTGCTCGTCCACGTCGCGCCGCCGTCCGCCGAGAGCGCGAGCCCGATCCCGGAGCCGGAGTCCTCGGCCGCCGCGTAGACGATTCCCCCGTCGCCGACCGCGATCGCCGTATCGCCCTGCGGCCCGACGCCGGTCGGCGCGGCGGCGCGGAAGCTCCGCCCGTCGTCGCTCGAGCGGTGGACGAACTCCGTCCGCCCGATCGTCGAGGAGGAGAGCCAGATCGTCCCGTCGTCGCCGAGCGCGAGGTTCGCCTGCACGGAGGTTCCGGCGGGGTCGACGGGAGCCGCCGGGCCGAACGCGAGCCCGCCCGTCGGGCGAAACGGCGGCGAGGCGCCGCCGGCGCTTCCGACCTGCGCCAGGAGCACGACGGCCAGGACGGCGGCGGCGCGCAGCGACCCCATCGCCGCCCAAAGCTACCGCGTCGCGTACCCCCGCATGCCGTCTACGAGCAGAGAGTGGAAGCGGTCGGCGAGCTCGTCCGTGTCGGCGGCGGGACGGAGCCACGTGTATGCCCAGTTCGCGGCCGAGAGCGCGAGCAGCGCCGCCGTCGCGTCGTCGAGGTCGGTGCGGAGCTCGCCGAGCTCGCGCCCCTCGCGGAAGAGCGCGCGGAACCGCTCCTCGTAGCGGCGGCGCTCGGCGACGATCTCGTCGCGCCGCTCGCCCTCGAGGTAGCGCCACTCGCGGACGAAGACGGTGGCCACGTCGAGCTGGTCGGCGACGACTCGCAGGTGGGCACGCAGCGCGAGCCGGATCTTCTCCGCCGGCGGCAGGTCGTCCGGGACCGCGTCGAGGGCGGCGTGGAACGCGTCCGCGCCGTCGCGCATCGCCTGGTAGAGCAGGTCCTGCTTCGAGCCCGTGTGCGCGTAGAGCGACCCCTTCTGGACGCCCATCGCCTCGGCGAGGTCGCCCATCGACGTGCCGTGGTAGCCCTTCTCGGCGAAGAGTCGCGCCGCCTGGCGCGTTAGCTCTTCCCGTCGCGTGGCCATACTTCGAGTACCCTAACGACCGTTTGGGAGGTTTCGTGTCCGAAGACGAGTTCCTCGAGTACGTGCAGGGCGGCGGCCAGGTCGAGACCCGCGACTGGATGCCGGACGAGTACCGCGCCAAGCTGATCAAGTTCATCGAGATGCACGGCAACTCGGAGCTCATGGGCGTCCTGCCCGAGCGCGAGTGGATCCTCCGCGCGCCGACTCTGCAACGAAAGCTCGCGCTGACCGCGAAGGTGCAGGACGAGGTCGGGCACGCGCAGCTCATCTACCGGGTGGTCGAGGATCTCGGGAAGCCCCGCGAGGCCTGCCTCGACGACCTCGTCTCGGGCCGCGCGAAGTTCCACAACGTCTTCCACTACCCGACGAAGACGTGGGGCGACGTGGGCGTGATCGCCTGGCTCGTCGACGCCGCCGCGATCATCAGCCAGAAGGCGCTCCTCAAGTGCTCGTACGCGCCGTACGCGCGGATCATGAAGAAGATCTGCTGGGAGGAGTCGTTCCACATCCTCCACGGGCGCGACGTCGTCCTGACGCTGATGAACGGCACCGACGAGCAGCGCGAGCTGGTGCAGGAGGCGCTCACGCGGTGGTGGGGCCCGCTGATGCAGTTCCACGGCAACCAGATCGCGCGCGAGGACGACCCGATGTACGTCTGGCGGATCAAGAGCCAGGGCAACGAGGAGGCGCGCCAGCAGTTCCTCGACGGCTACGTGCCGCAGATCTGGGAGCTCGGGCTGGAGGTGCCCGACCCGAAGCTCCGTAAGCGAGACGACGGCGTATGGGAGTACACCGAACCGGACTGGGACGAGCTGAGGTATGTCGTCACGGGACACGGCCCGCGCACCGCCGACCGGCTCGACCTGCGCCGCCGCGCCCGCGAGAGGTCGGCGTGGGTTCGGCAGGTGGTGTTGGCGGAAGCGGCGTGATCTACGAGGTCTTTCGACAGGAGCGGAAGGGCCAGGCGTTCCAGCACGCCGGCTCGATCGGGGCTCCGAACCTCGAGTTCGCCGAGGTGTACGCGCGCGAGCAGTACGGCCGGCGGCAGGAGTCGACGGCGTTGTGGCTCGTCCCGCGCGACGCGATCGACGAGCTCGACGACTTCGTGGACGAGCTCGGCCGCACCTACCACCGCGTCGACGGCTACTCGCTGAAGGCGAAGCTGAAGGAAGCACGTGAACGAGCAGCTGCTCGAAGCGGCTGACGACGAGCTCGTCGTCGGCTGGCGCGACTCCGAGTGGACGGGGATCGCGCCGCTCCTCGAGGAGGACGTCGCCTTTTCCTCGATCGCGCAGAACGAGATCGGCCACGCGCGGGCGCTCTACGAGCTGGCGGCGCGCGACCTCGGGACGACGGCGGACGAGCTGGCGTTCGATCGGGCTCCGGGCGAGTACCGGTGCTCGACGCTCGTCGCGCTGCGCCTCGTGCCGGATTGGGCGCGCACGATCGCGCGGCGCTACCTGTACGAGCAGGCCGACGAGCGGCGCCTGGCCGCCCTGAAGGCATCTGACGATCCGGAGGTCGCCGGCCTGGCCGCGAAGATCGACCGCGAGGAGGCGTATCACCGGATGCACGCGCAGATGTGGTTCGACCGGCTCCAGGACGAGCCGCGCTTCCTCGAGGCTCTCGAGAAGCTGCGACCGCTCGTCGACGACCGCGGCGAGCAACCGCCCGGGCTCGCGGAGCTCTGGGAGGAGATGACGTCGGTGCGCCGATCGGTGGCTGGCGCCACATGGTGACGGCCGCCGAGGTCTGGGACGCGCTCGCGGAGATCCCTGACCCGGAGATCCCGGTGGTGTCGCTCGTCGACCTGGGCGTCGTCCGGGACGTGGACGTCCAAGAGGGCCGCGTCCGCGTCGACTTCACGCCGACGTTCCTCGGCTGCCCGGCGCTCGAAGTGATGCGGGACGCGATGGCCGAGCGGCTGCGGGCGCTCGGCGTCGAGCCGGAGATCCGCGTGCGGAACGACGATGCGTGGTCGACCGACCGGATCACGCCGGAGGGCCGGGAGAAGCTGCGGGCCGCCGGCTTCGCGCCGCCCGCGCCGCGCGCCGCGGGGGCGCCGACGCTGGTCGAGCTGCGGAGCGCGGTCTTCCGCTGCCCGTACTGCGGCTCGACCGACACGAGGCTCGAGAACATGTTCGGCCCGACGCCGTGTCGGTCGCTCCGTTACTGCGCGAGCTGCCGTCAGCCGTTCGAGCAGTTCAAGACGCTCTGATGCGGCGGGTCGTGCTCGCGGTCGCGGTCGCCGGCCTCGCCGCCGGATGCGGCGGAGGCGGGCGGCTCTCGAAGGCGGAGTACGCGAAGCGGGCCGACGCGATCTGCACGAAGTACAACGCGAAGCTCAAGGCGGTCGCGCGGCCGACCGGGATCAGCGGGCTGCCGGCCTACGTCGACCGCGCGCTGCCGCTCGCCCGCAAGGGAGACGACGAGCTGCGGGCGCTCCGGCCGCCGAAGGACGAGGAGAAGACGGCGAAGGAGTGGCTCGACCAGAACGACTCCGTCGTCGGCTCGATGGAACGGCTCCGCGACGCGGCGAAGAAGGGCGACCGCGCCGGGATCCAGACGGCGCTGAACGAGGCGAGCGCGGCGAACCGGACGGCGAACGGGCTCGCGCGCCGGCTCGGCCTCTCCGTCTGCGCGCAGGGATAGTTAGCGGCCCTCGAACTGTGGCGGCCGCTTCTCGAGGAAGGCGGCGACGCCCTCGCGGAAGTCCTCGGTGCGCGTCGCCGCGGCCTGGAGCTGGGCCTCCCGCTCGAGCTGCTCTTCGAGCGTCGCCGTCTGCGCGTGCTCGAGGAGGCGCTTCGTCAGCGCGATTCCGCGGGTCGGCAGGGCGGCGAGCTCGGCGGCGAGCGCGGCGGCTCGCTCGGCGAGCGCGTCGGCCTCCACGACCTCGGAGACGAGGCCCCACGCGTGCGCCTCGGCGGCGGTCAGCCGGCGGCCCGACGCGAGCCACTCGAGCGCGCGCGCGTAGCCGAGGAGCCGCGCCGCGAAGAAGGAGCCGCCGGAGTCCGGGACGAGGCCGATGTTGATGAAGGCGGGCACGAAGGTCGCCGAGTCGGCGGCGAGGCGCAGGTCGCACGCGAGCGCGAGCGAGAGGCCGGCGCCCGCAGCGGCGCCGTTCACGGCCGCGACGACGGGCTTATCCAGGCTTCGCAGGCCGAGGATCGTGGGGTGATACGTGCTGCGAAGGCGCTCGCCGATGTCCCCCGCCGACTCGCGGAACTCGGTGAGGTCCTGGCCGACGCAGAAGCCGCGCCCCGCGCCGGTCACGACCACCGCGCGCACGTCGTCGGCCCGCGCCTCCTTGAACGCCGCCTGGAGCGCACGGTGCATCGCGGCGTCGAAGGCGTTCAGCACCTCGGGCCGGTTGAGCGTGATCGTGAGGACGCCGCCGTCGCGGCTGGTCTCCACCTCGGCCATGTCGATTCGAGTCTCGCACCTTCCACAGCCGAGCGTCGATCGCCGCGGCGAACAGGAGGGACGCGGCTACGACAGCTCGCGCAGGCGCCGTTCGAGGAAGCGGCGTTCGACCGGGTTCGTCGCGAGCTCGAGCGCCCGGCCGTACGCGGCGGCCGCCTCGCCCAGGCGTCCCGACCGCCGGAGCAGGTCGGCGCGCGCCGAATGGAAGAGGTGATAGCGCTCCAGCCCGTCGATCCCGCCGACGAGCTCGAGGCCGCGCTCCGGTCCCTCGGCGAGCGCGATCGCGACGGCCCGGTTCAGCTCGACCACCGGGCTCGGATCGATCCTCGCCAATCGTCCGTACAACTCGGTAATCCGCGGCCAGTCCGTCTCGTCGGCGCTCCCCGCCCGCGCGTGCTCGCCCGCGATCGCCGCCTGCAGCCCGTAGCGGCCGGCGCCGCGCCGCAGCGCCTCCGCGGCGAGGGACAGTCCCTCCCGGATCTCCCCCGCGTCCCAGAGTGACCTGTCCTGCTGCTCCAGCAAGACGAGGTCGCCGGCCGCGTCCACGCGCGCGTCGCGCCGCGAGTCCTGGAGCAGCATGAGCGCCAGCAGGCCGATCGCCTCGGCCTCGTCCGGCATCAACGCTACGAGCACCCGGCCGAGCCGGATCGCCTCGGCCGCGAGCTCGCGCCGCACGAGCGAGTCGCCCGCCGTCGCCGAGTAGCCCTCGTTGAAGACGAGGTACAGCACCGCGAGGACGCCGTCGAGACGCGCCGGCAGCAGGTGCGCGGGCGGCACGCGGAACGGAATCGCGGCCGCGCGGATCTTCCGCTTCGCGCGCACGAGCCGCTGGGCCATCGTCGGCTCGGGGACGAGGAAGGCGCGGGCGATCTCGGCCGTCGTCAAACCACCGAGGAGCCGCAGCGTCAGCGTGACCCGCGCCTCGAGCGCGAGCGCCGGGTGGCAGCACATGAAGACGAGGCTCAGACGGTCGTCGGGGATCTCGTCCACCTCGTCCTCCTCGTCCGGAGCGACGCCGGCCGGCAGCATCCGCGCGAGCTCCTCGAGCTTCGCCGCGCCGCGCCGCGCGCGCCGGAGCCGGTCGAGCGCGCGGTTCCGCGCCACCGCGACGATCCACGCGCCGGGGTTCGCAGGCACGCCGTCGCGGGGCCACCGGTCGAGGGCGACGACGAAGGCCTCCTGCACCGCGTCCTCGGCGAGGTCGACATCGCGGAGCGCCCGCACGAGCGCCGCGACCGCCCGCCCCGACTCCTCGCGGAAGAGGCGGGCGATCGTCCGGTCCTCGAGCGCTGCTATCGCTCCACCACCGGCCTCACCTCGACCACGCCTCGCTCCGCCGCCGGAATCCGCGCCGCGAACTCGATCGCCTCGTCGAGGCTGCCGCAGTCGATGAGGTAGTAGCCGCCGAGCTGCTCCTTCGTCTCCGCGAACGGCCCGTCGGTGGTGAGCGTCTCGCCGTCCCGAACGCGAACCGTCGTCGCGGTGTCGGAATCCTGGAGCTCGGCGCCGTCGGTCGCCTCCCGTGAGAGCGCCATGTACCGCTCGGTGGCCTTCCGCTGCTCTTCCTCCGACAGCGCGCTCCAAGCGTCCTCGGTTCCGTAGATCAAGGCCATGTACTTCATGGTCACCTCCTCGTCGGGTTCAGCATGACGACGAACGGGACCGGGCGAAATCGACACCGACGGAGCCCCGGGTTCGCGAGCTACGCTCGCCGCATGGCCATCGAGGTCTCCGACGCCGAAGCGCTCGACGCGTACTCGAGTGCCGTGACTGCGGTCGCGGAGCGGCTGGCGCCCTCCGTCGCGAACCTGCGGGTGCGCCGCGGCGGCGGCGGGAGCGCCGTCGTCATCAGCCCCGACGGCTTCCTGCTCACCTCGGCGCACGTGGTCGCCGCCGGGCGCGGCCGGGGCCGCGCGTCGTTCGTCGACGGCCGCGAGCTCGACTTCTCCGTCGTCGGTGCCGACCCGCTCTCCGACCTCGCCGTCCTCCGCGCCGACGCGCGCGACCTCGTGGCCGCCGAGCTCGGCGACGCCGAGCGGCTCCGCGTCGGCCAGCTCGTCGTCGCGATCGGGAATCCGCACGGCTTCGGCGGCTCGGTCACGGCCGGCGTCGTCTCCGCCCTCGGGCGGTCATTGCCGACGCGCTCGGGCGCGAACGTCCGCTACGTCGACAACGTGATCCAGACCGACGCCGCGCTGAACCCGGGCAACTCGGGCGGCGCGCTCGCCGACGGCCGCGGCCGCGTCGTCGGCGTCAACACCGCGGTCGCCGGAGTCGGTCTCGGGCTCGCGGTCCCGATCAACGAGGCGACGCGGAAGATCGTCGGCGCGCTGATGCGCGAGGGCCGCTACCGGCGCGCGTACCTCGGCATCGCCGGCGGGCCGAGGCCGCTCCCGCCCCGCGTGGCCGCCGAGCTCGGCCGGCGCGAGTGCGTCGAGGTCGTGAACGTCGTCGAGGGCTCGCCGGCGGCGGCGGCCGGGCTGCGACCGGAGGACATGATCGTCGCGGTCGACGGGACGCCGGTCGAGACCGTCGACGATCTGCAGAGGTTCATGGTCGCCGAGCTGATCGGCCGCCGCGTCGAGCTCACCGTCGTCCGCGGCGACCGCACGCACGCGCTCACGCTCACACCCGTGGAGCTGGACGGCTGACGGCCCCGGCGTGCTCCTCGTGCTCGAGGAGCTCGTAGGCGACCTGCGCGACGAGCAACCCTGCCAGCACGAGCGCGACGACGAGCGGCGAGAGGCCGAACGGGACGAGGGCGAGGGCGGCCACGACGGTCCCGAGCCGGAGCGCGACGTCCGCGTCGAGCAGGACCGGCGGCGTGACGAGCTGGATCGCCGCCAGGCCGACCATCGTCATCGCGAGTCCGGCGCAGAGGATCCAGCTCGTGTCGTCGTAGCGACCCTGGCCACCGGCCGCGAAGATCGCGAGCTTCACGCCCGCCCCCATCGTGGCCAGGCCGACCACGATGAAGAAGTGCATGTACGTGTAGGTCAGGCCGCCCACGAGCCCGCGCGCACTGATCGTCGTCTCGTCGAGGAAGTCGAAGTAGATCCACCAGAGCGCGGCCGCGGCGACGAATCCCGCGGCCGCCGCCGCCCCCGAGGCCGCTCCCCAGGGCACGTGCGCGATGCCGAGGACGACGCCGAGCACCGACTCGCCGAGCACGATCAGCGTCAGCAGGCCGAACCGCTCCGGTATGTGCCGCGGGTGGATCGGCGCAGTTGGCAGCTGCCGCCACGCGAGGAGCGGCGCGCCGAGCTCGAGCACGAGCGCGACGCCCCACAGCCAGTAGCGCGCAGGCGCCGGCAGCGCGAGCGAGCCGAGCCAGAAGCCGGTCGCCGTCCCGAAGGCGACGAGGAAGATCGCCGTGAGCCGGCGCGCCTCGGGCACGTGCCGTCGCGCCCGCTCGTAGAGGACGAGTAGGATCACGCGGACGCCGAGGTAGGCGACGACGAAGCCGCTCGAGTGCCCGTCGAAGACGCTCCGCACCGTGGTCGCGAGCACCGCGACGAGGAACATCCCGAGCAGCGTGAGCAGCCGGTAGGGCAGGTCGTCGGTGTCGAACCGGTTCGCGTAGAAGGTGAAGCCCGCCCACGCCCACCAGACGGGGACGAAGACGGCGACGAAGCCGAGGAAGCGCGGGAACGTCGGGTGGCTGGAGAGCGCGTTCGCGAGCTGGCCGACCGCCGCCACGAAGACGAGGTCGAAGAAGAGCTCGAGCCACGTCGCCCGCCGCTCGTCGACGTCCTCGCCCGCGGCGGTGCGAAGGCGCGGCGGCTCGACGAAGCGCGAGAGCGTCAGCGGCCCTTGAAGTCGGGCTTCCGCTTCTCGACGAAGGCCTCGAGACCCTCCTTCGCGTCCTCGGAGGCGAAGGCGAGGTAGAGCGCGCGCCGCTCGTACTCCAGGCCGAGGCCGAGGGTCGTCTCGTGCGCGCGGTCGACGGCCTCCTTGGCGAGCCGCGTCGCGACCGGGCCCTTGGTCGCGATCTCGCGCGCGACGCGCTTCGCCTCGTCGAGCCATGCCTCCTTCGCGACCACGCGGGCGACGAGACCCGATGCCAGCGCCTCGCGCGCGTCGAGCTGCCGGCCGCTCAGGATGACGTCCATCGCGAGCGCCTTCCCCACCGCGCGCGTCAGCCGCTGCGTGCCGCCCGCGCCGGGGATGATCCCGAGGCCGGTCTCCGGCTGGCCGAAGCGCGCCGTCTCGGACGCGACGATCAGGTCGCACGACATCGCGAGCTCGCAGCCGCCGCCGAGGCAGAAGCCGGAGACCGCGGCGACGAGCGGCGTCCAGAGGTTCCGGATCGCGTCCCAGCGCTCGACGCGGCGTGCGTAGTAGAGCTCGATCGCGGTCGACTGCGCCAGCTCGCCGATGTCGGCGCCCGCCGCGAACGCGCGCTCCGAGCCGCCGAGCACGATGCAGCGGATCGCCTCGTCGGCGTCCAGCTCACGCAGCGCCGTCACGAGCTCGTCCATGAGCTCGTCCGAGAGGGCGTTCAGCTGCTGCGGACGGTTCAGCAGGCAGACCGCGATCGGCTCGTCGCGCTCGACGCGCACCAGATCGCTCACGGCAGGCGCACCGAGATCCGCCAAGACGCGAGCCACCGATCGTCGCCCCGCGTGAAGACGTCCGTGACCGCGTAGTCGCCGGTGAGGTCCTGGTCGCGGAGCGTCGCGTCCCAGCGCAGCCGGGCGGAGACGACGGCGACGTCGCCGAAGACGCGCGCGTCGACCTCGCGCGGGACGAGCGAGCGCGTGTCGATCTCGTCGAGCGCCGCGAGCCACTCGTCCTTCGGGACGCTCGGCCCGACGCCGCCCGTGCTCGAGAGCACGAAGTCGTCGGCGAGGAATGCGCGCGCCGCCTCGGCGTCGCGCCGCTCGACGATCCCGGCCCATTCGGCCTCGAGCGCCTCGAACTCGGCGGCCCTCGCGGCCACGTCAGATCCCCGCGTCCCAGGTCAGCGGCGCAGACGGCGGAGCCGGCACCGCCCGGAAGCGGCATCGCAAGCGACGCCTCACTCGCGCTCCAGGAACTTGCGTACCGCCGTCTGGGCCTCGTCGCCGAGCATCGAGAGCGCGAGCCAGTCGCGGGCGTGGCCGACGGTCTCGTGCCAGGAGAGGTCGCGCCACCAGTTGAGCTGCTGCTTCGCATAGCGCGTCGTCTGCGGGAGCTTGCGCGCAAGCTTCTCGACCCACTCGTCGACGACCGCGTCGAGCTCGGCCGCCGGGACGGCGCGGTTCACGAGCCCCCAATCGGCGGCCTGCGCGGCCGGGATCTCGTCGCAGAGGAGGATGATCTCGCGCGCGCGGCGGTCGCCGACGAGGATCGGGAGCCATTGGGTCGCGCCGCCCGCGGGCACGGAGCCGTGCTCGAGGCCGACGTGGCGGATGAAGGCGTCCTCGACCATCACGGCGAGGTCGCAGGCCATCTGGAGCTCGTTCCCGCCGCCGACGGCGATCCCGTTCACGCGCGCGATCGTCGGCTTGCCGATCTCCCGCAGCCGGTCGTGCATGTCCTTGAAGGCGCCGAACCACTTCCAGTACTCGCGCGGCTCGCCGAGGTAGTCCGCAGCCCACGACTTGAGGTCGGCGCCGACGCAGAACGCGCGCCCCGCGCCGGTGACGACGACGACGCGGATCTCGTCGTCCCACGATGCGTCCTCGCACGCGCGCGCGAGCTCCCTCAGCATGCGGAAGTCGAAGGCGTTCAGCACCTCCGGCCGGTTGAGCGTGATCGTCGCCCGCGGCGGCGCCTTCTCGTAGACGATCGACTCGAAGCCGAGCTCGTCCGGCGCGCTCGGCCGCGGATGCGTGGGCTCAGCCAACCTCGGCGAAGAAGACCTTGAAGCCGATGCCGAGCGTTTGCGCGTCCTCGCCGGCGGCCACGAGCCCCTGCTGCGACCGCTTCCACGCGTCGCGGTCGGCGAACTCGTACTCGAAGTAGTAGCGGTACTCCGGCTCGCCGGTCGGCGAGCCGAGGATGCGCCCGTGCCGGATCGTCGCCTCGGGTGTCTCGCGGCGGTTGAGCTCGACGTGCTCGGCGTAGCGCTCCGGGTCGGGCGCCTGCTCGTAGAGGACGAAGACGCGGATCATCGGCGGAGCGTATAGCCTCGCCCGAGGCGACGGAGGAAAGGAGACGACCCATGGCAAGCTCGGGCAAGATCGTCCACATCGAGCTCCCGGCGGGCGACGCCGACCGGGCGCAGCGCTTCTATGCGGAGCTCTTCGGCTGGCAGTTCGCCGACTCCGGGATGGAGGGGATCGACTACCGGATGTTCCAGGGCGAGCCCGGCGGGGCGGTCTACCCGGGCGAGAACGCCGGTCAGGGGCCGATCGTCTACTTCGAGACCGACGACATCGACGCCGAGCTGGCGAAGGTGCGCGAGCTCGGAGGCCAGGCGGAGGACAAGCAGCCGATCCCTGGAGTGGGATGGTTCGCGGGCTGCAAGGACCCCGAGGGCAACGCCTTCAGCCTGTTCCAGAGCGACGAGTCCATCCCGGCGCCGTCCGCTTAGGCCAGCCGGGGGTCTGACCCCAGACACGCCTCGAAGCGCGAGGTCCGAAATGCCGGTGAGGCCGCTCGCCGAGCCACGGCCTGTGACGAATCGCGCGCGAAGTCACAGATGCGCTCGACTCGGTGGGCCATGGCCGGGGTCAGACCCCTGGCGTAGGGTTGGCGCGATGAACGGCAGCGCGGCGGCGGCCGCCCTCTGCGTCGTCGCCGGCTTCGCCGGCTCGGTTCAGGTCGCCGTCATGGCGCGGCTCGGCGACCGCGTAGGCGTCGTCGAGGCGCTCGCCTTCGCGACCGTCGTCTCGGCCGCGCTCGCAACCCTGATCCTGCTCGCCCTGCGCGGAAGCCTCGACGGGTTCGCCGCCTCCGCGCGGCAGCCGCCGTGGCTCTGGCTCGGCGCGCTGATGAGCCTCCTCATCGTCTTCACGATCACGCTCGCCGGAGCGCGGATCGGGACGGCAGCCACGATCGGGATCATCATCGCCGGCCAGCTCGTCATGGCGGCGCTGATCGACCGGTTCGGGCTCCTCGGCGCCGACCGGATCGGGCTCGGCTGGGCGCGGCTCACCGGGCTGGCACTTCTCGCCGCCGGCGCGGCGCTGTCGCTGAGGAGCACGTAGGTGCTGGAAATCGCAGCGGGGGACCTGCGCTTCGCCGCGCGCCTCGAGGAAGGCCTCGCGCCCGCGACCGTCGCAGCCTTGCGCAGGCTCCTGCCGCTCGAAAGCCGCGTGATCCACGCGCGCTGGAGCGGCGAGGCGACCTGGATCCCGTTCGGCGAGCTCGACGTCGGCATCGGCCCGGAGAACGCGACCGCCTACCCCTCGCCGGGCGAGCTCCTGCTCTACCCGGGCGGGGTCAGCGAGACGGAGCTCCTCTTCCCGTACGGCCACTGCGCCTTCGCAAGCAAGGCCGGAAGGCTCGCCGGGAACTACTTCGCTACGGTCGTGGAAGGAGCCGAGCTCTTGCCCGAGCTCGGCCGCCGCTGCCTCTGGGAGGGCGCGCAGCCGATCCGCTTCGACGAGCGCTAGGCGCGGCCTCACTCTCCGATGACGACCGGAAGCCCGATCGGCTCGTCGGCGGCGAGCGGCGAGCGGGCGAGGAGCCAGAACCCGGCTCGACCACCGGGCCCACGAGCAGCGCGAACGCAACGGTGCCGACGCCGAACGTGCCGCCGAGCGCGATCCCCGCGGCAAGCGCGATCACCTCGATCCCCGCTTGAACGACGCCGATCCGCCTCCCGGTCCGGAGCGAGCCGACGAGCATCAGCGTGTCCCGCGGACCGGCTCCGAGATCGGCGCCGATGTAGAACGCGCTGGCAGGTCCGGCGAGCGCGATCCCCACGACGAGCAACAACACGCGAAGGGCAAGGCTCGAGTGCGAGCTCGCCGACCCAATGGATCGAGGTCAGACCCTCGATATAAAGGCCGATCAGCGTCGCATTCGCGAGCGTCCCGATCCCCGGCCGGCCGCCGAGCGCCCACGCGACCAGGAGTACCCGACGCCGCCGACGACGCTCGCGAGGCCGAAGGTAAACGGCGTGTGGCGCGCGATCCCCTGGTGCAGCACGTCCCACGGCGAGAGCCCAAGCCGAGACTCGAGCATGAGCACGATCGCGGCCGCGTACAGGAGGAGCCCGAAGACGAGGCTCACGGAGCGAACGACGAGCCCGCCCCGGATCCGCGGGTAGCGCACGCTTGTGTGCCGTCAAGAATGCGTCAAGCTGGCTTGGGCAGCTCGATCCGCGTGCCGAGGGCGAGGCCTTGGGCGAGCACGGTTTCGGCCAGCTGCCGCCACCGATCCGCGACCTCGGTTGGCGTGATCCAATCGTTGAAGGAGATGGCCTGCCGGTTCGCCGCGGGCAGCCCCGGCACTGCGTCAACTGACGGTCGCTCGAACCTCCCTTTCCCTGCCGCCCGACACGGGACAAACGAGAACATGCCTTCGATCGGCCTCTCTGGGGTGGCGCCCAAATAGAGCGTGAACCTCCGATCGTTTGAAGGCCGCCATGCGTACATCGGCTCCAAGGTCGTGAGTGCGAATTCCTTCGGCACCTTCTCCTCGACCACGGCGCGCCAGTTTGAGCGCGTATGGGAGAGCGCCTCTGCGACGACCAGAACCGTGTCGCACACGAACCGATGGCGCAGGACCGAGCCGAAGACGATCACCGAGCCGGGCGCAAGAGAGTGCACCTTTTTTGCCCGTGGCGTCTGCCTGCAGAACGTGTACAGAAACTGATCGCCGAAGACGAACGGGTCCGTGTTCTGCGGCACGCCACGAGGCCGTTGGCTGGGAGTTGGGGCGAGAGGACGATGAGCGTTGAGGCCACCTTCGCGGTCCACGCGCGATGCCGCCTCCCACTCACCCCAGAACACGATCTCGCCATCGAGCTCTCGCGAATCGAGAGCTGTCCGGTATGTCCCGGAGCAGACCATGACCTTGCGGACGTGTGGCGTGTCACCGCGCGGCCAAGCCGTCCGCTCAGGGCCGCCCTCCTGGCCTGGGTGCGGGAACTGGACGAATCGGCGCACCGGAAGCACTGGTCGATGCCGAGCGCGCGCTACAGCCCGAATGGGTTGAAGGGCCGAGCGCTCGTCGAGACGAGGACGCTCTTCGTCTCGAGATAGAGCTCGAGCGTCTCGAGCCCGAGCTCGCGGCCGAAGCCCGACTGCTTGTAGCCGCCGAACGGGATCCCCGGGAACGCGGTGTACGGCATGTTCACGCCGACCGTGCCCGCCTTGATGCGCGCGGCGACCCGGTGGCCGCGCGCCGCGTCGCCCGTCCAGACGGTCGCCATCAGCCCGTACTGCACGTCGTTCGCGAGCCGGATCGCGTCCTTCTCGTCCTCGAACGGGATCACGGTGACGACCGGGCCGAAGATCTCCTCCTGCGCGACGGCCATCCGGTTCTCGACCTTCGCGAGCACCGTCGGCGGGTAGAACGCGCCCTTGCCGTCGCCGGGCTCGCCGCCCGTAACGACCTCCGCGCCCTCCTCGCGACCGAGCTCGACGAAGCCGTGCACCTTGTCGCGGTGCTCGGACGAGATGAGCGAGCCCATCTGCGTCTCGGGGTCGAGCGGGTCGCCGACACGGATCTTCCCGGCGAGCTCGGAGAACTTCGCCACGAAGTCGTCGTAGAGCGGCGCCTCGACGAGGACGCGCGACCGCGCCTCGCAGCTCTGGCCGGCCGAGTAGTAGATCGACCAGACCGCGCTCGGGATCGCGTCGTCGAGCTCGGCGTCGGCGAAGACGACGTTCGGGCTCTTGCCGCCGAGCTCGAGGGTGATCCGCTTGATCGGCTCGGAGGCCATCCGCATGATCTCGGCGCCCGTGGCGGTCGAGCCCGTAAAGGCGATCTTGTCGACGCCAGGGTGGCGGACGAGGTGCGCGCCCACCGTCGTGCCCGGGCCGGGGACGATGTTGATCGCCCCCGGCGGGAAGCCGACCTCGCCCGCGAGCTCGGCCATCCGCAGGGCGGAGAGCGGCGTCGCGGAGTCCGGCTTCAGGACGACCGAGCAGCCGGCGGCGAGGGCCGGCGCGAGCTTCCAGGTCGTCATCATCAGCGGGTAGTTCCAGGGCACGATCTGGCCGGCGACGCCCACCGGCTCCTTCAGCGAGTAGAAGAGAAGCGAGCCGCCGATCGGGTTCGAGCGGCCGGCGATCGACGCGATCGCGGAGCCGTAGAAGCGGAAGTTCTCGACCGCCTGGTTGAGCTCGGCCTTGACGGAGGAGATCGCCTTGCCCACGTTCCGCGCCTCGAGCTCGGCGAGCTCCTTGCGGTTCGCGACGAGCGCGTCGGCGAGCGCGTGCAGCAGGCGCGAGCGCTCGTTGGGCGGCGTCTTGCCCCACGGCCCGGCAAGCGCGGCGCGTGCCGCCTCGACGGCGCGGTCGACGTCGGCCTCGCCCGCCGTCGCGACTCGGGCAAGCGGCTCCCCGGTCGCGGGCTCGGCCAGGTCGCGGGTCTCGCCGGAGGCGGCCTCGGTGCTCTCGCCGCCGACGAAGAGGCCGTACTCGCGCGTCGCGACCGCCATCCCGGGACCCTAGCGAGTTTCCCAGGGCAGCCTGGAGGGCAGAGAGTCGACATGGACGAGGTTCAGGTCGAGGCCGCGCGCATCCCCGATCGTGACCGGCTCCTGAACGAGCTACGCGAGAGCGGCCTCGACGCCAAGCCCGTCGACGAGGTCGGGATCGAGGTCGCCTCGGGCGACGACGAGGAGGTCTTCGCCCACGTGGAGCGGATGATCATGTCGATCGGCGCGCCGTTCGTCCCGCTCAAGCACGACGGCGTGATCTACATCAGGCCGCCGCTCAGCTGAGGTCGGCCGGCAGGAGCCGGGCCGTCAGCAGCCGGCGATAGCGGGCAGGGTCGCCGCCGACGAAGGCGTGGCAGAGCCGCCGGCCTTCGGAATAGGTCTGGACGTAGCCGCGCGAGCGCCGCTCCTCGGCGTTGGCCAGGATCTTGTCGACGCGGTCGGCGGGCTGGAGCGACCACTGCGCCGCGTAGTCCCAGGCCTCCCGATGCGACGCGCCGCGCTCGTGGAGGAGGATCGCCACGTTGGACGGGACGGCGTAGAGCTTCCGCCGAGCCTCCGCGACGCGCGCGCCGACCTCGGCGTCGTACTCGAACTCGAACGGCCGCAGTCGCTTCGCGAGCTCTCCGTGCGCGTCACGGTCCAGCACGAGCTCCGGCCCCGTCTCCGCGAGTCCCTCGGAGATGACCGCGTCCGGTGGTGGCCCGGATACCCTTCGTGCGCGGCGAACCAGAGCAGGTCGCCCGCCGGAAACGACAGGTCGGTATTGACCGAGATCCGCGTCCGGAAGCCGCCGAGGTAGTGGGCGTACCCGAACCAGCGCTCGCCGGTGACGATCTCGAGCTCCACCTCCTCGCCCTCGGGCAGGCCGATGGCCTGGCCCGTCCGCTCGCGCACGAGCGCGAGCGCCGCGTCGACGGCCCGCTCCACCGACTCGGGCGGCACCGCAGCCTCCTCGAACCAGCGCGCGTACCGTGCCGCCAGATCCCCGGAGCCGACGAGCGGCTCATCGTCGATCCGCTGGCGGAGCTCCGCCGGGCCGTAGTAGGAGTCGACGAGCTCGGGCTCGTGCCGTCCGAGCCGCAGGCCGAGCTCGAGGTAGCGCTCGGTTTGCGTCATGCCGCGCTGAGGTCGGACGGCACGACCAGCGCCGTCATGAGCCGCCGGAGGCGCGCGGGGTCGCCGTCGACGAACGCGGCGCAGAGCCGCTGCCCCTGCGAGTAGCAGTGGACGTAGCCGCGCGAGCGGCGGTCCTCGACGTTCGCCTCCAGGAACTTGTCGACCCGGTCCGCGGGTTGGAGCGACCAGTGCGCCGCGTACTCCCACGCCTCCTCCCGCGAAGCGCCTCGCTCGTGGCGGAGGACTGCGGCGTTCGACCAGACCGGCGTGAGCAGCTGGTCGGCCGCGGCTACGCGCGCTCCGGTCTCGCCGTCGTACTCGAACCCGAGCGGCGCGAGACGCTCGGCCAGTGCCTCGTGTGCGCCGTCGAGCACGAGCGGCGGTGCGGTCTGGGCGATCCCCTCCGTGATGACCGCGTCCGGCGACCAGAGCACGCCCAGCGTCGCCTCGATCCGGCCGCCGGCGCGCACGACGTCCGCCTCCTGCCAGGCGCGGTGGGTGTGGTGACCCGGGTATGCCTCGTGGGCGCTGAACCACACGAGCTCGGTCGCCGGGAACGGCAGGTCCGTGTTCAGCGAGATGTGCGTGTGGAACTCGCCGAGGTAGCGCGCGAACCCGAGCCAGAGCTCGCCGGTCACGACGTCGAGCTCGACGTCCTCGCCCTCGGGGAGCCCGACCGCCTCGCGCGTCCGCTCGCGCAGGAGTGCGACCGCCTCGCTGAGCGCCGGCCCGACAAGGTCGCTCGGGAGCGCGACGCCCTCGAGGTACCGCGAGAACCGTGCCGCGAGCTCGCCCGAGCCGGGAAGCGCCTCGTCGAGGAGCGCGTGGCCGTGCTCGAATTCCCGCTCGTCGGCCCATTGCGGCCGGATGCCGTACTTCAGCTCGACCTCCTCCGCGTAGGGCAGCTCCTCGCCGGCGAGCGTCCGCGCGGTCGTCTGGAGCGCCCGCACCTGCGCGACCAGCCAGCGGTCGTCCAGGTCCGCAAGCAGCTCGGCGGCGGCGGCGGCGATCCGCGACGGGTCGAGCAGCGGCTCGTCGGCGACCTTCCGCTCGAGCTCCGGCGGGCCGTAGTAGAAGTCGACGACGTCGGGCTCGTGCCGGCCGAGCCGCAGCGCGAGCTCGAGGTAGCGCTCTGGGTGCGTCACCGCTCGAAGAGCGCCGCCTGACCCTGGCCGACGCCGACGCAGAGGGTCGCGAGGCCGTAGCGCCCGCCGCGGCGGCGGAGCTCGTGGAGCAGCGAGACGACGAGGCGCGCGCCGCTCATCCCGAGCGGGTGGCCGAGCGCGATCGCGCCGCCGTTCACGTTCACCTTCTCCTCGTCCAGGCCGAGCTCGCGGACGACGACGAGGCTCTGCGACGCGAAAGCCTCGTTCAGCTCGACGAGGTCTATCTGGCTCGAGTCGATTCCGGCGCGGCTGAGGAGCTTCCTGACGGCGGGGATCGGCCCGATGCCCATCACTCGCGGATCGACCCCCGAGACGGCGCTCCCGACGAAGGCGCCGATTGGCTCAGCGCCGAGCTCGCACGCCTTCTCCTCGGACGCGATCACGAGCGCGGCCGCGCCGTCGTTGATCCCGCTCGAGTTCCCGGCGGTGACCGTGCCGCCGTCGCGGAAGGCCGGGCGAAGCGCCGCGAGCTTCTCCGCGCTCGTGTCCGGCCGCGGGTGCTCGTCGCGCTCGACTCCGTCGACGGCGACGAGCTCGTCGGCGAAGCGGCCCGCCTCGTGCGCGGCGGCCCAGCGCTGCTGCGAGCGGAGCGCGAAGGCGTCCTGCTCCTCGCGCGAGACGCCGTACCGCTCGGCCACGTTCTCGCCGGTCTCGCCCATCGACTCGAGCGGGAACATCTCCTCCAGACGCGGGTTCGGGAAGCGCCAGCCGAGCGTCGTGTCGTAGACGACTCGATCGCCGCGCGGGAACGCCTTGTCCGGTTTGGCCATGACGAGCGGGGCGCGGCTCATCGACTCCACGCCGCCCGCGACGAAGAGGTCGCCGTCACCGGCCGCGATCGCATGGCAGGCGGAGACGACGGCCGAGAGGCCCGAGGCACAGAGCCGGTTCAGCGTCACGCCTGCGACCGACTCGGGAAGCCCGGCAAGGAGCGCGGCCATCCGCGCGACGTTGCGGTTGTCCTCGCCGGCCTGGTTCGCGCAGCCGAGATAGACGTCCTCGAGATCGGCGGGCGGGACGCCGGCGCGCTCGACAGCGGCCTTGATCACGAGCGCGGCCAGGTCGTCCGGCCGTACTCCCGCGAGCGCGCCGCCGTAACGGCCCACGGACGTACGGACAGCCGACAGGACGACTGCGCGGCTCACGCCGCCACACTAACTATGCGACGAAGTCGACCCGAACGGGCTCGTTATAGGCGCCGATCGCCTCCGCCCGACGCAGAAGCTCGCGGACGGCCTGCCTGCCCTCGTCGCCGTAGTCGCACGTGAAGTCGTTCACGTACATGCCGACGAAGCGGTCGGCGAGGTCGTCGTCGAGGCCACGGCCGAACTGCTTCGCGTACGACATCGCGCGTCGCCGGTTCGCGAGGCCGACCTCGATCGACTCGCGGAGCACCTCTGAGAGCTCGTGCAGGGTGTCCTCGCCGAGGTCGCGCCGCGCCACGTTCACTCCGAGCGGCAGCGGCAGACCCGTCTCGAGGAGCCACCACTCGCCGAGGTCGACGGTCTTCGCCAACCCGGCGTCGCCGTAGGTGAGCTGTCCCTCGTGGATGAGCAGGCCGGCGGCTGCGGCGCCCGACGACACCTCCTCCAGGATCTCGTCGAACGGCACCTCGCGGTAGCGGAAGTCGCCGAGGTACATGCGCAGGACGAGGAACGCGGTCGTCATCCGGCCGGGGACGGCGATCTCGACGTCGCGCAGCTCCTCGCGCGAGAGGGTCTCGCGCGACACGACGACCGGGCCGTATCCCGAGCCCATGCTCGCCCCGTGCGGCAGCAGGACGTACTCGTCCTGGACGAACGGGTATGCGTGGAGCGAGAGCGCCGTCACCTCGAGGCGGCCGTCGAGCGCCCAGAGGTTCAGTGTCTGGATGTCCTTCAGGACGTGCTCGAACTCGAAGTCGCGCGTGTCGATCTCGCCCGACGCGAGCGCCCAGAACATGAACGCGTCGTCGGGATCCGGGCTGTGTCCGAGCCTGATCAGCACGAGCGCGGGAGGCTAGCAGCCTAAACTGGCGGGCGATGTCGAAGGCCGCGCTCACCGACTCGATCCAGGATTACCTCAAGGGGATCTACAAGCTCTCGGCGGAGGGCGGGGTGACGTCCGTGTCCGCACTCGCCCGGCAGCAGGGGGTGTCGCCGGCCTCGGCGAGCGCGATGGTGAAGAAGCTGGCGGCGCTCGAGCTCGCCGACCACCAGCCGTACGGCGGGGTCGTCCTCACGCGGTCCGGCGAGCAGGTCGCGCTCGAGATCATCCGGCACCACCGGCTGCTCGAGCTCTACCTCGCCGAGACGCTCGGGGTTCACGTGGACGACGTCCACGACGAGGCCGATCGCCTGGAGCACGTGATCTCGGAGGAGCTCGAGGCGCGGATCGACCGGGCGCTCGGCTTCCCGACGCACGACCCGCACGGCGACCCGATCCCGGACGCCGAGCTCCGCTGGCCCCGCAGCTCCGCGCTCGGCTAACGCGTCCGTCGAACCCGCGCGACCTTCGCGTCGCACTTCCGTGACGGTGGCTGCCACCGGGCCTTGGCGGTTTGGGCCTTGGCGGTTCGGGTCAGGGCCCGCGGGGGCGGCTCAGCGGCGTCCGAAGAACCAGCGCTCGAGCGGGCCGAGGATCTCGCTGCGCACGAAGGGCTTCGCGTCCGCGGGCCGCCCGTCGTCGCTCGACACGCGCACGTCGTCCTCGAGCGTCTCGTTCGCGCGCTCGAGCGCGTCGTCCAGCTCGTAGCCCTCGAAGACGTAGTCGTCCGGCCGCGGCGCGTCGCTCGACCGGTGCTGCGGGTTGACGGCGCGGCCGACCGCCCACAGGCCGCCCGGCTTCCGCTCGATCCAGACGACGATGCGCTCCTCGACCCCGAGGTCGTCGACACCCGAGACGACCCGCTCCGCGAACCGGCCCTCCCTCGAGGTCCGTCTCATCGACGGGAGGATACAATCGCCCCCGATGGCGAGGCTGTCGAGCTTCTTCCGCGGCCTCTTCTCCTTCCTCGGCACCCACAGCGCGGCCGAGGATCGCGTCGCGGCCTACGTGATCCGCGAGCACCGTCGCGGCCGCCGCCTCGCCGAGATCCTGGACGACGCCTACGTGAAGAACCGTCTCACGCCGCAGCAGTGCGAGCGGCTCCTCGACCGCGAGGACGTCATCCACGCGATCGGCCACGACGAAGTCGCGGCGCTCCGCACCTCCTAGAGCTCCCGACCGACCCCGCGCTCGCGCGCCCGCGCGATCGCAGCGGCGCCGATCGCCAGGTCCCAGGCAGCGATCCCGTTCGACTTGAAGAGCACGATGTCGCCGTCCGCCGTCCGGCCCGGCGTCTCGCCCTCGACGACCTCCTGGAGCTCGTGCACCTCGAGCCAGTCGAGGACGCCCTGCTCGACGGGCTCGATGAGGTCGCCCGACTCGCCGCGAGACTGCTCCCGCGAGTCGCAGCACACGAAGCTCGCCCGCTCGAGCACGACGTTGTCGAGCTCCCGGGCGCTCGGGTCGTTCGCGCCAATTGCACAAACGAGGGCGCCGTCGCGCAGCCACTCGCCGCGCAGCACCGGGTCCTTCGAGGTCGTCGCCGTCACGACCACGTCCTGCGCGGCCGCGTCACGAGAGGACTCCCCCGGCTCGGCGCCGACCCGCTCGCAGAAGGAGCGCAGCCGCTCCGGTGTGCGGCAGTAGGCGACCGTCCGCCCGATCGTCGGCACGGCAGCGCGAATCGCCGCGACCTGGCTCTCGGCCTGCCAGCCGCAGCCGATCACGCCGAGCGTCGACGCGCCCGGCCGGGCGAGGTACTTCGCCGCCACGCCGCTCGCCGCCCCGGTGCGGAGCTGTCCGAGCCGGTTCGCCTCGATCACCCCCGCGAGCTCGGCCCGCTGGGTCTCGAAGAGCAGGACGACGAAGCGGTAGTCGTCGTAGCCGAACGCGGCGTAGCTCTTCAGCCCGCCGTACCCGAGCTCGAGGTCGGCCGCCGACATGACGGCGAGGAGCCCGCCCTCGAGCCGCAGCCGCTGGCGCGGCACGTTCTCGACGCGCCCCGCTGCCAGCCGCCGGAACGAGCCTTCCACGGCCTCGAGCGCGTCCTCGATCGTCAGGAGGGCGCCGACCTCCTCCTCCGTCAGGTAGAGCGTCACTCCCTAATTCTTCTGCTTCTCGATGAACGTCAGCTCGCCGCTCGTCTCGAGGACGGCCCACTGCACGTCCGCGAGCGAGGCGATCTGCTGGAGCCGGGCCGCCTCGGCGATGTCCTCGGGCGTCAGCCGCTCGCGCCGCGCGTTGCCCTCGATCACCCTGCCGTCCTGGACGATCACGATCGGCTCGCCGTCGAGCAGCAGCCGCAGCCGCGGCACGCGGAAGTTCAGGTACGACATGAACACCTGGAGCAGCGCGATCGTGGAGACGACGATGAACGCACCGGTGACCGAGTAGTCGTCCTGCGTCAAGGCCTGCTGCACCGAATCACCGAGGACGACGAGCAGGATCAGGTCGAACGGCTCGAGCGTCGAGAGCTCGCGTCGCCCGACGATCCGCATCAGTAGGAAGACGAAGAAGAAGACGACGATCGAGCGGATCGCGATGTCCATTACGGGTACACCGTCACGCTGCGCTTCATGGTCAGGAGATGGGTGCCGCCGTCGAAGAGCTCGACGTTCTGCGGCCGGCGCCAGGCCACGTTCGTCGGGAGCACCTGGAACTGCATGAAGAGCAGATAGGACCGGCCCTGCGGGATGTGGCCGAGCGTGAATGCGAGCTGCCCGTCTCGGCTTGCCTCGCCCGTCGGGCTCGGCTCGATCGTGTTGATCGACATCCCCTCCGCCCAGCCCGGATCGAGGACGAGGATCGCGTTCTTCAGCTCGCTGCGCGCCGTGATGCGAAAGCGGGCCTCGTAGAGGTCACCGCCTCGGACGTCGGTAGGCGCATAGACCTGGAGCCGCGCAACCGAGGTCGCGAGCGTCGAGCGGCTGGGCCGCTGGCCGAAGACGTTGAAGAGGCCGAGCACGGGGATGAGCGCGACGAGCGCGAGCAGGCCGCGCCGGAACCAGACGTGTCGCCGCCGTCCCTCGAGGTCGCGGTGCCGCTTGAGGACGATCGTGTCGGGGATCTCGGCCACGACGAGGAATTTCGCCGGTTGCCGGCGCGTTTCCTGCGGCCGTGAAGGCGGTTGTCGTCCACGAGTCGGGCGGGCCGGAGGTCCTTCGGTACAAGGACGCGCCCGATCCGCAGGTCGGCGAGGAGCAGGTTCTCGTCCGCTGGGACGCGAGCGGCGTCAACCACTACGACCTGACACAGCGGGCGACGGCGACGTCGTTCCCGCTGATCCCTGGGCGCTGATCGAAGGGCGCCCGCATCTTCGGGACCGGTTCGCCGCCCGCGGAGCGCGAGAATCGCCCGAAAGTCGTGCGGCGAAGCCGCGACTTTCGGGCGGAGTGCGCCCGGCATGATTCGAACATGCGACCTCTGCCTCCGCAGGGCAGCGCTCTATCCCCTGAGCTACGGGCGCGGGAGGGTCAGTGTAGCCGCGCGCTCGCGCCGCCGACCTCGAGCACCGCGTCCTCCGGAACCTCGGTCCTGACGTAGCCGAGGGCGCGATCGCCCGCGCGGCTCGTGATGCGGCCGACGATCTTCCCGTCCAGCACGAGCTCGTCGCCCGTCGGCTCCTCGTCCAGCTCGAGCCGGCGCAGCCGCCGGTTGACCTTGCCGCGGTGGTGGAGCCGCGCGATCGGTTCCTGTCCGGGAT
>Ga0209059_1000163_pt1 | contig 28291 bp, 24 predicted proteins | sample GraSoiAngelo_151_FD_186165 | JGI IMG/M metagenome (GOLD analysis project Ga0209059, IMG submission 186165) | Grasslands soil microbial communities from the Angelo Coastal Reserve, California, USA - 14_1009_12_20cm (SPAdes) (version 2) | ecosystem: Environmental > Terrestrial > Soil > Grasslands ...
CGCGTCCTCACCAGAGACACCGAGCATCGTGTCCTGCTGGCCGGCGAAGCTCGCATCGGGCAGGTCCTCGGCCGTTGCCGAGGAGCGGACGGCGACCTCCGATGCGCCAAGCGCGCGGTATGCCTCTCGAACCGCATCCGCGATCCCGGCCGGGACCGGCGACGCGGCGAGACGCACGCGTGCCGTCGCGGGCGTCTCTCCCGTCACTCCGGCGGCCTCTGCGGCGAGTGCGTACGACGCGGTCGTGATTACGAACCCATCGGGCACCGGGAACGCTGCCCGCCGCAGCTCGCCCAGATTCGCACCCTTACCACCGGCATCCGCTGTATCCGCGGCGGTCAGCTCATCAAGCGACCGAACAAGCACGCCGTGATGCTAGGCGCCGCGCGACCGCGGGAATGCGTCCCGGCCCGGGTAGCGCGCCCGAGGGCCGAGCTCGCGTTCGATCTCCATGAGTCGGTTGTATTTCGCGACGCGATCCGTGCGGGAGAGCGACCCAGTCTTGATTTGGCCCGTGCCGAGCGCGACGGCAAGATCGGCGATCGTCGTGTCCTCGGTCTCGCCCGAGCGGTGCGAGATCACGGTGGCGAATCCCGCGCGTTTGGCGAGCGCGACTGCGTCGGTGGTCTCGGTGAGCGTTCCGATCTGATTCACCTTTATGAGGATCGCGTTCGCGGCCTTCTCCTTGATGCCCCGCTCCAGACGCGCGACGCTGGTCACGAAAAGGTCGTCCCCGACGACCTGGATCCGATCGCCGAGCGCGGCGGTGAGCTTCTTCCACCCGGCCCAGTCGTCCTCCGCCAGACCGTCTTCGATCGAGACGATCGGGTAGCGCGTGATCCAGTCTGCGTAGAGCGCGACCATGCCGCTCGAGTCGAGCGAGCGCTGCTCGCGTGCGAGCGCGTAGTCGCCGTCGCGGTAGAGCTCGGTCGCCGCGGGATCGAGCGCGATGGCCGCGTCCTCGCCGGCGCGGTACCCCGCGCGCTCGATCGCCGTGAGCATGAGCTCGAGCGGCTGCTCGTTCGTCGCGAGCCCGGACGGCGCGAAACCGCCCTCGTCCCCGACCCCCGTCGCCATCCCCCGCTCGTGCAGCACGTCCTTCAGCGCATGGAAGATCTCCGAACCCATTCGGATCGCCTCGCTGAACGTGGCCGCGCCGATCGGCACCACCATGAACTCCTGCATATCCGCCGAGTCCGTCGCGTGCTTGCCGCCGTTCAGGATGTTCATGAGCGGCACCGGCAATGTCGTCGCTCCGTCGGTCGCGAGGTGGCGATAGAGCGGTACGCCCTTCGCTGCGGCTGCGGCGCGCGCCGCCGCGAGCGAAACGCCGAGGATCGCGTTCGCGCCGAGCTTCGCTTTGTTCGGCGTGCCGTCAAGCGCGATCAAGGCCTCATCGAGCCCGCGCTGATCCATCGCGTCTCGGCCCATGACCCTGGGCGCGATCGTCTCCTCGACATTCCGGACGGCCTTGCGCACGCCCTTTCCGCGATAGCGCTTCTTGTCGCCGTCCCGTAGCTCGACCGCCTCGTGCGCCCCGGTGGACGCGCCCGAGGGAACCATCGCCGTCGCGCGCGCGCCCCCGGCGAGCTCGATGTCGACCGCGATCGTTGGATCGCCGCGCGAGTCCAGGATCTCGCGGGCGGCGAGCGACGCGATCTTTGTGTCGCTCACCGGTCGGGGATCGCGGCGACCCCGGGAAGGGTCTTGCCTTCGATAAGCTCGAGAGACGCGCCGCCTCCGGTCGAGACGTGCGTCATCTTGTCGGCGAGCCCCGCTTCCTCGACCGCCTGGACGGACTCGCCTCCGCCGACGACCGTCGTGGCGCCGCTTTCGGCCATGAGCTCCGCGATCCGGCGCGTCCCGTTCGCGAACGCGGGCACCTCGAAGACGCCGACCGGGCCGTTCCAGAAGATGGTCTTCGCGTTCTTTATGACGCGAGCGTACCGATCGATCGTGCGCGGGCCGATGTCGACGATCGCGAGGTGGCTTGGCACCTCGTCGACCTCGTATGTGCCTGCACCGGACGCGCCCTCGGCATCGGCTGACGGCGCCGCGATGACGTCGACCGGGAGGAGGAGCTCTTTGCCGTTCCCTTCGACCTCGTCCGTAACCAGGCGTGCCTCAGTCTCCTTCTCCGGCTCGGCGAGGGACCGCCCGATGGGACGGCCCATCGCGAGGAGGAAGGTGTTCGCCATCCCGCCGCCGATCGCCAGGGTGTCCACGCGCGGGACGAGCGAGCGGAGCACGTCCATCTTCGTGCTCACCTTGGCGCCGCCGATGATCGCCACGAAGGGATGGGCCGGTCGGTCGAGGATCCCGCCCAGCGCGACGAGCTCCCTTTCAAGGAGCAGGCCCGCGTAGGCCGGGAGCAGGTGGGCGACCCCTTCGGTCGACGCGTGCGCGCGATGCGCGGTCCCGAACGCGTCGTTCACGTAGAGGTCGAAGCCCGCAGCGAGCTGCCTCGCGAAGGCCGGATCGTTTCGCTCTTCCTCCGGATGGAAGCGGACGTTCTCCAGCATCAGCACATCGCCAGGCTCCATCGCGCGGACAGCCCTCTCGACGCGTGGCCCCACCGAGTCGTCGAGAAGTGGGACCTCGCGTTTGATGAGCTCGGCCAGGCGCTTCGCGACGGGCGCGAGCGAGAACTTGGCGTCGGTCCCTTTGGGGCGCCCCAGGTGGGAGATGAGCCCCAGCGACGCGCCGCCTTCGATGAGCGCGCTGAGAGTTGGGAGCGCGGCACGGATCCGCGTGTCGTCCGCGACCTTGCCTTCCTCGAGCGGCACATTGAAGTCGACGCGCACGAGGGCGCGCTTTCCGCGGACGTCGGCGTCCCGGATCGTCCGCTTGTGAAAGAGCGCCGCCGCGTTAGCGGCCAGCGGCCACCGGCACGCGCATCTTCGAGGCGACGAACTCGGTAATGTCGGCAAGGCGACACGCGTAACCCCACTCGTTGTCGTACCACGAGATGATCTTCACCATGTTGCCGAGGACGATCGTGTCCATCGCGCTCACGATCGTTGAATGCGCGTCGCCCTTGAGATCGCTGGATACGAGAGGCTCCTCGGTGTAATCCATGATCCCCTTGAGGGATCCCTCGGACGCTCGCTTGAAAGCGGCATTGACCTCGTCCTTGGTGACCTCTCGTTTGAGGGTCGCCGTGAAGTCGACCACCGACACCGTCGGGGTCGGAACGCGGAAGGCCATGCCGGTGAACCGGCCCTTGAGCTCGGGGATGACCAGTGCGACGGCGCGTGCGGCACCAGTCTCGGCGGGAACGATGTTCTCCGATGCGGCGCGCGCGTCGCGCGGATCGTTCGCGACGGTGTCCAGCAGCCGCTGGCTGAGGGTCTTGGAATGGATCGTCGTCAGAAAGCCCTTCTCGATGCCGAACTCGTCGTTCAGCACCTTCGCGACCGGCGCCAACCCGTTCGTCGTGCAGGAAGCGTTCGAGATGATGTGGTGCTTCTCCGGATCGAACTCCTTCTCGTTCACGCCGAGCACGATCGTCTTGTCCTCGTTCTTCGCTGGGGCCGAGATGATCACGTATTTCGCGCCGGCGTCGATGTGCGCCTTTGCTTTCGTCGCGTCGGTGAAGAAACCGGTCGACTCGACGACGATGTCCACGTCAAGTGCCTTCCAGGGAAGCTTCGAGGGATCGCGCTCCTGCAACACTTTGATCGTGCGCCCGTCGACCACGAGCGAGTCCGCGGTCGCCGAGACGTCCCCCTGGTACTTCCCGTAGTTCGAGTCGTGCTTGAAGAGGTGCGCGTTCATCTTCGGGTCGGCGAGGTCGTTGAGAGCGACGATCTCGACCTCGGGATGTCTCTCGAGCGACGCCTTTAGGAACTGGCGGCCGATGCGGCCGAACCCGTTGATCGCGACACGAGCTTTCATGGACGCCTCCCCAGGGATCGAGCGTGTCCGTGCGAGAAGATTAGAGGAACCATTCGCCTCGGCCCGCGAGCCGTTCGCGAGCGCTGATCACCGCACCCAGCATGCCGACGTCGCGTCCGAGGCCGGGCGGCACGAGCCGTACCGCGTCTGCGGCAACGCGGAACGCTCGTGTATCGATCGCGCGGCGCATCGGTTCGAGCGTGTGCGCGGGCTCGTGCTCGGCGATCGATCCGCCGATGACGATGAGCGACGGATTCAGGCCATTCACGAGCGTGATCGCGAGGTTTCCGAGCGCTGCTTCGGCGCGCGCGAGGATCGCGACGGCGCGCGCATCGCCCGACGCGGCCGCGGCGTAGACGCGCGCGGCATCGTCGACGCCATACGCCTCCGCGAGAAATCGTCCGGCGGCGAGCGACTCGACGCAGCCGTAGCTGCCACAGCCGCAGCGCGGTCCATCGAGCGCGACCGGCCAGTGGCCGATCTCGCCGGCGATGTTGCTGACGCCGCGAAGCATTCGGCCGCCGCTCACGAGCGCGCCGCCGATCCCTGTGGATATGGTCACGTAGACGAAATCACGCACGCCCTTCGCGGCGCCCGCCACTCCTTCGCCGATCGCGGCCATCACCGTGTCGCGATCCACGAAGACCGAATCGATGCCGAGCGCTTTCGCGAGGCCCGCCGCCAGGTGCACGTCGGCGAAGCCATTTATGTTCGGGGCGTCGTAGACGATCCCGGAGAGATGGTTGAGCGGACCGGGAGCCGAGCACGCTGCGCCGGCGAGCTCGCGAGGGGTTGTCCCCATCGCGGCGAGCGCGGCCCGAGAGCTCTCCGCGATCGCGGCGATGACGTCCTCCGCGCCGGTCCGGGGGGTCGGCCGCTCGTCACGAGTGACGATGCGCGGGATCGGCTGCTCATCGCGGGCGATAACACTCCGGATGTTCGAGGCACCGAGATCGATGCCCAGATAGAGGCTCAGACCTTGGGGAGCTTGCCGGCGAGCTCCGGCGACTGCAGCGCGTTCGCGTCTGCCCCGAACACCTGCTGCTGCGCCGCCTTGTACCCCTTCTTCGCTTTGTCCTTGCCGAACGCGCGCTCCGCATCCTCGTAGATCTGTCGCACGAGCGTCGCGAGATACGGGACCGCCTGCTGCTCGTCGAAGCCTTCGCGCTCGAGCGCGGCCGCGTCGATGAGATCGTCGACGACCGGCAACGGCCGATCGATCGGGTCGGCCTGCTCGTCGACGCGCATCAGAAGATTCGCAAGGCGCGTCTCGATCTTTCCCTTGCCGTAGCCACCGCTGTTGTATTCCACGAGAAGGGCGTTCGAGAGCGAGGCGAGCTTTCCTGTCTTACTGGTGGCTCTGCTTGCGGGCTCGATGCGCGCGATCGGTGCCGGCGTGTCCTCGCGACGGAAACGACCCAGGAATCCACCGGTCTTCTTCTTTTCCGCGGTCGCGTCTCCGGCGGAGGGCCGCTGCGGCGGTGGCGCCCACTCTTCCGCGCGCGAAGGTACGGCGCGCATCGTCGGGGGCTCCTGCTGCGGGGCCGGAGCGGGCGCGCCCCACGGATCGGCGTTCGCGGGCGCCTCCTTCGGCTTCGCGCTGGGTGCCCACGCGTTCGCGGGTGTCTCGGTAGAGGCCGGAGGCGGGGTGGTCCACGATTCGGCGGGCCTACCTCCACCCGGGGCACGCCACCAATCCTTTGGCTCGCCCGGCGGCGGCTTTGCCGCGGGCGCGGGAGCCTGCGGCTGTGGCGCGTTCGCCGCGGGCCCTGGCGCGAACAGGCCTGAGAGCGATGACAGCCGATCGTCGACCGCGGGGGGTACTTCGACCCCAGCGGCCGGTGGCTCCGGCACGGGGCCGAACCCGCCCATGCGTTGCGCGATCTCGCTCTGCAGATCTTCTCGGATCTCCGGTGGCGGGGGAGTTGATCCCGGCGCGGCGGCTGCCTCCGCCGGGGCCGCCCAATCCGGGCTGCTCGTCTTCCACTCGTGATCGGGCTGCGCTCGCTCCTCCATCGCGGGTTCCGGGGCCCGCCGGGACGGAGTGCTCGACCAGTCCGGGGTCGGTCGCGGCGCCTCGGGATACGGCGAGGAGGCCTCCGCTGGCTGCGCCGGCTTGGGCTCGGGCGGCGGCGCGGCCTCGGGAGCGGCAAACGGAGCCGGTCGCTCGGTCGCAGCCGACCGGTTCTCGGCCGGGGGCAATCCTTCGATCACGCCGTCCTTCACGAGGCCCGAAAGAAGGGTGAGTGTCTGCATTTTCCCGAGGCGAAGCTGCTCGGCGACCGCGGCCACGTCGCGCTCCCCGTTCACAGCGAGGAGCGCGCGCCAGCGCTCCGGCGTGAAGGTGACCGCGCCCTGGTCGGCGGCCTTCTCCGAGAGACGGAAGCGCATGCGATCGTCGGGTATCGACGCGCGGATGTTCGAGATCCGATCGCGCGCCTCGGCGGCGCGCTTCAGCAGGGAGACGAGGTCGCCGCCCTCGAGATTTGCTTCGGGTGCGGACTCCCACGGCGTGAACTCGAAGTCGGCTTGAGAGATCGCGAAGATCGCGCCGAGCGCATTCTCGCCGCCCTCGCCGTCCATGACCGCCGCGACGAGGCGTCCACCCGCGAAGCCGAGCGCGCCGACTTTCCCGTCGCCGCGTACCTGCAGCTCCCCAGTCTTTGATGTGCCCGCGAGGAGCCCTATGACCGACTCGAGCGGAAAGTCGCTCGTGGACCCGCGAAGGGTCACCGCAACGCTGCCTCGGTCTGCTTATCGAAGACGTGGAGCTTCTTGAGATTCAGCCCCACGCGCAATGTCTGCCCAGGCTTGGTCTGCGTCTGCGTGCCGACCCGAGCGATGAAGTTCGTAGTGTCTGCCGTGAGCAGAAGCTGCAGCTCGTTCCCGAGGAACTCGACGACCTCGACCTTCGCGTCGATCGGGAGCTGTCCATCCTGCCGTTCCGTCGCCATATCGTTGATGTCCTCAGGCCGGATCCCGAGGATGACGTCGCGACCGACCGCCTCGGCGGCCTTTCCGCTGAGCGGTGCCTTGAAGAAACCCGCGTCGGCGACGACCTGGCCGTTCGATCCCGTGACCTTCGCGGGGAAGAAGTTCATCGACGGCGAGCCGATGAATCCCGCGACGAAGAGGTTCGCGGGCCGCTCGTGCAGCGTCTCGGGCGTGTCCAGCTGCTGAAGCTTCCCGTCGTTCATCACGGCGATCCGATCGCCCATCGTCATCGCCTCGACCTGGTCGTGCGTGACATAGATCGTCGTACGGCGGATCCGTTGGTGAAGCTGCTGCAGCATGGCCCGCGTCTGGATGCGCAGCTTCGCATCGAGGTTCGAGAGCGGCTCATCCATGAGGAAGACCGCGGGCTCGCGCGCGATCGCCCGGCCGACGGCGACGCGCTGCCGCTGGCCACCTGAGAGCTCCTTCGGCTTGCGCTTGAGGAGCTGACCGATGCCGAGCATCTTGCCGACCTCGTTCACCCGTCGGTCGATCTCCTGCTTGGGCATGCCGCGGAGCTTCAAGCCGAAGGCGATGTTGTCGTACACGCTCATATGCGGGTAGAGCGCGTAGTTCTGGAAGACCATCGCGATGTCGCGATCTTTCGGCGGAACGTCGTTCACCACACGTTCGCCGATGCGGATGTCGCCGGTCGTCTGCTCCTCGAGGCCGGCGAGCATCCGGAGCGCGGTCGTCTTGCCGCACCCCGAGGGTCCCACCAGCACGAGGAACTCGGAGTCGCGGACGGCGAGGTTCAAGTCGTTCACCGCGACGAAGTCGCCGAAGCGCTTGGTGACGTGGTCGTAGGTGACGGTCGCCATCTCGCCCCAAGTATGTCCCAGCGCCGCGAAGCGGGCACGTCGCCTGTCAGCACGCTCGGCCCGGCACCCGAATAGACGCCGTTACGGCAGCAGCCGTATGGGCGGAAAGCCCGCCAGCCAGGAAAAAGGCGATGACAACGCGACCCTCACAGCGTCGGACGCCGAAAGCGCCGCGGGCGAGCGAAGACGCGCCAGCACCCGGAGCCGGTACGCGATGGCGCCGGCCGGCGGATCGAGGGCGACCACGACCGACGTGGTTTCGCCCGCATGGACGAAGGTGGCATCGGTCAGGGCGAACTGGCGAGGCCGTCCGGTCGCGCGGTCGTACCAGGCGACCCGGACGAACGCTTCGCGCACCTCGGGGTCTCTGACCTCGACCGTCGCCCGGAATCCCGTGCGCTCTGCCGGGACCGGGAGGAGCGCGCTCTCGATCCCCCACGCGCGGCCGCCGGGCACTCCGACGAGGAGCTCGGGGCCAGCCGCCCCGAACGATCCGCGCGGCGTCGTGCGGCGATAGGGCGGGCCGCCGTCGGCGCTCGAGGAGAGACTGAGCACCGCCATCGCGGCAACTACGAAGAGAACCGTGACCCCCGTCTTTGGCACACGTGAAACGTAGTCGGCGAACGCGGGCGTGTCTGTCCTCAATTCGTGCGAAGCCGTCGCACATTCGTGCGCGGGTCGTCGCACATTCGTGCGCACGGCCTCTCAGGCCAGCTGCACGACCCAGGTACCGATCTCGTACCCCGCCAGATGTACCCGCACGACATCGCCATCGACCTCGAGCGGCGCCGCCGTCCGGATCACGTCGAGTCCGGTGTTGCCGAGACCGACGTCACCCTCACGCAGATCGACCGGGCGCGAAGCGCGGATCGGGCGGTCGAAGCGGATCGCGCCGGACGCCTCCTCACGCTGCGGGTTCGCGATCCGCAGGACGAGCGTCCCATCGGGCCCGGCCCGCAGCGCGGTCATCACGAGCGGCGTCACGGGGTCCACGAATGAGATCGCGTTGCGTGGACGGCCATCACCCAAGACAACGAGAGGAGCCGACAACCACTCCTGGATAGTCCGCGCGGCGCGGGTGACATCGGTCCGGTCGTCCAGCGGCACGACCGCATAGCGATAGGAGCGAGTACCGATGCACTGCGCCGACGGCGTCGCGAGCTCGGGCCCGGCGTGTCCTCGGCGTTCCGGAAGGTCGCCCCGCGAGAGGAACCCGACCGCCCGGAGCAACGTGATCGCGATCGTGCCGCCATCGTGGAGCACGGAGTACTCGCGCAGTCCGTCGACCCCGACCGCGAGTCCCTTGGTCGCACCCTTGACCGCGACGAAGTCGTGCAGACACGCCTCCGACGTCGGCGGCTCGATCCACCGCTTGCGCACCTCGAAGCGGTTCGACCGCTCGAGTAGGGCGAAAGCCGCGCCGCTCTGATGCGTGAGCGCGCGGGTCCCCGTTTCGCACAGAACGCGCAGGCGATGATCGCTGGCGCGGTTGTCCACCTCGAGCGTGACGTCGACCCGCCGCTCTCCCGCGTCGAGCGAGATCTCGACCTTGACGGGGCAGTCCACGAGCTCGGGTGACCTGGCGAGCCGGTCGTCCCGAATGCGCGCCGGTAAGCGCAGGACGAGATCTACCGTCGCCGTCGCGCGATCGCCGGCCACCGATGTGGCGCGGGTCCCGGAGACCCCTTCCGAGCCGACGGTGGGCCCGGCGTAGGAATAGGTGTATTCGTCGCCACGATCGCCTTCGGAGATCAGCCGGTTCTGCCGGCCGCCGCGTTCGCTCGTGGCCTTGTCGACGATGACAAAGCTCCCGTCTGACTCGACCTCCACGCGCAGGAAGCCGTTCTCGATCGCGCCATCGCCGTCGGCTATCACCGGCGGCGCTGTCGCCGCCACCACCGGCGCAACGCCGAGCCCACCGGACCGAACCCGCGTCGGGCGTCCGTTGACCGTCACGACCGCCTCGCGAGGCCACGGGAGCGGATCCCAGATCATCGGCGAGGAGCCCTGCCCGGCGAGCCGCTCGAGCAGCCGGCCCGCGAGCGCCGTGCCCCGCTCGCGGACATTCGCAAAGCGCGGTGCCATGTCCACGTCGTGAACCGCGTCGATGGAGCAGCCGCAGATCGAGTCGTGGGGATGGTTCTGGAGGAGCATTCGCCAGAGGTCGCGGAGCTCGTCGCGCTCGGTGCCGCCGGTGAGCGCATCTAGCGGCTCGCATTGCTCGAGGAGGAGGCGCTCGCAGGCGACGTTCTCTTGCTTGATCCAGACCCGTGTCGAGTTCACGCCGCGCAGGATCGGGCGGTACCGGCCGCTCGCGATCTCGCCGCTCACCCGATGCGCAAGTGCCGGCATGGCGGATGCGAAGTCCTCGAGGCTCGCGATCCGCGCGTCGACGTTACCGAACACTTGCCGCATCTCGCGCACGGCGTCGGGCAGGCGCGCGTACGCCTCAGCGTGGTCGTCGCCGACCATGAGGAGGAGCACGTCGCCGTTCGCGTATGGAGTAAGGCGATCGAGGATTTTCGCGGTCTTCTCCTTCACCCGGCGGCGCAGCGCGACCGGCTCCTCGCCCGGCGGGCCGACCAGGGGCAGCGCGTTGGAGTAGTGGTCGACGAGGTGCGCCGCGCGCACGCGATCCCCGGACGGAGACTCCCACCAGAACTCGCTACCCACGGACTCGCCCTCGTCCCCCATGCCGCGCGCGAAGACGTACGTGTCATACCCGAAAGCGCGCAGGAGCTGCGGAAGCTGCGCGGGATGGCCGAACGGGTCGGCGACGTACGCGACGCGCGCGGCGCGCCCGAGCTCGCCGGCGCTGCGGAGGCCCTCCTGCAGGTTGCGGACGATCGATTCCCCGGAAACGAGAAGGAGGTCAGCGAGGACGTGCCAGGGACCAACGAGGAGGCGATCGGCACCGACGAGCGCTTCGACTCGCGCGCGATCGCCTTGGCGTTTCTCGAGATAGTCCTGGATCGCGATGGTCTGGCCGTCGAACGTGAATGACCGGAAGTCGGGATCCCGCTCGAGGATATCCAGAAGGCGCGACACCATCGGGACGAGCCGCGCGCGGTATCCCTCGAACCGTTCGTACCACTCGCGGTCCCAGTGCGTGTGTGGGATCACGAAGGCGCGCCAGCGAAGACGCCGGCGAATGAGCGCGACGGCCCGCGTCGCGAGGACGCCGAACACGATGCCGACGGTCATGCCGCCGAGCACGTCGAAAGGGTAATGAACGCCGACGACGACGCGCGCGAGCGCCGCGGAGATGCCGAGCAGGAGAACCGGCACGCGATAGCGCGGTGAGACGTACGCGAACGCGACCGCGGCGCCCATCGCGAGGGCCGCGTCCCCGGATGGGAATGAGTACGACGACGGGTGCGCGATGACGGTCTCGGGCGCCGCAAGCGGGCCCGGCGCGTTCGCGAGGGCATCGAACGGACGCGGCCGCCGCACGACGAGCTTCGCGATCTCCGTGAACGACCATGCGGTGAGCATCGCGAGCACGACGGTGCCGGTCGCGGCGATCCCTCGACGGTTCAGCCCGCGGGAGCGCAGAAGAAGGAACGCAAGGATCCACCAGAAGAAGCCGTCCCAGTTCAAATACGTGAGGGCAACGGCGATGACCGAGGTCACGAAATTCCGCTGCGCGGCGATCGCGAGGTAGAGCTGCGTGTCGAAGTTGCCGAGCGCGGCGAGGAGCTCGTTCAACGTGAGCGCAGGTGGCGCCAGACGAAGAGCGCGATGCCCAGGACGATGAAGCCGACGACGATGTAATCGAGGCCGCGAAGCTGGTGCTTCAGGTCCTGCCAGTTATCGCCGAGGACCATCCCCGCCCAGACGAGGAGCATCACCCATGGGACCGCGCCGACGATCGAGAACAGGAGAAAGCGCCAGAGTGGCATTCCCGCGATGCCCGCTGGCACCGAGATGAACGTGCGCACGATCGGGAGCATCCGGGAGAAGAGCACGGTCAGGCCGCCCCAGCGCGCGAACCACCGATCCGCCGTCGCGAGATCGTGCGGGCTGATGAGCACGTAACGTCCGTAACGCTCGAGGAGAGGACGACCGCCGAACGCTCCGACCGCATAGCTGACGAGCGAGCCAGCGGTGTTCCCGAGCACCCCCGCCAGGACCGCCCCCCAGTAAGTCCAGGGCCCGCCGGTCAGGGGCTCCACGACGCCTCTCGATACGCTCCAGCCCGCGAATGGGAGGATCAGCTCGGAAGGAACGGGAATCGCGGCACTTTCGATGGCCATGGCGATCACGACGCCGACGTACCCGAAACGACCGTACAACGAGTCGATGAGGGGCAGCACGAATTGGTCGACGGCCTCGATCAAGTCTCCGTATCGTAGTTAACCCAGTAGTGACCGAAACATCCGCGCTTCCCGCCGACATGCGCGAAGCCCTTCGCGCTCAGGAACGCGCGGACATCGTCGTGGGGATACCGAGCTTTCGAAACGCGGCGACGATCGGGCACGTGACCGAGGCAGCGGCCGAAGGCCTGCGCCGCAATTTCCCCAACATGCGCGCCCTGATCGTGAACGCCGACGGCGGATCCGAGGACGGCACCCGCGATCGGGTGCGCGCGTCGGCCGACGGCATGCCGATCGTGACGGGCCGGTACGAGGGTCGATCGGGCAAAGGCTCCGCGTTCCGCGCGATCTTCGAGGCCGTCACGCTCCTCGGCGCGCGCGCCTGCGCGGTGGTCGATAGCGACCTTCGCAGCATCACGCCCGACTGGATCGCGCGTCTGGTCGGCCCGGTGGTCCGCGACGAGGCCGACTACGTCACGCCGCTCTACGCGCGGCACAAGCACGATGGAACGATCACCAACACGATCGCGTACCCGCTCACCCGGGCGCTGTATGGCGCGCGCGTGCGGCAGCCGATCGGCGGCGAGTTCGGTTTCAGCGCCGATCTCGCGAGGATCTATCTGGCGGAGCCGGTCTGGGAGAGCGACGTCGCGAAGTTCGGCATCGACATCTTCATGACGACGACCGCGCTCGCGCGCGGCGTCCGGGTCGCGCAGGCGTTTCTGGGCGCGAAGATCCACGACCCGAAGGATCCGGGCGCGGATCTCGGACCGATGTTCACCCAGGTCGTCGGAACGCTGCTCACCCTCGCGCGCCAGAACGTCGACGTGTGGCGGCCCGTGACGGGCTCGCGCGATGTCCCGGTCATCGGCGAGATCGCGCCGGTCGAGCCGGAGGCGGTGAACGCGAGCGTCCGCGTCCTCGTCGAGAAGTTCAAGGCCGGCGCCGGCGATCAGGACCGGGCCTGGGACGAGATCCTCTCGGCCGACACGCGCGACGTCGCGCGCAAGGCCGCCGAGACGGGCAACGCGAGCGCGATCGGCGGACGCTTCTGGGCCAAGGCCGTCTACGAGATCGTCGCCGCGGCGAAGACGCGGGACGATACCGAGGCGCTCGCGCGGGCCCTGCTTCCCCTCTATTTCGGGCGGGTCGCGGCGCTGATCGGCGAGATGCAGGGCCTCGATCAGGCCGGCGCCGAGCGCGTCGTCGAGCAGCAGGCGCTCGCGTTCGAGCAGACCAAGCCCTACCTCCTGGAGCGCTGGGCCTGACGGCCTCGTTAAAGGAGGACCAGCTCGTCCTCGTCACCGAGGACGATGGGGGCCTGCCGCTCGGCGCGATGAGCCCGCTCGGCCTCTACTACCACGACACGCAGTACCTCTCTGGCTATGCGCTCCGCGTGAACGGCTCGCGGCCGCTCCTCTTGTCGGCGAACACCGAGCAGAACTACGTCGCGACATTTCAGCTCATGCATTCCGAGGGCGCGGTGCTCGGGACGGCACGGCATGCCGCGGACACGTTGTCGATCCGGCGGACGCGCTTTCTCGCGGACGGACTCCGCGAGCGGATCGGCGTGCTCAACGCGAACGCGCACGCGGTCGACGTGAAAGTCGAGCTCGAGTTCGAGGCGGCGTTCCGCGACATGTTCGCGGTGCGGGCATATCGCGACCTCAGCCTCGCGCCGCTCGCCTCGACGCGCGGGCCGCGAGAGGGTGGCCTCATCTTCGAGCGCGTCGGCCGAGACGGTGTTCGGCGGACGACCGAGATCACGCTGCGCCCCGCGCCGGACGCGATCGAGGGAAACGTGTTCCGCGTGACGCGCACGCTCGGGCCGCAGCAGTTCCTCCAGCTCGAGCTCGCCGCCATCCCGCGCGAAGACGGCGCTGCTCCTGCGGCATCGCCGGATCGCTTCGACGACGCGATCGACGCGCTCAACGCTCGCTACCGCCGCTTCCTGCGGTCGTGCACCCGCCACAGCACGAGCTCGGAGACGCTCGACGAGGGCCTCATCACGCGAAGCGCGCTCGACCTGAGAGCGCTTCTCGAGTTCCACCCGAGCGGTCCCTACCCGACCGCGGGCATCCCCTGGTACGCCGTGCCCTTCGGCCGCGACGGCCTCATCTCGGCCTATCAGACGCTCGGATGGAATCCGGACATCGCGCGAGGCACGCTGCGCCTTCTCGCGAGCCACCAGGGACAAAAGGTCGACGAGTTCACCGAGGAGGAGCCGGGAAAGATCTTCCACGAGCTCCGCCGGGGCGAGCTCGCGCGGCTGGGCGAGGTCCCGCATCATCCCTACTACGGCTCGGTCGACGCGACGCCGCTCTTCGCGCTCGTCTTCGCCGAGACCGTCAAATGGACCGCCGACCGCGCGCTCTGGCGCGATCTGCTCCCCGCCGCCGAGCGCGCGCTGACGTGGTGCGACACCTACGGTGACCCGGACAAGGACGGCTACGTGGAGTACGGCCACCGGCCTGGCGAGATGCGCAGTCAGGGCTGGAAGGACTCCGCACAGTCGCTGTCCGATCCCGACGGCAAGTGGTCGAAGCTGCCCGCGGCCCTCGTCGAAGTACAGGCGTACGTATACGCGGCGAAGATGGGCGTCGCCGACCTCTACGACATCGACGGCGACCGCACGCGCGCCGATCGTCTCCGCGGCGAAGCGAAGGAGCTGCAGACCAGGTTCGAGCGCGACTTCTGGATGGAAGCGGAGCAGTGCTACGCCCAGGCGCTCGACGGAGACAAGAAGCAGGTTCCGGCGGTGACGAGCAATGCCGGTCATGCGCTCTGGTGCGGTATCGCGAGCCCCGAGCGCGGCGCGGCCGTCACCCGACGGCTCATGGAGCTCGACATGTACACCGGCTGGGGCATCCGAACGCTCTCGAGCAAATACCCGACGTACAACCCCATGAGCTACCACAACGGCTCGGTCTGGCCCCACGACAACTCGCTCATCGTCCAGGGCTTCGCCCGCTACGGCCATCGCGAGGAGGCGGCCGAGGTGGTAAGCGTTCTGATCGAGGCGGGGCGGCGCTTCCCGAACGCGCAGCTGCCCGAGCTCTGGTGCGGTTTTCAGCGGGACCTCCGCTTTTCCGCGCGGCCCGCCGACTATCTCGTGTCGTGCATCCCGCAAGCGTGGTCCGCGGGAATGGTCTTCCTCTGCGTGCGGGCGCTTCTGGGTATGCAGCCGGACCTGGGCACGCAGCGGCTCTTGCTCGATCCCGCGCTTCCGCCGTGGCTCGATCGGATCGACGTTCGGGACATGCGCGTCTTCGACACGCGCGTCACGTTCCGCGTCCGCCGGAACCAGCGCGGCGATCGCATCGTCGGCGGTCGCGGCCGGGTCACGAGGGCGGCTGCCACCGCGTGACGCGCCGGCGTCCGCGCGTCGTCTTTGTCCATTACACCGCTCCTTCGATCCTCGGCGGTGTCGAGCAGGTCATGGGGGCGCACGCGACCGCGCTGCGCGAAGCGGGCGCCGACGTCACCATCGTCGCCGGACGAGGGCGGGCGTCGAAGGGCGTCCGACTCATTCGCGTCCCCGAGGTCGATTCACGGAACGAGAGCGTGCTCCGTGACTTCCGCTCGCTCGCGCAAGGCGAACGCACCACAGCGCACGACGCGCTCGTCGAACGACTCGTGCGCAAGCTGCGACCGATCGTGGCCGAAGCCGACCGCGTCGTCGTTCACAACGTCCTCACGATGCACAAGGATCTGGCGCTGACGGAAGCCCTCGTCCGTCTCGCCCGCGAGCGGCCGGGGGTCGTCATCGCGTGGACGCACGACCTCGCATGGTCGGACCCCCAGTACGCGAACGAACGCCACCCCGGCGATCCGTGGGGCCTCATCGCGCGCGCGCATCCCGGCATTCGCTACGTCGCCGTGTCCGACGAGCGCGCGAATCAGCTCGCCGCGCTCGCCGGCCTGAAACGCGAAGGCGTCGCAGTCGTTCCAAACGGTGTCGACATCGCCGCCGCGCTCGGAATGTCGTCGGCCGGCGCGCGCATGGCCGAGCGCCTCGACCTCTACCGCGCCGACCCGCTGCTCGTGCTGCCGGCCCGGCTCACGCGGCGCAAGCGCATCGAGGCCGCCATGGCCGCGACGGCGTCGCTCCGCGGACGGGGTCGCCCCGCGATGCTGGTCGTGACGGGACCACCTGGACCGCACAACGCGGCGAACGTCCGCTACCTCGCCGAGCTCAAAACCCTTGCAGAGGGGATCCCGGGCGTCCACCTCCTGTATGCGCTCGGGATGAAAGCCCCATACCGCGTCATTGCCGATCTCTACGCGCTCTCGGACGCGCTCGTGCTGCCGAGCCAGAGCGAGGGATTCGGCATCCCGCTGCTCGAGGCCGCCCTTCACCGGTTGCCCATCGTGTGCAGCGATCTTGAGACCCTGCGCGCGCTCGCCGGCGACGCCGCGACCTACGTTCCGCCTGACGCGCCCGGCGAGATCATCGCCGACGCGATCGAACGATCGCTTGAGGGACCGGGGCCTCGTTTCCGCTCGCGCGTTCGAGCGATGGCATGGTCCCGGGTCCTCGCCGAACGCGTGGTCCCGCTCGTGCTTGAAGGCATCGCATGAAGGTCGTCGTCGCGATCAGCGATCCAGAGCGCGAGAGCGGGCTCCTTGAAACGGCGGCGGCGCTCGCCGGGGACGGCGAGGTCGTGCTGGCGTCGGCGATCGAGGTCACCGGCGACGCCACGCTCGCCTCGGCGCAGCCCGAAGCGCGCGCTCGGCGCCGCGCGCTCGACGCATTGACGGGTGAGCTCCCCGGGCGCCACCTGCGCAGCCTCGTCATCGTCGCTCGCGTCGCCTGGGATGCGATCCGGGAGGCCTGCGCGACCGAGCGGCCCGACCTGCTCGTCATTGGCTGGCGCCGCCCCGGATGGGACGTCCTCGGGACGACGATCGAAGCGATCCTGCGACAGCCACCCTGCGATCTCGCCGTCGTGAAGGGCCGACCCGCGCGCGCGAAGCGCATCCTCGTTCCGGTCCGCGGCGGCCGGTACGCGCAGCTCGCCGCGCGGCTCGGGATCGAGCTCGCACGATCGGGAACGGGCGCGGTCACGTTGCTCCACGTCGCCGAGCGCAACGGCGGGCGCAAGCCGCAGACGCTCTACCAGCTGCTTGGCGAGCGTGCGTATGACGAGCGCGTCGAGCGGCTCGTCACGCGATCCGGCGATCCGGCCAAGGTGATCACCGACGAGCTCGACGAGCACGACGCGATCGTGTTCGGCGCGACCGGCCGGGAGGGCGCGCGCGACCCACTCGGGCCCATCGGCCAGACGATCATCGCCGGCGCTCGTAATGCCCTGGTCGTCCGCACGAGCGCGCCACTCGCCTCGCCGGTGTTCGTCGAGCGGACTCGTCTGCCGCTTGGGCGCGCCGAACGAAGTCGCGTGCTGGGCGAGATCACCGACAAGTGGTTCGCCGAGAACACGTTCAGCTCGAGCGAGTTCGCGGACCTACGACGCCTGGTCGAAGCCAAGGAGCGTCAGGGCATCCGTATCTCCGTGGGGCTGCCGACGCTCAACGAGGAGGCCACGATCCGCAAGGTCATCCGGGCCATCCGCTCCCGGCTCGTCGAGCGCGTTCCGCTTGTCGACGAGCTCGTCGTCGTCGACTCACGCTCGGAGGATCGCACCCGCGAGATCGCCGCAGAAGAGGGCGTGCCGGTCTTCATACACGATGAGATCCTTCCCGAGACCGGCAGCTACCGCGGCAAGGGCGAGGCGCTCTGGAAGAGCCTGCACGTGCTGACCGGCGACATCGTCGCGTGGATCGACACCGACGTCACCAGCGCCCATCCCAAGTTCGTCTACGGCATCGTGGGTCCGCTTCTCATGCGGCCGGACCTCCAGTTCGTTAAAGCCTTCTACCAGCGCCCGCTCCACATCGGTGACGAGCTGCAGGCGACCGGTGGTGGTCGCGTGACCGAGCTCGCGGCGCGGCCGATCCTGAACCTTTTCTTTCCGGAGCTCTCCGGGATCGTCCAGCCTCTTTCTGGCGAGCAGGCCGGGCGGCGAGCGCTGCTGGAGCAGCTGCCGTTCTTCTCGGGGTACGGCGTCGAGACGGGGCTTCTCGTGGACACGCTGCAGCGCGCGGGTCTCAGCGCCATCGGTCAGGTCGACATGAAACAGCGCATCCACCGCAATCAATCGCTCTACGACCTCTCGAAGATGAGCTTCGAGGTCCTCCAGGTCGCGATCAAACGGCTGGGCGAGGCGCACGGCACCAACCTTCTCGAGGAAGCCAACTTCACCATGAAGCTCATCGCGGCGGGCGGCGGGAAGCTCCACCTCGAGATGCACGACATCATCGACATCGAGCGGCCGCCGATGGCGACGATCCCGGCGTACCAGGCGAGGAGGACGGCGCCGGTCGATACTGCCGCCGGTTGAACGTATTTCGTCTTGTCTCCGAGGTCCGTGCGTTCCGCGCGGGGTCGGCGACGCCCTCGCTCGCCTTCGTACCCACGATGGGTGCGCTCCATGACGGTCATGCGTCGTTGATCGAGCGCGCCGTACGCGAGCACGACCTGGCGATCGTCTCGATCTTCGTCAATCCGGCCCAGTTCGGCCCGCACGAAGACTTCGCGGCGTACCCGCGCGACGAGTCAGCCGATCTCGCGCTCTGCGCGCGCCTCGGAACGGCGGTGGTCTTCGCACCGACTGTCGAGGAGATGTACCCGCCCGGCGACACGACGCGCGTCCAGCCGGGCGCGGTCGCGGAGCGGCTCGAGGGGGTCGCGCGGCCGGGTCATTTCGCCGGCGTCGCGACCGTCCTCACGAAGCTCTTTTCGATCGTTCGTCCGGACGTCGCGTACTTCGGCCAGAAGGATTTCCAGCAGCTGCGCGTCGTCCAGACGATGAGTCGGGACCTGCGTCTTGGCGTGCGGGTCGTCGGCTGCCCCATCGTGCGGGAGCGCGACGGGCTGGCGATGAGCTCGCGCAACCGCTACCTCTCCGCGGACGACCGGCAGCGGGCGGTCGTGCTGTCGCGCGCCTTGCGCGACGCGAAAGAGGACTGGTCCCGTGGTGAGCGCGACCCCGCGAAATTGCGCGACCGCGTCGAGCGCGGCGCCGCTGTTCCTGGCATTGCTGTGGAATACGTGTCCGTGGCCGACCCGCTGACCCTCGAAGAGCTCGCGCGGCCTGCCGAACGCGCCGTCATCTCGCTCGCGGCACGGGTTGGCAAGACGCGGCTCATCGACAACGTGCTGCTCGGCGTGAGCATCGAGGAGATCGCGTGACGACGATCGCCGACGAGGCCATCCTCGTTCCGACCGAACCCGCGGTCGAAGAGCTGTCGCTCAAAGAGCGGCGCGGCCAGGTCCTCCTCGGCACCATCACCGCCGCGCACTTCTCGCATCACGTCGCGAACTCGCTCCTCAATCCGCTGCTGCCCCTAATCCGCGATGCATTCGCGCTCAGCTACGCCGAGAGCGGCTTCGCGGTCTCCGCGTTCTCCATCGCCGCGGGCCTCGCCAACGCGCCGTGGGGCATGCTCGCCGACCGCGTGGGCTCCCGCGTGGTCATCGTTGGCGGGCTCTTCCTCATGGGCGCGGCGAGTGTCGCGCTCGCCACGGCGGGCTCGTACTGGCAGCTCCTCGCGCTCCTCATCGTGCTCGGCATCGTCTCCGGGTCGTACCACGGCCCCGCCGCTGCGCTCATCGCTCGCACCTTCTCGCCGCGCGTGCGCGGGACCGCGATGGGCGTACACATCACCGGCGGCCATCTCTCGTTCTTCGCGGCGCCGGCCGTCGCCGGGATCCTTGCCACGGCAACAGGCACGTGGCGAACGCCGTACATCTGGTTCGCCGCGGCGCCGATCATTTTCGGCGCGCTGCTGTGGTTCGTCGCGCCGCATGGGCTGGAGCGGGCCGCGCCGGGCGATCGGTTCGCGGCCTTCCGCGAGATCGGGCGAGTGTTCCGCGACGTCGGCCCGGTCGTGTCGCTCTCGATCGCATTTCAATTCGGCATTGCGGCGCTGCTCGCGTTCCTCGCGTTGTACCTGGTCGACGCGCGCGGTCTCTCGCCGGCGCTGGCCGCGGTCTTCTTCGGCGTCCCGCAGCTCGTCGGCGTCATCGGCGCGCCGCTCGGCGGCTGGCTCTCGGACCGGTTCGGACGCCGCCGCGTGATGGTCGGCGGGCTCGCGCTGATGGGCCCGGCGGTGTTCGCGGTGACGGCGGTGCCGAACGACGCGCTCCTCGTCGCGCTGGTCGTCTTCGGCCTGCTCTGGTCGATGCGCTCGACCGTGACGGAGACGCTCGTCATGGATAGCGCGTCCCCGGGCCGCCGGGCGACGGTCCTCGGCGGGTACTACCTCTTGAACGCCCACGTCGGCGGCATCGGCGCGCCGCTGTTCGGTTTCCTCGCTGAGGCGGTCGGTCTCGCGACCGCGTTCAGCTGGATGGGGATCGCCTTCGTCGCGATGTCGGCGGTGGCGCTCGTCGTGGGGCGCCGTTTAGGGCCTGGGTCACAATGAGCGGCGCGAACGGGAGGTCTTATGTCGGGGACTTCTGAGCTTGGGCTGATGGCAATGCTCGGGATCATGGTGATCGCCGTACTTGGTCAGCGGAACCAGAGGCGCCCGCTTCGCGGACGGGCCGCAGAGATGGTGTCGGGAGCTCTTCTCACGATCGGCGCCGTGGCCGGCATCGGCGCGCTCGTTATCGTCGCCCTGCTCATCGCGAGCCGATAGGTCGGAGCCGGCTCCTACAGCGCGCCGATGATCTGAACGCCGCGCTGCTGGACGAAGTACGTGCCGCTCGCGGTGCTGAAGCGCAACACGACGTCCACCTTCGCGCTCGTGTCCCAGGTCGGGCCGTCGCGCACGCTCAGCGAGAGGTGGTTGCGACGGTCGGCCGCGAACGTTTGGAGCGGTTGCGGGACGGTCTCCCAGACGTCGGCGCCGTTCACCAGCCAGGCCTTATCCGCCCGCATTCCGACCGGCGGGTCGCTCTCCACGTCAGGCTTCAGGAAGATCGTGCCGCCAACGCCGCGTTTTGGTGTCGGCGCCGGACCCGGCATGAGATCTCGATACAGCTCGACCTGCAGCGTGTAGCCGTGGCCGTCCGCGTAGATCTGTCCGAGCGCGCCGCGCGCCTCGGGCGGCAGCGCCGAAGACGGCCCCGGCGAGCCGACGGACCCGCCGCAGGCGGCGAGCACGAGGGCGAGCGCCAGCAGGAGCCTCATTTAGATGTAACGCTCGACCGGTTCATAGGTTCCCGGGTGGCCGGGCGGTCTCAGGTTGCGCGGTGATCCTCGCGCTTCAACGGGTGGGGGCGAGCACGCAGCAGCCCAGACGCCCCGTCGATTCGGTCGGTCAGCCGGTCGGTCTCGCAGGAGAATGCACCGGGTGCGAGTACTCGACCAGGTGCTCGGGATGGGAAGCGCGACGACCGATTCGCCCGAAGACCGGAGGCGCAACCGGTTGCTGGTCGTGTTCGCGCTCGCGGTCCTCGCGTCGGTCCCGCCTTGGGCCGGTGTTTATTACACGTTCGGAGAACCGGTCGCCGCGATCTTTCCACTCGTGTACGTTCCGCTCACGCTCGCGAATCTTGCCGCGTTCGCACGCACTCACAACTTCGAACGTGCCCGCCAGATCCAGTCCCTGATCATCCTCACGCTTCCGCTCGGCGTGCACGCAGCTCTGGGCGGCTTCCAACTATCGAGCGGCGTGGTGCTCTGGTCCGTCCTCGCGCCGTTCTGCGCTCTCGTATTTGGCGGCATCCGCCCCGGTGTTCGCTGGCTTGTGGCCTTCGCCGCCGTCGTAGTGCTCGCGGCACTCGTTCCGCCCCGCGAGGCAAACGGCCTGCCTGCCTGGATCGTGACCGCTTTCTTCGCCGCGAACATTGCCACGATCTCGGGAGTCGCGTTCGCTCTGCTCGCCGGTTACGCGCGGCAGCTCGCGATGGAGCGCGCGCGCTCGGAGCGGTTGCTTCTGAACGTGCTTCCGGCGCCGATCGCGATGCGGCTCCGGGAGCGCGAGGAGGTGATCGCCGACGCCTACGGCGAGGCGACCATGATCTTCGCCGACGTCGTCAACTCGACCCCGCTCACCGCCGAACTGACGCCACGAGACATGGTCGCGTTGCTCGACGAGTACGTCAGCCTCTTCGACGGCCTGGCCGATCGTCAGGGAGTGGAGAAGATCCGCACTATCGGGGACAACTGGATGGGCGTCGCCGGCGTGCCGCAGCCGCGCCGCGACCACGCCGACGCGGTCGCGCGGCTAGCGCTTGGGATGCTCGAATACGTGGCTGAACGCAAACGCTCCGGGCGGCGTTGCCTCGACTTCAGGGTCGGCATCAACTCGGGCGCGGTAATTGGTGGAGTCATCGGACGGCGGAAGTTCGTGTTCGACATCTGGGGCGATCCCGTGAATACGGCGGCGCGAATGGAGTCGCACGGCGAACCCGGGAAGATCCAGATGACGGAGGCGACCTACGAGCTCCTGAAGGATCGCTTCGTGTGCGAGCCGCGAGGGACGATCGACGTCAAAGGAAAAGGTCCGATGCGGACGTGGTGGCTCCTCAGTGAGCGCGACCGGCCCGATCGGGACGCGGAGGTGAAGACCGCCGTCGCGACCTAGGCGAGCGAGGCGACGAGCAGCGTCATCGCCTGATTGAGCGGAGCGGGGACCCCACGACGCTCACCTTCGCGCGCGACGGCACCGGAGATCGCGTCGATCTCCGTCGGCCGGCCGGCCTCGACGTCCTGCAACATCGATGAGCGATTGGCGCCCGTCAGCGCGGCCATCGCCCGCCACTGCTTCACGGCTTCGTCCTCGCCGATCCGCACGCCCGCCACTGTCGCAACCCGAGCGACCTCACGCGCGAGACAATCCGCGACCAAAGACGCCGGTGGGTCCGCGAGAAGCTCTGCGTTCGTCCGGCGGATGAGCGCCGTGAGTGGATTCACCGCGGCGTTCGTCACGACTTTGCGCCACACGGCCGGCCAGGGATCGTCCACGACGGTCACGTCCATCCCGCCGGCGCGCAGCAGTTCCGCGAGCGTGTCGAGCTTTGCTCGCGGCGCGCCCCCGGAGGGGCGCCCGAGCTCGACCTTGCCTGGCCCGGTCGCGCGCAGCTCGCCGGCGACCAGCTGCGCGCCGACGTAGATCACGCCGACGGCCGCGCGCTCGCGGCCGACGTGCTCGACGAGCGTCTCGTAGTTCCCGAGCCCGTTCTGAATCGTGAGGGCGACGCCCTCGGGCGCGAGGATCTTCGCGGCGACCTCGGCAGCCCACGCGGTCCCGGGCGTTTTCGTCGTGACGATCGCCGCGTCGACCGGCGCCTCCCGATCGCGGAGAGGCGCGCGGGTGCGATCCACTCTCACGAGCTCGGCCCGCCCATCGAGCGCCCGCGCTACGACGTGGCCGATCGCCCCCATGCCCAGGATCGCTACGCGCATTACGAAGCCTTTTGCTGTGCCAAGCTCCGCTGCAGCGAGAGCAGCTCGCTCTCCTTCATCGTGAAGCTGTGCTCGTCGGTCGGGAACGAGCCCTCACGAACCTCGCGATCGAAATCTCGGAGCGCGTTCGTGACGGCTGCGCCGATGTCGGCGTAGCGCTTCGCGAACTTCGGCTTGAACTCTCCGTAGAGCCCGAGCACGTCGTGGAGGACGAGGACCTGACCGTCGCAGTCCACACCGGCGCCGATGCCGATCGTCGGGATCGCAAGGCGCTCGGTCGCGAGCGCGGCGACGGGCGCCGGAACGCTTTCGAGCACGATCGAGAACGCACCGGCCTCCTCGAGCGCGACCGCATCGTCGATGAGCCGCCGCGCCGCCCGCGCGGTCTTCGCCTGGACCTTGAACCCGCCGAGCTGCGCGACGCGCTGCGGGGTGAGCCCGACGTGGGCCATTACCGCGATCCCGTTCGCCGTGAGAGTGCGGACCGTCTCGACGACCTCCGCGCCGCCCTCCACCTTGATCGCATCCATCCCTGCTTCTTTGAGGAAACGCGCCGCGTTCCGAAGAGCATCGGAGGGGCTCGCCTGGTACGACCCGAACGGCATGTCGCCGATCAGGAGGGGCCGGGTCGCACCGCGCGAAACGGCGGCCGCGTGGCGGACCATGTCGTCCATCGTCACCGGTACGGTCGTCGGATAGCCGAGGACGACCATGCCGAGCGAATCGCCGACGAGGATGACGTCGATGCCGGCCTCTGCGACGAGGCGCGCGAACGCCGCGTCGTATGCCGTCATCATCGTGATGCGCTTGCCGTCGCGTTTCATCGCGACGAGGTCGGGAACGGTGACCTTCTTCGGAGCCGGCGTTGGTGCCGCGCCGCCGTACTGATCGCTCACTTTTGACCTCCGTCCAGGCCGGCTCGGGCCGGTCCCGGCGTTGACGCAATCGTACCGCGGGGCGGTATCTCGCACGATTCATTCCAGATTTCGTATCGACGGCAGCAGCAGGCCGGCGAGCGTCAGCGCGACCGTGATCGCGCCGGCGACAACGAAAACGAAGGCCGGCCCCTGGCTATTCGCGAGAAGCGCCGCTCCGACCGGAGCAAACGGCGCGAGGAGCGTCCCGCCGAAGTAGTCCACGCTCGTCACGCGACCCAGGAGACGTTTCGGAACGTGGACCTGCAGGGCAGTCACCCACAAGACGCCAAAGCACGCGAAGCTCAGACCGTTTATGGCGCTGGCGAGAAGGGCGCCGGGAACCGTTGGGATGAGTCCGTAGATGAAGAAGGAAACCCCGCTCAGCGCGCCGAAGAGGTACATAGCGATGCCACTTCGTCGGATGCGGACTTGCGCGATCGCCGTAACCCCGATCGCTTCGCCCACGCCGACCGCCGCGTTGATGAAGCCGTATGTGACGGCGCCGCCTCCAAGAACACCCGTCACGAGAAGCGGCAACGCCACCGCGATCGCGCCGATGAAGGCAGCCACGATGAGCGACCAGCCGAAGATCGTGACCCAGAGCCACTGCACCGAGAAGACAAACGCGAAGCCTTCACGGATCTCTCGCAGGATCGAGTGTGTTGACTCGGCGCCTTGTGAGCGCGCCCTCGTCAGCGCGACGGCGCCTGCGGAGAGAAAGAAGCTGAGCGCGTCGAACGCAAACGCCGCAGGCGGACCAGCCGTGGCGACAAGGAGACCGCCGATGATCGGCCCGCCGACCCGTGCACCTTGCCGCGAGAGCCCCTGCACGGCATTGCCCGCGACGAGGATCTCCTCCGGCACGAGCTCCGGGATGATCGCGCCGAGCGCCGGCACGCTGAACGCTGTTGCCGCTCCGAAGATCGCATATGTCACGTAGAGGTGCCATATCTGCAGGGCGCCGGCGAACCCCAGGATCGCGACGACGCCGATGGTGACCCCGCTGCCGAGCTCCGTGACGACGATGAGCGTCCGCCTCGCGACGCGATCGGCGACGGCGCCGCCGATCAGAAGGAACACGAGGCTCGCGCCCGTGAAGATCGAGACGAGAGCTCCGAGCTCGAGCGCCGACCCGCCAAGCTGCAGGATCTGGAAGGGGTACGCGACATACGAAACGAATGACCCGAGCAGCGTCAGCGTCTGCCCGGTCCAAAGCAGACGAAAGTCGCGGTGGCGGAGTGGCTGGACGATTCGCGGGAGACGCACGGCGCCGGACCCTAGCAGCGATGAGGAACCAAGGCGGTAGGGCTAGCGTTAGAGCAGCGATGGTGCGCTTCGCCGCGCTCGCGTTCGCGCTGCTCCTCGCCTCGTGTGCGAGCTATCAGGTCGACTACATCGACTTCGTGCACGCCAACGGCATCACGTACGTCGGCGGGTATACCACCGGCGATTATCTCGGGCGCGCCCTGACAGACGCCGACCTCGGCGCCGAGCAGTTCCGGGTAAAGCAGAGCGTCGCCACAGCCGGCAAGGGGCCGGGGTACCAATTGTCGGACGGTGACGCCGCATTCGTAGATGTCGGCCAGCCCGTCTATGCCGTGCGTGGCTACGCGCCAACCTTCCGAATCGCGGCGCGACACGACGGCCGGCTCGTTCTGTACGAGGCGGACACGAACCCTGCGGCGAGGACGGGGCGCGACCTGCTTGACATCGAAGGCAAGGTCGTCGGCATCGCGCTCGTGAGCGGAAAGGACGGCCGCGCAGTCCTGGGCCGGATCACCGACCGGTCGCGGATCGACGATCTCGTGAGGCTCGTCCTGTCGGCGCCGGTCGATCAGAGTCCCCCGCCTGCGGCTGCCTCGCCCCGGAGTCCGCTTTCCACCCCAACTGCGCAGATCCAGATCCGCAACTACGGCGTCTTCGTCTCGTTCGAGCTTGCTGATGGGACCGCAACGCGCCGCAACTACGACCTCGCAAACGGTGTCCTGCAGCGAGGGATCATGGTCGCCGGCGCCTTCCGCTCGGCGGTCGAGGAGCTCGCTGCGGCGGCACCGACGCCCACGCCGCTTCCGTCGACGATCAATCTCGCGCGACGTTACGACCTCGCCCGAGCGACGCGAGTGACGATCAAGGCGCCACCGGCGGCGCCGAGTCGGGACCCAAGCCTCGTGGCGAAGCTCGCCACCGCCCTTGACACTGAGCTTCCGGCAGAGCGGTCCGCGCTCGGTGCAGGAGACGGCCCAATCATCATCTTCGAATTCGCCGACCATTACGTCTCGTTCGTCTACGACCGCGCCTCCGATCTCCTTCGCGTGGTCGTCCCGGACGACGAGCTCGCCGTGAAGCCGAGCGCCGGGTTCCGGCGGCTCCTCGATGCGGCTCCGTGAACGCCCGCCGCTAGTCGAATCCGCTCCTCGCGACCGCGAGCACGCCGCCGATCACGACCAGCGGGATCGCCGGGGCGACCACGGGGACCGTGCTCAGGGCGAAGGCGCTCAAGATCGCGCCGAACGCGAGGGCGACGACGATCGACGCGCGCCGTCGCCGGTCACCACTCACCGTGCCGAGTGCGCTGAGCTCGCTCAAAAGACCCGTGAGCGTTCCGGTGACGTAGGTGGTCGACATTCCAGGGGCAAGGGCGCGCACCGCCGCGGCTTGTATACCCATCGATACGCCCGACACTGCGATCAACGTCGCGGCACCGACGCCATCTGGATTCGCCCCGCTGAGAAGCCAGCCGACGAAGAAACCGACCTGGAGCACCCACTCGGTCACGAGAGCGCGCGTCACCTTCGGCGACCAATGCGATTCGATCGCGATCGTGTCCACGATCCGCGCGCCTGCGACGACGCCGACGCTGTACGCAAGGAGCGCGATGAGCGAGCGGAGCGCATTGCGGAACGCGCCCTGCCCGATCGCAAGACCGAGCAGCACGATGTTGCCGGTCATCACGGCGGTGAAGACGTCGAGACGAAGGAACACCACGGCATCGACGGCCCCCGCGGCGAAGGTCAGGGCGACGAGAAGCAGGTCCCGCCGACGGGCGTCGTCCACGGTCAGCTCTCCGCGAGCTCGGCGATCACATCCGGTAGCGCGCGAAGGTCGTGGAGCAAACGCGTCGGCGACGTTTCGAGGGTCTCGCCGTGGCGGTCGATGAAGATCGTCCGAAATCCGAGCGCGGCCGCCGGACGCATGTCATGAAACTGGCTCGCGCCGACGTGCACGGTTCGCTCGGGTGAGGTGCCGCTTCGCTCGAGGAACCGGCGCCAGTGCCCGGGGGCCGGCTTGTAGCTGCGGGAATCCTCGCCGGTGATCGTCAGATCCGGACGGATCCCGAGGCGGCCGATCGAGAGCTCGAGCAGATCCCGGTCGACGTTCGAGAGGATCGCGAGGTAGCGGCCCTGGTCGACAAGGGCACGGAGTGCAGTCGGGACCTCGGGGAAGGGTTGCCAATCGGCGAGCGACGAGGGTAGTGGCGATGCCTTGTCATCCGGTAGCGGAGCATCGAGAGAGCGGAGAACGCGCCGGCCGACGCGATCGAGCACGTCCTTGTAAAGGTGATAGCCCTCCTGCTCGAACTGCGCTTCCATCGAGATGTACCACTCAGCAAGCGCCCGCCGGTCCGTTCCTGCCGGCAACAACGGCAGCAGCGCGTCGGTGATCCCGCGCTCCCAGTCGATGAGCGTCCCGTAACAGTCGAAGGTCACCCACTCGACCGGCATCGACCGGAGCGTACGAGTTATCGACGCCTAACGCTGATGCGCGGCGAACAGCGAATGCGGATGATCGTCGCATGCGCGCGCTCATGCCGATCGCCTGCGTCGTGCTCGTCGCGTGCGGTGTGCCGGCGAGCGCGGGCGAGCCGAGCGCGGCGCCCGTCACGGCGACGATCGCTTCGCCGAGCCCATCACCTCTGGCCATCCGCGGTC